>Ga0194123_10001234_pt1 | contig 39978 bp, 31 predicted proteins | sample TA2MahsurfametaG_5_FD_155479 | JGI IMG/M metagenome (GOLD analysis project Ga0194123, IMG submission 155479) | Freshwater microbial communities from Lake Tanganyika, Tanzania - TA2015023 Mahale A surface | ecosystem: Environmental > Aquatic > Freshwater > Lake | place: Tanzania: Lake Tanganyika... | reverse complement strand
CGCCCCCGATGATCCACTGGGTTGGGCGCATCTTCCGTCACAGCACGCGCCTCAGTTAAGGTGTGTTCGTGCGGAGTGCGAACGATTTGACCTGGCGGCATGTGCTGCATTTTATCAGGGCATGCGAGTTACCAACTGGAGTGCTGCGAGTCGCAGCACCGGCATCCGGTCTAACGCAAGCGCATGCTGGTTATCGAGTAGGGGTGCGCCCAACCGATCTACTCCTTTTGAGAGACTAACGGTGCCCTGCCGCTTGACGCGCTCGATGCAGTCATTCGGCGCGATCATGGCCGCGATGCGCGTTCCCCTCTCGGAGTGGAGCATCTGCCCGCCGGATCGCTGGGGAGAGTCGTTCTACCCCACGTTCGATGATGTCGAGGTTGATGAGGGCGACGACGGCGCTGAACGCAACTAAACCACTCTGGATCGGTCCCAATCACCGAAGCAGCCAAGCACCGCCTGCTCCGTCGCGGTGATCCGAAACACTGCCCACTGACCGAACCGGGCGCCGATCTCCCGGGCACGACTGTCGCTCAGGCCTGTCACGCACCAGCTCTCTTCGGAGTGGTCGGTATTCGGATCGCTTCCGAGCGCGGGGATCGGCTTGCAGCCTTCCGATTCGAGCAGCTGCCGCAGTGCTTCATTCGCGGCGTCGTTCGCGGCACGGCTGGGGCGATCGTGTCCTGGGTTCCATGCGGTCAGCACGTGGACTGTGCCAAGCCGCGCCGCGGCGTGGTGGGCGAGCATCCACTGTCCTTGGACCGCGGCACGAACGACGGTGGCCAGGTAGAGGTCGGCGAGGGATTCGTGATCGTGCTGATCAGACATCGAATCACTCTACTCTGACTACTCACCACGACCTCGACAAGCGCTCGGACACGTCCTGCCGCGACAGCACCTTCGAACACAGCTCCCAGCGATTCGCATCGGGATTGATCGTCCCCGCGTCCTTCAGTTCGAAGACATCCCTTGCCCGCTGGCGGAGGTGCATGTAGCGGTCCATCTCCGCATCGAGGGTCGTCTCATTCTCGATCCAGTCAGCCTCGATGACATCCGTCCCCTCCGCCGTCAGTGCATCCCACGAGTCATCGATGTGGAAGTGCATCATGTGGACAAGAAGCGTGAAGTGTGCGCCAGCGACCGACCGCGTCGGCACATGTTCGACGACAAACTGTCCATCCGCGAAGAGCGCGTGATGCGCGCGCAGTTCATCCTCGGTGTAGGGGCGTTCCGTCGGATAGACAGCCGCGCAGATGGCAGAAATCGCAGCGTGATCGTCATCGCGCATGACTCTGACCACATAGCCGTCGGGAAGATGTCGCTGAGCGTTTGCGAGTGCCATCGGATTGGATCGCCGGGCCACAGGATAGTGGTGCGTGTTGCCAGAAGTCCCTCGCCCTATCGCACAGAATCAAGGCAGTACCCTCCCCGCTGCCGAGCACAACCACGGCGCTTCGCACGATGGGTCGACCGATCTACATCGCCAACACCGACCGCGCGTGGTTCGACTTCCTTCGGGGACTCGCGCGAATCGCATCGCCAGACAGACCAACTGTGCCCGAGGCGAACTTCTGGTTCCCGAGTGCCCAGAAACCGCATCTCATCGGGACAACCGCTGGGAGTCCCGTCTTCCTTCGACTGAAGAGCCCCGCTAAAGCGATCGCAGGCGTCGGCTTCTTCGCGTCGTACTGCATGCTGTCGCTCGATGATGCGTGGGAATACTTCGGTACCGCAAACGGTGATCCGAACCGCATGCAATTCAGCGAACGCATCCGCGGGTATCGCAACAGGAGTCTGGGCCGCGAGCGCACAGCGGTAGGCGATGAAGTGCTTGAACGCCCGCTCGCGTGCATGGTGCTGCGCGCGGTCGAATTCTGGGAGGAGGAGCGATGGCTGCCGTGGAGCGGTGCGCAGGGGTTCGCAGACAACATCGTCACTGGTAAGTACGAACGCAACGAAGCGAACGAGGCACGACTCCTTGCGGCGATCGGAACTTCTGGTGCCATGAATGACACCGAGTTTGCCGAACACTTCCGACTTGTGGATACGGATGAGCGCGCATGGCGCGCGCAGGCGGATAGTGCGGTGCGCGAAGGCCAAGCATCGTTTCGACTTCGGCTCATCGATGCATACGGGAGTCAGTGCGCGATCACAGGCGAACACACAAGACCAGTGCTCGACGCGGCGCACATCCAACCATACCTAGGACGGCGCAGCAATCACATTCAGAACGGGCTGCTGCTGACCAAGGAGTTCCACGCACTGTTCGACCGCGGCTATGTAACGGTCACGCCTGACTTCAATATCCGCGTATCACCGAGATTGCGCGCGGAGTTCAACAATGGTCGGCGGTACTACCCGTTCGACGGTCGCCCACTCGCGAAACTGCCGGACGATGCGGCGCAGCGCCCCAGCGCCGACGCGCTCGACTGGCACGGCACCCACATCTTCCGCGCGGGTTAAATGCGAGGCCGTGCTCACCCCCCCTCAAGTGAGCATCGACTCGATGTGTGACGGGGTCGCTGTCAGAGACCCACGACGCATATGGACTGGTACATGGCGCTCGCCGCCAGCGGCCGAAACGCTCTCGAAGAACTCTTCGATCAAATGAAGCGCGCCCTCGTCCTTGGTCGTCAGCTGCGGCTAGGAAACTCAATCCTTAAACTTCTGGAACTCCTTGGGGAGCATGTTCCAAATCTCGTTTTCATCGATGCTCGGCAGATCGTAATTCAGCTCGATCTGACGGAAGAAAGCCATCAGACGACGCGGCGTCCCGGCCACTTTGTCTCCGGCGCCCTTCTTGATCTTCTTCGCCTTCTCGTCGAAATATAGCCGCTGCACGACCGACTGCAGCGACTTGTTCTGCATCAGCGTCTGGTATGAGCCGAACTGAACCATGACCTCGTTCATCGTGGTCGGGTCGTTGTACAGCAGCACACGGACTCGATCGGGGTTGTCCCGTGCATTGAAGTAGATGAAGTAAGGGCCAAGCAGCAAATGCCGGTAGAATTCTCGGAAACCGATCGAAGCGATGTAGGCGCGCGTCTCCTTGATCTTTTTGCGCCCCTCCGTGATCTCATCGAAGAAGTACGCGGCGAGCCATGTCCACAATTCTTTGTCGAGGCGGGCTTCGGCATGAATGTCGTCTGGGATTACCCTACAGAAATACTCGCCGATCGACAGCTTGTCCTTGAAATCCGCGGCACCGCCGGGGAATTGGTAGTGGGTCTCAACCGAACACTCGGGATCGGTCAGAAGACTCTGCGTCACTGGCTCTATCGGCTCGCCAGTCTTGTGGCGCTGACGGCACTGGAGGACGTACGCCTCGAAAAGCTGGACGCCCTTTGCGTTGAATCGCCGGATCGTCATCGATTGCGCTCCCTGATGAAGTTCGACAGCAGCATGTGCTGGCGCGAGAAGGCTTTCGAGGCTTGATCGACAAAACAGAGCTTGTCGTCCTTCGGGGCTTCGGCGCTAGGGACGTCGTCGCAGGTCAACTTTGCGGCGAACCGCAACCAACTGTCCGGCCACTCCTCCGACTTTGGCTCAAAGGGATGCTCATCCATCACGAGGATCCGGATAAGCACTTCTCGCAGGGCCGCGGGCAAGATCAGCGCTCTCGCGGCGCTGTCCTGGAGGAAGGTCGAGGCCGCGCCGTTGACGGCGCTCTGGTCGATACACAGGACGGGCGCGTCAGTACGCCCGCCGAACTTCTCAATGTACTCGATGCACCACACGAGCCCGTCAAGATCTCGGGACGCATCGACCGGAAGCAGCGGAACCGAGCCGGGAGCGCCGGTGAGCTCGTTGACCGGCCGAATCGCCTCGGCGGTGGCGAGCTTCTGTGCGCCAGAGGGCGTGATCACGTTGACATCGAAGGTCACGCGCTCACCATGAAGGCGGGAGATGTCCCGTGCGACACGGGCCGATGGCTTGCCGACCGTGCCGAGGTCGAAGCGGATCGTCTCCATCAACTGCCGCGCATCTACGAAGATCCGCGCGTCTGACGGAAGGCGATACCCGTGAAGTTTCAAATCTGCAGTGAAGCGTTTCGCCTTACCGATCGTCTCGAGCGCAATCTTGATGTCACTCTGGGCGATCTTCTGCCGATTGAGAAGCTTGAGTCGGGTGACGGCCACGAGTTAATCCTCCTCTGCCTCAGGGGCCGCCGCATAAGGGGCCTGCAGACGGGTGCGTACGATCAAGTCGCGGTTGATGTCGAAGCCGCGGACCTGGGCTTTGAACGCCTCCGCCGTCTGCACCGTTATCTTGAGGACATTCTCCTTGCACTCATCCTGCCTGCAACCCTCCAAGTCGATCCGTATGGGTGCGGTTTGCAGCGCGAAGTCGTAGGGTCGGTACGCCTTCCAGGGGTTGCCCTTGGTCGTCTCGTACGCCACACTCACCATGATGGTCGAGCCCGCCTCTGGTGCCGTCGGACCTGAGGTCAACGTGAATCCGTCGTTGAGCTGAGTCACGCGCACGCTGGGTGAGGGCGGATCAAGCGGTTGCAGCGGCGGCGGCACGACGCCACCGGGGTCGATGGATCCCTTCGAAGGCGTTTTCGGCGGTCCCTTCTCCGGCTTCTCGGAAGCATCCTCAGGACCGCTGTCTGAGAACAGGTCGAGGAGCAACTTCCGGTCCAACTGCTTGGAGTTCGAGTGCACCCGCCGGATGAACTCCGAGGCGAAGTTCGAAACAAAGTCGATCGTCATACCGCCGTAGATATAGCGGTCCTTGAAGTTGCGAGACGACTTCTGCCACTCCGTATGCGATGGGTTCTCCGAGTCGCCGAGCAACGCCGCAAGCGGCCCCGGACCGATCCGAATGAGGCAAGAAAAGCCGGAAATGCGGGCGGCCTCGACGTCGGAGATGATGAGATCCTCACGGATGTGGCAGGGCCTCTCGTGCAGTTGCTCCTCGCGCTTGATGTAACACATGAAACTCGAGGGCACTTCCGCAGACGCTTTCGGCCGGACGGTCAGCGACACCTCGATTGCGATCGGCTTGCCGGTCGCGAGCGCCTCTCTCGCCTCCTTTGCCAAACTCTCGGTAACCATTTCCTCAGCCCAAGCCGCGCGCGAGGACTCACACGGGGGGAGCTTGAACGTCGCAAGCTCGGTGCGAGCAGCCTCGGCAAGGTCGATATGTGAGCGAACGCGACGAATCTCTCTCTTCCGCTTATCCGGAGCTCCCAACTCAAGCTGCTCCAAAGTCGCACGGTAGTTGGCTGCCGAAATCTTGAGCGAGCCGTTCGGATCAACGAGTTCGACCTCGAGCCGACCTTCGAGAATCGGCGCAAAATAATCCTCGAGCACGGCGAGACCGAGCGTATCCCTGTCGAACACGCGAGCCTCGTCACCCTCCGTCTCGTCGAGCCAAGGTACGACAACGGACAGGCCGTGTTGGCCCGCTCGGCGCTCGATCCGGAAGTCCGTGCGGAAACGCTCGAGGACATCCTGGGCTGACGTCGGGACGGACAGCTCGTCCCCAGCAACGCTCTTGGCGAGGCCGAAAAAGCCGTCTGGCTTGTAGGTCGTCTGGTCGACGACATGATGCTTAAGAATGCTTCCCCCCATGAGGAAGCCTCCCTCGGAAGTCTCCGTATAACCAAAGAACGTCTGCGCTCGGCTCGCGCGCGGAAACACCTGCTTTCCGATGCCCCAGCGGCCGAGCCGATCCTTGTCCTTCTCAGTCGCACCCTCCGCGCGGAAGAAATAGAAGAAGGGGTTCGCCTGGCCATCGATCTGTTCATACTGCTCGCGATCTCCCACGAGTCCAGTCGTCTCGAAGTCCTCGAAGACAAGAAAGCGGCAAGCCTGGTCGCGCGCGAAGCTCTTCGGTCGCAGCCCGTTCTTTGGAGCTCCGTAGTGCTGCCAGATTGAGGAGAACCAGTACTCGTGCGCCTTGTTAGGTAGTGCCTCCTGCTGGTCACCCGAGATATAGATGCGAACGCGCGCCTTTCCGTTGATGCGATCGACGCGCGCATCGAGAGAGTTCTGGATGGCCTCGCGAACGAGTGCCTCCCCAGCATCCTTGATCGCGTCCGATGAAAAGAACTCCCCGGCCACGGGATCGCGTGTCTTATCGCTTGGACGCTTTGGGCTAAACCGCCACTTCAAACTGCTTGTCACTACTTCCTCCTGCATGGGGATGCACCGCTGGTCGCCAAATGGTAGTGGCAGCGGTCTGTCCACCCTCACTCAAGACTGGTCGCCCAACACTCCAACAAACTCCGCAATCACCTGCAGTCCGCCCTCGTCCTTGCCCTTCAGCGGGATCGGCTCGAATTCCGGATTGACTGGTATGAGCGTGATGCGCTCGTGGCGCCAAGAGTCGCCCCTTTCGACCTTCTCGCTCTCGTAGCGCTTGACGGTGAAGCGCTGGCCGGTCTCGGGGTCGGTGGCATCACGGAGCTGGACGAGGACGGTCTTGCCCTGGCGCGTGCCTTCGACCGGGGCGCGGAAGAGACAGAATGCGCCATCCGGAATCGCGGGCTCCATGGACTTCCCGACGACCTGGGCGACGAACATGCCCTTGCGCAGGCGGTGCCGCGGCTCGACCGCGACCCACTCGAAGCCGTCGTCCTCGATGTGCTGTGGGTCGCTGAACGCACCGGCCGCCGCCTTGAGCGGGACCAGCGGCACGCACGTGACGTAGCGCTCCTCAAGCTTGGGCTCGACGGTGCGCGGGCGGAACGGGATGACCTTGGCGGTCGCGGCCTTGGCCTCGCCGGTCTGGAACGCCCCCGGCCAGCCGCCGTGCTGCTCGATGACCTGGTCGATCTCCTTCATCAGGCGAATGGTCTCGGAAAGGGCGACAACGATCTTCTGGTAGTGGGCGATGTCGGCCTTCGAGAGCGTGCGGCCCTTGCGGTCCTTGAGCCACTTCTCGCAGACCTGGTAGCCGCCGATGTGGAAGTTCCACACCTCCTCGCGCACGCCCTTGAAGCCGGTGGTCTGCGCCTTGTCCAGCCAGACGGTGTTGTTGCTCCGGGAGACCTTCTCGACCTCGGGGGCGCGACCGCCGAGGTACTCGGAGATCGGCTGCGTCAGCTCGGGCGACTCCAGCAAGTGCACGGCGATCAGCGCTCGGCCAAGTTCAGCCAGCGCACTAAAGCACTCGCTCTGTGCAGGAATGGGCACGCGGGGAAATTCGATTCTCAAGAACTCCGCGTAGCGCGTACGGAAGCCAACACTGTGGAGCAAGCCGTAGATATAGCCGAACCCTTGGCCCGCGAGTTGTTCATCGGAAAGGTGAAACCGCTGCCGAAGCATGCGTGCAAAGCTGTCCGAGAAGTTCGCGGCGCCACCTCTCTTAAAACCGAGTCCGCCTTCGTCACCGTAGACGAGCTGCGGGAATGCGTAGTTCACTTCCTTCATTGAAACGGAATGACACTCCGCCAGTCCGTTCACGACCATTGCGTGGTTAAACTTCCCCACTTCGACCTTACGGGTGGTCATCAGAACCAGATTCTGGCGCCGGAATACGTGCGAGAACGTTGGCGCCGCCATACCCCAGACAAGCGAGCTGTGATAGAACAGCCATCGCTTGTCCAGAGGCCGGTAGGTGACTTCGGCAATACAGTCATCGATGGATCTGAGCGCCCTTAGCGAACGCCGGGCCTTTGCGACATCCCACCCCTTCTTGTCGCTCACTGAGAACTGCCCGAGGAGCTCCTTGTCCGCTAGCCCGGAGCTGGCAAAAGCCGCGATGCGATCTCTGACTGCCGCGCGATCTATGTCGACGACTAGGCCGTCGCGCGCTGTGATTATTCCGGCTGAGTATTGCCGGAAAATCTCGGAGAGAGAAGGCGCCGCGTCGTACTCTGGGAACTGCACTCCGAGCGGCAGGAACAGGAATCCCGGCGGAGCCGCCGCGACTGAAGTAGATGCCGCTCTGTCCGGGAATGAAGCCATAAGCCACCTATACTTCTCATCCCTAGTACCGACGACTTCCTGATACGAGACCGATCCGAGAGCCTTTGAGTTGGCCGATGGCACCCTGGTATACAGGGCCATCGCCACACCCTGTTGAATGTCAAATACATTCTGATCGGCACCCGTAAGTCCACGCTTCGCGTTACCGTGCAAATTCACGATACGTAGGCGTTCATACGTGTTGAGCAAGTGCCATCGCAGCCCGCGAAAGGTGGTGTTATCGATAAAGGCATGGTTAGTAATCAATCCAACCGCTCCGACTGTAGACGCCTTTACCGCGAGCTCGGCAAGTCGGATGAACTTCACATAGTCGTCTTGAATGTTCTTCTCGAACTGAAGCGCCCCGCGTTCCGAAATCTTCTCGGAGCCTATGTACTTGTATGGTTCGACGAGCGATCTCTGTTCCGAGGAGAGATTGCCCGAAAGTAGTGAGTACGGGGGATTCCCGATAACCACCGTGAACCGCCCACATCGCTTCACCTCGTTAACTGAATCGGCTTCGCGCGCGAGCGCGGGAATCGCAAACTCGAACCGTCCCGAGAAGTCCTGCGCTGGCTCCAGCGCATTCGTCAAGTACACCCTTGCCCGCTCGTCGCTGCCGAAGCGGTAGCCAGTCTCATAGAGCTTGAGCCCAATCTTGAGGTGTGCGATGGCATAGGGCGCCATCAGCAGCTCGTACCCGTGCAGGCGCGTCAGCAGGTGCTTCGGCACGTACTCGTTCCACAGCGCGTCGATCTTCTTCTCGTCGTGGCCCTGCGCCTTCCACTTGGCGACCAGCGTCTTGCGGATGAGGTCGATCACCTCGACCAGAAAGGTGCCGGTGCCGGTGGCTGGGTCGAGGATCTGGACGAAGTCCTGGTCGGGTGAGATCCCGTCGGGGATCTTCAGGTCCTTGTTGCGCTTCGCCATCTCGCCCCAGGTGGTCGTGTCGGCGAGGCCGTCGGCGAGACTGAACTCGGTGCGCAGCAGCTCGTCCACCGAGCGCACGATGTAGGAGACCACCGGGCGCGGGGTGTAGAAGACGCCGCGTGACATGCGCTTCTTCGCGTCGTACTCCTTGAGGAATAGCTCGTAGAAGTGGATGACCGGGTCTTCCTGCGGATTCTTGTTGCCGAAGTCGTGGACGACGGCCTCCATGTTTGCGGCGTCGAGCAGCTCGACCACTTCGGAGACGCCCAGTTCGTCGAAGTCGATGCCGTTGTTCTTGCCCTGGCCACCCGCCTTGCCTTTGCGCCCGCCGACCTTGAGGAAGGTCTCCATCAGCTCGCGCAGGAAGGGGTTCGTGCGCATGTGCGCGGCGAAGTCGTCGGCCGTCTTCTTGCTCGGGTCGGCGATGCGAGAAGAGAGCAGGCCATAGGCGATGGTCTGCGCGTACATATCGGCGAAGCCCTCGGCGTCGAGGTCGTGCACCAGCGTCGTCTGGAACGCCTTCATCAGTTGAGTGAGCCGACCTTTGTCGGTCTCGATCGCGATGACGGTCTTAATGCGGTCGCGGATGGCGCGGGCCAACTCTGCCAGGCGGATCGAGAGCTCCTGCGAGGTGGTGACGACCTCGCGGTGGCCGAGCGTGAACGCAGCGCGCCACTGATTGCGCCAGACGTCGGCATTGGCGTCGTCGTCAGGCCAGGCGAGCTGCTCGGTCAGCTCACGAGCCACAGCATCGAGACGCAAAGCAGTATCGCTGTTGTCCCAGCCAAGCACCTTCAGGGTGGGCAGGTCGTGGCCGTCCTGCGGCCGGGCGAAGTGAGCGAAGCTGATCTGTCGCTCATCGCCTTCGCCATAGTTGGAGACGAAGAGCAGGTCGTCCGCCGCCCAGGCGGCCCGCTCAGCGCTGTTGGCGGAGGCGCGCTTCTTCAGCGCCACTTGGCCCAGGATCCGGCGCAGCGCGACGACCGGCAGGCGCTTGGGCTCGAACTTGACGAAGAAGATGCCCCAGGGCTGCGTGGGCGAGAGCGGCCGCAGGCGCTTGATCTCCTGGATCTTGGCGGCGGTCTTTGAATCGATGCCGAGCTCGTCGGGCGTGAAGGTAAACGTGAGTTCGTCCCAGGTAGCGTCCTCCAACGGCCACCCCATCTCGTCGCGCAGGTAGGCGATGAGCTGGTCGAAACGCTTGATGTTGGCCAGTTTGGCGCGATGGTCAGTCGGCATCGCCTCAACCCTCGTTGAGTTCCATCCAGCAGCGCAGCGCCGGTTTGACCCCGACGGGCGCGTTGACCCGCTTCAGGTAGCTGTTCTTGATGTGCTTCTCGACCTTGTCGCGCAGCTCGACGAGGGTCTTCTCCTCACTAGTACAGCTGCGCGGCGTGTCGGGCTTGGAGCGGATGCTGGCGATGATTTCACCGGGCTCTTCGATAATCGCGTCGCGGTCGAGGTCGCAGAGATACCAGCGCGTCGTGCCAGCCTTTTCAGTGAACTTGGGTGGAGTCTCATCCTTGTCCAACGCGGGGAGGGCGTAGCAGAAGAACACACCGCGCGCGCCCTTGGCGGGCCGCTTGCGCCCGCTGAAGATCGCACCAGGCAGCTTTGTAAGGCGCGTCTCTAGGGCCGGGTCCGCTTGGAGCAGCGCCTGGTACTCGAGGTGCATGTCCTCGATGGCGGTGCGTGTGCCCTCGTACGCGTGATTGAACTCCTTGAGCGTTTCGTAATTGTCCTCGGGCGTGAGCAGCTTCTTGCCTTCGATGCCGAGCGTCTTGGAGATGAGCAGCGTCTTCTGCGTGACCTTGGTGTAGAGCGTGAGGATCGCGTTTAGCTCGTCGGGCGGCAAGAAGTTCCAGAAGCTCACCTTGCCGCGGGACGAGGCGACCTCCGGGTGGTCGGCAACGAGCTGCTTCTCGACCTCGGGGTTCATGCGCCGGTCCACACGGCCGATGCGCTGCATCAGGCGCACCGGGTTCCAGTGGATGTCGTAGTTGATCATCCGCGAGGCGTCCTGGAGATTCAGGCCTTCCGAGAGGACGTCGGTGGAGATGAGGACGCGGATCTCCGTTCGCTCCTCTTCCGAGAGCGCCGCGGAGGAGGTGCCGTTGTAGTAGGGCGCGAAGCGTTGGATGACATCGGCGCGGTTGACCTTGGTGGCGCTGTCCACCTGGCCGACGCCGTCGATGCCGGCCTGGTCGAGCTGCCGCTTTAGGTAGCGCGCCGTGTCAGCGAATTCGGTGAAAATCAGGACCTTCTGGTTGGCGAGTTCCTTCGACTGGAGGAGCCGGATCAGCTCCTTGAGCTTGTCGTCGTGCTTGGGCTCGAACTTCCGTGCCTCTTCGACGAACTGGACGATCTGGTCGAGGTCGAGGAACGCCTCGGCGATCATCTCCTCGACCTTGTAGTGCTCGCGATTGAGCGGCTTGAAGGCGTCAAGCAGTTCCTGCGGCACGATGTCTTCGTCCATCGCATCCTCGCCCTCCTCGCCCCAGAGTTCGAGCTGCTTCTGGCGCGCGTAACCCAGGATCTCGGCATTCTGGGTCTTCCAGCGTTCGAGCCGCTTCTTCTCTGCGGGGGTCGTGCTGTGCTTTTCGACGAAAGCCAAGATCTTCTGCAGCAGTCGGTCGCAGGAGAGTTCGAAGGCAGCGACCGAACTCTCGAATCGCTTCAGGAACTGGGTACGGATGAGACCGACAACCTGCTGCTGGCGATTCTGATCAAATGGGTCGATGGTCTTGTCGGGGCCCTGATACCAGGCGAGCGGGTAGTACATCGGCAGCGTGAAGAGCGGGCTCTTGCGGGTGAACGCCTTCTCGAACATGTCGAGCAGTCGGCCGTAAGTCTTGCGGATGGAGTACTCGGCGACCCGCGGGGGATTTCGAACGGGGAACATCGTGGCCTTGCCCGTCTCTCGCATCTGGCTCTCACGGGCATACGCACGGCTGCGCTGCACAACGAGGTGGCGAAACACCTGGTCCTTGAGGAGGAGCTCCTGCGCCTCGGGCATCTGTTCGGCGATGTCGACCGGCTGATGCCCCACCTGGCTGCGCAGCACCTTCTCCATCTGGTTGAAGTGCGCGGTCAGATTGTTCACGCCGAGCGTTTGAGCGAAGTAGGACTCGTTGCGGCGCGTGAAGAGTTCGGCCATATGCCGGAAGTCGCTGAGGCGGTTGTTGATCGGTGTCGCCGTGAGCATAAACAGCGTCTTATGGCGCTGGCTCGTATCGAGCAGGTCGAAGAGCCGCCAGTAGCGCGAGGGATCCTTGTCTTCGTCGGCGTTGCCCTTCGTCCCCGGGTTGCGGAAGTGATGGGCTTCGTCGATCAACACGACATCCGCCAGGTCGGCGATGCGGCGGAATCGCTCCGGGAAATCCCCTTCGCGGACAAGGTCTGTATGGCTGAAGACCGCGAGGTTGCTGAAGTCTGCGCCGCCACCGCCGATGTGCGACAGATACTTGCGTAGGTGCGGCTCCCAGACGCCCTGCTTGGCCGCCTTGGGTGCGAAGAGGACGACACGCTTGCCCTCGTGCAGGACAAGCCGCTCGATCAGCATCAGGCCCACAAACGTCTTGCCAAGACCGACGCCGTCGCAGAGGAACGCGCCACCGTGCTGACGGGCGATCTTCATCAGCGCCCAATACGCCTCTTTCTGGTAGCGGTCGATGCGCGGGAACATCTTTGAGCGGGACTCGTCCCACTCGCTCGCAGTCAGCTCGTGACCACGAAAGAACTCCTGAAGCGCCTTGGCGTAGACATCGAAGGGCAAATAGGCGCGAACTTGACGCTCGATGGTCTCGATGACGGCCTCGGTGACTTCGGTCGCCTCGTTCCAGTGCACCTCAAACCACTCTTGCAGCTGCGCAACTTCACGCGCACTCTGGACCTGGATGTTGAGCTCAATGTTCTGTGTAAGGCCGGGTGCCGTGAAGTTGCTCGATCCAACCAGCGCTTGCGACCCGACGACTTCCAACTTCGCGTGTGTGATGTAGGCCTTTGCGTGAAACTTGCCCTTGTCGTAGACGCGGCACTCGATCCGGCCGGATTGAAGAGCCTTCAGAATCGCAGGGATACCCTGAAGAAACGGGTTCTGCGCCTTGTCGGCTTCGATGCTCCCATCGAGCATCTGCAGCGCTTGTTCGCGCGCCGCATCAAGAAGCGTCTTCCGGGTGCGATGTGTCATCTCCGAACCCATCAGGATTCGGATCTTGTCGAGACCCTGCCACTTGCCGTCGAGCGCAAGAAGCGCGCCAATTTCGAAGTAGCCAGTGGCAATGTCGAACGACTTGGCGATGCCAGACCACTCCTCGAGGTACCAAAGGCCCGTCCGACCAGAAACGCTGTTGTCGACTATGAACAGTTCACGTGCCTTCGGGTCACCCGCCAAATCAATGCTCCCTTCGAATTGAGAGTAGGTCGTTCAGAAGTTCGCTACACATTGCGCACAGATACGGAAGCCGCTTGCCTATCAACGGCGGAGAGTTGAACAGATACCCGCCCGTGAGATGTAGGATGCTACAAAGGGTTTGTTGCGCCTTCTCGCACCAGATGCCTGTGGAGGGTCATACTTCATCTGACAGTGCGGGACATTGCACGTGCGAAATGACGAACCCCCCATCACTCCGCTATCCACCGCACGATCACGAAACCTCCAGCAATCAGCAGACCGAGTCCGAGCGACACTGCGGAATACTGCATCATTTGGTTCGCGGCGGATCTCGCATGCTTCGCCTCGATGCTTGCACGAAGCCACCGCGACCGCCCCCATCACGATTGCCGTCGCCCCGCGCGCGGGAGGAGCAAGCTCTGCCGGGCGAGTTCTCGAGCCTGCGAACGCGCGGCGCAGCCGCGTGGAGCAGGCGAGAGCTGTCTGAGCCCCGGCAGGCTTGCTCTGACCCGCGCGCGGACCCTGTGCGCGTCATTGTGCAGCACGCGCGCATCAGCGCGCGACTCACGCGCGCGTCAGCGCGCGGCTAACTCGCTCCGCTGCGCCAGGCCTTCACAACAATCCAACCGTTGAGGAGCATCAGCACGAACGCCGGCAGCATCAGATACCACGGGTCGCTGATGCGCATGCGAACGATCAGCCCCGCGAACATCAGCGCACAGAGCCCGCCTGCCGCAGCGATCACCCAGTGATGCGTTGGTGCGAGGAGCAGTCCGAGTGCGCCAACGATTTCAAGGATTGCTGTGAGAACGCGCATGCGTGGCAGCCCGTAGCGCTCGAACTCCGCGATCATGGCTGCGGACGAGAGGCAACGAATGCCGTAATACAGGAATGCGGCGGCTGAAATCAGGCGAAGAGCGAGAAGAAGACTCATGAATCCTTGCAGAATGATGGTGCGTTTGACACCAACGATAGGCGAGAGGCTATAACTTCGGGATCATGACCGAACTTACTCTCTCTCTCTTGCCCGACTTTACTCTCACCACGGTTCTCCAAGTGATTCTCGCTCTTGGTCTTTTCAACGTTTGGCTTTTGAGAACAGGGAAGGCGACGAACTACCGCGGTGGACAAGCGAAGAATCTGAAGGAGGAGTTCGCGACCTATGGACTGCCGCCGTTCATGTATTTCCTCGTGGGTGGGCTCAAGATTCTCTGCGCGATCGCGCTGCTTGTTGGGCTTTGGGTTCCAGCTGCGGTGGTCCCCGCCGCGGGCGTGCTCGCGATTCTGATGCTCGGCGCACTCGCGATGCACATCAAAGTGGGCGATCCGATTTCGAAGTCCGTGCCTGCATTCTGCATGCTCGCGATGTCGACTGCGCTTGGTCTGCTCGCGCTTTGATCGGCAACAGAACGCTCTCCCGCGACCACGGGGCGTGCGAAGTCATCCCCAGATCCGCTTGCTGAGGGCTGTTTGCATTCGCAGTATTGCCCTTTTTTCGTATTTATGGCTGGGGAAAGATCGACATGTGCGATTTGTGGGCTAGATTTCGGCAGCGGTTCGCGTTTGATTCTCTCCCCCACTGGAGTCCTTGCATGTCCACGTCCCGTCTTGCCGCCACGATCTTTGCCTGCTCCGCAACCCTTTGCTTTGCCGCCGACTCGTTCGCGCAGAGCAGCGGCGAGAACGCCAGACAACGCATCCCTGCGAACCCCGTGGGGAGTGAGCAGGAGCATGTGTCGACGCTCACGCGCGTTCGAGATGGTGGGACGCCGTACAACCCGGACCAGTCGCTGTTCCCCTACGCCATCGATCTTGGTGGCATTGCCGAGGAGCCCGGGGGCAGCGGCGGCGCCGGCGGCAGCGCCGGACTGATTGCATCGCCGCCCGAGTACGCGCCGACGCGCGGCGTGCTCTACCAGTACGGGAACAGTTGGAACTCCGTCGTGACTGCGCTGGTGGCGTCACTGACATCGAGCGCGGCGTTCGATGAGATCGCCTATGTGGTGGTCGCGAATCAGACGACTGCCAACTCAGCCGCCACAGCGTTCAGCAGCGCGGGCGCGAACCTGAGCAAAGTGGTGTTCATCGTGCAGCCGAACAATTCCGTGTGGATGCGCGATTACGGTCCGCACTTCATCTTCCAGAACGGCACGCTTGCGGCGGTGGACAGCCACTACTACTCCAACCGTCCGCAAGACAACTTCATCCCGACCCTTGTGGCCGACTTGACGCTTGGCATCCCAAGCTTTGACCAAGGGCTTTACTACTCGGGCGGCAACTTCCAGCCTGGCCCAAGTCGAACTGGCTTCTGCACAGCGCTGATCACGCTCGACAACCCGACTTCCGGCGGCCACACGGAGACTTTTATCCGCGAACTTCATCAGACCTTTCAGGGCATAGACACCCTGCACATCCTGCCACAACTTCCTTTCAGCGTCGACGGGACGGGACATATCGACATGTGGATGTATCTGGTGGATGAAAACACTGTGATCATCAGCGAGTTCATCGCGGGCTCAAATGCCACGGCGATCAGCGTGACCAACAACGCAGTCCCCTACATGCAGGGCCTTGGGTTCGAAGTGTTCCGACCACAAGCATGGAACGTGTCGACCACGCACTACACCTATGCCAACGCATTTCGCGTGAACAATCGCATCTTCGTGCCGTGCTACGGAACGGCGCTCGCGCCGGGCGGCAGCGCGACCTACAACACGCGAGATGCCGATGCCCTCGCGAAGTGGCAGGCTGCTGCGGGCCCTGGCGTGACGATCGTCCCGATCCAGTGCTCGAGCATCATCGGTGCCTCGGGCGCTATTCACTGCATCGTCAAGCAGGTTCCGCGGTACGTCGCCACCATCCCCGCCGCACACATCACGGCGCCGCGTGGCGGCGAGGTGTGGGTTGCCGGATCAACGCAGAGCATCAAGTGGAATGCAACCGACACCAACAATGCAGCGCTCACGAACGTTGATTTGGCATACTCGGCGAATGATGGCGGCACTTGGACCAACATTGCGACCGCGGTGTCGGATTCAGGCTCATACAACTGGGCGACGCCTGCAATCTCCTCGAACAATGTTCGCGTTCGCGTGACTGCACGTGCGGCGGACGGCGACACCGTGATCGCCATCAGCAACGCCATTCGCGTTGGTCCCGGGACCGCCACGGTGTACGACTTCTCATCGGGCGCTGGCGTGAACAAGTTTGGTTCGGGTCGGCAGACGGCTGCATGGACAAACGTCAACGGCAACAACAATCCCGTGTCGACCGCACTCACGACAACGAACTACGCGGCGCTCGCGACATCGAATTCAACAGGAGGCATCACGGATTCGAATCGTTACGTGCCTGCCGCACTTTCTTCCAGCAACGAGAGCACGAACGTCTTCCGCTTCACGATCACCGAGCCAATCGCGGACATCGATCAACTTGCTGTTCGCTTTGAAGGCTTCGCTGACTTCTGCACACAAGCCGAGCTGTATGTCTGGAACCTGTCGCTCAACAACTGGGGGGACTTCAGTGGGCGCGTTGGCCAGAACCGTTACATCGATTGCTGGGCTGGCAACTTCGATGGCAACATGACTGGCTTCACGAGCACGAATCTGTCGAACTACATCGCAGCAGACGGCACGATTCGGTTCCTTGTGTATGGAGATCGTCCGAACGACGAGATCGGTCATGACTACATCTCCGTCACAGTCACGAATGTGAACATCGCCCCAGCATGTCCTGCAGATCTCGATGGCAGCACGAACGTCGAAGGGGGCGATCTTGCCGTGCTGCTGGCCTCATGGGGCGGCATCGGCGGCGATCTCGATGGCACCGATACGACCGATGGAGCGGACCTCGCAGTGCTGCTCAGCGCATGGGGTCCTTGCCCCTGACGCCATCCGAGGCGCTCTTCAGTTGATGGCGGGACCAAGCGGATCCCAAATCAGCTTGGAGGTATTCCAGTCGCCACTGGGGGTCGTTGGGGAGCGACTCCCCTGCGCGTTGGTCGTGGCTTGTTCGTTCGTGAACCATGCCACATGACCGTCCGCGAAGCTGAGGTGCCCGCCCTGAAAGTGGCGCGCGGCGAAGCGCTTCCAACTGCAGGCGGCTCGATCAAGGTTTCGGTTGTAGAAAGGATCGTTGGCGGGTAGCTCAGCCGGGCTGGCGCGCATCTCGAGCATCACGACGGTTTTGTCAGGCGCTGAAATGTGACTTTGGCGCATCAGTTGCTTGAACGAATCGCTCGGCAATCCGGCGTTCAGAAGCAGAGTCTGATTGAGGCGAATGTTCATCACGTAGCAGAACCAGAAGCCGCGCGAGATGCCCTGCTTCCCCGATCCGCCAAATGCCCAAGGCTCGGCATTCATCGGCTTGGCCGCCGGATCAGTCCAGACAGAATTGTGATTGCCCCAGTTGGCGACATGAACCTGCTGCGAGAAGGCATCATCAACCAACTCGCTGTACGGCTGCTCTCCAACGAACGGCGCGAGGGCGTTGGGCCAGAAGACATCCTGCGTCAGGTTGGTCGCCATCGGCGGCGTGTCCTTTGCGCCTTCCCAGGGGATCTGTTCCTTGTTTGCATTTCCCCACTGGACAACCGCGAAGCCCCACTGCTTCATGTTGGACTGACTTTTGGTCGCGAACATCTGCGCGCGCACCATCCCTGTCGCCGGGATCAGAAGGCCGATGAGTACCACGATGATGCCGATCACGACCAGGAGTTCGACAAGAGTGAATGCTTGGTTAGATGGCCTTGATCGAAGTCGCATGTCCATTCAGTATCCGCTCGAACCCGAAAGAAGTCGCAGGAGTTCCGCATGAAATCCATCCGAAGCCGCGCAGACACTCTGGATAGGTGGATTTTCCCCGATTTTTCCATGCCAGTCCGTACAGACCCCCCCTGCTTCACGCACGAGGAGCGGGAATGGGCCGATGTCCCATGGCGCCATCACAGGATCCACCCAGCCATCGCAGCGCCCTGTCACGAGCAGAACGCCCGCGTAGCAATCGCTCCAACCACGCAGCGAACCCACCGAGCGTGCGAGGCGTTCCCATGCATCGATGCGATCACTGCGGCGAAAGAACTCCGATCCCGATGTGCACACCAATGCGTTCGCCAACGATGTGCAACGGCGCACGCGGGCGCGTTCGGCTGCAAGTCCACGGTTCGCGCCATGATCGCCATGAACACCATGAGCGCCGCTTGCTGCGTGCTGCCACCACGTGCCACCGCCGGCGGACGCCCACACACGCTCTCCGAGTGCAGGCATCGAGCACGCACCTGTCAGAGCAATGCCCGCATACGACGCAACGATCAGCGTCCCAAACAGTGGCACACCGTTCGTGAATGCAAGCGTTCCATCGATGGGATCTATCGTCCACGTCCAGCCGCTGCTGCTCGCGACTGTGCCATGCTCTTCCCCGATGATGCCATCGCGTGGAAAGCATCGCGCGACTGCACCGCGCAGGTGTTGCTCGATGGCAAGATCCGCAGCCGACACGGGCGTCTGATCAGGCTTGGTCTCCACCTGCAGCGATGCGGACTGGAAGTACTCGCGCGCAGTGGCGTCGGTTTCATCAAGCCAGCAGAGCATGCGCTGCATGCGCTCCTGCAGCTGCTCACCTCTCGCTGGCTCGGCGGTTTGCATCATGCAACAGCAGAGTATCGGGGAAGGCGGCTTTGACTCCCCGGTCACCACTCACGAACGGATCTCGCCGACCTTTGCGAGCCCGAGTGCGGCCAGCGTGCGCTGGCGGGATTCGAGTTCGCTGATCGCGTAGACGGCGGCTGACTCAATGATTGGCCGTCCGATGATCTCCTCCAGGTCAGGCTTGCTGTATGTGCGGGGCGCTGCACCTTCGGCACGCGTTCCATATTGGTTGAGGTTGCTCGCGAAGATTCCAGCCGCGCTGAGAGGCAGGAAGTCCTCATAGCGGATGCCCTCGCAGCGCACGAGTCCACGGCGTAGGAGTTCAACGAAGTCATGCGTGTCGATCGTTCCTCGTGCAGCCAGTCCCTTCGCAGTCGGCTCCCACTCGGCGTGGACCAACCCTGCCGTGACCAGTTCCTCAAGCGTCTTGGGAATGCGCGCGAATGGCACGGCGAGTGCACGCTCGTACGCCGCCAAGTCATTTGCCTCGGATGACCCGCTGCTGCGCGAGCGCTCGGCTTCCGCAAGACACGTGTCATACATCGCGCGTCCCGCGGGGGTCGTTGCGTAGAACCGCTCCTCAATCTCGCCGAAACGCGCCGTGTGTTCGCCCTGCACGCTGCTGCCGTCCGCCTCCGTGAACGACACGCTCTCTGCCACGGCGCGGTAGGCATCCTGACGCAGCAGAACGGGCGTGCCGCCGGGCGGCCCCTCCGTGAAGTCCTTGAACCCCGCGTTCTTGAGCGACGCCAACTGAAACTCGGGCGCGTTCAGTCGCTGTTGTAGTTTTTGAATCAATCGATGAACAGTCTGCTGATCCACTGGCGCGACCGCGAGGGTGTCAACCGTCGCCGCCGGAAGATGTGGCAGGTGCAGCCGCAGCCAATGTCGATCGGCGGTCGCGGCGAGCCGTCCGAGCACCTCGCACCCACGGGACGCGAAGTGCTGCACATCGACCTGCCCGAAACAGCGCTTCATGACCGCCGTGTAAAGATCCATGCACAGGGTGTTGGGCGTGAGGTGATTGAGATGGTGTGAGTCGAAGCAGACGATGTCTGCCGCGATCTTGAAGCCCGCCGCGCAGAGGTCCGTGTACAGCTGGTAGTCGCGCGCACGCCCTGTCCACTTGAAGATCCGCGTGCATGCTTCTGCAATCAGCGCTTCGCCGTCGGCAGACGAAAGTCCGCCATCCCGCTCACACCGCTCGATGAGGCTTCGAGCTTTGGCGGAGAACACCGATCGAGCAGCAAGGGCATTCTCGAGGCGCCCGCGCGTTGCAGAATTGAATCGATCTGTCACGAGCAGCGATGTGAACACGCGGTGCTCTGGCCGCGACGCGGAGCGGAATGCCGTCGCGATCACGGGCTGACTCTTCGCACCGACGTCCGTCATCGAGTAGAAGTTGTGCGGCTCCATGGCAAACACGCCAAAGAAGCGGGCGACCCATCGGTATTCATCCGGTCTTCCGATTCGTATGGCACCGTGACGCTCGGCGCTTGCGCGAGTGACTTCCGCTGCGGTGACTCGAAGGCCCACAAACCGCTCCGCCATCAGTTCGCACACCAGGCCATTGACGAGTTCATTGACCGCGAGACTTCGGTCGTACAGCGGCACTTCGCTTGCGAACATCGCCGACAGCCGCGCAAAGAGCTTGTGTTGAAGATCAATTGGATCTGCGAACGCATCTGCCATCGGCGTACCTTTGAGTGACGGAGATTCCGGCGCCAAGTACGACATACGGGACCGTTCCGCCATTTATAGGCGCGTTGCAAGCAGGAAACCATGGGATACGCCTCCGTGCTTCATGCGATGTTGGATTGCGGTACAACATTCGCCCCTATGCCAAAGACCGATATGCCGCTCCTGCGCTTTGTTGCAGACAACTTCCGCAATTTCAACTCGCGAAGCACCCGTGATGCGCTCTTTGCCTACTGGGATCATGTATCCGCAGGTGGAAAGATGTTCTGGGCTGTCGCGGGCGCCATGAGCAGCGCACAACTCGGTATTTCACTCGCACCCGCGATTCGAAGCGGGTTGGTTCATGGGTTGAGCGTGACTGGTGCAAATCTGGAGGAGTCGCTCTTCCGTCTGGTCGCGAATGACAGCTACAAGGACTTTCCTGAGTACCGCTACTTCACCAAGCGCGATGACACTCGCATCCTCAAGCAGCGCATGCGCCGCGTCACGGACACCAGCATTCCCGAGGACGAAGCATTCCGAGCCGTCGAGAAGGTGCTCGTGCCCATGTGGACACGCGCAGGCGAACGCGGCGATCGGCGCTTCTGGCATGAGTACTTCTACGACCTTGTGCTGTCGCTGCCTCGATCCAAGTTCGAAGGCAACCCCAGCGAGTGCTGGCTGCTGGCCGCCGCCAAGGCACGACTGCCGATGGTGGTTCCTGGCTACGAAGACTCCACATTCGGCAACATCTTCGCTTCGCATGTGAAGTACGGCGATTTCCCCGCATCGATCGCATGCAGCGGGATCGAGTACATGGCGCAGTTCTATGAGGATTATCGCGGGCTCTCATCGGGTCGCGGCGTCGGATTCTTCCAGATCGGCGGCGGCATTGCGGGCGACTTCCCGATCTGCGTGGTGCCAAGCATCAAGTACGACCTGCAGCGCCCCGTGAAGCCGTGGGCGTACTTCTGCCAGATCTCCGACAGCACGACCAGCTACGGCTCCTACTCGGGCGCGACACCCAACGAGAAGATCACCTGGGACAAACTGACCGAGCGAACACCGATGTTCGTGATCGAAAGTGACGCGACGATCGTGGCTCCACTGATGCTTCAAGCCCTGCTGGAATGCACGGCTGCGCCGAAAGCTGCGGCAAAGATCATCGCCGCATCGCGCGCGCAGACGCGCCGATCACTGGCCCGCTGAAGCAGCGACCGACGGATTCGTGCAGGGATTGGCAGGCGTCTTGCCGAGCCGATCGAAGATGTATGGTCCCTTGCGCGCGCCCCAGACCTGCTTCCCTTCTGCATCGAAGCCGCGGTCCCATGTCTCGATCCGCTCTGGAACCAGAAGTACTTCGCTTGTGGCGAATGTCGCTCCGCGAAGTGAACTCAGGCATGACTGCCCATCCGTCGATCCTCGCCACACACCGTTGGTCTTCCGAAGCGTGATGCGGCAGCCCTCGCGCTCCGTCAACTTGGCCGGGTCAAGCGCATCGAAGCGATCGGGCGCTGCCCATGCACAGATGAATGCGCCTGCATCTGGCATCTCAAAGACTTGGCTCACCACCTCGCTATTTTCGTCGACGAGCGGGCCCTCCGTGATGCGATAGATGCGCTGCCGGTATGGCTTGCATGGAGCAGACTCCATCGCCTGTTCGACATACAACCAGATGGCATCGCTTCGCGAGTGCCAGATCTGCACCATGTGAAGGCGCACATCGAAGTATTCGCTGTCTGCCTTCGACTGCGCCGTGCTGGCAAAGTGCCCACACAGCAGCGCAGCAACTTCGGTTGCATCACAAGGATGAATTGAGGAACTGGCGCGATTGAAATCGTCCATCAAAGCACGTGCTGTCTTGGGGGTTGATGTCGTCGATCCCGTACTGCACGCAACCACGCACGAACCGATCAGCGCGAAGCGAATCAGGCGAAAGGCAAGACCGAAGGGTCCGACGCATCCGTGGAGGGAAACTCTCATGCCGTGAAGGCTACGACGCGCCCGCCGAAAGTGCGCTCAGGCGCCGCAGCACTTTGCGATTCCACTCATCGCGCTGATACCGCAGCGCATCAATGATGAATGCCGACTCGGCGGAACGCTTCTCACACTCTTGAACGATCTCCGATCGGATGGCACGGGATCGCTGCTCCCAAGTGCTCCGAAGCGCGCGAATCGCGGCAGCGCTCTCCCCGCTCCCCGCGAGCCGTTCCGCCTCATCCAAGCGGCTTGCAGGACTGGTGTCGTCGGCGAGCTCGAAAGGGAATCTCTGATCATCCCACGCATCTTGCAGTCGCTGCGCTGACTCTGGAGGAAGTGTGCCCTTCACGCGCTGCACCATCGAGTCGCATCCCGACCGCAGACTGTCCGAAGCCTTCTTGGTGTTTGCGGCAGCAGCTTGGAAGCCTGCCATATCACGCGAAGTCGAAATGACCGACACGCTCGATGACACTTGCACTCCCGCGATACCACCGGCTTGCCCCTGCGGGGCCGCAGGCGAGACCTCCGGAGGCACAGGCGACAGGTTCACGGATGGCTTCGGCCGCACCTTGCGTTCAGCCTGATCGGCATCCGTCCATGCCCGCGTCAGTGCGGCGAGATTGTTGCACTCCGCAGCAATCGTTGGTCCCGCATGACACCAATCCGCTGCGGTCAACTGCGAGCGCATCACCGCCATGATTGGGTCGCCGCGGCTTGATGCCCCCGACGAACTCTGCGAGAAGAAGGACATGCTCGGTGCCGCAGCGCGTTCCTTGACGAGCGTGCGCCACGGCACGATCCACGCCACAGCCGATGCACGCTTGGTGTCCGTCAGTGGCATCACGGATGTGTCGATTGCACCGACTTCTGCAGCGAGGATCGCCTCTCGTACAGCATCTGCCAAGGTGGCGCGTTCCTCCGCATCCTTTGACGACTGCTGCTGCAGCGAGCCATCCTCGCCCATCACAAACAGCCCACCCGCCACAGCACCCCCACTCACTCTGGCCCCCGCAGATGGCTGAACCTTCTGCCGCTGCTCTGCCAGCGTCGCTTCTGCATCCTGCAGAATCTGATCGACGACAGGCATCAGGTCAGCACCCACACCCGCAGCGGCCAGCGCGCCTTCGATCTGATCGACTTTAATCGGCTGCTGGATGCGCGTCGATCCAGTGCCATACAGCATGGCGAGCGCGTTGCCGGCAGCTTCACCAGTGTCCATCTCTTCCTCGTCGAAACTCAGAGCGCCAATACCCGGTGCGCCCATCTCCAGAGAAATATCCTGGCCGGCAACAACAACACCATCCCCATCTGAAAGCAACATCTCAACATCTGCAAGGCCCATATCCCCCATGTCGACGTCGCCAAGATCGAACTCGTCTCCCGTCACCGAAATCTCCACGGTTGTCGCAGCAACAATGATGGGCTGACCATCTCCTCCCCCGCCTCCCGGCACTCCCGCCGCCTCAACCACGACTCCACCGTCGGAGTTCGGCAACGCCAGCCCACTGCTTGCAGCGCGCTTCAACCCAGCGAGAACTTGTGGCGCCAGATCAGGGACGATCTCAGCGATCTCCGCTGCAGCACGCGATGTTGCCTCCTGTGCCTGACGCAGCCCGCCACCTTGTGGCGCATCGTCCTGCGCCAACAGCGCAGCCAGACCTCCCTTGCCCGGCGCAGCACTCGTGAACTCCTTTCGAGCGACGGGCCACCACGCCGATGCCCACCGATCGAGAACATCATCCATGCGCGCCGCACGAGCGGCATCCAAATCCTTGCAGCTCTGCACGACTCGCTGCAGAACAGTGACTCCAACTCGAAGCGGACCGAGCCCCGATCGGGTCGCCATGCTGCTCAGGAGCCGAAGCTTGCCACGGCCGTTCAACTGCGTCAGAAGTGCATCGATGGTCTGCGCATCGCACTCCGCAAGTCTCGCGCGTGCAGCGGCCACTTCCTTCATGCCGACCTGCCCCTGAGACAGCAGTGCCGCGAGAAGATCCCGTCCGAGATTCGGGTCGACAGTCTGTACTTCGATCGCTGTGTCTCCTTCCGCATCTCCAACACGCACACCCGAGTCAGATGTAATCAATGGAGCCAGCGCCCCCGGAACAGCTGACCCACCTCGCGACTTGAAGCGCGCCAGCGGCGACTGCAGAGCGGCCTCTCGCAGAAGACGCGTCGCCGCCGATCGATCGCCACCCTGGGCATTCAGCCGCTCTTGCAGCGCACTGCGCTGTGCATCTGTCAGTTGCATTCGTGCTGCGACTCGCTGCCAATCCACGGGGCGCGGCTGTGCGCGTGATCCAAGCGCAGCCTTCCAGACCGCCAGATTCCTGCGCTGCTCCAATTCCAGGAGAGCGCAATCCAATGCAGCCGTTTGATCAGGACGCGCGGCTTGGCGCATGGCCTGCACGACTTGCGCTTCAACCGCATCGAGTTCTGATGCGGCCGCTCTTCCACGCCCAACGAGCGCGTTCGCCGCAGCCTGATCCGCCGGACGCACCGCAAGCGCAACCTGCCACGCAGCCGTCGACTGCCGCATGCACTGCACGAAGCGTTCCACTTGCTTCTCGTGCGCATCAAGCACAGCCGCCTGCTGCTGCGAGTCGAAGCCGTACCGCGTGAGAAGCTCGATCAGTTCCGTACTGCGCAGTGGATCGACCTGCGCGTGAACCGTATCGACCGCTGAGACAACAAGCAGCATGCCAACCAGTCGGACCGTCTTCTTCCACACTCTGCGAGCCAAGTGGGACCGACATTGTTCGATCGCGGTGTCACGCATGCCCTGATGCTAAGTGCCAGCGAGCCTGTCTCTATGATCTAGGCCAAAATGCACGTCAATACCTCTGCGCCATCGGCGGGTCGGCTGCAACCGCCAGATCCACTTCGTTTGACGGGTCCCCGCCCGCGCCTGGAGGAGTTGGCGCGTCTCTTCCGCATCTTCAGTGAGTTTCTGCTCGGCTTTCGGCAACTGCACTTTGTCGGCCCATGCGTCACTGTGTTCGGCAGTGCTCGATTCGACGAGCAGAGCCATTGGTACAAACTTGGCAGGTCCGTGGGTGCGGAACTTGGACGCGCCGGATTCAGCGTGATGACAGGCGGCGGACCGGGCATCATGGAGGCTGCGAACCGCGGCGCGAGAGATGTCGGCGCACCCTCCATCGGATGCAACATCATTCTTCCATTCGAACAGCAGTCGAACCCCTACTGCGATGTCGTATTGACATTCCGCCACTTCTTCGTGCGAAAGGTGATGCTCGTCAAGTACTCCTATGGATTCGTTGTGCTTCCCGGCGGCTTCGGAACGCTCGATGAGCTCTTTGAAGCGATAACCCTGATCCAGACGAAGGTGATTGCCGGGTTTCCCGTGGTGCTCGTCGGGCGCAGTTACTGGGATGAGCTGATGGACTTCATCGAGACTCGGCTTGTCCGTCATGGCACCATCTCCCCCGAAGATCGATCGCTCTTCCATGTCACGGATGATCCCGCCGAAGCGGCAAAGTACATCGAAGAAATCGCGCGGCGGCGTTTCGGTCTGAAGTACGGACAGAAGATGCGGCGGCGCTGGTGGCTCTTCGAGTGAGTGGCGATCCGACGCCCCGAGCGCCCATGGCAGGACCACCGATTGACATTTCATTTCGCCGCGCGATCGCGGCTGATGTGCCTGCAGTCGTTGCCCTCGTCGAGGGTGCCTTTCGCGGCGAAGGAAGTCGGATCGGCTGGACCACCGAAGCGGACCTGCTCGACGGGCAGCGAACGGATTCGGCCGAAGTCGGCGCACTGATCGCACACCCGAACTCGTGCATGCTGCTTGCAGAGCGTGGGGGAACTCTGCTCGGCTGCGTGAAGCTGGTCCGTGAACCGGACTCGGGTGTGATCGGCATGGTGTCCGTCGCGCCTTCGCTTCAGCGCGCCGGCATTGGCAAGGCGCTGCTGCGCGAGGCAGAGCGTCTGATCTTGTGCGAATGGGGGCTTCGCCGTGCAACGATGACAGTGATCGTTCAGCGCGACACGCTCATCGCGTGGTACGAACGCCACGGCTACAGGCGAACGGGCATTATCACTCCGTTTCCGTACGGTCAGCCGCGCTTCGGTCTGCCAAAGCGCAACGATCTCGCCTTCGAAACGCTTGAGAAGGGTCTCAGCGACACTGCGCCAGACTGACCACGCCCGACCGCTCCGTTGGCAAGGCGGATCGCGAAGTCGTGACTCTGTGTGAGGATGGCGGTGTCTCCGTCATGGAGCGCGTGCTACTGGGTCATCGGACTTGTGCCGATCATCCGCCGCTTCTTCTTTCGGCGACTGCCCGAACTTGCGCCGCGACTTCAGGGTGCCGCTCGAGCAGAATCTCGAAGGCAGCGCGGTCAAGCGCGTAGACATCGCTGTACTCGGTCGCGCGCACGCTTGCGTTGCGTGGCTGCCGCTTGAAGAGCGCGATCTCGCCAAAGAAATCGCCATCCCGCAACGTGCCGATCACCTGCCCATCTGCCTTGACCACCTCCAGTACACCCTTGATGAGGAAGTACATGCGATCACCCTCCTCGCCTGCACGGCAGATGTACTCCCCCGGTACATAGATGTCGGGCTTCAGGCTCAGAGCAACGGCATCAATGAAGTCCACAGGCAGCGCCGCGAAGATCGGTATTCGCCGAAGAATCTGCTGCTTGAGATGCATCTCCACCTCGCGCCGAAGTCCGCTTGGAAGCGTTTCAAGGAAATGTGACTCATCGAACCCAAGCCGCTCCTGCCAGATGTGTGCGTAGTAGTCCTGAATGCGACGGAGAATTTCCGGCGGCAGTCGTCGATACTTGATGAACGCATTCAACTGATCGAGGCTCTCGAAGTAGTGAGCCTTTGCCGGATCGCGCTTCGCGAGCATGCTCGCGACATTTCCGATCACATACCCGTAGACCGCCACACCGCACAACATCACACCCAGCGCAAAGATGCGCTGCGTATTCGTCACGGGTGTCGTCTCGCCGTACCCGATGGTGGTGAGCGTCTCGATCACCCAGTAAATCGACTGCAGATAGCGCGTTGGTCCGTCCCCTTCATAGGTGGGCGTGATCGTGGACCAAATGCACGCAAGCCAGTGCGCACTGATGAGAAGCCAGAACGCGAAGAACGCCAGCTTCAGCGAGTCGCCCCACTGCACCAAACTGACCCGCCAGACATGCATGGAACGCGCGACACGGAGCACCTTGCAGACCAGCGGCAGCGCAGTGATCGCATTGGCGCTGAACCAGAGCAGCGGCAATGCGGCCATCGCATCGACGACGATCCAGATACTGCCTTCGCCTGCTGAAGCGGAGTGCGACGATCCAGCACGGACTTTTGATCGCGCCCGAAAGCGCAGGATGAGATCGAGAAGAAACAGGAGTTGCACCAAACGCAGCCCCGGCATGCCCAGCAGCGGATGATCCACCGCAAAGGCAAGCCGAACAGGAACGGCAATCGCCACTGCGATCGACAGGACAGTGACGAGTGCATCCCAAGCCTTGCGCATCAGAGCATCCGAATACGCCGCATGAAGAGCACGAGAATGAGGGCAATGACGATGACCACGCACCAGAACGCACCGTATGCCCACTCGAACTTCAACTCAGGCAACACCTCGAAGTTCATCCCATACACGCCGCACAGGAAGGTCAAAGGAAGGAAAATCACACTGACCACGGTCAACTTGCTCATCACCTTGTTGGTGTTGTGCGCCACCATCGACATGTAGTTGTTCAAAGAGTCGGAAAGGATGTCGCGATCCACCAGCACGTCCTGCAGGATGCGTTCCACCGTATTGACCATATTGCCAAGAAAGCCTTGCGATGCTTCGCTCACAAACGCGGACTTTCGCGCCGAGAGGTCCGTGAGCACGGTCCGCGCGGGCAGCACCACCTTTCGGAAATGCAACAATTGCGAACCCAGTTCGGATGCATCGCGAAAGATGGACTCATCAGGGCTCCCTGCGAGCGACTTCTGAATGTTCACAACGCGGTCCTCAAAGGACTTTTGAATAAGTACGAAATTGTCCAGCAAATGGTCCCACAACTCGTACAGCAGGAAGCTGGGAGTTGCCGCGTGGCGTACGAAGTCCGTCAGATATTCGCGCTTGACTGCACGCAGAAAGTCTGGCTCGCCACGATGTATGGTCACGAGCGCGTTTGCTGAAATGATCGCATCGAGCCGCTCTTCGATGAACCGATCGCCGTTCAAGCGACACCCCACGAGTACCAAGTGGATGCACTGCTCGTATCTGAAGAACTGGATCGCAGGCTCTCCGGTGCGGGCGTGACTCAGCACCTGAGCGGGACAAAGCCCCTGTGTGACGAGCGCATCCGCAGGCACACCTCCGTCGGCATCGAGATGCAGATCGACCCAACAGAACTTCCCCGATCGACACGCATCTGGGACTCGATCAAGCGAGATGGACTCGAAGGTCTTTGACTTGAAGTCAAGGGACATCACGGACACGGATGGTTGACCCGCTGCCGCACCACCTGTCTCGGGAGATTTCGTTTGCATGGCGATTCAGCGCTGACACATACCGGGCGCCCAGGCGAGCGCTATCGCGTGGATAGTAGTGCTCTGTGAATGACTGGTCACCCGCCCCGAGGCGCACCAGCCATCACCCGTAGATCTGGAAGCGCAAGCACATGCTCAGCCTCCGCAAGGACCTCATCGATTGATATCGCGGCCATCGAGGCGGTCGGGCGCTGCATGTCCAGTGGCTCAGCCGCAAGGTCGCGCTCATGGGTCCATCGATCCTGAAGCGTGCTGATGTGTCCGTTTCGGAAGGAACCCCCGTCGTACGGAAAGTCGTACTCCACAGGTGCGAAGTTGTTCCACGGTGCCCAACCACGGATGGGCGTCGGGCCGTAGAGCGCCACGATGGGCACATTGCATGCCGCAGCCATGTGTGTGACGGCTGTATCGACACCGAGGTACAACCGTGCACGAGAGAGAAGGCAGGAGATTGCAGCCAATCCGAGTACGCCCGCAGCCTGCACGGGCTGCACGACTGCATGTTGTGCTACCTCGCGCATTCGCTCGGCATCGCTCGGTGCACCCGTCCAGACGGGCTGCAATCCATGGCGTTTCGCGATGGCATCACTGACGGTGATCCAACGCTCCAAGGGCCATTCCTTGTAGGGGTAACGCGAGAATCCGTGCAGCACGAAGCAGCGTTCGGCACCGCCGCTTGGATCCAGGAGTTTGGAGACTGCGATTTCATCTGCAGTACTCCAGAACAGACGCGCCTCGCAGCGGCGTGGCTCGATGCCAGCTGCCTGTGCAAGCGTGACGCACCACTTGATGACAGGCTTGCCACCGCGCACAGGCGCTATGTCCGTCAACAGCAAACGCTTCCAGAACTCTCGTGGTCGTGCAGGACCCGTCCCTGCAGCGAAGCGACGCCTCCGACCCGCAAAGGCGACGCTCAACACGGAGCGATCGGAACTGTTTTGCGTCAATGCCCAATCTGTTCGCAGCAGTGTCTTCAGCATGTAGCCAGATCTCCCTCGCTGCTGCTCAAACACACGACGGACTCGTGGATCATGCCGAACGAGGTCCGCCGCACCTTTCGGGACCACCATGTCGATCGCGCACTGCGGATGATCCTGCCGAATCATGTCGATCAGCGGCACCATGAGTACGACATCGCCATAGAGTCGAAGTGAGGTCAGGAGAGCGCTGTTCGGAGCTCGACTCATGGGGCAGCCCTCCAACAAGATGGTCGAGACTCACCAGCCACGCGGCGCTGCCTCCGTTGCCTTCGACCCGAGCGCGGGCTCGCCAAGGTAGCCCTTTCCGACGATGAACATCTCGACACTCTCCCGCCGGGACGATTCGGGCTTCATCCCCTTGACCTCGTCGAAGAGCTGCTCAGTGCGGCGAAGCAGTGCGGGATACTCGCGGCCCTCATAGACCTTCATCACAAGCGATCCTTTCTTGCGAAGCCACTGCGGCAGACGATCCAGCAGCGTATTGCAGAGTCGGGCAGACCGCGTCGCATCGCTCGCCGCATCCCCCGAGGTGTCGGGTCCCATGTCGCTGAGTACCACATCGAACGGAACACCACCGAGCGCATCCGCCTCGATCTTCTCAAGATCCGCCTGCAGGAGCGTGACATGGGGTGGCAATCCCTTCGGCTCGATCATCTTCAAGTCGAATGCGATCACCGCGCCTGCGTGCCCAACACGCTCAGCAGCGACCTGCGTCCACGAGCCCGGTGCAGCACCGACATCAAGCACGCGTTGTCCGCGCTTCAGCAGACGCTTCTTCTCATCGATTTGGATCAGCTTGAATGCGCTCCGAGCCCTGTAGCCACATTCCTTCGCGCGGCGAAACCAGATGTCCTGGACTTCTTTCATTGGCGTGGATCGATTGCCGTCGAGATTTCGCAGGCGATCCCGCGATCACTCCTGATGCCCGCACTGTACGAGATGATCGCGCATCTCCCAGCCGAAGCGCAGCTGCGCAAGCAGACGAACATCAGCCTCATCCGCTCCCCCAATGATTTCGATCCATCCAGGACCGACTGGGAAGTCCGCCCCCTCTATCACGGCTGTCTGCATGTGCCTCACGAGCACACCCTGCAGATTTGCGACTCCGACCTCGCGCATGCGCTGGTCCCGATCTCCCACCAGGATGCGTGCCACGGCGGCAAGTGTCCGTGCAGAGCCATCACGGTCTTGCCTTGCACGTCGCGCCAAATCGAATGCACTCCACGACTCGACCGCCACCGGATCGATCGCACCCGTCCGTGGATCGCAGAGCCTTCGTGGCATGCCACTGCCGGCACTCGTTGAACCAAAGCGAGCCGCCCACTCATCCCAGATAGTCCCTGAGCGACCAGCTGGAGAAACAACCGCCGCTGCCTGCACTTCCTCCGCAATGCGAAGGGGAACAAGATCATGCTTTGGACCAAATGGAAGCCGAAGCGCTGCACGCGCCTCACCATTCGGCGAGAGGAACAGCGACTCATCCCGGTAGATATCAACACCAACCATGCTTGAGAAGTCGACGGCATCCGGACAACTCGCGAACGCAGCGCCAAACACTTGTGGATACTCCGTTGCCAACCAAAGCGCCGCCCATCCTCCAGCACCATGCCCCAGCAGCAGACGCGCCGAAGGCTTGGAGATCAACCGAAATCGCTGCTCCAGTGCAGGAATCAACTCCTGCACCAGTGCCGAGGCGCATGGCCCATTGGCCATGCTGTCGACAAACGCATGATGTCCAAACGGGCCGCTTGGATCAAGCACCACATGCACGGCATTCGGCCACGCTTCGCTTCCGGCAGCCACCCGCAGCATTTCCGCAATGGCCTCGACCTGCGTTGCGAACTCGCCCTGCGGAGGAATCACGTACACCGTGGGCCACACCCGGCGCCTTGCATACACATTCGAGTAATCCGCAGGAAAAACAACAGCCGCGCGCTGCATGACATCCCGCCCAAGCGCGGACGACCGAAGGGGGCTTGGCCGCTCGATCCACTCGACACCCCGAGTGGGTCCGCGTGCGCTTGCCAGAATGCGACCATCAATCGTCAGTCGAACACGATCGCTCACTCGTGAGTCAAGCGCGAACTGCACGGAAGCACCAATCCAGTTGCCCACCGCGTCAAGACTGCACTCATCGGCGCCACCAACAACGACCGCCTGCATGTCAAAGACTCCATCGAGCGCCTCAGGGGGGCACGGCCACCACATGCCATCGCGCGAGCAGTCGATCGTTGCCTTCACATCGCTCGGTTGCAGTGCGAACGAACCGATCGGTTGAAGTGGCGTGTCAAACACTGTGGCTGCTGGCGGCTGCGCCTGTGCATTCGAAGCGGCACGCACACAAATGATGAGTCGCATGGGAAGCGCCCACTCTTTCAGCATCTCCTGAACAGAGGGTGCAAGTGCAACGTGAACATCGTCTGATGGGAACACTCCACCATCTGCTGCCGCGGCGTACATGGGCATCTTGTCACGACGTTCACGCTGTGACGGTCCGATGCTGTGCTGAACCGGAAGACTGATCGGTGTGGCGGCAGGTTGCGGCAGCGGGAGCGCACGAGGCGGACCAAGGAGCGCAATCGGCAACAGGACGGCAGCCAGCGGCATGGTGAAAGCGGGATCGTAAAGGTTTCGCCCGCTAGACTGCAGGACGTGCAGAGCCGCCGATTTATTGCAGCCGAAACTCGGCGCACCTGCATGCCAAAAGGGCTTTGGAATGGTCGCCACACGCTGTCCTGCGCAGCCTTATGCGCCATGTTGCTTGGGATATCGGCGTGTACAGCACAGAGCCGACCAGGGCTTGGAAACGGTCTCGGCCGAGCCTGGAATCAAACGTTTCAGGGGCATGTCCATCAAGACGAGGAAATCCAGATCCCCGTCCTAGGTTCCACCGACATTGAAGTCGACAACTTCGCAGGACACGTTCGCATCGTGCGCTGCCGAGCTGGCGGAACGCCAACCATGTACATCACACGCCGTGCAACCCACGGCATCGGGAGAGGCGAGACCGCCTCCCAATCGATGCCGGACATTTCAGTCGACTATTTCGTCGAGTCAGACGGAGATCGGCAACGATTCATTGTTCGATCAAAGACGGACCACCTGCAACCTTGGTTTCAGGCGGTGGATATTGACATACGAGTTGAGCGGATGGGTGTTGTGGTCGTCCGCACGAAGGATGGCCATGTGGAAGTCGTCGATTTTGAAGATGGGGTCGACATTGAAAGCAGCAATGGGGACGTGCGAGCATCGACGCGTGCAGCGCTGAAACAGCCATCGACGATCTTGAATCAGGATGGATCGATTGCGTGGCGAGTCGGTCCGCACGCGAGCGGATTGCTCGATGCCGAGGCGGTCCACGGGACCATTCGGACCAATGTGCTCAAGGGCAAATGGAATTCTTCACGAAATGGAAATGATCTTGACTCATTGCGCGCACAGCTCAACGATGGCATGTCGCGCATCGTGCTCCGCACCGTCGATGGCGACATCAGCGTCTATGTCGGCGAACACCCGACTGAATATGGCACGTTTGTGCGCTGATGATTTCGGCTTTGCAAGCCCTGACATCCTCGCAGGAGCGCTCAGGCGCGCAGCCATTCTTGGGGAACACGCCCCGATGACACCACGATGCGGGATCGGATGCCGCCACGACCGCGCCAGTCGCTGACAATCTGCAGCCACTCCGGACTCATTCGCTCCGACAGATCAGCGCAGATGCGATTGGTCACCGCTTCGTAGAAGATCCCCTCATTCCGGAAGGACTGGTAGTACAGCTTCAGACTCTTGAGTTCCACACAGACTGCACGCGGCTGATAGCGCAGCGTGATGGCAGCAAAATCAGGGTGACCAGTCTTCGGACACACGGAGGTGAACTCCTCCTGAACATGCTCAATGAGGAACGGGGTCGTCGCTGGACTATCGAAGAATTCGAGAAGGTCGGGCTGTGGCATGGAGTGTTCTCAGAGACCGTAGGTGGTGAACAGTTTGACGATCTTGGGCTGATCCGGGTTCGCCTGCAACGACGATCGAAAGGCCCGCCGTGCGTCATTCCCCGCATCGCTGTCGCGCTTGTCGGAGCGGATCCACGCATTGAGTGCGTTCACACCGATGCCGTTCCATGCGGGCCAGTAAGTGGGGTCCAAGGTGACCGCTTGACGATAGGCAGCTCCTGATTCGTCATAGCGCCCGGCGCGAAAGAAAGCCCATCCGAGACGCTCAAAGGACTCTGGGCGTTCCGAAAGGCGCGTCAGGGTCTTGGCGGTCGCAATGGCTTCCTCAAAGCGTCCGTCCGCCACAGATGCATTCACGAGATTGATGAGGAGTTGAGGTGTGACGGGAATCAATTCCGCTGCAGCCTGATACTGCGTGATCGCATCTGCAGGTCGTCCGAGACGCTCGTATGCCACGCCCAGATTGACATGCGCTGCTCCGCTCTTTGGATCGAGCGCGACCGCACGCTCTCCAAACTGCATCGCAACGGCTGCATCGCCGAGCGAGAGATACGCGGTCGCCATGTTGCCGTTCGCTTCGGCACTCTGCGAATCCACGACAAGTGCACGGTGATACGCAGTGATCGCCTCTGCATTGCGCCCAAGCATTTGCAGGGATCGCCCCAGTCCAAACTGCGCGTTGAAATCCTCCGGATCCAGCGTGGCTGCGTGGCGATAGTTTGGCTCCGCCTCGGTGTATCGCCCCTGTGCGAAACGCACATCACCGATGCCGATGAACGCCTCCGGCAACTTGGGGTTGGTTTGCAGGATCGCCTGAAACTGTGCGAGTGCTTCATCGAGGCGACCATCCGCGACCGCACGCGAACCGCCCTGCAGTTGCTGTTGCTCTGCGGGGCTCGGTTCGCCGCGTGTCGCACTTGCCTGCGATCCGACTGGACTGCCTTCGACCTTCGGCCGAGATGCACAGCCCACGTCGCCAAGACCGACGACGAAACACGCCATCACGAACAGAATCCTTGCGACACGCCGTGCGCCACGCCTTCGAATGCGTTCAAGCGCAGCAATATTGATGATGTCCCACGGCTCTCCCTTGGTGCTTCCTGCACGCTCGCCGTCTTTCGGTGTTTCCAAGATCATCGGCACATTTGCCAAGGCGGGATGCGTGAGGATAGACCGAAAGCACGCATCCCCACAGCAACCCTGACCGATGTGCGCATGTCGATCAAGCCGCGAGGCGAGCGGTCCAGCGGAATCGTTCACATGCACCACACGCACATGCTGAAGGCCAACAGTCGCGTCGAAGTGCCCGAGCACATCGGCTGCACGCTGCGCAGTGGACATGTCGTAGCCGGCCGCGACGATGTGGCATGTATCGATGCATACGCCGACTCGATCAGGCTCCTGAACATTTCCAATGATGTGCCCAAGATGTGCGAAATCGAAGCCGAGATTGGTGCCCGCGCCCGTTGTGGTTTCGAGGCAAATTTGCACGCGTGCCCCGCGTGTCTCACGAAGCAGTGTTTGAATGCTCGCTGTGATCCGTGCGAGCCCCTTTCGTTCATCAGGGGTGGGTGGCTCTCCGAGGCGGTTCGGCTCACGCGGCTTTCGGGGCGTTCCAAGATGCGCACCGGGATGGAGCACACAGGCCTGAATGTCGAGCGCCTCGCAGCGTTCGAGTTCCGCCCGCTGTGACGCGATCGATGTACGCCGCTGCGCAGTATCCGGTGAAGCGAGATTGATGAGATACGAGTTGTGACTGACGACGGCACTCGGCGCGTCGAGTCCTGCACTCTTGCGAGCAGCTGCGAATGCGGTGATCTCATCCTTTCGCAGCGGCGGTGCATTCCATTGGCGCTGATTTCGAGTGAACACCTGCAAAGAGCGCAGTCCAAGCTCTTTGGCTTGCTCGACCGCCAAGTGCAGACCTCCTGCCACGGACAAGTGGCTGCCGTAACGCGGCAGTCGCTCACTCCGCGGCATGGTCAGACCCGACGCGCGCCTGCACGTCGCGCCGCCTGCACGATTCGTTCTGCGGTCCGCACGGCGGCAAACCCAGCCTCCGCATCAACGAGCGGACGTCCGCCAGAACGGATCGCTCCTGCAAAATCCTCCAACTGCAACTTCAGCGGTTCTCCCGCACCGACTTGAAGCGGCTCGACCTTGACGAGCTCGAGATAGTTCAGCCCAGACAGATCCTCGCCCGCCTCGAAACGCGTACGGATCGCGCGAAGCTGTTCAGCATTGACTGCCTTGCGGACCACTGTGCCCTTGCGATCCCCAAAATCCGCCGAGACATAGGTGTCTTCACTGATGATTCGGATCTTGCGCTCGGTCTTGAGCGCCAACCGACTGGCCGTCACATTTGCCGTGCACCGAATCCCATCCTGCCCAGGTGGAAAGACCAATCGCGCGTTGCAAACATCTTCCGCTTCACCAAGAACACTGACGGCATTCGCGTGAATCTCCTCAGGCTCTGCGCCCATCAGCATGATGAGCACATCGAGGTCGTGGATCATCATGTCCAGTACCACGCCTACATCCACCGACCGGAATGTCATGGGTGAAACGCGGTCCACCTCAACAAAGCGCGGCGTGAGACCTTCCAACTGTCGTATGGCAACCATCACCGGATCAAACCGAACAACATGGCCCACTTGCAGAATCGCCGTGCTTCTGCGTGCAGCCTCTGCCAGCGCACGTGCCTGCGCCTCATCAGGTGCCAGCGGCTTCTCCACGAGGCAATGGATGCCAGCGGCGAGCAGTTTCTCGACGATCTCCCGGTGCGTGACCGTCGGCGTGGCGACCACGACGGCATCGACGCCGGCTGCCACAAGGTCATCGAGCATCTCGAAACCGCCGCAGCCGTACTGTTCCTTCATGTCGGAACGTCGCGATTCGGATGCATCGACGACACCAACGAGTTCGAGTCCATCCATGGTGGCACACAAACGCGCATGGTGGCGTCCCATTCGCCCGACGCCGATGACGCCACAGCGAAGAACCCGACCCACAACGCCCGCACTCACGCCACTGCCTCGCGGCGGAAGGTCATCTCCAAGTGGTTGCCCAAACCATGATGCCGCACTTCATGCATGTAAGCGCGAATCAACATCAACCCGCGCCCCGACGGAATCTCAAGGTTCTCATCAAGCGTTGGATCAGGAACGGCAGCAGGGTCAAATCCCTCGCCTTGATCGATGATGTGAAACGTCGCCGATTCAGCACCCACGGACCAACGAGCCTCCACTGTCTTTGCCGGGTCGGATAAGTTGCCGTGGCGAATTGCATTCATCACCGCTTCCTCGATGGCAAGTCGAATCGAGAAGAGGGCATGTTCACCGTACGCGTGCCGTGTCAGCGCCGACGCGACAGAAGTCTGCAGCACCTCCAACTCTTCCGCCGACGCGGAGACATTCACATTGCCACTGTCAAATCCGGTGTTGCTGGTGCTCATCATGTGATCATTCAACGCTCAGCATGCGGCCCGCACACCTCAGCACTCAACTCTTTGGGAATGCTGCCAACGCCTGCTCAGATGTGTCATGGATTTGGAAGAGTCGATCGAGTTTCGTGATGCGAAAGACTTCCAGAATCGTTCCCTTGATGTTCGAGAGGCGAAGCTGACCGCTCCGCTTCTTCACCAAGCTGTTGACCGTAATCAGCGTTCCCAGCGCAGCGGAGGACAGGTGCTCCACTCCGCGGAAGCAGATGAGCACATGCACCGTCTTGGCTGCTTCTATCTGACGGACCAGTTCGCTATTGATCTGGCGAATGGCTACGTCATCAAGGACGTCGCGATCTGCAAACTCGACAACCAACACCGAACCTTGCGACGAGCAGCGAAGCCGTGGGGTCTCGGAAGCCATGATCAGTAACGCGCTCCTTGGGTGCCACCACTCAGCTGATCACCCAGCCCAGGGAACAGAAGATCCTCTGCCTCCTGCTGAATAATGATTTCGGGACGGATCAAGAGCAGCGCCGTGCGTTCAATCTTGCTGGTCACCGAGTTGGTGAAGAAGCGATTCACGAACGGCACCTTTGACAACACGGGCACACCGACCTCGATCTCCGTTTCACCGACATCTCGCTGGCCACCAAGCAGCACCGTTCCTTTGTCGGGGCACGAGACCGCAGTGTTGATCTGCGTCACGGCAAGTTCGGGCAACTGGAAGGTTGCTGTGAACGAATCACCACGACCGCCCGAAAATCCGCCTCCAACCGCACCCTGTGTTGATGCGGTCGTGAACTTGATCAAAATATTCTGTGCAAACTGCACCGTCATCGACACGTAGCGCCGATCCGCACTGGTCACCGCTTCGATATCGAGCACAAATCCTGTCAACAACGGCAAGATGACTGGCGTGAACGCGCCAGCGCCATCGCCCGTCGTTGCCTGCTGATTTGCCACGTACGACTGGGCACCGCCGAAAGAAATCCACGAGCGCGATCCGTTGAAGAGCGTAAGCCGAGGCGCGACGAGCGTCATAGAACGCTGATCAGCCTGCGTTGCCTGCACGAGCAGGTCGACCTGCACATCGTCCAGATAGGTGAACCCAGCAGTCAGGGCGGGATTTGCCAAAGCTGCCGTTGCCACGGTGCCCTTGAGTCCTGCTCCGAGTAACTGAATGAGGGGCAATCCCTGCTGCTGCACATTGACCGGCGACATGCCGTTGGACGCTCCAGCCCCCGGATACAACTGACCATCTCGTCGAACGCCAATCGGTTCATAGATGCCCTGTTGGGTGTAGTTGATCCCGCCAGTCGCATTTGGTACTCCGAGTGCAGAACCGCTTGCCGCCGTATTCGCTGGGGGTGTAGGCGTCAAACCGCCAAACACGACTGGATTCTTCAGCGTGCCAAACAGCGGGTTGCCGGCCTGTGGCGCAGGTCCGGGCGGATTTTGAAAGAAGAACTGGGACAACTGGAAGTTTGGGTCTTGCGCGAGCGCTGAGTCAAACATCGCCGGATTGGCATTGAAGTACAGATCGAAATCGAGACCGATCTGCTCGAAAAACTGCACATCCACCGTGATGAGTCGCGACTCGATATTGATTTGAATCGCGCGCACCGCCCGCAACTGAGTGAGCAAGTCGACGATGCTGCGGTGTGTGCGTGGTGTAGCGGTCACGATCAAGTTGCCGGAGAAGTCATCCAATCGGCTCTCGCCAAGTCCACCAGCGTCCCAAAGTGCCTGCGGAACCAGATACTTAATGAGTTCCTTCAAGCGCGTCAGCGTCTGCTCACGCTCATCCTCGATGCCGGCATCGCCGCCCGAGCCAAACAGACTGCCACCACCACCACCGCCACCGCCACCGCCGCCGCCGCCGCCGAATCCGCCGCCGCCGCCGCCGCCGAATCCGCCGCCGCCGCCACCGCCGCCGAATCCGCCGCCGCCGCCGCCGCCACCGCCGCCACCCTGATTCAGCGCAGCATCCAAGTTGAAGTTCGGCGCGTTATCGAAGTAAGGAACGATGTAGAGAAGATCACGGATGTCGTAAACAACCGTGACTCGGCGCAGGGCAAGTTCTGTTGCCGAGGCAATCACAACCATGCCGCCTTCCACCATCCAATCTGGACGATTCGCCGCGCCATCGCGGTTCGCCGCCGCATCCGCATCTTCTGTCGATCGCAGCACCATGTCCAGTGCCGCGGCCCACGAGATGGGCGCTGGCATGGTCAGAGTGACCGTCGAGTCGCGCTCAATGATCGGTTCCGATGCGCCCAAAGACTTCCAGTCGACATAGAAGGGAAGCCCGGTCTCTGTCTGGAAAAACTCGATGACTGATGAGAACGGCGACTCGGGAAAGTCGACAGTCGCCTTCTCGAGCAATTTGGCGATGGCCTTTCTGTCCACATCTGAATCACGGTAGCCAGACGCTGCATACGCACCCTCGCGGCGCACGGACAGCGCCGGCCAATCCTCTGGATAGGACATCTGTGCATCCAGGCTGCGGGGGCCAGGCCCACTCAGATTGATCTTGGGAG
>Ga0194123_10001216_pt1 | contig 40349 bp, 35 predicted proteins | sample TA2MahsurfametaG_5_FD_155479 | JGI IMG/M metagenome (GOLD analysis project Ga0194123, IMG submission 155479) | Freshwater microbial communities from Lake Tanganyika, Tanzania - TA2015023 Mahale A surface | ecosystem: Environmental > Aquatic > Freshwater > Lake | place: Tanzania: Lake Tanganyika... | reverse complement strand
GAGAACAGCGTTTCGATCAGCAGTGATCCGGTAAAGAACGCCCCGATGAACGCCGCGGGAAACGCCGTGACCAGCGGTATGAGCGCATTGCGAAACACATGGCGGTAAAACACGCGGCGCTCGCTCAAGCCTTTCGCGCGAGCGGTCATCACATACTGCCTGCGAACCTCTTCCAAAAACGTGTTCTTGGTGAGCATGGTGGTGACTGCGAAGCTGCCCACCACCAGACAGGTGAGTGGCATGGCCAGGTGCCAGAAATAGTCCATGACCTTGCCGACCAGCGACAACTCCGACCAATCATCTGACGTGAGTCCTCGCAGCGGAAACCATTGCAGAAAGGAACCGCCGCCGAAGAACACCAGCAGCGCCACGCCCAGCACAAACCCGGGAACCGCGTAGCCCACCAAGATGGCCGTGCTGGTCCAAAGATCAAACCGGGACCCATTGCGCACGGCCTTGGCGATTCCGAGGGGAATCGATACCGCATACACCAGCAGAAAGCTCCACAAGCCCAGGCTGATGGATACCGGCAGCTTATCGATGATCAGCTGCCAGACGCTCTTGTGATGGAAATAGCTGTAGCCCAGATCGAAGCGCGCATAGCGCTCGAGCATCTCGATGAAGCGCTGCGTGGCCGGTTTGTCGAATCCGTAAAGTTCGCGGATTTCCTTGAGGCGCTCTGTGTCCACGCCCTGGCCGCCTCGATACAGACCCGCTGATGAGGTGGACACCTCACCCGCGAGTGAGGCGCCGCGAAGTTCCTGAACCAGCTGTTCCACCGGGCCGCCAGGCACGAACTGGATGATGGCGAAACTGACCAGCAGGATTCCGATGAGGGTCGGAATCATCAGCAGCAAACGCTTGACGATATAGGCGAGCATCTCAGCGCTTCGCCTTGCTGGACGCGTCGGGCTGCACCCACCAGGTCTTCAGCAGCCAGGTGGGCGACCAGTAGTATTTCGGGATGGTCTCGGGATGCGCGAGCCTGCGATTAAATGCAACGCGATTGGCCGGCGCATGAAAGTGCGGCACCATGTAGTGGCCATGTCGGAGCACCCGATCGAGCGCGCGCGCACCTGCTGCCAGTTCGGGCCGCGAGCCACTTTCCAGGATGCGTGACACCAGCGCATCGATTGCCGGATCGCGAACACCGGGCATGTTCTGCGAGCCCTTCTCCGACGCAGCCGCCGACGTATAGCTTTCCACCAGTTCGTTGCCAGGCGTCTGGCTGGCTGCGAACACATGCACGATCGCATCGAAATCGTAGTCTTCGATTCGCTTGCGGTACAAGGCAGGATCGGTCGTGCGCATCGTGACTTCTATGCCGAGCTTGCCCAGATTGCGTACCCACGACTCGGCAACACGCTCAAATGCTTTCGAGTACGTGAGAAATTCGAAACTGAATTCGTGGCCGGCTGCATTGCGAAGTACACCCTCATCATCGACCTGCCAGCCGGCCTCTGACAGCAGCGACCGGGCGAGCCTGAGATTGGCTCGAAGCGAAGACGGCGCGGCAGTGCTGGGCGGCATCGGCACCTCGCCAAACACTGCAGGCGAGTGCTGCTTTCGCAGTGGCTCCAAGTACACCATTTCGTCTTCGCCCGGCTTGCCCAGTGCCACCATGTCGGTGTTGGTGAAGTAACTGGGTGTTCTCCGATACTGGTCGTAGAACACCTGGCGATTCATCCATTCAAAATCCATCGCCAGTGCAATGGCACGCCGTACCCGGACATCGGCAAACAAGGCGCGACGGGTATTTAACGCAAACCCCTGCATGCCCGATGCATTCGAATGCGGAAACTCGCGCTTCACCAGCTCACCGCTCGCATACCGCGGACCGGTGTGGCCGCGCGCCCAGTTGCGCGCGGAGTTTTCATAAATCCAGTCAAATTCTCCGGCTTTGAATCCTTCGAGCCGGGCCGTTTCGTCCTTGAAATATTTGTAGACGATGCGGTCGAAGTTGAACATGCCCCGGCGCACATTCAGGTCACGCGCCCAGTAATCGGGATTGCGACGGTAAATGATTGACCGCCCCCATTCGACACGCTCGATGCGATAGGGTCCGCTTGCGATCGGTTCATCCTGAACCAGATCAGAGAACGACTTGCCTTTGCCCCAGTTGCGCGAGAACACCGGCATCTGAATGCCAATGATCATGTGCAGCTCATGATTGCGCCGCTTGAAGTCGAAGCGAATTGAACGCGCATCGAGCACCCGGACACCGGCGACGTCAGCAAAGCTTTGCCGATAACGCGGATGGGCCTGACGGCTGGTCAGCATGACGAACGAGTGCCGCACATCCTCGGCCGTAACCGGTGACCCATCAGAGAACCGTGCAGCAGGATTCAACCGAAACGTGATCGACAGGCCGTCTTCGGCGAACTCAATGTCGTTGGCAAGGAGGCCATACATGGAGAACGGCTCGTCCTTGCTGGGCTCGGCCAGGGTCTCGAACATCAGGACGCTCAGTCCTGCCGCTGCGATCCCCTTGAGCGTGAAGGGGTTCAGTTTGTCGAAACTGCCGTATCCGTCGAGGTTGACCGAGCCGCCTTTGGGTGCGTTCGGATTGACGTAGTCAAAATGAGAAAACCCAGGCGGGTACTTGAGCTGTTCGCCCCAGGCAATGCCGTGCGCCGACCGGGCGCTGGCCGGGGCGGGCCAGAGCGCAAGGGCTGCACAGAGCAGCGCGCAGGCAAGCGCACCCGACACGCGGCAGAGCCGTGGTCGAGAAATCGCTTGCAGGGCTCTGGCGACAACTGCCTTCAACATGACGCGTGAGACAATGGGGGACACCTGATTCTAGCGGAGACCTCGACGATGGGTTTTCTTGCCGGCAAGCGCATCCTGATTACTGGTTTGCTGTCCAATCGATCCATTGCTTACGGCATTGCCCGCAGCTGCCACGAGCAGGGCGCCGAGCTCGCCTTCACCTACCAGACCGACCGCTTCCGCGATCGTGTCGCAGACATGGCTGCCGGCTTCGGTTCTTCGCTGATTTTCCAGTGCGATGTGGCCGACGATGCTCAGATCGATACGCTGTTTACGTCGCTCGCTGAACACTGGGATGGCCTGGACGGCCTGGTTCACGCAGTGGCCTTTGCGCCACGCGAAGCCATCGCCGGCGATTTCCTCGAAGGCGCCAGCCGCGAGGCGTTCCGGGTTGCGCATGACATCTCCGCCTACAGTTTCATCGCGCTGGCGCGCGCAGCGCAACCGCTGATGGCCAATCGCCGAGCCGCACTTCTCACACTCAGCTATCTTGGCGCGGTACGCATGGTGCCCAACTACAACACCATGGGTCTTGCCAAGGCCAGTCTCGAGGCATCGGTTCGCTATCTGGCCGAAAGCCTGGGCCCGCGCGGCATCCGGGTCAACGGCATCTCGGCAGGGCCCATCAAGACGCTGGCAGCCAGCGGCATCAAGGGTTTCTCAAAAATTCTCGACTTCGTCGAAACCCATGCGCCGCTGCGGCGCAATGTCACGATCGATGATGTGGGCAATGTCGCCGCCTTCCTGCTGTCCGACCTGTCGGCAGGCGTCACCGCCGAGATCACCTATGTCGATGGCGGCTTCAGCCAGACCGTCGGCGGGATCGCCGAACCTCCGAATGGCTGAGCGGGCCGACGCGCCTGCGGTGTTGCTTCAGGGCGTGTGCAAGCGCTTTGGCGAGCGGGTCATCCTCAATGACCTGTCCCTGCGGGCCGAGCCGGGAGAACGCATCGCACTGGTTGGTGAGTCGGGCAGCGGCAAATCCACGCTGCTGAACATCATCGCAGGGCTGGAGCCCGCCGATTCAGGGCGGGTGGAGGTGGCGGGTCATCTGATCAGCGGCCAGTCAGACGACGACACCGCGGCGCTGCGGCGCAAGCTCATCGGGTTTGCATTCCAGGCATTTCACCTGTTGGGCCACCTCAACGTGGTGCGCAATGTTGCGGTGCCGCTTCTGCTCGATGGGGTTGCCGCGTCTGATGCGCTTGAGCGCGCCGCGTCAATGTTGTCGCGCTTGGGCCTGGCCAATCGACTCAGCGCAGCGATTCGCGAACTCTCCGGCGGCGAGCAGCAGCGGGTGGCACTTGCCCGAGCACTGGTCGCTCAGCCCAAACTGCTGCTTGCCGACGAACCCACCGGCAACCTCGACCCAGACAACGCACGTGCCGCGCTGGCGTTGATCGTTGAGCAGTCACGCGAAACCGGCGCAGCTTTGCTGCTGGTGACGCATTCTCATGACGCCGCGGCCATGGCGGACCGGCAGCTTGCGCTCCGCCACGGCAGGCTCGAGCCGGCGTGAACCGCACGACCCGCCCTGGCCGGGCGCTGCTGGGCTGGTTGATCGAAGCGCACTGGCGAGACGGGCGCGCGGCCATGCTGGCGGGCGCGCTGTCGATCGCGATCGGCGTGGCATTGGCGCTGGGCGTTCATCTGGTCAACCGCTCGGCGCTTACCGAATTCGCATCGGCACTGGCAATTGTCAACGGTGATGCGCAGGCGCAGATCATCGGCAGAACAGGCGAATTCGATGATCAGGTTTTTGTGCCGGTCGCCACCGCACCAGGCGTTGCCGCGGCAAGCCCGGTGCTGGAACTGAAGGCGCTCGCCTGGCGAGAATCCGATGCCACCCCGGTCGGCAGCGTGCAGACAGGCATGGCGCTAAAAGTGATCGGCATTGATCCGATGCGTGCCGCGCGGGTAACGCCTGCGCTGCTGCCCGCACTCGCAGAGTCCACGCAGGGCGATCCATCGGCCTTGTTCAGCGACGACGCAATCTTCCTGTCGCGTGCGGCGGCTCGCGAACTGGGCACCAGGCCTGGCGATTGGCTGATGTTGGTCGCGGGAGAACACCGACGAAGCATGCGGGTGCAAGGCAGCGTTGAGGGTGTGGGTGACGGCCAAAGCGTTGCGATCATCGACATCGGCAATGCGCAGGAGCAGTTTGGTCGAGTCGGCCGGTTGACGCGGATTGACCTCAGATTCCATGAGGGCGCCGACAGTGCAGCGGTACGTGCAACGATCGCGTCGCGGCTGCCTGCAAGCGCGCTCTGGAGCAGCCCGCAGGCGGCCGGGCAGCGCATGTCGAATCTGTCTCGCGCCTATCGAATCAATCTCAATGTCCTGGCGCTGGTGGCCTTGTTCACCGGCGCTTTCATCGTGCAGGCCACGTTGGCCCTTCGAGTGGCGCGCCAGCAGCAGGAAATCGCGCTGCTGGGCGTGCTGGGCGCGCCGCGCCGCTTCGCGGCAACCCGCGTGCTGATCGACGCACTCGTGATTGGCAGCGTTGGCGCACTGGTGGGCATTGGGGCGGGCGTTGCGCTTGCATGGGTCCTGTTATCGCTGACTGGCGGCGATCTGGGCGGTGGCTATTTTGACCGAAGCGCCATCGGGTTCGCGCTCGACCCGGTGGCGATCGCTACGGCATTTGTCGGCGGTCTCGCGATTGCGCTCGCCGGTGCGCAGTCGCCCATGCGCGCTGCGCGCCAGATCGCGCCAGCACGTGCGCTACGCACCGGTGCAACCGAGGTCATTCTCGGATCCCGCCGACGCAGGCTGTGGGCCCTGGGGCTGGCCGCGCTCGCGCTACCGCTGCTCGCCGCACCGCCCATCCTCGATCTGCCGCTGGCTGCCTATGCTGCGATCGCGCTGCTGCTGGTCGCAGGGGTGATGCTCACCGGTTCGCTGATCGGGCCCAGCGCACGTGTGTTGGTCACTGCGCTCGAACGTTGGCGCCCCGGTGCAACGCTCTGGCTTGCGACCTGCCGAGTTGCCGGCGCACCGGGCAGTGCGGGCGCCGCCCTGGGCGGCGTCGTCGCCAGCTTTGCGCTGGCCAGTGCCATGACCATCATGGTCAGCAGCTTTCGCGTCTCGGTCTCCGATTGGCTTGACCAGGTGCTTCCGGCCGACCTCTACGCCAGGCTGCAGCCAGCATCGGCGGCGGGCGGTTTTGGCGAATCGCTGCAGGCTGCAATCGCTACCCTCCCCGGCGTGCGCCAGGTTGAGTTTTCTCGCGTTGTTCCGCTGCTGATCGATGAGCGCCGTCCGCCGGTTGCGCTGGTTGCCCGTCCGCTGCGTGAGGCAGGGGCGGAGAACCGTCTGCCGCTGGTTGGCAAACCCGCATCGGTGGCGGCTGACGAGTTGCCGGTGTGGGTCAGCGAGCCCTTCGCTGAAATCACCGGCGTACGCTCCGGCCAGACAGTTCTGCTGCCAATCAGCGAATCCACCAGCCCGATTCGCGCAGTTGTCGCAGGCATCTGGCGAGACTATGCGCGACAGCATGGCGCGATCGCGATGGACCTCTCAGACTATCGACGATTGACCGGAGATCACGCAGCCAATGAAGTCGCCTGGTGGCTGACGGACCCGGGCCGAACCGACGAGCTGATTGAACGGGCACGTGCAGTGTCGCCTCTGATCGATACGATGGAATACCGAGACACCGGACAACTGAAGTCGCTTTCGCTGCGAATCTTTGATCGCAGCTTCGCGATCACGCGTGCCCTTGAGGCGATTGCCATCGCCGTCGCGCTGTTCGGCGTTGCCACCGCCGTGGCAAGCGAAGCGCTCGCGCGCAGCCGTGAATTCGGCATGCTCCGTCACCTGGGGCTCACGCGCCGTCAGGTGGGCTGGCAGTTCATGACCGAAGCAATGCTGGGAACGCTGATTGCCTCGCTGTGGGGGCTCGCGCTGGGTGCGATGGTGGCCTGGATTCTGGTGCACCGCGTGAATCCCCACTCCTTTCACTGGACGATGTCGATGCACTGGCCGGTTGGCGTGTTGGCCGCCAGTGCTTTCGCGATGATCACACTGGCGGCCCTAGCCGCCCGGCTCGCCGCGCGCGAAGCCACGGGCGCAGGCCCGGTGCTTGCGGTCAGGCAAGACTGGTGAGCCTTGCGCGCCGACACTGGCTCGTCCGGCTGTTGCTCGCCGGTGGGCTGATACCGCCTCTTGCAGGGGGCTCGCCGCTTCGCGCAGCCACCACACGCTTTGCGCCTGTTCTGCCGGGCACACGCCTGACGTTTCCGCGCGACCATGGCGCCCATCCTGAGTTCCGAATCGAGTGGTGGTACCTGACAGGGTGGCTGGACACGCCCGCAGCGCAGCCAGAGCGGGCGGTTGGCGTGCAGATCACTTTTTTCCGACTGGCAACCGGCTGGCAGCGTGACCACGCGAGCCGCTTCGCTGCGCGGCAGCTGCTGTTTGCTCACGCGGCGCTTGCCATACCCGGTCGGGGCAGGCTGATCACAGCCGAGCGCGTGGCCCGCGCAGGCCTTGGCCTTGCGGAGGCCTCTGACACCGATACCAATCTGTCGATTGGCGACTGGCGTCTGAGCCGCGACAGCGCTGACCGTTACCAGGCCCGAATCGTCGACCCTGCGCTCACGATCGATCTGACGCTGCAGGCGCATCGCCCGCCGCTGCTTCAGGGCGAGCTGGGCTTTTCGCGCAAGGGTCCATCGACCGCGCAGGCCAGCTACTACTACAGTCGGCCCTGGCTCGAGGCGACCGGCCGAATCAGTGTGCCAGCGGCTGCCCGCGCGCTACCGATGCCGACAGCGGGCGAACTCAAAGGCCCGGTCTGGTTTGATCATGAATGGTCCAGCGAACTGCTAGACCCCGAGGCACAGGGCTGGGATTGGGTAGGACTGCATCTGAACGACGGCAGCGCGCTGATGGCCTTCAGAATTCGACGTCGCACCGGCGAGGATCTCTGGCGCACCGCCAACTGGGTCAACACCGCTCAAGAGCCCCTGTTGTCAGCCACTCAGGCCGAATCCATCCGATTTGAGACCCTCCGTTCGTGGCGCTCGCCCCGAACCAGCGCGTCCTGGCCGGTCGCCCAGAGACTGTATATCGGTGGCCGCACGCTGGAACTGCAGCCGCTGTTTGATGATCAGGAGCTGCAAACCCAGGGCAGCACCGGTGTGACCTACTGGGAGGGCGCGGTCACCGTCCACGAAGCGAATCGCGTAATCGGTCGGGGTTATCTGGAGCTGACGGGGTACGCGCAGGCAATGAGAATCTGACGCGCGTCAGCGAACCAGCTGGTTGATCTCGATGATGGGCAGCATCACTGCCAGCACAATCAGCAGCACGATCGCACCCATCACCAGAATGAGCAACGGCTCCAGTAAGCTGGTCAACGCAAGTGCCCGGCGCTCGGTTTCAGAGCTTAGCGTACGCGCGGCGCGTTCAAGCATCTCGGCCAGTGCACCGGTTGCCTCACCACTGGCAATCAGATGCACCATCAAAGGCGGAAAACGCCCGGCGGCAGCGAGCGCGCGCGCGAGCGGCACGCCTTCACGCACGCGTCCGATTGCGTCCTGAACGTTGTGCCGCAAAGCGTCGTTCGATAGCGTCTGCGCACCGGCCTCCAGCGCGCGAATCAGCGGAACACCCGAGGCCACTAGAATCGCAAGCGTGGACGCGAAGCGTGCGGTTTCAAGACCCGACAGCAGGCGGCCTGCAATGGGAAGTTTGAGCGCACGCGTATGCCACGCGAGCTTCACGCTGGGCGCGCGCAACGCAGCGCGCCAGCCAATCGCCGCTGCGGCGCCCACCATCAAAACTGCCCAGCCCCACTCGCGCGTAAAGTCCGACACCAGGATCAGGGCCCGGGTCAATACAGGAAGCGCCTGACCGGTCTGCCGGAAGACATCGATCACCTGAGGCACCACATAGGTGAGCAGCACGATCACCACGGCCGAGGCCACCAGGGTCACGATTGCGGGGTAGATGAACGACAGCGCCACACGCTGCACCAGGGCGCCGCGCGCCTCGATGTAATCTGCTAGTCGGGTCATCACGCCGGCCAGATCACCGGACTGCTCTCCGGCTGATACCAGTGCGCGGTACACCTCAGGAAAATCACGCGGGTAGGCCGACAGCGCACTGGCAAGGGTCTGGCCTGCCACCACCTCCGATCGGACCGCTGCAAACCGCTCGCGGACCAGCCGGCGCTCAGCCTGCTCCACCACCACGTCGAGCGCCTGCTCAAGCGGCAGCCGCGCCGCCAGCAGGCTGGCCAGCTGACGCGTCGCCAGCGATAAATCGGCCGCTCGCAGTCGTGCGGCGCCCAGCGACCGCTGCGAACTGGTTGCCTCGGCCTGCAGGGGTGCCACGTCAAGTGGCGCAAGACCGCGCTCACGCAGCAGGCCGCGGGCATGACGCGGCGAATCCGCATCGATCAGGCCGCGTTCAATCCGCCCCTGCGCATCGGCCGCTTCGAACCGGAACGCGGCCATCAGCGCACGGCCTTTACCCGGTTGGCAGGATCAGTCGCGGGTAACACGCGCCACCTCGTCGGCGGAGGTCACGCCTGTCTGGACCCAGCGTTGCCCGTCTTCGCGCATCGAGATCATGCCGGTGCGACGCGCTGCCTCACGAAGCTCGCTTTCAGGCGCACCGCCGTGGATCAGCGCGCGAATCGCCTCATTGACCACAAACAGCTCGTGAACACCGGTGCGGCCTCGGTAACCGGTTCCGTCGCAGGCGGCGCACCCCACGGCACGCCAGCCCCCTGCGATCGGATCAGGCTCACGGCAGCGCTCGCACAGCCGGCGAACCAACCGCTGCGCAACCACGCCCAGCAGCGACGACGACAACAGGAAGGGCTCGATTCCCATGTCGGTGAGACGAGTGACCGCTGACACCGAATCGTTGGTATGCAGCGTGGCCAGCACCAGGTGGCCCGTGAGCGAGGCCTGCACCGCGATCTGCGCGGTTTCCAGATCGCGGATTTCGCCGATCATCACCACATCGGGATCCTGCCGCAGGATTGCACGCAGCGCCTTTGCAAAGCTCATGTCGATTCGCGCGTTCACCTGGGTCTGCCCGATACCCTCAAGGTGGTACTCGATCGGATCTTCCACCGTCAGAACATTCATGCGATTGAAGTCAAGCCTGCCAAGCGCAGCGTACAGCGTGGTGGTCTTGCCCGAGCCAGTGGGCCCGGTGACCAGCAAAATGCCGTGCGGCTGATGAACCAGCTGATCGAATGCGGCCAGCGTCGGTACGCTCATGCCCAGCGACGCAAGATCCAGCCGCCCTGCCTCTTTGTCGAGCAACCGCAGCACGACACGTTCACCGTGTCCGGTTGGCAGCGTGGACACCCTGACATCGACTGCCCGGCCCCCAATACGAAGCGCGATACGGCCATCCTGCGGCAACCGCTTCTCGGCGATGTCGAGCTGCGCCATGATCTTGACTCGAGACACGATTGCCGCATGCAGCTCACGTCGTGGGCGCGCGATGTCGCGCAGGATGCCGTCGACGCGGAACCTGACCACCGATGCGCTTTCGAATGCCTCGAAGTGAATATCGGAGGCGCCGTCGCGGCTTGCCTGAGTCAGCAGCGCGTTGATCATTCGGATGATCGGTGCGTCGTCCTCCGATTCGAGCAGGTCTTCAATCCGCGGAATGTCCTGCATCAGTTGCGTCAGGTCGAGATCGCTTTCAACCTCATCCACCACCGCAGCGGCAGAGCCCTCGCGCTGCGCATACGCGCGCGTGATCGCCTGGTCGAGTTCCTCAGCGGGTTTTCGAATGGGAATCAGCCGCAGCGGCACGTTGCGCGACAGTTCAGCCACCGCGCGCATCGGCGTCCGCTCGCCAATCCAGACCTCGAGCGCCTCAGTGCTGGCAGCGGCCACCAGCAGCTGATTGGCGCGCGCAAACGCGTAGGGTACGTATCGCGAGGCGGGAACCGGTTGCATGATCAGCGCTTCACCGTGGGCCTTGCCCGTTCAGGGCGTATCCACCCGCGGCGGGTCTGCCGAAAACGGCGCCTGTGGTCTGGCATCCGGGCGCACATCGGGCGACAGACTGAAACCGGGTTGCCGCACCGCAGCGGGCGCGCGCGGCTGGCCAGCGGGCGCCTCAGGGCGCGCGGGCACCGGATTGCCTTTTACTTCAGGCAACAGGCCTCGCTCGGGAATCCGCGCATCGTTTCGCAGCGCGCGCATGTAGTCATAGCGACTGGCCGAGATTGCATTGGACGCGTCCATGTCACGCAACACCACCGGGCGAAGAAACACCAGCAGGTTGTTTTTGACTCGCCGACGGCCTTCGAAGCGGAACAGCCCTCCGATCAGCGGCAGATCGCCCAGCCCCGGCACCTTCTGTTCGCTGCCCGAGATGGTTTCCTCGATGAGCCCGCCGAGCACGATGATTTCGCCATCGTCGACCAGCACCGTGGATTCGATTGCGCGACGATTGGTGATGATCCCCGAGGCGTTGTTCTTGTCCTGAACGCTGGAAACTTCCTGGAAGATCTGCAGGCGCACCGTGCCCGATTCCGAGATCTGGGGCCGAACGCGTAGCGTTGTGCCCACATCGCGTCGCTCAATGGTTTGAAACGGATTGGCCGATGCATTGCCCGCGTTGGCAAGGCTCGTGAACTGGCCGGTTACGAACGGCACATTTTGTCCGATGATGATCCGCGCCTCTTCGTTATCGAGCGTCAACAGGTTGGGCGTGGCCAGAATGTTGGCCGACGCGTCAGATTCAAGCGCCCGCGCAAGGAGCCCGAGATTCAGCACCTCGGCGGCGTTGGCTCCGGTGCCTATCCGTGTGGTGCCTCGCACCACACCGATGTTGAGACCATTGGACGATGCGGCCTGCAGCGGATTCGTCGACAGAGTGACGATATTAGCGCCGCCCGTTCCGAAGTTGGTACCGCCGAAGCCCCGGGTCGATCCCTCGGGTGCACCCAGGAACTGCCACTGAATGCCGAGTTCAGCGGCCTTGTCGGCCTGCACCTCGACAATAAGCGACTCGATGAATACCTGCGCACGCCGCGCATCGAGCTTGTCGATGACCGCGCGCAGGCTTCGATAGACCGCGTCGGGTGCGGTAATGATCAGCGCATTGCTGGCAGGGTCAGCCGTGATGATTGCGCCGCCCGCGCGCACGCTCGCGCCCAATTGCGCCTGCGACGCGCCACCGGTCTGCAGGGTACTGGTGCCAAAGGTTCCGGTGCTGCCCGGTGCCGAGGGGCCGGTAGAGGATGCGCCCGTCATCGTGGCGCCTGTCAGGCCCGACCCCTGGCCGGCGCTGGACAGACTCTGACCGAAGGTGGTGGGGTTCGATCCGATGCCCTGCGTTCCGCCATCGCCTGCCAGCACACCGCGCAACGTTTGCGCGAGCTTCACCGCCTCGGCATTGCGCAGATACACCACATGAATATTGCCAGGCTCAGTGCTGGCGACATCGAGTCGGGCAATCAGGCTACGCGCAAGCTTCATCCGCTCGGGGCTGGAGGTTCGCACCATGACCGAATTGAGTCGCGAATCGGCGAACACCACCACACGTTGCGAGGCATCCGTTTGCTGCTGGCCCGCGACGCGCCCACTGTCGTCGAGCATTCGGTTCACTGCCACGGCGACATCGATCGCCAGCGCATGAACCATCGGAATGACCTCGACCTCATTGGCCACCGCGGTATCGATGGATTCTATGATCTTGGCAATCCGTGCAACGTTGGATGCGTAGTCGGTGACCACCAGCGAATTATTTCCCGGATATGCGACCACGGTGTTGTTGGGTGCGATCAGCGGTCTGAGCACCGGCACCAGATTGGCCGCTGTTTCGTGCTTCAACCGGAACACCTGCGTGACGATCTGCTCGCCAGCATTGGCTTTTCCGGCTTCGGGCCCGCCCACAGCCGACGCCAACAGCTTCGCATCGGCCTCAGGCACGATTCGCCCCACCCCTGCGGCATCAACATAGGCAAAACCCAAACCGCGCAACGAGATGCGAAACAGTTCGAACGCCTGTTGCCGGCCAACGGGGCGAGCGGTCTCGAGTGTCATCTTGCCGCGCACGCGCGGATCGACCACCAGATTGCGGCCCAGCAGATGGCCAAATGCGTTGGCGACTGATTCGATTTCAGCGTCGCGAAAGTTGAGCACCACCTCGTCACCGCGTGGCACCAGGGGCGCGGCTTGCGACGGCGCCGCCGCCGCGGGAGCGCCGGAGGCGGGCTGGGCCGACGCGGGTCCGGCCACGGCTGCCAGCAGCACGACCATGATCGCGAGAGCCCGCTGCACGCCAATCTCTGACAGCGGTTGCGCAGATTGGGGATGACGCGCGGAATCGATCGAACCTGTACCGAAGCGGTAACGCTTGCTCACGTTCATGATCCTATTTTAATAATCGTCTGGTCGCCTTCTCGCGTGCCCACCAGGCCGAGCAGGCCCTGCAACCGTGTGTCATCCGCACGGGTCGGATGGGCTCGGGCAAGAAACGAAAACCCGCGGCCACTTGCCGCGCCCTGGCCGGTGAGCGTCAGCGCGCCCTCCAGCGTACGCATCGAGATCACTGCCTGACCGCTCCGCGCCTGCACCTCGATCCGGTAGCTGCCAAGCGGCCGAACTGCACTCAGCGAGGAAGCGATATCGCGCAGTTCGATTTCGACACTTCCCTCAAACCGCTGTGTACCCATCATGACATTAGACCAGGACACTGTGACAGCCCCCGCCGGGCGCACGGTATTCCAGGGAGATCCAAGCGCTGCAAGTTCGATCCTGGGCAAATCAAGTCGTCCGTTACCCAGCCGAAGCTCCCGCCAGGATCCCTGCAGCGCAACGCCACCCGCCATTCCGTCGATCTGCAGAGTCGCCTCGATCAGGCCCAGCAAAAGCGGCATGGGCGCGACCCGCCAATGAACCCGCCCGGGCAGCGCAACCCCTGACAGCGACAGCCGGGACTCTGCGCTTTCGCCCGTATCGGCCCAGATCAGGCGTCCACTGCCCTGCCAGATCGTTCCGCTCGCTTCGGCCAGGCGGACCTTGCCATGGGTCAGGGTTGCAGCAAGCCGATCGAGCCAGGTGGCGGGCGCGCTGACCAACGCAACGACCATGGCCACCAGCGTGGTGATCAACGCGGTGAACAGCACGCCAAGCGCGGACCTTGGGCTCATCGCCGATCACTCCCGGGCAGTTCGAGCACCATCCGCACGCTTACCAGGCCGGCTTCGGAATCGCGGGTGACCGACAGGTCGGCCACCCGAAGACGGGTTTCGCGCAGCGCGGTGTCCAGCCAGGCCATCCAGACGGCAAACGGTACGCTTCGAAACCGCAGATCAATGAGGCTCTCGGTGGCCTGGATCTGCTGCAGAGCGGGCCGAAGCCCCGCCGACTCAAGCGACTGCTCGAGCCTGACCCGGACCGCCTGCAGTGACGGACGCGGCGCAGCGGCGGCAGCAGCACTGAGCCTGCGGACATCGCCCACCATCAGATCAGCCTGCGCCACCTGATCGCGCAGCGCCGGCAGTCGCGCCTGCACCGCGTCGCGACCATTCCAGGCGGGTTCGATCAGTGCCAGATAAGCGGCCGCCATGCCTGCAAACCCAAGCGCGACACCCAGCAGGCGCCGCTCCCGTGAGGACAGTTGGTGCCAGCGTTGAAGCAGGGTTTCGATCATCGACAGGTCTCAGCGCAATACGGTGATCGTTGCGAGCGGCTCGCGCTCGCTTTCGAACTTCAGTTGCAGACCCTGACGGCGTCCGGCCTGGATCAGCGCGTCGCGCGCCGCCCGGGTGTCTGCAATACCGGGTCGGAAGCGCGCGCGCAGACGCCCATCGCGATAATCGAGCGAGCCCAGCGCATCGGGCGCCTGGGTGCCCAGCGCAAGCCCCAACCCAACGACCAGCGGCAAGAAGTCGTCAGGACTCGACTGCCCGGAGCGCGCACGAAGCTGTGCAAGATGTCGTTGCATCTGAAGCACCAGGTCCACCTTGGTTGTACCGGCCGGGAACACCTGCGCAAACGACTGATCCAATCTTGCAAGCAGTGCAGCCTGCTCCTGCCTCAGGAGCAGCCAGTGCAGGTTCAGCCCGGCGACGGCGATCAGCGCCAGGGCGAGCGCTGCGCCCAGCGGCCAGCGCCATGCGCGCCAATCGAAGCGAGCGACCCAGCGGGCGAAGGCGCCAGCGCGCCGAGCCTCAAGCAGATCAACCGTTGCGGCGGCCGGTACCGGCAGCTCGCCAATCTGCAGCGCGATCCCGGATTCGACCGCTGCCTCCCGCAGCACCTCGCGCCAGCCCTCGTCCTGGGTGAGCGCCGATACCCGCTGCTGCCCCGGCTGGGCGACGAGCGCGAGCGCCGCGCTGACGGCCTCGCTGCGCGATGCCGGGTCGGAGCCCGCGGCAAGGCCCACACCGTCGCCCGAGGTGGGCAACACCGCGATGGAACTGCCCACGCACAACAACACCGGATCGGATTTGAGCGACGGAACTCGAACCGCCTGCGCCGGCCAGGCCGCCGCGACACGAATGCCGCGCCGCTCAAAGGCCTGTGTGACAGTGTCCAGCCAGCCCCGATCGGTGACGGCAACCAGGCGCTCTTCACCATTGGCGCTGGACCCGAGCGCCCATGCACAGGTCTGTGGATCCTGAAGGATCTGGTCTTCCAGAAGGTTGGGCAGTGCGCGTTGAAGCCGCGCGGCGGGCAAGGCGGGCAGCCGCGCGCGAAGCAGGGTGACATCGCGGGCATCAAGGATCAGCCGGACCGAGCGCATCGGAGGCAGCGTTTCCAGGCTGCTTCGGGTGGGGCTGCGATGCTCGGAGTGCGGGCCCACCAGAACCAGCAGGCTCGGCTCAGCCGCCAGCGACCGCTCGCCCGCAGCGCGCGGCGGCAGCCAGACGATCGCCTCTCCCCGTCTCAAAACTGCTGCCGCCATACCAGTTCGACCCGCGTCGGCCCCCTGAAAAAAAGCGCCTCGGTGGACGCCTCAATGCGCTCGAAGCGTACCATCCCGGACACCAGAAAATAGCTTGAGCCAACAGAAAAGAGCTCGGCATTGAGCGAGATCGAGGGATTGAACCGATTCCCCGCCTGATCAAGCGTCGACGCCACAGTTCTTTCCCGGGCGAGCACGAAGCCGCGCGCAGCATCCAGCGGCAGATCGTCAACCATCGCGGCAATCACTTCGGGTGGCGCGGTGTTGATGTTGATCCGCGTGCCGGTTGTGCTGTGTGAGGTGTCACCCGACGGAATCCGCTTGGGCAGCAGAATCACGAAAGGCGCCAGTGCACTGAGGGTACGCTCGTCAAACCCCGGGAGCCGCAGCAGATCGTTCAGCTTCAGGGGCGGTGGCAGCGCCGCGATCCGCCTGACCTCGGCGGCCGCGCTGCTCCCGCTGCCCGCTGTTGCACCGGACGGCGCTGGCTCGGCGACATACGACTCAAGCAACCGGCGAGTGAGCGCCGGCTCCAGCTCAGGCGGCTGACCAAGGAGCGCCAGCAGTCGTCGAAAAGCAAGCACCTGCTTCTCAACGGGCTTGCCGTCCTGAACCAGATTGCTCAGATTGAAACGGCCCTGTGCATCGAATATCTGGCCGGCGATCAGCGCCGAACGCGTGTTGCCCGAGATCCGAGCGCCAGCGGTCACGGTCTCGTCGAGACGCGTCTCGGCCACCGGTACGGCCCAGGTTTCCTGCAGATGATCGACCGCGCCGCTGGTGTTCTGGTCTGATTTGAGCACCACCGCCGCCCAGTCAAGTACCGCGGTTTCGATCCAGCGAAGCTGCGCGCTCGCGAACCGGTTCTGTACCGACCGCGTGGCCAGGTGCTGCCGCCAGAAGAGGCTCGCCACCAGCAGCGTGGCAATCGACACCAGCACCAGCACACTTACAATCGCTGCGCCGCGCTCTCTGCCTGGCCTTGTTGGTCGAAGCGTACCCACCATCAATCCCTGACCGAAAACACGCGGATGATTCGCTCGCCGCGCCGGACCAGCGACAGCTCAACACCGGTAATCGCTGCGCCGCCCGGCTCAAAACGTTGCCCCGCGGCAAACCAGCCTCGTCCAGGCAGATACACCCGCCAGCCGATTGCGTCGATCTGTTCGGCAAGCGGCTGCCAGGTGGTGGGGTTCAGCGATCCTGAATGCAGGGTGGACGAGTCCATGGCCGCACTCGCCCCGGCCGGCCACCAAGGGGCAAAGCCCCGCTCCAGACGCCCCCGCTCGAGGCGCCAGACCACCTGCTGCAGGCCGGTGAGCCGAGCCGGATCGCTGACGACCGATCCGGATGAGGCCAGTGACGACACGGCCGGCAGTTCACGGATCAGGTCCAGCTGGCCACCGTCTGCGATGGTGTCGCGATTGCCCGGCGCCAGACTGACAATGACCGGCGCGCGTCCGGTTTCAACCAGACGTACCGGCCATGCCCGCCGAAGATCGTCCTCGAGCTGCGCAAACACCACCACCAGCTCGCGGAGCTCATCGCCCGCCCGCGTGATGCGCTCGCGTGCATCAATCAGCGCATCCAGCGCACGCCATGACATGAGCGCGAGCACCGACATCAGCGTGACCGCGATCAGCAACTCAAGCAGAGTGAACCCACGCTCGCGCCTCCGGCCGCGTGGCTCACTGGAAAAGGCGATGACGCGGATGGGCCTGGCAGTCATGGCTGATTCACCGCGAAGCCGGTCAACCGGGCGAGGCGGTGCCCATCGGCAGGATTTTCAACGCTCAGTTCGATGCGTCGGAAGGAGGGATTGGGCGTGACGAATACTTCTTCAATACACCGCAGTGCGATAGCACCGAGCGGACATTCGAAAGACCGGCGGCCTGGCGGCGGAAACTCGGCCATCACCCGTATCGTGGCAAGCCTGTTTTCAGCGCTCCACTGGGCATGAGTTCGAAGCCTGACATCAGCCGACGCCTGTGCCAGCGAACCCCCCGCCCGCATCGCAGCGACCAGGGCAATCGAGGCTACCGTGAGCGCGATAAGGACCTCGAGCAGTGTGAACCCGGCCGCACCCGTGCGCGAACCACGTTGTCTACGCTCTGCCAGGACGCGGATTGCCATGTCCGCCTCAGTTCGATGCCATGAATGCGCCCAGCCCGTTGGCAACGATCGTGACGCGTGCACCATCGCGGGCGAGCGTCAACCTGAACGGCGCGTCGACATGCTCGCGGCCAAATTCAATAACCCGTTGCCCATCTGCACGCTCAAGCAGCAACTCGGTCGGTGCGATCCAGGTGCGTTCCCGAAGCGCAGGATCATCTGAGAGCGGCCACCAGGCCCGGTCGAGCCAGACCACAAACCGGTAACGCTCGCCGTTTGATTCGAACCGCACGGGGGCACCTCTCAGCAGGGCTTCTTCACGGGCGATCGCCATCAGACGCGCAAGCCTGTCGGCCTCGAAGCGAAGGCTTCGCGATCGGTCAGGTACCGCGAGCATGAGCGATCCGGCAAGAATTGCCGCGATCAGCAGCGCCACCATCATTTCAACCAGCGTGAATCCACGCTGGTGACCTGCGCCCGCGGGCCTCTGCCGCAGGCGGGCGAGGCGGTCAGCGATTAAGCGACCAGTTACCGATATCGGCATTGACGCCCTCGCCGCCCGGCTGGCCGTCGGCGCCGAGGCTGAAGAGGTCGATTTCGCCGCGAACGCCCGGGCTGAGATATTGGTAGGGCCGGCCCCAGGGATCATTGGGAGCCTGCTTCAGATAAGCCTTCCAGTTTTGCGGCACGGGCTCAACACTGGGCCGGGTGGCCAAGGCCGCCAACCCCTGCTCGGTGGTGGGGTAGCGTTGGTTATCCAGTCGATAAAGATCAAGCGCCTGAAGGATTTGCGCGACTTCCGCCTGCGCCGCACGAACCCTCGCCTCATCAGGCTTGCTCATGATGCGAGGGACCGCGATTGCCGCGAGGATGCCGAGAATGACAATCACGACCATCAGTTCAATCAATGTGAAGCCGCGCTGCCACGCCGGATCACGACCTGCTGCACGACGTCTGTCAAGCCATTGTCGCATCGGAGAAATTCCATTGGAAAACCGATCTATCATAGCAGTGGCCCGCCCCACGGCTGCCCATGCAAGGTTTGATCCCTGACATGCATTTGTCACATTCACCATGAACCGGTACACCGCTGGCTCCTCCACCGCTGTTGCGCCGCGCACTGTCGGCGCACTGCTGGTGATCGCCTGCGGGGCGCTTGCAGCCTGGTGGGGTATCCAGCTGGGCGCTCCGCGCCCAGTCATCGCGCCCGCGGTCCAGCCAATAATTGCTCAACCCGACCCGGCGGCAGCGGCCGCTTTGTTCGGCACGGTGGGGCAGGGGCAGCGTGGTACGCCTGATGCGCGCCTCAGTTCAGTGCGCGTGGTGGGCGTCATCGCGCATCAGAGCCAGGGCACAGCGCTGCTGTCCGTCGACGGCGCTGCGCCCCGGGCGTTCGCGGTCGGCGATACCGTTGGTACCGGCCTGCGCTTGATCGCAGTTACCGCCGACGGTGCGGTATTTGATCGATTCGGCGAACGTATTGAGGTGGCAGCGCCCGCGCGGGGCACCGCAAACGTACTGACTCGGGGCGCTGCGGCAGCCCAGGCGCCAGCGGGTCGCTGATTCGAAACGGCAACAGGCGTTCCGCCATCGCTGCCGCGATAATGCCCCCCGGCCAGCCTATGCTTCTCGAACCGACGGCGCCCAGGATGGCTACACTTTAAAGGATTCCATAACTACAAACGCGTCATCGGCGCTTTCCCGATGTCGCTTACACCGACCCCAACGTGTCTGAACAGCTCTTTACCCGCTCAGCCGGCCTGCACTCCGCGCACGATGCGTCAGCGCTCGCGCCTGCCCGCAAGTCGTTCCGGGCAACGCAGTTTGAGGCACGCGAGGAAGCGATTCTCGATGCCACCAACCGGCTGCTTTCCGGCCGGGGCTACGAGCTGATGTCGATGGACGACATCGCAGCCGAAGTCGGCATCGCCAAAGGCAGCCTTTACAAACACTTTGCCTCCAAGGACGCGCTCGCCGTCGCGGTCATGTTGCGCCTGCTCAGGCGCACCAGTGAGGCGCTTGACGCGCTGCCCGAGTCGCTGCCGGCCGTCGACCAGCTGAGGGCACTGCTCGAGTGGGTGCTGCGGGAGCGTCTGGCAGGCGGCGTGCCACACCTGCCCTCCACCAGTGCGGCCGTGCGCGAGGCACTGACACGCTCGCCTGAGTATGTTGATCTGCTTATCACCGTGTCGGAACGAATCGGGGTGCTGATTCGTCAGGCCCGCGAAGACGGCGCGATCGCCATGCGTTTTCGCGAAGAGTTCCTGCTTTACCACTTCTATGCACGCTCCTGCGATCCCACGCTAGATTTCCTGCGTGAATCAGGCGCGCTGAACGACGACGAGATCGTCACACACATGACCGCTGCAACCTTCGAAGGTCTTGCGCCTTGAAGGCCTACCTCGATCTGATGCGCCATGTGCTTGAGCACGGAAGCCCTAAGTCTGATCGCACGGGTACGGGCACGCTCTCGGTGTTCGGCTGGCAAATGCGCTTTGACCTGGCGGAAGGCTTTCCGCTGGTCACCACCAAGAAGCTGCACCTGCGCTCCATCATTCACGAACTGCTGTGGTTCCTGCAGGGCTCAACCAATGTTGGCTATCTGCGCGAACATGGCGTCACCATCTGGGATGAATGGGCCAACGAGCAGGGTGAGCTTGGACCCGTCTACGGCTACCAGTGGCGGCACTGGCCCGCTCGCGACGGCGGCACAATCGACCAGATCCGCGACGTCATCGACCGTATCCGCCGCGACCCTGACTCACGCCGTTTAATCGTTTCAGCCTGGAACGTTGCCGATCTTCCCCAAATGGCTTTGGCGCCCTGCCACGCCTTTTTTCAGTTTCATGTTGCGGGTGGCCGGCTGTCCTGTCAGATGTATCAGCGAAGCGCCGATATTTTTCTGGGCGTTCCGTTCAACATCGCTTCCTATGCGCTGCTCACCCACATGGTTGCGCAACAGTGCGATCTGATTCCGGGTGATTTTGTCTGGACAGGCGGCGACTGCCATCTTTACCTGAACCACCTCGAGCAGGCCCGCACACAACTGGCGCGCGAACCGTATCCATTGCCTTCGCTCAACATCGTCCGTCGCCCGCCCAGCATTTTTGACTATCGTTACGACGACTTCGAAATCGTCGGATATCAGTCGCACCCGCACATCAAGGCGCCGGTTGCAATATGACGCGGGCTCACCGCGTCGATCCATTGGCCCCCCGTGTCACGCTGATCGTCGCGCGCGCAGCCAACGGCGTCATCGGGTATCACAACACGCTACCGTGGCGTCTGCCGGAAGACCTGCAGCATTTCAAGGCCACCACACTCGGACACGTGCTCGTGATGGGGCGGCGCACATTCGAATCAATCGGCAGACCGCTGCCGGGCCGACGCACCATCGTTCTCACGCGAGACCCTAACTGGTCGCGCCCCGGTTGCGAGCGGGCCGGCTCGATCGGGGAGGCCATTGCGCTCGCCGGCCACGTGCCCGAGGTGTTCATCGCGGGCGGTGGCGAGGTGTATCGCGACGCTCTGACCTGTGACCTGGTCGATCGTGCCATCGTCACTGAAATCGAGCTCGAGCCTGAAGGCGATGCGTTTTTTCCCGGCCTCGATCCAACAATCTGGCTACCCATCGACAAGACCGTGTATCGATCAGCGGCAGGCGTTGCCTACACCATCGCAACGTATCGCAACCAGAGCCGCGATACCGGCTCGGCTACAATCTCAACGACGCCCCCGTAGCTCAGTGGATAGAGCATCCCCCTCCTAAGGGGAGGGTCACACGTTCGATTCGTGTCGGGGGCGCCAACGTCTCTCATGCAGTGCGCCGAGACCTCTCAAGCCCATGCCGCAGCCAGAACCCGAGTCGGTTCGCCAAACCGCACGCCCAGGTCGTGCGTTCGCTTTTCTCTTCATCGGTCTCATTTTTTTCGTACTGATGGATTCGATCGGCAAGGCACTTGCCGCACAGATGGGCACACCGCTGATCTCCTTCGCCCGACATGCCGTCCATGCGGCACTGATGGTGCTGATCTTCGGCCCGACGATGGGGTCGGCCATCCTGCAAACCAATCAACCCTGGATGCAAATCATCCGCGGGCTATCGCTGGCGGGCTTTACGCTCAGTTTTTTCAGTGCACTGGCTTATCTGCCTCAGGCGGAGGCAACTGCGATTGCATTCATCACCCCCTTCTTCGTGATGCTGCTGGCCGGCCCCGTGCTTGGCGAGCGTGTCACGCGGTGGCGCTGGATGGGGGCTGCAGGGGGCTTTCTGGGCATGCTCCTTATCCTCAGGCCTGGCGCCGACTTAAGCCCAACGGGAGTGGCCTTCGCACTGGTGACCGTGGCCTGCAGCATCGTATTTCAACTGCTCACCCGAAAACTCTCTGCATCGCCCGGCGAGGGCACCGCCGCCACGGTGCTGATTACCGCGCTGGTGGGCACCGCAGTCTCGGTGCTGACGCTGCCCCTGATGCCCGTCTGGGGAGGATGGCCGGACAGCATCACACCAATGATGAGCGCACAGCTCATCGCAATCGGGGTCTGCGGACTGGTGTGTCAGATGTGTCTGGTGAAAGCCTACTACTGGTCGAGCGCCTCGTTCATAGCGCCCCTTACTTTTCTTCAGATTGTCTGGGCAGCCATCGCAGGCTGGGTATTTTTTGGCGATCTGCCCGATACGCTCGGTGGCCTGGGCATGGCCATCATCTGTGTCAGCGGCATCGGATCGATGATGGCGGACACCAGACAGGCTACTCCTGCGAAGCAATCGTGACCGACATCTCACCGATGCCCTCGGCAAATATCGTCACCACGTCGCCCGCGGTCAGCCGCTCGCCACGGGGCAGGCCCACACCTGCGGGCGACCCGGTGTACATCACATCGCCAGGCTCAATGGTGACCGACTGCGACACGCCAGCAATCTGCTCGGGCAACGAATAAATCATGTCACTGGTGGATCCCCATTGCTTGCGGACCCCGTTGACCGACAGACCAAACCAGGTGTTGCTGATGTCGATGAACGACGCGGGAACCATCACGGGTCCGAGTGGACTCATCGTGTCCTGCCCCTTGCCCAGCGTGAAATTGAAACGGAAAAAACTGGTGGGCTGATCGAACAGGTCTCGTGCGGTGAAGTCAATACCGATTGAATAGCCAGCCACATGCGACATCGCGTCTGCCTCAGCGATGTCGCGTCCGCCGCGGCCAAACACCACGACGAACTCCACCTCCCAATCGAAATAGTCACAGCCGCGCGGAATTCGAACGGACTCGCCTGGCCCCACGATGCAGGTGGAAGCGGGCTTCATGAAGAAGAATGGTGGCCGCCCGGGAACCTTGGCGATCGACGCATTCATTTCGGCAAGATGGTCGGCGTAATTGGCGCCCACGCAAAAAAGTTTGCGCGGATAGCGCAGCGGCGCAAGCAGTCGCGCACGCGAGGCGGAGACCGAGTGCGCCGGATTGAACTTACCGGCGCGGATCGCCGCCGCGTGACGCTCGAGCGCGCGGAGCGAGCGCGGCCAATCGTCAAACAGCCTCATCGCGTCGTCAGCAAACCCCGCCTGGGACAACGGCCAGAACCGACCGTCGACGCGCAACGCCGATTCGCTGCGGCCGCGCGCTCGCGCGAGCGTCGCGACCGCAAAGCTCGACGCCGAATTCACTGGGTGGTCTTGATATTGAGCTCTTTCAATTCGCCGACCTTAGCGCCGTCTTCCATCGCAAACCGATCGCCGAAGTCATACAGGTCGTCATGCTGGAAACCATTGGCAAACTGCACCTCCCACCAGTTGTGGTCGAGGTCTTCCAGATAAAACGAATAGACGCCGTGCTGCAGCACGGGCTTGAGCACCTGTTTGATGCCATAGGTGTCCTTGTGCTTCAAGGCGCTCTCATAGGCCTCGTCGACTTTTACCTTCGACTCGACGTCGATCCCCCAGTGATTCAGCACATTGACGGGGTGAACCTTGTCCCCGACTTCAACACAAACGATATGAAACTTCAGGCCGCAACGAATCACCATGGCGGGCAGCGCATGACGTACGCATTCCAGGCCAAGAAACTCTTCGTAAAAACGGCGCGAGGCTTTTAGGCTGTGGCACTCAAGCGTGCCATGCGACATCACATAGGGTTTGATGATCGAGTTGCGCGGCTTGGGCTCAACCACGCCTTCAGAAATCATTTCAAGTGTGGAAACCATGGTGTGCTCTCCTCCGTAATGTCTCAGGGATCAATTTGCCGACGTCGCACCGGCACGATCGGCTTCGCTTAAAAATGAGTCTGCAAAAAAAGCATCGAGCGGTAACCCGCGTGCCTGCGTGAAATCCCGACGCGCGGCGTCCACCATCACGGGTGCGCCGCAGGCGTAGACCTCAACACCGCTCATATCGGGGTAATCCGCCATCACCGCCTGATGAACCAGTCCGGTACGGCCACTCCAGCCACATTCGGCGGCGGGCTCCGACAACACTGGCACGAAACGAAAACCCGGCTGCTCGGCAGCCCAACGCGTGGGCAGCTCAAGCTCATAGAGGTCGATCTGCCGACGACATCCCCAGTAAAGCGTGAGCGGCTGCTCGGCTGACACCCCACGACGAAAGACCTCTTCGCAGATCGCCTTGATGGGCGCGAAGCCTGTGCCGCTTGCCACCATCACAGCAGGCTTGCCGCCTGCCGGGCGCAGATGAAATGTGCCCAGCGGACCTTCGAAGCGCAACAGCTCCCGCTCCTTCATGTTTCCGAACACATGGTCAGTGAACAGCCCACCCGGCATGTGCCGAATATGGAGCTCGATCATGGTGACGCCGTCTGGGCTCGGTGCCGATGCGATGGAATAGCTGCGTCGCTTGCCACCTGCCAGAAGCAGATCGACATACTGTCCCGCCACAAACAGCATGTTCTCGTTCATCGGAAGCTTCAGCGTGAGCACGGCCACATCGGGCGCAGGCCGCGTAATTTTCACCACGCGACACGGCACAATCTGCGGCCGGATATTCTCAAGCCCACCGACTTCCCTGACCTCAATCACCAGATCGGACAAAGGCGAAGCCTGGCAAAGCAGCGCATAGCCCTGCGCCTTGTCCGAGTCGGTCAGGTAGGTGGGGTGCACCATGCCGTAGTCGACCTGCCCCTCGACGATTCGGCCACGGCAGGTACGACACACACCGGTCCTGACAGCTGTAAGGCATCGAAAAGCCGGCATTGAGCCCGGAGCGCAGAATGGGCTCGCCTGGCTCGACCTGAAAGCTGTGCCCGCTTGGTTTGAGTTCGATGCGATACGCCATGATCGGCCCCCCGGGGTCAGCCTCGAATCTGCGCGCCAGGCGCAGCATTGTCGCGCGGCCACACCACGACCCAGTTGCCATCCTGCAACTGCTTGACCTTGTACAAATCAGAGCCGCTTACATAATTATTGGGACCCGTCCAGCGCAGTGGTCCAATGATTGCGTTCACGGTATTGCTGCGCAGCCATTGCGCAATGGCCTTGTCATCGAGCGAGTTGGCCCCCGTCACAGCAGCCTCGATGACCTGCCAGCATGAATACGAAATCGCTGACTGGAGGTCCACCACCGGGTAAGGCAAATTGACCTTGGCCGCGCGCTCGGCAAACGCCTTGACGAACGCAGCCGCACGCGGGTTATTGGTGTAGGGGACGTGGGCTTCAAAGTTGGTCAATGCGAAGCTGTTCCGGGATTCCGGCAGCTTCATCATCGGACCAGGCGCCGGGAACATGTAGAACTGCATGGGCGGCTGATAGTTGATGCGTTTCATCGCCTCCAGCATCAACACCGGGTCGATGCCGCCCGCGCCCACCCAGAGAAAATCAGCGTTGGCATCTTTGATGCGGCTGGCAATCGCACCAAAATCGCGGGTACCAAATTCGTACTCGAGAAACACCACCTCTTTCAGGCCGCGCTTCTTGGCAATCTCGCGCGCATTGAGTGAGATGTAATGCAGCGACGGGAACTTGCTCGCTGCAATTGCAATGGTCTTGGGCGGATTCGGAGCGGCCGCCATCGCATCAAACACCAGGTTCGGCCAGACGTTGTCGGGATCGCCGGCAACCCCGCCCGTCTGAAATTGCATCTCGTACTTGGCGAGATTGGGTATGCCAAATGAGTGATGGGGAATGAACTTGCCATAGCGCTGCGCGACACCCATTGCGGCAAGAATTGCCGCGGTGCCGTACGGGCCGATCAGCAGGTCAACTTTTTCGGTGGTGACCAACTGCTCATACAGCGTGCGCGCCAGTTCGGGTTTGGACTGATCGTCCTTCAGCACCCATTCCACCGGCCGCCCTAGAAGGCCGCCCCGCTGGTTGATTTCATCGACGGCCGCTTCGCCTGCAACCTTGTGAATGATGCCAAGCGAGGCCAGGGGTCCGGTGAGGGTGAGCGTGCCGCCAATCCGGATGGGACGGCCCTGGGCACGGGCAAGAGAGGGAAGCGCTGCGGCACCCAGCATTCCAGCGGTCAGCGCACGACGGCGGGCAGATTTCATGCATTGTCTCCTTGGTATTGGTATCGGATTTTTGGGTGGATGTTCGTCGGGCGCCAGCCACTTGTCAACCGCGCTCATACCGCCCGGCGGGCGCTGTTGATACCATGCGCGGCAAAAAGGAGGAGAACACCGATGAAGCTCGTGACCTTTGCAAGTCCCGCCGGCCCGCAGGCTGGCCTGCAGACCCCGAACGGCGTGATCGACCTTGCGCTGGTGGATCCATCACTTCCACGTTCGGTTCGTGGAATTCTGGAGGCAGGCCCGAGCGCACTCGAACGCCTGCGCCCTATCGCGAGCGCACCGCCCAGCGGCGCCCTGGTTGCGCAGCCCAAGCTGCTGGCACCAATCCCTGACCCGCGAATCGTGTTGTCCTGCGGCATGAACTATCGCGAGCACCTGCATGAGATGAATACGCCCGTGCCCAAGACGCCCACCTCGTTTACCAAAAGCGTGGCGAGCATCATCGGCACTGGCGAAGCCATTGAGCTGCCGGCGGCGCACCCGGACATGGTCGATTGGGAAGGTGAATTCAGCGTGGTCATCGGACGCCCCTGCCATCGGGTCAGCGAGGCTGAGGCGCTTGACTTTGTCGCGGGCTACACGCTTGTCAACGACGTCTCGGCACGCGACTGGGTGGCGCCATTCTTTGGCGCGGAAGGCCGGATGGAAGCGATCAGTACCTGGGAGCACAATCTGCTCGGCAAGATGCTCCCCTCCTTCTGCCCGATGGGCCCGGCGCTGGTGACCGCCGACGAACTTGGCGATCCTGGCAACCTGCCGATCCAAACCCGGGTTAATGGCGAGGTGATGCAGTCATCGAACACCAATGATCTGGTGTTCGGCGTGTCCACGCTGATTTCCTACTACTCGCAGTTCTATCAGCTGATGCCGGGCGATGTGATCACCACGGGCTCGCCCAGCGGTGTCGGCTACGGCATGAAACCCAAGCGCTTCTTGAAAGCTGGCGACGTGGTGGAAGTTGAGGTAAAGGGCATCGGCATTTTGCGTAACCCTGTGCGCGGTTAGCGCTTACACAGGACCAAGGGCCGCGCAACGGGCAAGCACCGGGCCAAACACCGGGCCAAGCGGCCCGGGCTCGCTGTTTCGTTGCTGCCGGCTCGCTATCCGCGCAGGAAGTCGGACACGGTCTTCCAGCGGCCACTCTGAATCTGTGACAGCCGCGCCTGGTCGTTACCCAGCCGTTTGTTAGGCCCGAATGCATACTCGGGGTTGCCCAGGAAACCACGCGGATACGGATGCTCTTCAAGCGCCTTCACCAGCGAATCGGAGGTGAGCTTGGGTCCCGCGCGGTCAGCGGCACGCACGAAGATGTCGATCATCATCCAACCGGTGGCAGCCCAGAGTTCAGCGTCTTCCTTGAAGCGCGCCTTGAATGCATCCATCCACTCATTGAGCAACCGCGTGTTGGACGGATCATCGCGGTACGGCACTGGCGTCTCACTGATGGCGAACAGGCCTTCCACCGCCGCGCCGCCCGCTTTGGGCACGGCCGGCATATAGGCCGCCTGACTGCCGAAGAACTGGCCGCTGTAACCGAGCCGGCGTGCCGTTGCCATGGCACCTATCGTTTCGCGAACGATGGTGCCCAGCACGATCAGATCGGGGTTGGCTGCCCGCAGTCGCTGCATCTGCGACGCGAAATCGGTGGCGCCACGCTTATAGGTGGTGCGCTCGACCAGAGACAGATTCAGGTCCTTGAGCGCAGCTTCCGTGCCCCGCAACACCTCCAGACCATATTCATCGTCCTGATACAGAATGCCAACGCGCTTGGCGCCGGTGATCTTCATGACCTCTTTCAGCCCCAGCGCCGTGCTGGTCGGATACGGCGTACTGATGGCGAACTTCAGCTTGTGAAAGGGATCAAAATTGCCGTGGTGCGCAGTGGTGGGAAACAGGTGTGCAACGTTTTTCTCGAGCACCAGCGGAATGGTGGCAAGCGACACCACCGACCCCAGCGTGCCGATCATCGCGAAAATGCGGTCTTGCGTCAGCAGCTTCTGTGCCGCCAGAACGCCCTTGCGCGGGTCATACCCCGAGTCTTCAACGACCAGCCGAATTTTTCGGCCGTGAATTCCGCCGTCGGCGTTGATCTGCTCAGCCCGCATGATCATGCCGTTCTGGATGGGTTTGCCCAAGGTGACCAGCGGCCCGGACAGATCCTGGATGGATCCAATGACGATCTGGTCGCGCGTGACGCCCTGATCAGCCCAGGCCTGCGAGGCAGGCACCGCAGCGAGCACACCGCCCGCCGCACCAAGTTCAAGAAACTGTCTGCGTGAATTCATCGTTGTCTCCTTCAGGAATTTGCAGCGTACATGGATTGGATCAGATCTCGATATTTTTCGTTGACCAGCTTGCGCTTCAACTTCATCGTAGGGGTAAGCTCTTCGTCCTCCGCGGTAAGTTTGTGCTCGATCAGCCGGAACTTCTTCACCTGCTCGACGCGCGCAAATTTTGCATTCACGCGGGCAATCTCCAGTTGTATGAGTTCCTGAACCTCCCGGGCACGGCACAGACTCTGGAAGTTGGTAAACGGAATGTTCAGTTCCTGCGCGTAGCGTTCAACGTTTTCATGGTCAATCATGACCAGCGCGGTGAGGTACGCCCGCCGGTCACCAATTACCACTGCATCGGTAATGTACGGCGAAAACTTCAGTTCGTTTTCAATCTCAGACGGGGTGATGTTTTTACCACCCGCCGTGATGATGATGTCCTTCATTCGGTCCGTGATTTTGAAAAACCCCTGCCCATCCACGGTTCCCACATCACCCGTGTGCAGCCAGCCCTCGGCATCCATCGCTTCTGCGGTTTTTTCCGGAAGATTCAGATAGCCCATGAACACGTTGTCACCGCGAACCAGAATTTCTCCCTCGGGTGACACCTTCATCTCGATGCCGGGCTGGGGGCGGCCGATTGATCCCAGACGCATCGCGCCTGGAAGGTTGATCGCTCCACCCACCGCGGTTTCCGACATTCCCCATCCCTCGTACAGGGGAACGCCCAGCGCGTGATACCAGCGGATCAGCTCCGGAGAAATCGGTGCGGCGCCACTGATTGCCCAGCGCATGCGGTTCACCCCAATGGCCTTACGCACATTGTCGAGCACCAGAAAGCGTGCAAGCCTGAACGCCGCAGCCAGCGCGAGTCCAACAGGCTGCCCGGCAAATCTGCGGTCAGCGATGCGATAACCGATCGCGAGCGCAGCGCGGTAGGCCCAGCGCTGCAACGGCGTGGCCTCGCGCAACCGAATCGATACTGCGGAAAAAAACTTCTCCCAGACCCGCGGCACGCAAAGAATGATCGTGGGCGCGATTTCGCGAATGTTTTCGGCGATTGTTTCCGGGTTTTCAACATAGTTGAGCCGGGCGCCGGTTTCAAGCGACAGAAACTGCCCGATCATTCTCTCGGCAATATGACAAAGCGGCAGAAACGCCATCTTGTCGTCGTTTTCGTCAGCCGACAGTTCAGGCGCAAACCGTTCCATCACCGACCGAAGATTCCGGTTCGAGAGCATCGCGCCCTTGGGCTTGCCGGTAGTGCCCGAGGTGTAAATCAGGATCGCCAGATCGCGTTCGGTACGCGAGGCGAGTCGGCGCTCAAACTCTTGCGGGTGGGCCTGATCGAACGCCGCACCCCGGGCTTCGAAAGCCTCGAGGCTTAACACCATCGGATCGTTCAGCCGTGCAAGCCCCTCGGTATCGAACACCACGATGCGCCGCAGACGTGGCAGCCGCTCGCGCACTTCCAGAATCTTATCGAGCTGCTCATCGTCTTCCACAAACAGCACCCGCGACCCCGAGTCAGCGCACAGGTATTCCACCTGGGGCGCCGCATCGGTGGGATAGATGCCGCTCGATACGCCGCCGGCCAGCAGAATGCCGTAGTCGGAATAGCTCCACTCGCGGCGGGTATTGGCCAGAATCGACGCAACATCGCCCGGCTGAAAATCATCGGCCGCAAGCGCCATCGCGATCCGCCTGGCATGTCCACCCAGATCGCGCCACGACTGCTCTTCCCAGATGCCGAGCACCTTCTGGCGTAACGCGATTCGGTCGCCACGCAGCTGCACCGCATGCCAGAACTTGCGTGCAACGGTGTCGCCCTGGGGCCGAGTGGTGAGCGCTGCACTCATCGCCATTGCTTCTTCTTTTTCCAGCGGCGCTCACCGCGCGCGGATTCCGCCTTGATGCCCAGATAGAACTCGCGGATATCGTCTTTGCGCAGCAGCGCCTCACAGCTGTCTTCCATGACCACCCGCCCTACCTCGAGCACATAGCCGAAGTCGGCTGTGGCAAGCGCGATGCTTGCGTTTTGCTCGACCAGAAGCATCGTCGTGCCTTCTTCGCGATTGACGCGCCTGACGATGGCAAAAATCTCTTTGGTGAGTTTCGGGCTTAGGCCAAGACTTGGCTCGTCGAGCAACAACAGCCGCGGCCGCGACATCAGCGCCCGCGCAATCGCCAGCATCTGCTGCTGACCGCCCGACAACTGCCCCGCCTCCTGTCCCGCGCGTTCGCACAGAATGGGGAAGTACGCATACATACGCTCGATATCAGCCGCCACGCCCGCGGAATCACGCCGGGTGAACGCGCCCATCAGCAGGTTGTCGCGAACCGACAGCATCGGGAACACCTCGCGCCCCTCAGGCACATGGCTGATGCCACGCCGCACCACCCAATCCGGGTCGCGACACTGGATCTCCTCACCGTCGAACCACACTGAGCCTTTTTGCGGATCGATGATCCCGGAAATGGTCTTCAGGATCGTGGTCTTGCCCGCACCGTTTGCGCCCAGCACGGTCACGATCGATCCCTTGCGAACCTCAAGGCTGACGCCGCGAATCGCCTGCACCGGGCCATAGCTTGACTCGATGTTTGACAGGCGCAGGATCACATCGTCGGTCACGCGATCAATCTCCGAGATAGGCTGCGATCACATCAGGATGCGACTGCACCTGCGACGGCGAGCCCTCCGCAAGCACCTTGCCGTAATTGACCGCCAACACCCGGTCGGACACGCGCGACACGAGGCTCATGTCATGCTCAACCATCAGAACCGTGATGCCCAGCAGGTCGCGAATATCCTGAATCCAGTAGGCCATGTCGTCGGTTTCCTCTACATTCAAGCCAGACGACGGCTCATCGAGGAGCAGCAGCTTGGGTTGCGCGCACAGCGCACGCGCCAGTTCCACCACCTTGCGCACACCGTAAGGCAAGCCGGCAACCCGGCTGTCGCGATGCACCTGCAGATCGAGAAAGTCGATGATCGTTTCGACCCGGCGCCGGTGCTCGACCTCGCGCCGTTTGACCGACGGCAGAAACAGCATCTCCGCGATAAAGTTTGATTGAGCCTGCGCGTGGCAGCCGATCAGAAGATTCTGGAGCACGGTGGCGTGCTCGAACAGCTCAATGTTCTGAAAAGTTCGGCCGATGCCGCGCGTGACCACGCGGTCGGGAGGCAGACCGGTGAGGTCTTCGCCGCGATACAAAATCCGTCCTGCACTGGCCGGGTAGATCAGGCTCACAAGATTGAAGATCGTGGTTTTGCCCGCGCCGTTCGGGCCGATGATCGTATAGATCTCGCCCTCCTGGACGCTGAAACTCACGTCGTCCACTGCCGTGAGTCCACCGAATCGCTTGGTCAGTTGCTCAACGCGCAGCAGGTCCATCAGTGCACACGCTCCGACTTCTGATAGGCCTTCTGACGGCGGAACATGCCTGCCTTGTACAGCGGAAACAGCGAGAACCAGGTGCGTATCTTGACCCATCGGCCATACAGGCCAAGCGGCTCAAACAGAACGAAAAGAATCATGAGGGCGCCGAACACGGTTGACTTCAGCCCCGTCTGCTCAGCGATCGCCTGCGGCAGATAGTCTTTGGTGATCGCAATCAATTCGGGCAGCACGATCATGAAGATCGCACCGAACACCGCGCCGTGCAGAGACCCCATGCCGCCGATCACGATCATCATCAGAAATTCAATCGACAGGAACAGCGTGAACTGCTCCGGGCTGATGAAACGGATTTGATGCGCATACAGCGCGCCAGCCAGGCCTGTGATGCCCGCGGACAGCGCAAAGCTCAGCGTCTTGTAGCGGGCCAGGTTCACGCCCATGCTTTGAGCCGAGATTTCTGAATCGCGAATCGCGATAAACGCGCGCCCCGTGGGTGCGCGCAATAGGTTACGCACCGCCACCCCAACCAGGAGAATGCAGGCCAAGCAGACGTAGTAAAACGAGTGGGACCCGGTGATTGGCGCACCGGCCAGGTTAAGCGGCGGCACCATCAGCCCAGAGTTTCCCGCGGTGAGCGACTCCCAGCGCGCGAGCACCTCTTCAACGATAAATCCGAATGCGAGCGTGGCGATCGCCAGGTAGATGCCAGTCAGACGGAGCGCTGGCAACCCAATCACTATTCCGGCGGCTGCGGCCAGCAACATTGCCGCGGGTGCGCTCAGCAGGAACGGCCAGCCAGCAATCTGCAGCAGCGTTTCGGCATACGCGCCAATCGCCAGAAACGCCGCATGGCCCATCGAGATCTGACCGGTGAAGCCGCTGAGCAGCATCAGCCCGAAGCCGACAATGCCCCAGATGTAGATGAAGACCAGCTGCGCGCGCCAGTATTCCGGCACGACAAACGGCGCGGCAAGCAGCACGAGCAGAAGCACGCCGTACCAGCCGGCTTCGGTGCGGTCGCGGAACAACTGCAGGTCCTGCTCGTAACGGGTCTTGAAAACGAATCGCATCGTGGGCTCGCCTCAGACCTTCTTACGCCGCATTTCGGCAAAAATGCCCGACGGGCGCACGACCAGCACAATCAGCACCACGATGTAGGCAGCGACATTCTTGAATCCCTCGGGCAGGTAAAAGCCCGCGAAGGCCTCCACCAGGCCAATGATCAGCCCACCCACGATTGCCCCAGGAATGCTGCCAAAACCACCCACCACCGCGGCCGGGAAGGCTTTCAGACCCACGAAACCCATGTTGGAGTGCACGAAGGTGACGGGAGCAAGCAGCACAGCGGCAAAGGCGGCAATTCCTGCCGAGAGTCCCCAGATCAGGGTATTGATGCGCCTGACCGGAATGCCCATGTAATAGGCCGCCAGCTGGTTCTGCGAGCTCGCCTGCATCGCGATGCCGATCCGGGTGCGGCTGAAAAACAGCCACAGCACCAGGCACAGCGCGGCAGTCAGCACGATGATCGCCAGGTCATCGGTGGAAATCACCAGGCTACCCAGTTTTATCGTGCCGTCCGACCAGGGCGCTTTCAACGCATGCGTGTCGGTTCCCCAACCGGGCACCATCGTTGCAATGCCGCGGGCGACGAAGCCGATACCAATCGTGACCATGACGGCGGAGAAGGTGGGTTGTCCGATGATCGGCCGGAGCAGAAAACGATCGAACAGCGCCCCAACCGCAACCAGCACAATCAGCGCGAGCGCAACCGCCGCAGCAAACGGGAACTGCCACAGGCTGGCAAAAGTGAACGCTACAAAAGCGCCCAGCATCATCACATCGCCCTGGGCGAAGTTGACGACTTCGGTTGCCTTGTAGATCAACACAAAGCCGAGGGCGATCAGGGCGTAGATGCAGCCCATCGCGACGCCCCCGATCGCCAGTTGCAGAAACTCCATGTCTCCGGATCCCGCTACGGCTGCCGATTCAACGAACGGCGCCCCGCTGTGGTTTGGCATTCATCCGGCACCCACTGTGCCGGATCGAATGATCGGCGGCGAGTCTATCGAGGGGTCTGCCGGGCGTCAAAGATTCCCGTGCTCACTTCGGTGCTGCCAACCCCATGGAACGGGTGATCAGCTCTTTCATGATTTCGTTGGTGCCCCCGTAAATCCGTTGCACACGGGCATCGGCCCAGGCGCGCGCAATGGGGTACTCCCACATGAACCCGTAGCCGCCGTGCAGCTGAACGCACTCGTCAAGCACCTTGCCCTGCAGATCGCTACACCAGTATTTGGCCATTGACGCGGTGGCGGTATCGAGCTTTTCCTCAAGCAGCGCCTCGATGCAGCGGTCAACGAACACGCGGGCAATCTGAACCTCGGTCTGGAGCTCAGCCAGCCGGAAGCGCGTGTTCTGGAAGCTGGCAACGGTGGTGCCGAACACCTTTCGGTTCTTCACATAGTCAACGGTCCAGTCGATTGCAGCCTGCGCGCTTTCTACCGCCGCAATCGCAATCTGCATGCGCTCCCAGGGCAATTCCTGCATCAGATAGATGAATCCCTGGTTCTCCTTGCCAAGCAGCTGGGTCGCTGGCACCCGCAGGTCGTTGAAGAACAGCTCGGAGGTGTCCTGAGCCTTGAGACCGACTTTTTTCAGCCGCTGGCCCTTTTCAAAGCCGGGCATGCCGCGCTCGATTAAGAACAGGCTGGTGCCTTTCGCGCCCGCCGAAGGATCGGTTTTCGCCACCACCACCACCAGATCCGCATGCCAGCCATTGGTGATGAAAGTTTTGGAGCCATTCAGAACGTAGTGATCGCCATCGCGTATCGCTGTCGTTCGAACCCCCTGAAGATCGGAGCCCGCGGCTGGTTCGCTCATTGCAATCGCGCCAATCATGTCGCCTGAGGCCATCCTGGGCAGATACCGGGATTTCTGCTCGTCGGTACCGTAGCGAACCAGGTAGGGCGCCACGATCTCGGAGTGCAGCACAAAGCCAAGGCCGGTTGCATTGACCCGGGCGATTTCCTCCATGACGATGACCGAATAAAGACGGTCAGCGCCCGGACCGCCCCATTCTTCGGCAACCGAGCTGCACAGCAGGCCATTGGCGCCAGCCTTTCGCCACACCTCGCGATCAACATAGCCCTGCTCTTCCCACGCAGAATGGAAGGGCGTCACCTCTTTTTCGAGAAAGCGGCGTACCGCGTCGCGAAAGATTGCGTGGTCTTCGTTGAACAGCTTTCGCTCCAGCATCAGAGACTCCGGGAACAAGGGTTGTAAGATTGAACCAATCAACGGGCCAGCATTGCGCCCGATCTGTCTGCTTACGTCAACCATGGAGCGCCGTCATGTCAGAAGCCTTTGTCTTCGACGCCATCCGTACGCCCCGCGGCCGCGGGAAGTCCACCGGGTCGCTGCATGAGGTGAAGCCGGTCAAGCTGCTGACTACTCTGATGCGCGAACTGCAGACCCGGCACGACCTCGATACCGGCATGGTAGAGGACGTGGTGCTGGGCTGCGTTTCCCCTGTTGGCGACCAGGGCTCGGTCATCCCCAAAACCGCGGCACTCGCCGCCGGCTGGGATCTGCGCGTCTCGGGCGTTCAGATCAACCGCTTCTGCGCCTCCGGCCTGGAGGCCGTGAACCTGGCCGCGCAGAAAGTGCGCTCTGGCTGGGAGGACCTGATCGTCGCGGGCGGGGTTGAGTCAATGTCGCGGGTACCGATGGGCAGCGACGGCGGCGCCTGGATGATGGATCCGGAAACCAACCTCGATACCGCGTTCATGCCGCAGGGCATTGGCGCCGACCTGATCGCCACGCTCGATGACTGGTCGCGTGAGCAGGTGGACGCCTGGGGGGTTCGGTCACACCGGCTGGCTGCCGCCGCCCGCGCTGAGGGCCGCTTCAAGCGCTCGATCGTCCCGGTACGCGATGAGATCGGGTTAACGGTGCTTGATCATGATGAAACGATTCGACCCGATGCGTCGCTCGAGGCGATGGCGCAGCTCAAGCCGTCATTCGAGAAAATCGGCGAGATGGGGTTCGATACCGTTGCGCTCCGAAAATATCCGCAGGTCGAACGAATCCGCCATGTTCATCATGCCGGCAATTCATCCGGAATCGTCGATGGCGCGGCACTGGTTTTGATCGGCAATGAAGGCGCCGCCAAGTCGCTGGGCCTCGCGCCACGCGCACGCATCATCGCCACGGCCCTCACCGGCACCGACCCCACCATCATGCTCACCGGACCGATGCCGGCCACCCGGAAGGCTCTGGCCAAAGCGGGCCTTACCATTGATGACATCGATCTGTTCGAGGTCAACGAGGCATTTGCTGCGGTACCGCTTCGGTACATGCAGGAGCTCGGGGTTCCCGAAGAAAAAATCAACGTCAACGGCGGCTCGATCGCGATGGGACACCCACTTGGCGCAACAGGTGCCATGCTGCTCGGCACGCTCATCGATGAGCTCGAGCGCCGATCCCTGCGCCGCGGGCTGATCACACTGTGTGTCGGTGGCGGCATGGGAATCGCCACCATCGTCGAGCGCGTCTAAGCCACCTGCCGCCTGACGCGGCCTATCGGCCGCCGGCGCACGCCACCGGTCCATCGGTCGGAATCGCGGTAACACCGGGGCTCGCCGCCCCTAACATCAGCAGCCGTTTTTCTGCTGAGTTCGTGTGCGATGTCCAACGACAGGGTTCTGAGCCCCCGGTTTGCCGACCGCCGACAGTCAGGCCGCAGGCGTGACTCAGATCTTCCTGATGCGGGCCCGCTTGGGATGTTCTCAGCGAGCGCGAATGGGCAATTGCTGCGGTTTGATCCCGTCTTCGCGCAATTGCTGAGCCTGCCGCTGCGGCCCGTGCCAGCGCGACCTCTCACGATTCGTCGTCTGTTTGGGACGGCCGCCAGCAGCGCTGTTTCGCGGGCCCTGATCGAAGGTTTCTCGTCCGCCGACTGCGACCTATCGGGCCACCGGGTGCTGCTGATTCGTGTTCGTCGGAGCGCTGATGGCGTTCTGGGGTGGATCGAAGACGTGAGCGCGATCCGGCGTAGCGCGTCGCAGCTGCACTTTGCCGCCTGGCACGACCCGCTCACCGGGCTGCTCAATCGCCGCGCGCTTCACGTTCATCTGGCGGAACTGATTGCGCACAGCACGGGGCGCAGCGGTAGCCTCGTCTACCTTGACCTTGACGGATTCAAACAGATCAACGACGTGTTCGGACACGCGGCCGGAGATTCCGTCCTGCGGCAGTTTGCGACGCGTATGCGCCTGGCGCTGGCGCCCGGCCAGATTGCCGCCCGACTCGGCGGCGATGAGTTCGTCATTGTTTTCCCGGGGTGGAGCGTGGGCGAGTCGAAGGGCTGGATCAGCCGTTTCAGGCAGACGATCGCAATCCAGCCATTTACGCACTTTGACCACGAGTTTTCGCTCAGCTTCAGCGCAGGCCATACGCGACTAGCGCCGGCGCTGACACCGGAAGCCGCGCTTGAGGCAGCCGATGGCGACTGCGCGCAACAGAAAGCGGGCGCGAACCCAATTGCGCCTGCTGATGCAGGTCGCCGTTCGATCGGCACGTTCGACCTCGATACCGCACTCAGCCATGGGCTCGACCTGCGACGCGCCACGCTTGAATCCGGCCCGCTGGGGATTCGCGTGCAACCCATCTTCGAAGCAGGCCCGATGCTGCAACAGGTGGGGGAGGAGTGGCTGCTGAGATTACGCGATGCAACGGGTCGCGTTCTTCTGCCCGCCGACTTTCTGCCCGCGGCAAGGCGGCGTGGCATGGCTGCCAAGATCGACCTGTGGGTGATTCGGCAGGCGCTGCGACAGCTCAAGCCGCGCAGCGCGTTTCCTGCGCCAACTGAGTTTTGCCTGGTCAAGCTCAGCGCAGAGTCGCTGCATGATCATCGATTCCAGCGTGAAACCCTTGATCTGCTGCAGGCGCATCCTGGCGCCGCCTGCAGGCTTCGCATCGAGTTGAACGGCCGCTACGCACTCAGGCTTTCACGCCGCATTTTGGACTTTGTCGACCAGCTTCAGCAATGTGGGTCGCGGGTCGTGCTGACCGGGTGGATGGCATTGCCTGTGTGGATGCCCGATGTGGTCGGCTTGCGGCCCGCTGCGATGAAACTTGACGTATCAACGCTTGCGTCAGGACCGCATCGCGCCGAGAGCCTGCGCTGCATTCAGACATTGGTTGATGCCTGCCGAGACCTGCAGATCGAAACCTGTGCGGCCCGGGTGGAGTCTCAGGAAGTGCTGGCGCTTGCTCGCGAGACTGGATTCGATCAGGTGCAGGGCTATCTGTTTGGCAGACCCGAGTCGCTTCAGGCGGGCAGCGCCGAACAGGAACAGGCCGCTTCGAGCTGAAGGCGGGTTCTGCCAAAGCTTTGCGCTTGCCCGCGCCACGGTCTTCGGGGTTTATCATCAGCGGTTGATCATTGCCCAGCCCCCCAGGCGCCGGCCGACCTGACCCCCTTTCATACGACTGACATCATGTCCAGCATCCTCTTCGAATATGGCTCCGACCGCATCGTTACCCTGATCCTCGACGCCCCAGGGCAGGCGGTCAACATGATGAGCACAGCATTCATGGCTGAGCTCGCCGACGCCGTCGCCAAATTGGAAAGCGAACGCGACACGCTCGCCGGTGTCATCCTCACCTCAGCAAAGAGCACTTTCTTCGCGGGGGGCGACCTTCATGCCCTCGCCTCGGTGCAACCCGAAGATGGCCCGGCGTTCTATGAGTCCATCCAAGCCCTGAAGTCCACTTTCAGAAGGCTGGAAAATCTCGGACGACCTGTGGTTGCTGCAATCGGCGGCAGTGCGCTCGGCGGCGGAATGGAACTCGCGCTCGCCTGCCACTATCGGGTCTGCGTCGACGATCCACGTATTCAGCTGGGCTTTCCCGAAGTCACATTGGGGCTGTTGCCTGGCGCAGGTGGCGTCACGAAAACGGTCAGGCTCGTGGGATTGCAGGCCGCACTGCCCATCTTGAGCGAGGGCAGGCGCTACAAGCCATCGGAGGCGCTGGCCGCTGGCCTGATTCACGCAACCGTACCGGGTGCCGACCAACTACTGCCCGCCGCACGCGCCTGGATTGCACCCAACCCCTCCGCGCGACAGCCCTGGGATGATCCCAAGTGGCGGATTCCTGGCGGCACACCCGCCAGCCCCGCCATCGCGTCGGTTCTACCCATCGCGCCGGCGATGCTGCAACAGAAAACGCAGGGCAACTATCCGGCACCTGGCGCCATCATGGCCTGTGCGGTTGAGGGCGCGCAGGTTGATTTCGACACTGCGATGCGCATCGAGTCGCGCTGGCTTGCACGGCTTGCCACCGGGCAGGTCACTAAGAACATGATCGGTACGCTGTTCTTTCAGATGAACGAGGTCAAGGCTGGCGCAAGCCGCCCAAGCGGTCCGCCCCGCTGGAAACCCTCCCGAGTGGGTGTGCTGGGAGCCGGCATGATGGGGGCGGGCATTGCCTGGGTCTGCGCCAATCGCGGGATTGCCTGCGTGCTGAAAGATGTCACGATGGAGAAGGCGCAGGCAGGTCGTGAGGTAAGCGCGCGTCTGCTCGCCCGACGGGTGGAGAAGGGCCGGATGACCGCCGCGGAAGCCGACGCAGTGTTGGCTCGGATCACACCCACTGCAACCGTCAGCGATCTCGCACGTTGTGACCTGGTGATTGAAGCCGTGTTCGAGAACCGCGAGCTTAAGGCGCAGGTAACACGGGAGGCCGAGGCGGTGCTCGGGCCTGATGCGATCTTTGCCTCGAACACCTCCACGCTGCCCATCTCGGGGCTTGCCCGCGCAAGCAGCCGGCCCGACCGATTCATCGGTCTGCATTTCTTTTCGCCGGTTGATCGGATGGAACTGGTGGAAATCATCAAAGGCGACAAGACCTCGGCGGAAACGCTCGCGCAGGCGTTTGATTTCGTGCAGGCCATTGGCAAAACGCCGATTGTGGTGAACGACTCTCGAGGTTTCTACACCAGCCGGGTGTTCGGCAGCTTCGTGAACGAAGGCCTCGCGCTGCTCGGCGAAGGCGTACCACCGGCCGTCATCGAAAACATCGCTGTTCAGGCGGGCATGCCAGTGGGTCCGCTCGCAGTGCTCGATGAGGTCTCACTAAAGCTGGCCGACGATGTGCTGCATCAGGAGCTGGCGGATCTCGAGCGTGAGGCTGCGGCGCATTCGCATGATCATGATCACCAGCATGGCCCTGACTGCGGACATGACCATGATCATGATCACAGCCATGCGCATGGCCATGGTCACGATCACGGGCATGGACATTCACATGACCACGGGCACTCGCACGACCATTCGCATCATCACGCCCACGAGCATGCGCACACCCA
>Ga0194123_10001209_pt1 | contig 40469 bp, 38 predicted proteins | sample TA2MahsurfametaG_5_FD_155479 | JGI IMG/M metagenome (GOLD analysis project Ga0194123, IMG submission 155479) | Freshwater microbial communities from Lake Tanganyika, Tanzania - TA2015023 Mahale A surface | ecosystem: Environmental > Aquatic > Freshwater > Lake | place: Tanzania: Lake Tanganyika... | reverse complement strand
ACTTAAAGCAGATGGTTTGGTTCAAAAAATAGGTATATCAATTTATGAGCCATCAGAGCTCGATGCGCTTTATGAAAATTATAAATTTGACATTGTGCAGTCGCCATTTAATATCTTTGATCGTCGTTTATTATCATCAGGATGGCTTTCTAAGCTTCATAAAGATAATGTAGAGGTGCATGTAAGATCAGTTTTTCTTCAAGGTTTATTGTTAATGAAACAAGAAGAAATACCTTCTAAATTCAATCGTTGGTCTTTTATTTTTGATAGTTGGTATAAATTTTTAGATGATCAACATGTATCTTCATTAGAGGCTTGTTTGAAATATACGCTGTCTTTTTCTGAAATTAGTAATGTAATCGTAGGATTAGATAATTTGGCTCAACTTCATCAAGTCATTGAAGCAAGCAAAAGTTTAACAACATTATTACCAAATGATTTTGAAATCAATGATATTGATTTGATTAATCCTACTCGTTGGCCAAAGCTAACTTGAGATAATTTTTTAAGGAAAAATATGACAATTGAAATAATTGCAGAATTGGCTCAAGGTTTTGAAGGAAATCCTGCACAAGCAAAATTATTAATGAAAGCCGCAGCTTCTGCAGGTGCGAATGCTGCCAAGTATCAGATGGTATTTGCGGACGAGCTTGCGACACCTGACTATAAGTATTATGCACTTTTTAAATCATTAGAGATGGCAGATGACGTTTGGCTTGGCTTGGCTACTTATGCCAAAGAGCTCAACATAAAGCTTCAACTAGACATATTTGGTTCGCAAAGCTTAAAATTGGCTGAGCAAGTAGGTGCGTCAGCAGTTAAGTTGCATGGGACTGATATAGCAAATATCGGATTACTCAATGAAGTGGCTGGAAGCAAGATAGCCAAAGTGTTGCTTGGTGCTGGCGGTGCATATCTTGAGGAGTTAGAACAAGTGCTTTCTATTCTTGCAAATAAAGAAGTTGTGATTCTTTTGGGTTTTCAAGGATATCCGACCGCTAATCAGGATAATCAGATTAGCCGTATTAAACTTTTAACCCAACATTTTTCAATGAAATATTCAAAAGTATCCATTGGCTTCGCAGATCATGCTTTACCTCAATCAACTTTACGATACGCGTTAGCTTCGGTTGCTATTGGTGCTGGTGCAACAGTGCTTGAAAAACACCTAACGCTTGGAAAGGTGATGCAGTTGGAGGATCATGAATCTGCACTCAACCCTGATGAGTTTTTAGAATTTACAAATACTATACAAGACTGTGCTCGTGCTTTGGGTGTAAGTGTATTCACGGAAGATTTTGGAATGAGTGATTCTGAGCAAGGGTACAGGAAAATGATTCGTAGGCACGTCGTTGCTTCATCAGATATTGCTTCAGGAACTCAACTTTTGCCCGCACACTTGACCCTAAAACGTACATCATCTGAAGTGGCATTTACTGATTTATCTCTCGTTTATCATAAAACGCTTAAACGAGCAGTTAAGCAGAATACAGCTATTTCACCAGAGGATATCTAGCAAATGAAAAGACGTATAATCGCAGCCTTAGCTTGTCGTAATCAAGGCTCACGCCTTTATGGCAAACCATTACAAAACCTAGATGTAGCTTCTAGCGTACGAATTATTGATAACATCATAGGTTGTATTGGGACCCTAGGTTTTATAGATGAAGTTGTCCTAGGTATATCGGAGGGCGTTGATAACGAAGTATTCAAAGTTGTCGCTCAAGAAAAAGGTTTGCGTTATATTGTTGGCGATCAGCAGGATGTGCTTTCTCGGTTGATACAATGTGGTCAAATAGCCGGCGCTACAGATATTTTTCGTGTGACAAGTGAGTCGCCATTTTTATACTTTGATCCAGTCTTAGAACTATGGGAAAAACACCAACTTGAAAACACTGATGCAACTTTCATGGATGATGTTGTTGATGGCTGTGGCTTTGAGATTTTATCTTTGAAGGCATTACAAACCTCTCATGATAAGGGAAGCAAAAAGCATCGTTCTGAGTTGTGCACGTTATATATTCGCGAAAACTATGAGCAATTTAAAATCATTAAAGCTACGCCACCCCAACATTTAATCAGGAAAGATTTAAGGCTGACTGTTGACAATCCTGAAGATCTTACTGTTTGCAGAGCCGTTTATGCGAATTTTAAAGACTCTGCACCAAGAGTGCCGGTTGCTAAAGTTGTTGAGTTTCTTGATCAAAATCCAAAGCTAAAAGAGTTTATCGCCCCATTTACAGAGGCAGGTTACTCCACAATGTATCTTTAAAATACTTTATAGAAATTTAAATTAAAGCGCTAATCATGATTAAAAAAATAGAAAACTTTGCAAAGTCTAGAGAATACTCTCGAGAGGTTCATGACTTTATACCAGGTGGAGCTCATACCTACTCAAAAGGAGATGATCAATTTCCCTTGAATGCGCCAGCAGCGATTTCTCATGGCAAGGGCGCTCATGTATGGGACGTGGATGGTAATGAGTTTATTGATTGTAGTATGGGCCTAACATCAGTTTGTATTGGTCATGGATACGAGCCTGTTGCACAAGCTGTTGCTGATGCGGCATTTCAGGGCACAAATTTCCAGCGTCCTGCATCAATTGAGCTTGAAGCAGCTAAGTTATTCTTAGACACAGTCCAATCTGGCGATATGGTTAAGTTCGCAAAAAATGGCTCCACGGTAACAACGGCAGCAGTGAAGTTGGCAAGGGCTTATACAGGAAGAAATCGAGTAGCAATATGCAGAGAGCATAATTTTTTTAGTTTTGATGATTGGTTTATTGCAACAACACCGTGTGATCGGGGTATTCCTGAAAAAACACGCGAGATGACTGCGTTATTTAGCTACAACAATTTTGAGTCAGTAGAAAGTCTTCTAGCAGATAATGATCATGACATAGCTTGCTTGATATTAGAGCCCGTGAAATTTGATCCTCCAGTGGATGATTTCTTGCATAAAGTTGCAGCTATTTGTAAAGAGCGTGGTGTTTTATTGATTCTCGATGAGATGATTTCTGGCTTTAAATGGAGCTTAAAAGGCGCCCATAATTACTTCGGGGTAAAAGCCGACATGACAACTTGGGGCAAAGGAATTGCTAATGGATTCTCTGCCTGTGCTCTTTCTGGCAGAGCTGAGATTATGGAGTTGGGTGGAATACGAAATGAGGGTGAAGATAAACTATTTTTAATATCAACAACGCATGGTGCAGAATCAACAGGGCTTGCTGCAATTAACGCAACAATTAAAGCCTTTGTAGATAACAATATGATTGAAAGTAACTGGCAACGAGGAGCTGCACTTAAATCAATATTGGAGCAAGTTATATTAAAACATGGACTGCAAAATTCTTTGAAATGGATTGGTTACCCATGTTTAATTGCTTTGGTGTGTCGTAATGCTGAAGGTAATGTCGACGATGCATTCAGAACATTGATGATGCAAGAGATGATTGCTAGGGGCGTGCTCTTTCAAGGCTTATTTTATACTACCTGGTCTCATCAACAAGCAGAGTTAGATCACTTTGCGATGGCGTTTGATGAGTCATGCGCAATTTATAAGCAGGCAATTAATCAAGGTAATACCAATCACTTGTTAATTGGTCGGGCGGCAAAAGCTGTATTCCGTAAAAAAATATAACGCATTTATATTTTATTATGAAAGTCGCGTTAGTTTCTTTGAATCAAAAGTGGGAAGACAAAACAGCAAACCTTCTGCGTTGTGAGGGGTTTGCAGAAAAAGCCAAACTTCTGGGTGCGGAATTAATTATTTTCCCAGAAATGACACTAACAGGTTTTTCTATGAACACTTCACATTCTGAAGAGTTGGCTGATCAATCACCAAGTGTAAAGGCTTTTTCTAAGCTTGCTAAAGACAATCAAATTGCAGTAGTTGCAGGAGTGGTGCTTAAGTTAGGAGCAAAACCAAGTAATGCCCTGGTGGCATTTTCTGATGATGGTGAAGAGCAAGCTCGTTACTTTAAGATTCATCCGTTCTCCTTTGCGAAAGAAGATGAGCATTTTCAGTCAGGCAGTCAATTAGCTAAAATGACTATGCATGAATTCAAGTTCGGATTTTCTATTTGTTATGACTTGAGATTTTCTGAACTTTATTCAGCAATGGCTAAGGATTGTGACGTAATAGTTAATATCGCAAATTGGCCTAAACGTAGAGTCGATCATTGGCGTACTTTATTGAAAGCTCGTGCGATAGAAAACCAAATTTTTGTTATTGGTGTTAACCGAGTTGGAATAGATGCAAATGGTTTAGAGTATGAACATAGCTCGTTAATCGTTAATGCAAATGGTGAATTCCTTCAGCCTCTATTTAGCGAGTCAGAGATTGATATTTACGAAATTAGTCAGCAAGACCTTATTGATTTCAGGAAGTCATTTTCAACACGTCAAGATAGGCGAAGTGAATTTTACAGAGAGTTGATATAGATGCAATTAGGAAAAATTGCATTCCGAGTAGATGTCTCCGGTCAAATTGGCACAGGCCATTTTATGCGCTGCCTTACCTTGGCAGAAGTGCTTAAAAAACAAGGTGTACATATTTGCTTTATTAGTCGCAACTTACCAATGCATTTAAGCGAAATGCTAATTACGAAGGATATTGAACTCATTCCGTTGAGTGTTAACTCTGATGCAGAGTCCATTGATGAGTTGGCACATGCTAGTTGGTTGGGTGCCAGCCAAGATCAAGATGCGAAAGCAACGCTCAAATCAATATCTGGTCAAGTTTATGATTGGATGATTGTAGATCATTATGCTTTAGATGTGCGCTGGGAAAGTATCGTGCGTCCAAACGTTAAAAAAATCATGGTCATCGATGACCTTGCGGATCGACAACATGACTGTGATATTTTGCTAGATCAAAACTACTATGCGGATATGCAACTTCGCTATAACGGCAAAGTGCCTGCACATTGTCAATTGTTGCTAGGCCCAAATTATGCATTGTTGCGTGAGGAGTTTAGAGCTCTAAGAGAGCAAGTGCAAGTGCGTAATGGCGAGGTTAAAAAAGTCTTAGTTTTTTTTGGTGGCGTTGATGTAAACAATTACACATTGGGAGCAATTGAAGCGCTAGCAGAAATTGATGTTGTGTTTCAAGTGGATGTCGTGATTGGTGCCCAGCATCCATTTAAAAAGTTGATAGAAAGTGCTTGTGCAAGCCATGGATATATTTGCCATTTGCAAACTCCTCATATGGCTAAATTAATGGCAGAGGCTGATTTAGCTATTGGGGCTGGCGGAACAGCAACATGGGAGCGCTGTTGTTTAGGTTTGCCAACATTGACTCTTTGTACAGCCAAAAATCAGCGCAAACAAGTTTTTGATGCTGCTATTGCTGGTTTTTTATATGCTCCAAAAGTTGGTCGGAATTTGGTTGAGGATATTAAACTTCATTTAGATGCTTTGCTGGATAATCCTTCACTCATTAATTTTATTTCTAATTCTTCAATCCAGCTATTGGATGGAAAAGGGTTATCAAGAGTATCCAGGGTAATTCTACCTGGATCGATTGAAATTAAAAAAATTACTCGAGATCATTCCAAGAATATTTTTAAATGGCGAAATAATCCAAAAATTCGAGGGGTATCAAAAAGCTCAGATCCTATTTCATGGGAGGCGCATCAAAAATGGTTTGATGCGGCTCTATTAGACAGTAGTCGTGAGCTACTTATTGGTGAAATTGATGGTTTGCCGATTGGTGTTGTTCGTTTTGATATGCAAGGTGGTGTTGCCGAGATCTCAATATATTTGGTACCCGAATCTGGATATGAGGGACATGGAAAAAGTCTATTGTTGGCTTCAGAGCAATGGTTAAAAACAAATTACCCTGAAATAAAAAAAATTGATGCTAATGTTTTAGGTGAGAATGAACCTTCAAAAAAATTATTTCTAGGTTCAAATTACTCTATCAAAATGATTGGTTTTCAAAAAGATTTGTGAGGTTGTAAGTGTCTAATGAAATAAAAATTGCAGATAAACTAATTGGTGCTGGACATCCTCCATTTGTTATAGCTGAAATGTCCGGCAATCATAACCAGTCACTTGAGCGTGCTTTGGAAATTGTTGAAGCTGCGGCTAAAACAGGTGCACATGCGCTTAAGATTCAGACATACACACCTGACACAATGACCTTGGATTTGGACGAACGTGAGTTTCATATAAGTGACCCCAAAAGCTTATGGGCAGGTACTTCTCTTTATAAGTTATATGGTGAAGCCTACACACCATGGGAATGGCACAAGCCTATTTTTGATCGTGCTCAAGAATTGGGAATGATTGCTTTTAGTACGCCATTTGACGATACATCTGTAGATTTTTTAGAAAGTTTAGAAGTTCCTTGCTACAAAATAGCATCTTTTGAAAATACAGATTTACCATTAATTCGTCGTGTGGCGGCAACCGGTAAGCCGTTTATTATTTCAACTGGCATGGCAAGTATTGCAGAGCTTGATGATACGGTAAAAGCAGCGCGTGAGGCTGGATGTAAAGATTTGATTTTGCTTAAATGCACAAGTACCTACCCTGCCACCCCTAGCAACACAAATATTTTAACGATTCCTCATATGCGCGAACTTTTTGGATGTGAGATTGGCTTGTCTGACCACACCATGGGTGTTGGTGTTTCGGTTGCTAGCGTAGCCTTAGGTGCAACAGTGATTGAAAAACACTTTACCTTGAATCGAGCTGATGGTGGTGTGGATAGCTCGTTTTCAATGGAGCCTGCCGAGATGGCGCAGTTGGTAATTGAAACAGAAAGAGCTTGGCAAGCCATGGGGCAGATAAGCTACGGCGCGACAGAGGCTGAGAAAAAGTCTCTGGTTTTTAGGCGCTCGCTTTACATAGTAAAAGACATGAAGGCCGGCGATTTGCTGACATCTGATAATGTTAGAGCGATTAGGCCAGGGTTTGGCTTGGCAACAAAGTATTTAGATATAGTGCTAGGAAAATCTGTTAATCAAGACATAAACCGTGGAACGGCATTAAATTGGGCATTATTTGAATGAGCGATAATTTTTTTAATGCGGATATTTCAACGAACAGATTCACTCTCAAGCCTCTTAATTTAAGTGATGTAACTCAGCGATATGCAGATTGGTTGAATAATTCATCAGCTAATCATTACATATCCTCAAGACTTTCTCTTAATGACCTAAAAAGTTATGTGACTGAGCGTTCCAATCGTGATGACGTTTTGTTTCTTGGTATCTTTAATAAAGATGATGGTTTGCATATTGGAAATATCAAATATGAACCAGTTAACACTCAGCAACAGTATGCTGTTATGGGGATTTTAATAGGGGATAGTGCTTGGAGAGGTAAGGGTGTGGCTGGCGAGGTTATCTTGGCTAGTGCAGATTGGCTTCATAAGAACAAGGGCATAAATCATATTGTTTTGGGTGTTAACAAGACTAATACAGCAGCTATTCGTGCCTATCAAAAAATAGGTTTTATCGAGAAGTCATCGAAGTATCTTCCTGATCAAAAGATTGAAAATACCACAATGATTTTAGATTTGAACTTAACTTAGAAACCTTTTAGCGGCTAATGAATATTTTTTCCTTATTTTGGGGATGCATAAAAAAAATAAAACGTTCTCGATTGAGAAGGATAATGCGTGGTTATCGCGTATTAAAACAATCAGGGCGAATAGATTTAATCGCTAAAGTAAAAGAGGCGCTTACAGAGCAAGATTTTGGTTTGTCAGTTAAAGACTTCTCTCCTTACATGATGGGAGCCGGGTGTTCGTATGGTGAAATTGTTGTAAGGCAATATCTGTTAATTCGCATTGGTGGTCTGGGTTTAAATCAAGCGTTATTGCATGCTTTGGGTAAAAATGGCGGAAAAGTAATTTTTCCTTTACCCAAAGAATGGCGAGTCACTATTAGCAACTACGGATTTGATGTGGCTAACATTAGGTCAAGCTTACTTTGGTATCTTTACATCTTGGGTGCTTGTTTGTATGGCGCATTGCAAATAGCTAAAGTCATCCTTTGTGGGTTTAAATTGCTAATCCAAGAGCCTAGCCCCACAAAAAACCATGTGTACTTTGCTAATCTTAGCTCGGGCAACTTGCCCCATTGCATTCATGGGCAGAAAAGTTACGATATTGTTTCATGGTATCTTCAGTGGAGTGGAAGGGCTCAGAGTGTTGAAGCTGTTCACCATAGTGTTCCAAATGTACCAAATAAATTGATTGATGGTGTTGATCTAGTTTTTCAAGCTCAAGCGCTCCCTGCATTAATCGGATTGAAAGCTGTTGTTAGGTATACTGCATGGGGTGCAATGGCATGTTTTATAGCGTTGTTGGATAGCCTTCGCGGTCGATGGTGGCATGCATTGTTACTTAATCAGTCAGCTCTTTCAGCGCAGGTTAGATTTCTGCCTAAATCTATACTAGCTTGCGAGTATTTATTTCATAATTCAGGTTGGATCTATCGCCCACTTTGGACTTATGAGGCTGAAAAAGCAGGGTCAAAAATCATTTTTTATTTTTACTCTACTAATTGCGAGAACTTTAAAACATCCAAATCTGATTCATCGATACCCTATGGTTGGAAGGCAATGAGTTGGCCAAATTATCTAGTATGGGATAATTGGCAAGCCGATTTTGTGAGGAGATCTGTTGGAAATGACTGCAATATTAGTATCGTTGGATCAATTTGGTTTCAAGATGAGGCTATCAAAATGGTCAGATTGAGTGATACTGGCGTTGCAGTTTTTGATGTTACACCGCACAGGAAGTCTCGTTATATTTCATTGGGCATGAAGACCGAATTTTATACATCAGATGTTGCTAATGCGTTTTTGCAACAAGTGAGTAATGCAATATTACAACAAAAAATTTTTATGAATTGGAAAAAGAAGAGAAATGTTGGACGTATTGCGCATCCATTTTATCGAAAGATGACTGATCAATTGGCTAACGCTAATCATGTAAGGCTTGTTGACCCTGACATTTCTGCAGTGCTTATCATAGAAAAAAGTACTGCAGTGATTTCTATGCCATATACATCAACAGCTCTTATAGCTAAAGAAATGGGTAAGCCTTCTATTTATTTCGATCCAACTGGGTCTTTACAAAAAGATGATAGGGCTGGACATGGCATTCCTGTTGTATCGAATAAGATTGAGCTGGAAGCTTGGCTCTCAGCTCAATTTACCAAATAGTGCCTGCTTAGAAAAAATTGATCATAATTCTAAAGAAAAATAACCACTAAATTTTTTAGTTATTACCGATAAATTAACTTTGAGAGCGTGCTTGATCCAGACCAAATTTTATTAGATGCAACCTCTAGAAGTATTTTGGCCATTTATGCATCATTTGCGAAGCGACGTTTATTAGCTAAATTAAAATATGTAATTAAACATAACATAAGTTATTTCTAATAAACTCTTAATTTTACATTAGATTGCCGATTTAAATTATTGATGACCTATTGCATATAGCCTAAGCTTTTAAGAGGTTTTCAATAATTTGAGTAATTAATGCTACAGGGCTAAGATGTCAGTCATATAGCCCTGTATAATCAACTTAAAATAATTAAAAGCTTTTTGGAGATTTTTTTGTGGCAAAAGTTCTAATCACAACAGTGCCCTTTGGCGACCAAAATTGCTTGCCTATCGAACAGCTTGAAGCGGCTAACATTGAGTATTTAATTAATCCAATAGGTCGAAAATTAAAAGAAGAAGAGTTGGCTGAGATGATCAGCGATTTTGATGTCTTGATAGCGGGCACTGAAAATATTACTGATGCTGTTATGGCAAAAGCGAGCAAATTGAAATTAATTTCTCGTGTTGGTATAGGTTTGGATAATGTTGATTTATTGGCTGCAGAAAAACGAGGTATCAAGGTGAGTCATACACCAGATGCCCCTGCGCCAGCAGTTGCTGAATTTACGATTGGTTTGATGCTGATGCTATTGAGGTCTATACATGTCTCAAATGCTCAAATGCATCGAGGTGAATGGTATCGTCACTTTGGAAGGCGTATACCTGAGGTTGCTATAGGAATTATTGGAACTGGGCGCATAGGTGCAAGAGTTTTGCGGCGCCTTCAAGCGTTTGGTTCGCCAAGAATTCTTGTTAATGACATACGACCAGACAAAAATATCGCACCTGAACTTAAACTTGAATGGGTTGGTAAGGAAGAAATCTATCGTCAGGCTGATCTTATTAGTTTGCATGTGCCGCTTTCCAAACAAACAAAAAATATGATTTCGCATAATGAATTAACCATGATGAAGTCGGACGCAATGATTATTAATACATCACGTGGCGGCATTGTTAATGAGGCTGACTTAGAAGCAGTTTTAAATTCAGGTCATTTAAGTGGTGCAGCTATTGATGTTTTTGATCAGGAGCCCTATTCAGGAGGGCTCGCAAAAATTGACAGATGCTTATTAACCTCTCATATGGGATCTATGTCAATCGATTGCAGGACAAGAATGGAAATAGAGGCCACAGAAGAAGCGATTAGATTTTTAAGCAATCATAGGCTTAATGGAGAGGTTGCTCAAGAAGAGTATGAATTGCGAAGACAAGGTTTATAGTGCCCCTAAGAAAAGGCATAGATTGAAAATAAAATTAAATAATTTAATCAAACAAGTGTTCGTATTTAATCAATAATGATTTTAGATGCTTTTAAACTATGTTTTTGGGATTTTGATGGCGTTATAAAAGAGTCTGTAGAGGTTAAAACTCAAGCATACTTTTCCTTATTTGAGCTCTTTGGCCCTGGTGTTGCTAGCAAAGTTCGCAAGCACCACATTGCAAATGGAGGTATGTCAAGATTTGATAAATTCCCCATTTATCTTCAATGGGCTGGAATTGAACCTACCGATGACGTTCTTGCGGATTATTGTGCGAAATATAGTCAGCGGGTTTTGCAGGGAGTAATAGATTCACCTTGGGTTAAGGGGGCTGAAAAATATCTTCGTAGAAATAAGCACAACCAAATTTTTGTTTTGGTTTCTGCAACACCTCAAGATGAGCTGGAATATATTATAAAAGCTTTAAATTTAGTTGAATGTTTTTCTAAAATTTATGGCGCCCCGACAACTAAGCAGGATGCAATTTTTAAAACAATAAAAGATTATGATTTAAATCCTTCAGAATGTTTGATGATTGGCGACGCAAACGCAGATTTAAAAGCTTCTGATGCTAATCAGGTGCCTTTTTTATTAAGAAGGCATAAAAGTAATGCTGAGATTTTTAGTTCTTATCTTGGACCCTCTATTGGGGATTTTGTTAAATTATGAATCGTTTAGAAAAAATAAAATTTATACGACAAGCATTAGCTAGCAATAAACCATCAGTTGGTAGCTGGATGCAGATACCACATTCCTCAATAGCAGAGATAATGGGGCAAGCTGGTTATGACTGGGTTGCAGTAGATATGGAGCATGGTGCTATTTCTGTTCAGCAGTTGCCAGATTTATTTCGTGCTTTAGAGCTTGGTAATACCTTGCCTTTGGTACGTTTGGCTCATGGTCACCCTAAAGATTGTAAGCAAGCACTAGATGCTGGTGCAGGCGGTGTAATTGTTCCAATGGTTGAGTCAGCAGAGCAATTAATGGCAGTTCGTGATGCTATTCGTTGGCCACCATCAGGAACTCGTGGCGTGGGGTTTTCTCGAGCTAATTTATTTGGCAAGCACTTTGAAGACTATCGCGAAGAAGCGCAAGCTCCTTTGTTGATAGCCATGATAGAACATATGCGCGCTGTTGATTGTCTAGAAGACATTCTTGCAGTAAATGGTTTAGATGCTATTTTAATTGGCCCTTATGATCTTTCAGCTTCTATGGGAATGACTGCATGTTTTGATGAGCCAGCTTTCATAACGTATATTAAAAAAATCCGCATGCTATGTGACGAAGCAAAAATACCATGTGGTTTACATATTGTAATGCCTGATATTGAGGTGCTGAAAGTAAAAATTAAAGAAGGTTATTTATTTTTGGCATATTCCATCGATGCTGCCATGTTAAGCTCTGTAGCTAATTATGAAAGCGATTGAGCTTAATTGTCAAAATTTTAGAAAATTAAAAGTAATTGGCTCGCAGATCCATAATGGAGATGATTTTATTATCAAAAGTAATGCAAAAAATTCAAAAATTAATTTATTAATTTTTTTAGATTCTAGAGGTGTAGGCTCTGATTTTGATCGTTCCCTAGCAAAGAAGGTTATTAATCAAATAGCAGAAAATGGGTTGAGTTACCTATTGATTTGTCGACCACTTAATTTAACTACCTGGGCAACATTACTTAATTTCATAAATATTAACGAATTAAACCCAGCTATGATTATAACGAACATGGGCTTTGTGGACTTTACACCTAAAAAAGCTGCCATTTTGAAAGATGCAATTGAGCAGGTTGAGTTTTCTATTGGTAAGGGTGTTGTAACAACAGGATTTGCTGAGCACTATATGTCATTTTCAGGTGAAGTTATAGACTTATACTTTATGAATTATTCCGACAAATATAGAGAAGCAATTGAATCTGTAACGAATAAAATTCCAACAGTCATTATAAATACACCAAATGTCCCTAAAGATATTTGTGTCGAAAGGGCTAGGCCTGATTCTTTTTATATCGGTTTAAGTAAAACAAATGAATTTAATCGGTCTATTAATCATGCAAAAACATTAGAGGTCCCTGACTTTGATAAGTCTTTAACATATGACGCAGTGCACTGGACTGAACAAGGTAATGAAATAATTTTTGAAAAAATTAAAGGCTACTTATGAAAGAAGAAGAAATTCGACCAGTAAAAATCTTTGATGAGTACTTAAGGTTGGCAAAGGAGGATACTGAGAGATATTTTGACGCAGAAGAGAGGGCATATAGTGACTGCCCAGCATGTAAAACAAAAGGCTCACTAGCATTTGAAAAGCATGGATTTTCTTATGAGACATGCCCGAACTGCTTTTCGCTTTTTGTTAACCCGCGACCAGTGGAATCAGCTTTCGTAAAGTATTATAAAGAATCTCCATCCTCCAAGTACTGGGCTTCGACTTTTTATAAGGAAACTTCAGAGGCACGCCGAGAGAAACTTTGGAAACCAAAAGCTAAGCTCATCTGCAATACCTTGGGTCGTTATGACGCTAGCCAGCATTCAATAATTGATATAGGTGGAGGCTTTGGTCTTTTTGCTGAAGAAATTAGAGAATTAACTAATAAAGCACCTATTGTTATTGAGCCAGGACCTCATTTGGCTGATGTGTGTCGAGAAAAATTGATTCCTGTGATTGAAAAATTTCTCGAGCAGGTGGGTATTGATGATTTGCCTTTTGAGCCCAAAGCATTTGTGAGTTTTGAGCTTTTCGAACACTTGCATAATCCTGCCGCATTTTTAGAGAAGTTGAAAATTTTAATGAGGCCTGGGGATTTGTTTATCTTCACTACACTATCTGGAACTGGGGTTGATATTCAAGTCTTATGGGAAGAGTCTAAGTCTGTAACTCCACCTCACCATTTGAACTTTCTAAACCCTCGATCAATAGAAATATTAATAGCCCGTTTGGGCTTAGAGGTTTTAGAAATCACTACGCCAGGAAAACTTGATATTGATATTTTAGTGAATAACCATTCGTTAATTAAAGATAGGTTCTGGCAGACTTTCATCGCTAAAGCCACTGAAGCAGAGAAAGAGCAATGGCAAGTGATGATTGCAGAGTCTGGTTGGAGTTCACATATGATGGTTGTTTGTCGCAAGCCTTAATTATTCCGAAGGATTTTATATGAAAATTCTAGCTCTTATCCCTGCCCGTATGGGAAGTAGTAGATTTCCAGGCAAACCAATGGCGCTGATTTTAGGTAGGCCCATGATTGGACATGTATACGAGCGAGTTGCTAAATCAGAAATTCTATCAATGACCGCAGTAGCAACTTGTGATCAAGAGATTTATGATTATATTGTGTCGATTGGAGGTGTTGCTATAATGACGGCTGATACTTATGAGCGAGCATCCGATCGTTGTGCAGAAGCATTGTTAAAGATAGAGACGATGCATAATGTTAAATACGATATTGTAGTTATGGTGCAGGGGGATGAGCCAATGACCCATCCAAATATGATCGCAGAGGCGGTGAAGCCAATGATAGAAGATCCCTCTGTAAAGGTAACTAATTTGCTAGGGCACATTAAATGTACCTCCGAATTTGAAGATCGAAATTGTATTAAAGTGGTATGCGATCTCAATAGTAACGCTATGTATTTTTCAAGGGAGCCAATTCCAACGAAATCAAAGGTGAGTGAAGTTCCCATGGGCAAACAAGTGTGTATTATTCCTTTTCGACGCGACTATTTAATCGAATATACAAAACTTGAACCGACCCCTTTAGAAATTGTAGAGTCGATAGATATGATGAGAATTCTTGAGCACGGAATGAAGGTGCGAATGGTGCCAACTGTATATGATACTCAAGCAGTTGATACCCCTTCTGATTTGCTTAGAGTTGAGCGTTTGATGCAAAATATGAATGACTAATTTGCCATTTAAAAATAACTTCAGAAATGATGTTTTGCTTATTTGGGATTCGAAAAGCCCGCCTCCCATAGGTGATTGGAACACAGTGCTTTGGAGTCAGCATGCTGATCGGTATGTCGCTAATCAAGTATCAATATTTGACATTGTTGAGAAGAATTCTGATGTATTAAGAGCCCGTTATTTAGCCTGGATATATGAATTAGGTGAATCTAAAATTGCCGGTAAACGAGTTATTGATCATTTATCTATACGTCGGGAATTTAGCTACTGGTGGACCTCGTCCTTAGCTCAGAAATTTAACTGTTCTGGCACGTCGCAAATCAATAATTCAATTAAAGCATTGGCGTTAGAGTCTTTATTTGTTGGTACTAACTTTAAAAGCGTTATATTAAATTCTGAAAACATTATCTTGGCTAATGTAATATCAGGTTTTTGCCTGAAAAAGAATATAAATTTTGAATTTCACAAGATTAAGTCTGTTCAAAAAATCATTCCTTCTAAACTGTTATTGAGCTTACTTCCAGGCTCAATAGTCGCTTTAATCTATCTGCTTAGATACGTATTTAGAACTGCACCACTTTATTTTTCAAATCGATTTAATAATACTTTCAAAAATATTGGGGATGTAATTTTTTTTGATGTCTTGGTGCATCTTGATAAGCAAGTTTTTAAGGATGGTAGATTCCGCTCTAATTATTGGATGAGTCTCGTAGATAAACTTCATGAAGCTGGAGTAAAATCAAACTGGACTCATTTGTTTTTTAAGCACCCCTCAGTGCCAAGTATTAGCAAGGCTTTCGGGTTGACGAATAAATTTACCTTCTCATCAAAAAGTTCAGAATTTCACTTTTTATTAGAACAGCCTCTAACAACAAAAATGTTAACAACAATCGTATCTGATTTTTTTAAAATTATGAGATCGATGAGTAAGCTCAAGAGCATTAGTCAAATTCGTCCAGCAGACTCAAATATCGATTTATGGCCATTTCATGAAGGGGACTGGCGCAGATCGCTTTGTGGAAGTGAAGCTATTGATATATGCATAAAGCTTTCTTGTTTTACTCACTTATTATGTGCTATTCCTAAGCAACGATTAGGAATATACATAGCTGAAAACCAGCCCTGGGAAATGGTGCTTATCTTTGCATGGAAGCATAATGGGCATGGCCGCCTAATAGGAGCTCCTCACACAACTATTCGCTATTGGGATTTGCGATATTTTTATGATTCTAGAAGTTACAATATAAAAAAAATGAATGACATGCCTCTGCCAGATTTTCTCGCAGTTAATGGGCCTGTTGCAAAAAAAATAATGTTAAAAAACTTTTATCCGAGGCAAAAGTTAATTGAAGTAGAAGCCCTTAGATTTCTTTATCTCGATCAAAGACATAAAAATCTAAAGAGATCTAAACATAAAGATCAATTGAGAGTTCTAATATGTGGCGATTTTGAAAAAACAACTACTCAGACGATGTTAGAGTGGATGGAGCATGTGTCTAGAGTATTGCCAAATAGAATATTATTTACTTTTAAGCCTCATCCAGCTTGCCACGTAAAAAATAGTGGTCTTTTTAAAATGGGAACAAGTAACGAGTCTCTGCCAGAGTTGCTTGCAAGTTCTGATGTTGTTTTCACAAGTAATATTACATCTGCTGCCGTTGATGCTTATTGCTCAGGCGTGCCAGTAGTACAAATGTTAGACGCTACTCAGTTTAATACCAGCCCACTTCGAAATCGTGGGGGATTATATGCAAGAAACCCTGAAGAGCTAGCTGAGATTATAAGTGTTGGATTTGAATTGCGAGCTAAATCATCAGCCATATTCTTTTATTTGAATAAAAATCTAGTTTCATGGATGAAAGTTATTCTCACAAAATGAGTTAAGGTATCAAATTAAATATAAATATTAATTAATGTATTTAAGGACTAAAGCTTGAAGATTGACAATAAATTAAAAATAGCGGTAGTAGGCCTGGGTTATGTAGGCCTTCCATTAGCTGTCGAATTTAGTAAAAAATATCAAACTGTTGGATTTGATATTAGTGAAAATCGCATAAAAGAGTTATCTTCTGGTTTTGATAGCACTCTCGAAGTTGATGCTGAAGAACTTAAAACTGTTAGTTATTTAAAGTTTTCATCTAGTGCTTCTGATCTTAATTACTGCAATGTTTTTATCATAACCGTGCCGACTCCAATTGATAAATATAATAGACCTGATTTATCGCCTTTGATATCTGCCAGCAAAACTGTTGGATCCGCAATCTCGAAGGGATCTATTGTGATTTATGAGTCAACAGTATATCCAGGTGCAACAGAGGAGGACTGTGTTCCTATCCTAGAAGAATTTTCTGGCTTAGTATTTAATCAAGATTTTTTTGTAGGCTACAGCCCTGAAAGAATCAATCCAGGCGACAAGGAAAATCGTTTTATAAATATTAAAAAGGTTACATCCGGTTCAACAACAGAGTCGGCAGATTTTGTAGATAGATTGTATCAAACTGTCGTTATTGCTGGAACACACAAGGTATCCTCTATAAAGGTAGCCGAGGCTGCAAAGGTCATAGAAAATACCCAGAGAGATATAAACATTGCTTTGATTAATGAGTTGGCAATAATATTTAATCATATGGGAATTGATACTCAAGATGTTCTTGATGCAGCAGGTACTAAATGGAATTTTTTGAAATTTAAACCGGGCCTTGTTGGAGGCCACTGCATTGGAGTAGATCCTTATTATTTAACTCATAAAGCCCAATCACTAGGCTACCACCCGGAAATTATTTTAGCAGGAAGACGAATTAATGATGGTATGGGCGAATATGTTGCAGAACAAGTTATGCGACTAATGACCAGAAAAAGAATTCATGTAGTTGATTCTAGAATATTGGTGATGGGTTTTACATTTAAAGAAAATTGTACTGATATAAGAAATACAAAAGTTAATGATATGGTCAGTTTGTTTGGAGCTCACAATGCATTGGTTGATGTATATGACCCATGGGTTAAGTCAGAAGACATTATGCACGAATATGGTATTTCCACTGCAGCTAAAATAGAAGAAGCGTTCTATGATGCTATTGTTATAGCTGTTGGGCACAAACAGTTCTTGGATATGGGAATTCAGAAAATAAGATCCTACGGTAAAAAAGAAGCTATTTTATTTGACGTTAAAAATATTTTCAAAAAGTCAGACGTTGATGGCCGATTATAAGAGCAAAGTTGTTGTTATTATTCCCAGTAGAGTTGTTAAAAATATCTTTATCGACAGTGGTAGCATGGATAAATTATCTGCAGAGTCAGATCTTATTTTTTTTAGGTCTCCGGATGTATATTTTTTTAATAATTCGAAAAGTATTGATCTTAATTTAGCCAATAATAAAACTGCATCCCGTTTTGACTTTTTTTTCTGGTATTTTTATTTATTTGTGCATTTCAGGAAAATTGGAGTTCAGCCTAAAAAATCATTTAAAGCAGCGCAGTTGAATAGTTTTGTTTGCTTCTTATTTCAAGCAATATCAAATCCTATCCTCTCCTGGATTATTAAGATAATTGATTACGTTTGGTCTAGAAATAAATTTGCTCGCTCCGCGTTGCAGAGAGAGTCTCCTGATCTAGTAATCGCTCCCGCTTCAGCTATGGATACTTATTCTTATTATTTTATCAGAGAGGCAAAAGCCTTAAATATTCCTTGCGCTATGATAATTTCTCACTGGGATTACTTTTCCAAAAAAGGCTTGAGGATTATTCCGGATAGGTTATACGTCTGGGGAAACGATATGTATAGAACGGTTCTCAAAACCCATATTATTCCTAAGAAGAGAGTATGTATTTTAGGGGCTCCCCATTTCGATAGGTATATAACCTCTCCTTATTTTAATTTACCAATTACTTCTAAAGTCAATCATAAATTTACAATATTGTTTGCTGGCACCTCGGTACCCTTTGATGAGGAAAGTGAGTTATTTAAATTGGATGCATATATAGAAACAAATAAGTTAAATGTAAGCCTTGTGTACAAACCTCATCCTCGCGCCTGGAAAAGAAAGTCTAAACTGACACAGCCTTATAAACATACTAAATTTTTTGATGGAGCTGATTACGATAAATTGCTGCTTATGGCCGACGGGCTAATTACTCCATTTTCTTCTATGATTCTTGAGTTTGCATTAATAGGTAAACCTAGCCTAGCAATTTTTTTAAATGATAATTTAAATGATTGGAAATTTTCTGAAATTAATAATGAAGAGCATATTAAAATGCTTATCGAACAGAAATGGCTAAATGTTTGTAAGGAAAATGATAAACTAGAAAGGTCATTTGAAAAGTTTCTTGAAAAATTAGCTGATTTAAATTACGCAAGACGTATTAAATTAAAAGTGAAGAATACGGTTTTTTACACAAAAACTAACTCTTTTAGCGAAAGGTTATATGAGGACCTCAGTGTTAATTTTAAGATATAAATAGATATTTATATGAATTCTTCTTTTAAGATAGACTCTAAAGTTATTGGTAATGCTTCCAAAGCATATCTAATTGCTGAAATTGCGCAAGCTCATGATGGTTCACTCGGTTTTGCTCACGCTTTTATTGATGCAGCTTTTGATGCGGGCGCAGATGCCGTTAAATTTCAGACCCATATTGCCTCAGCAGAGTCTACAAAAAATGAAAAATTCCGAATTAAATTTAGCTACGAAGACCAAACTAGGTTTGACTATTGGAGGCGAATGGAATTTACATTATCCCAATGGATTGGGCTTGCAAAGCATGCAGAAGAAAAAAATATAACTTTTTTAAGCACACCTTTCTCAGTTGAAGCATTTGATCTTCTGCAGAAAATTGGGATGCCTGCTTGGAAAATTGCCAGTGGCGAATTGGACAATAAGCCCCTGATAGATTTGATTCTAGCAACCAAAAAGCCTGTATTAATTTCCACAGGGATGAGCTCATGGCTCGAGATTGATGGGATTGTTGATTTGGTTTTGAAAAATAACACAGATTTTTGTCTTATGCAGTGCACTAGTAAATATCCAACCCCATTGTCACAAATTGGATTAAATATTATTGATCAATTCAGGAAAAAATATAATTGTAATGTCGGATTATCAGATCATTCCGGTTCTATTTTTCCGCCAATAGCAGCGATTAATCGTGGCGTGGAATTGGTCGAAATTCATTTAACTTTAGATAAAAGAATGTTCGGCCCAGATGTTGCCTCATCATTAACTGCCGATGAATTTTTGTTAGTGTCAAAAGCTCGAGATTCTTATTTCGAGATGATTTCTAATCCTGTAAATAAGGATACCTTGTCTGTTGAGCTTAATTCTAACAAAATGCTTTTTGGAAGAAGTTTGGCTCTTGAAAAGAGCCAATTAAAGGGCACCATAATAACAAAAGAGCACTTAAAGCTAAAAAAACCAGGCGGAGGACTTTCTTACACTCAGATGGATAATATTTTGGGGTCTAGACTAGCGCGTGACGTAAATAGTGATGAACTGCTTACATTGGATGATTTTGAGAGATGAGTGATAATAAGAGAAAAGTGTGCATTGTAGTTAACAGCAGAGCAAATTATGGGCGAATAAAGTCTGTCTTGACTGCAATAAAGAACCACCCATCTCTCGAGCTTTTTTTGGTTGTTGGGGCTTCAGCATTGTTAGCTAGATTTGGTAATGTTCGCGACATTATGGAAAGAGATGGTTTTTATCCTAATTCTATTGTGTATAGTATTGTTGAAGGAGAGAATCCAACAACTATGGCTAAGTCAACAGGACTAGCTATTATGGAGCTTGCAACAATTTTTGAAAATTCAAAACCAGATATAGTCCTCACAGTTGCAGATAGATTTGAGACAATGGCAACAGCGATAGCGGCCAGTTATATGAACATTCCTTTGGCACATACCCAAGGAGGTGAAGTTACTGGATCTATAGATGAAAGTGTTAGGCATGCGATAACAAAGCTAGCACATATTCACTTTCCAGCAACAAAGAGGGCTTATGAAAACGTAGTTCGCATGGGAGAGCCATCAGAAACCGTTTTCAATTTAGGGTGTCCTGCAATGGATATAATTTTAAATATTGACCTGAAAATTTCGGCAAACTCTTTTGACAAATATACTGGAGTAGGACCTAAAATAAATTTTAATAAGCCCTATATTGTTGTACTTCAGCATCCTGTTACTACAGAATATGGGCATGGGTATGCTCAAATTAAAGAAACTCTTTCAGCTGTCATGGAGATTGGAATTCAGACGGTTTGGCTCTGGCCTAACGTGGATGCTGGCTCTGATGATGTTTCAAAAGGCTTACGTGAATTCAGAGAAAACAATCCTGACTCGCTCATACATTTTTATAAGAACTTTGCAGTCGAAGATTACGCTAAATTGATAAACAATTGTGTTTGTTTAGTTGGTAATTCAAGCTCTGCAATTCGGGAGGGCTCGCTATTAGGAGTGCCTGCAGTCAATGTTGGAACTAGACAGCTTGGGAGAGAGCATGACGCGAATATTATCCATACAAAATATGATCGTCTTGAAATACTAAATGCAATCAAATCACAAATTAAGCATGGCCGATATATAAAATCATATTTGTTTGGAAATGGGCATGCCGGTAAAAAAATTGCAGAAGTACTAGCGTCCGTTGAGTTAAATGTTCAAAAGAAATTAACATATTAATATGATAGCTAATAACAATTACTGTTTCAGTTGTAATACTAAAAAAATGGAAACTTTATTTTCAGGTCAAGATTTACGGTGATTATTTATATTTAATTATGGAAAAATAGAATTGACGTTATCTAAATCCCAAGTAGATGATCATGAGCAAGTATTATCAGAAAAGGTCTTTCAAGTTAAAAAAAAATGGCCTCAGTTTGAATTATTACTCGATGATATAAGAACAATCTCCAAAAAACTTAAGTACGGCTCAACTGTTGTTTCAATGGAGAGAACCTTGCTTTATGGCGGCTATAGTCTAATTGCCCCTTTTTTTTCAGAACATAACTTTATGTCGCTCGATTGCAGCCCCTCCACCGCAGATCACAGAGGAGCATACAATGCGAACATGATTGAAGATGCTAGATTTATTAAAGTCCCGTATACGAATCGAGTAGATTTTGACTCAACTGGGCTTGCGTCAGATTCTGTTGATTTAATTCTAATTCCTAATTTAATACATCATGTAAAAAATCAAAACATCTTATTTAAGGAAGTATCTCGAGTTTTGAAGGTTGGAGGGCATTTATATTTATTTGAGCCTTTAGTACGAGAGCTGCATCAAATCCCTGATGATTATTTGAGATACACGCCTTTTGGATTAAATGAAATTATGAAAAATTTTGGTTTTAGCGAAATCGAAATTTGCACAACAGGAGGCCCTTTTTCTGTCATTTCTTATGCTTGGATTCAAGCGCTAGAATATTTTCCAGAAGATTTAAGAGCGAAAATGTCCGATTGGTTTTATTCCGAAGAATACGATAAGTTAATTTTGTTTGATAACATGTATAAGCAGAACTTAGTTCGTCAGCATACCTCTTTTCCTACAGCTTTTTCAATTTTGGCTAAAAAGCTTTGACATATAATAATAAGAACATTTTAGCAATTGTTCCTGCAAGATCTGGTAGTAAAGGTATACCGGAAAAAAATATTGCTATTTTAAATGGCATTCCACTAATAGGTCATGTCGGTATTTTCCTTAAGGAGTTAGATTTTGTAGATTATGCATTACTTTCTACAGACTCTGCTAAATATGCTCAAATCGGGCGCTCATATGGACTTAACACTCCATTTTTAAGACCACATTCTCTATCTGGAGACACTAGTTTATCAATTGATGTTTGGCGTCATGCATGGATTGAAGCCGAAAAAATTACAAGAAAAATTTATGATATTTGTATTTTTTTAGAGCCTACTAGCCCATTTCGAAAACCAGAAGATATCTATAATGCTCTAGATTTATTGACCAACATTGAAATTGACTCGGTTGTATCAGTTTCTAAAACACAAGCACATTTTACCCCAGAAAAAACTATGCAAATTGACGACTTGGGATTTCTATCGAAATACGTGAAGAGTGAAGTTGATTTTTCTATTCGTCAGAAAATTCCTTCATATTATCACCGTAATGGCGTCTGTTATGCTGCGAAAAGAAAAGCAATCTTAGATGAGATGCAAATTATAGGCACGAAAACCTCGGCATTAATAATCGATCGCACTGTTGTAAACATAGACGATCCAATTGATATACTTTGGGCTGATTTTTTACTTACTAAATCATGATAAATATTTGTTTTATATCTTCGCTCGTGCTGTTATCTTTTTTACCGACTCTTGCTAGTTTTATGAATTTTTATGAAGGGAATGTTCAGCGTTTATTAATGCTAATAATGTTAACGTTCCCCCTTTTTATAAAAATAAATTCCAGGCATGACTTAACTCGAGTAATAAAGTACGTATTAAAAAATAGTTTGTGTGTTTATTTAATATGTACTACATGCATAAGTATTTTTCATATTTTAATTGAGAGAAAACCAACATCAATAAATTACATTGATATTGTTGCACCTTCTTGTTTGTTGATTTATGGCACAGTCTTATCTAACAAAATATCATTAAAAAGTATTTTTATTGCAATCCAATGGATTATAGTAATTTGGATTTGTGTAGGGATTTTAGAGTTGCTTTTCAATTTATTATATGGAAATACTTTTTGCTTACCGCATTGTATTTACTATGAGAATCGACCCAATTATCCAAAAAACATTCAAGATTTATGGTATCCAAAATCGTATATTTCTCTGGAAAGTCTTGGACTTGCAACTCAAGAATTTACAGTTCTTCTAGGTGCAGCCTTGCTAATTTGTATCGAACACTTTCGTCAGAACCGAAAATTTTACATGCTATTGCTAGTATTTTTAATTATTTTAATTGATTTTTTCTCTTTGTCCTTGAATTCACTAATAGCTCAAATAATGGCGATTTCTATTGCTTTTAATTTTAAAACATTTCAAATTGATATTAAACATATTTTACTTGGCGGACTTGTCGCCCTTTTAAGTGGTTATGTTATGGGCTTCCATTTTTTTTCTTTTACCAATCTTTACTTACATAATTTAATATTAGCCCCAATTTCTTTTATATTCAGCCTAAATTGGTATGAAATTTTATTTGGCTTAATGAACACTGAAAGCTATCCTGCTGAAAATAGGATTATTGTATTAATGTTAAGGTTTGGTGCAATTTGGTTTATTTATACTTCTATTCAGTTGATTTGCTTATATAAATTCTTAGCAGTTTCAGGTAATACTAATAAATTCAGCATTATTAGAATGTTATTTATTTTTTTTTGCTTGGTATCAATTCATAATAATTTATGGCATACGTTATCTGGAACTTTAATTTTTTCTCTGTTTATCATTTTATTTTATAAAGTTTTTAGGAGCTAAAAAAATTATGATTTTCAGTAGATTAAGGAATTTTATAGAGGATACAATTCTAACAAGCCCTCATTCTTTCAAAAGACAGCCTTTAAGAACAGACAAACATTTAATTACCTCTGATCTAAAATGCCTCAAAGAAAATGGGTATTGCACTTTAGGAAAAATTCTATGTGAAAAGGAGATTGCTCAGATTAAAAAAAAATTCACTTCTCTAAGCAAAAATAATAAAGTTGCAATTTTCAATAATGCTGCGAATTATATCCAATTTAATAAGCCGCTTTTAATCCACCCTGCTTTTACTAAAATTGCAACAAATCCTTATATTTTAGATTTAATTGAAGCCTATTTTAATAGGGAATGTTATCTAGCTGATGTTGATGCAAGGAGGGTATATGCCTATGACGTTAATGAAATTGAGAAAAATGTAGGTTACAGTAGTAGCAATTGGCATAAAGATAGTAGAGGCAGGCAATTAAAGCTGATGATTTATCTGACCGATGTAAATTCTAACGATAGTAATTTTTCTTTTATTCCCGGAACGCATATTCCGTTTTTTCCTAGATCAAAAAATAATGTTTACAGATTTTCTGATGCAGATGTTAATCAAATAGAAAATGAGCCTATTGAATGGCTTGGCAATGCAGGCGAGGCTTGCCTTTTTGATACAAATATAATTCATAGACTTCGTCGCAAAAAGACTGCTACTATAAGAGATTCTTTTACGTTTTATTTTACGCCAGGCCAGGAATTACGTCATCTAGATTTAGGATTATCTGAATTTAATAAAAATAAAATTTTTTCTGAACCAGAAAATACTTTATTTAGGCCCAGAATTAAATATTAAAAGTAAATCAAAGGAATCTAAGTTTGTATAAAATTAATTATCCAAAACCTATAGAAATTCGTAGATGTATTAACAATTATTTAATTCGAGAAGTGAGCCCGTCTGATAGAAAATTGCTAGATTTTATAAAGTCATCGACAAGATTTTGGATTTTTTATAGGTTGAAATCTTTAGCATTCAAAATCTTTTTTGGCAGTTTTAAAACTGTATCTCGTGTTAATTCTTCATATACTCAAGTATGGTCAACGAATCAATTTCCAGGACATAAAGATATTAAATCAAAAAATTATCTGTTATGGGGGGATGAAATATTAGAAGTTCGAGATTGGGGTGAAAAAAGAGTACATTTGTTAATTCTTAGCAGAATAATCGCTTCAACTAGAATTAAAACTTATCTTGAAGTAGGCTGTGGAAATGGAGCTATGCTAATGATGCTTTCTACTATGCATCCTGATGTTCATTTTGTTGGAATTGAATTAACAGAGCAAGGTGTAGTTTCTGCGAAGAAAATACAGTCTCTTCGTAACCTTCCCGCAGGTATGATGGAATTTATTCCAGAAACAATAAAGGACGCATCAGCATTTAAGCGTGTGACTTTCATGCAAGGTAACGCCGCAACACTGCCATTTGAAAAAAATAAATTCGATCTTGTTTCGACAACTTTGGCCCTTGAGCAAATGAAGGCTATTCAAAAACGTGTACTGAAAGAGATTTCTCGTGTTTCTAAAAATTATGTTAGTTTATTAGAGCCATTTCCAGATTTTAATCAAACTAAGTTAAGAAAGGCTTATACAAAAGGGAGAGATTATTTTTCTATCCCAACTACAAAGTTGAATTTTTTTGGATTGCGAATTTTATCTGTGTTTGATGATTTTCCTTCAAAAATTTATAGAGGCGCAGCGTTAGTGTTAGCAAAAAAAATGAAAATATAGCTCTATGGGGAAATAATTTGTTAACACTTATAATCCCAACGAAAAATCGCCCAAATGATATACAGAAAGCAATAAAATCCGTTTTATTTCAGACTAAACTTCCTGACGAGCTCATTGTGATTGATCAGAGTAAGGACAATCTATCAAAATTAGTAATAAAAAAAAATGTCATTAATTGTCAAAAGATTAAGCTTATTTATATTCATGATACAAAAATTAAAGGTCTGGTAGATGCTAAGCGAGTAGGGGTTGAAAATGCCTCTGGGGACATTATTTGCTTTATTGAAGATGACGTATATCTCGAACCGAATTACCTTAAAGAAATTGAATTTGGATTCAAAACATGTCCAGAGATGTTAGGCTGCTGCGGTGTTGTGACGAATCAATCAAAAACATTACTTTTATATAGTTTGCTATTTCATTTCTTTCATATCGGGATATTTGCTGATCCTAGAGTTACTTATAACTGTCCTTCAAATAAAGTAATTAAAAAATCAATCATACCAAGTGATAAGTTGTCGGGGGGTATTTCTGCCTGGAAAAAAATTGTATTCAATAGTATATCATTCGACTTATATAACGATTTTCACATGTTCGAAGATATTGATTTTTCAACTCGCGTTGCAAAACACTTCGGAAATTGTCTTTACATTAACTCAAATGTCAGATTAGCTCATTATTGCTCTCAAACTAACCGAGATGTGCTCGATATCAGGCAGCGAAGAAAAGTGAGAGAATGTTTTACTTATTATAAAAAAAGAAAAGATTGGCCAAGCGCCACAATATCATTTTATTGGTTACTGATAGGTATGTTATTGGAAGCGATTTTTCAATCTTTTTCTTGTTTATCATTTAAGCCAATTCAAGGTTATATGCTAGGACTTAGAGATGGTTATACAAAAAAAATCATCTCTTAAATTTTCTCGGGTAAAGCAGGCTTGTGTTTCGGGTGCATCTGGATTTGTTGGCAAAAGGCTCGTAGAACAATTATTGAGCGAAGGTTTCATGGTTAGAGTTTTAACTCACAATAGGAAACGATCTTTTCCTAACCGAGTAGGGGTATTTTATGCAGATTTGGTATCTGCTTCATGCAACTTAAAAAGATTTTTTTCTGAATGTGATGTATTTTTTCATTGTGCTGGAAATATTCAAAATCCAATCCGTATGCATGCTCTCCATGTTGATGGTGTTGAGAGATTGTTAAAAGCTTTTTGTGAAGAAATAGATTTAACTGGTCATCCTATGCATTGGGTTCAGTTAAGCAGTGTGGGTGTTTATGGTAAACCAATTAATCATCCTGCAAGAGCTCGAAAGATTTCAGAATTATCAAAAAATCAACCTTACGGTGAATATGAAATAACGAAAGCTAAAGCTGACAAATTACTTATTGAAGCTGCCAAATATGGTAAATTTACATTCTCTATTTTAAGGCCTGCAAATATAGTTGGGCTTGATATGCCTAATCAATCTTTTAGAGGGTTAGTTGAAAGTATTGTAAAAAGACGTTTTTTTTATATTGGATCAATTCACTCGGTTTCAAACTACATTCATGTAGATGATGTAGTTTCAGCTCTGCTTCTTTGTTCATGTTCTCCAAAAGCTACCAACCAAATATTTAATTTGTCTAATGATTGTAAATTGTCTGATATTGTTTTGAGTCTCTCTTTATATAAAAAGATGAAGCATAAAAATCTTATCGTCCCTGAGTGGTTAATTAGATTTATGGTTTCTATTGCCCCAAGTTTCTTTAATTTCCCATTAACTCAAAATAGAATCGATGCATTAGTATCTAAGACGTATTACTCAAATTCTAAAATAGAACGTATATTAAAATTTCTTCCTAAAAGATCTATACCTGAATTTGCAGTTGAATATATCAAGGCCACATGTGAAAAATAAATCCAAGATCTGCTTCGTCGCAACAGTTGATAGTGCGATTACCTCATTTTTAGCTAATCACCTCCGTGAGCTTGCTAAACTATATAAGTTAACGATCATAACAAATACCAGCAATTTAGCTTTATTATCAGAAATTGGGGTTGATGCGAATTTAATTCGGATTAAGTTTTCTCGAAATATTTCTTTAGCTACTGATTTTTACTGTTTAATAAAGTTAGTTCAAATTTTTATAAAAAATAGATTTGCTAGTGTTCATTCAATTACTCCTAAAGCAGGATTGCTTGCAATATTAGCCGCGAAAATATGTTTTATTCCTACAAGGATTCATACGTTTACAGGTCAAGTCTGGGCAACAGAGATTGGTTTAAAGCGTTCTTTTTTAAAGTTTTTCGATAAGTTGATAGGAAAAATGACGACCCATAATTTGATTGATAGTCAATCTCAGCTCGATTTTTTAGTGAAAGAAGCGGTTTTATCACCAAATAAATCTTTGGTTTTTGGTAGTGGGTCAGTTGCTGGTGTTGATTTTAATAAGTTTAAATCAAACAAACGTCTGGGTAATGAAATTAGAAAACAACTTAGCATTCCTAAAGATGGTTTTGTTTTTCTTTATCTTGGGCGATTAGTGAAAGATAAAGGTGTCTTAGATCTTGCTAAAGCTTTTAGCCAAATTGAATGCACAAAGATATATTTAGTTTTTATAGGGCGCGATGAAGGAAAATTATCAGACCAAATATTAAGTATCAGTGCTCACAAATCTAAAGATATTCGGATAGTAGGATTTACTAAAGAGCCGTATAAGTATATCGCTTCAGCAAATGTTTTATGTCTGCCAAGTTACAGGGAAGGTTTTGGAAGTGTAATTATCGAGGCAGCAGCTATGGGCATTCCTGCAATAGCATCAAATATTTATGGTATAACCGATGCTGTTCAACATAATAAAACTGGTTTATTACATGAGCCTACAAATATTTTAGGGATTAAGTTTGCTATGGAATCTCTTTTGCATAAGCCTTTACTTTTAAATAAATTAAAAAAAGCAGCAAAAAGAAGAGTCGTCGATAAGTTTGATGCAAACAAGATCACAGACCACTGGCTGAAATTTTATAGTCGATATGTAAGCTAATATTCGTATTACCTTTAACAAGGCCGTTTTGGATTAATGTAAAATTTGAAGATGATGAAACGTCTATTTGATATATTTTTTTCAGCTATCGCACTGATTGTTTTGAGTCCTTTAATGGCAATTACAGCAATATTTATTATTTTGGATATAGGTTTCCCCATATTGTTTACCCAACTTCGACCAGGTTATAGAGGCAATCTGTTTAAGATATACAAATTTAGAAGCATGAAAGATATTCAGACTAAAAAAGGAAAGCAAGCGCCCGACATTAAACGTTTGACGCCATTTGGCCTATTAATCAGATCTACAAGTATTGATGAACTCCCGTCATTATGGAATGTTTTGATGGGTGATATGAGTCTTGTTGGGCCAAGGCCACTTCTAGTCGAATATTTATCTCTTTACAATAAAGAACAAGCAAGGCGGCATAATGTAAGGCCTGGCATCACTGGCTGGGCCCAAGTCAATGGACGAAATGCGATATCATGGGAAAAAAAGTTTGATTTTGATATTTGGTATGTCGATCATCATAATTTCTGGATTGACCTTAAAATTATTGTTTTGACTCTAAAGAAGGTTTTCTTGAGAGAAGGTATTGCTGAGAGCGGTCAAGTTACGATATCAAAATTTACAGGTAATGCTAAATGAAAAGTTATATTTATGGTGCTGGCGGACATGGCAAGGTCGTCTGGGATGCCATGCAAAAATCTAAGCTTAAATGTGAAGGCTTTATCGATGATCAAGCTTTAAATCAATGGATGGATTTGCCTGTATTTGCATCTTCATTTTTAAGCGACATAAATAATATTGAACTTCATATTGCAATAGGAAGTTGCAAGACTAGGGAAGAAGTTGTTAATAAATTTCAAAATTTTAAATTTACATCTATTTATCATCCTGATGCAATTATTTCATCAAGTGCAAAAATTGAAGTCGGCACATATTTAGCGGCGGGCTCAATCATTGGTCCAGATGCTAGTGTTGGTAAACATACTATTGTGAATCATCACGCAGTGATTGATCACGATTGTTCTGTGGGAGATTTTTGTCATATAGCCCCTCATGCAAGTCTTGGCGGTGGCGTTAAAGTAGGTCAAGGTGTTTTAATTGGTACCGGTGCCATTGTATTGCCAGGTTTAACAATTAATGATTATGCTACCGTGGGCGCAGGTTCGATTGTAACCCATGATATTGCATCCGGTATCACTGTTATGGGAAATCCAGCCCGTGCCGTGTAAAAATTTTTTAAGTTTCTTATTTTGTTAAATCACCCTACATTTGCTCCATGGCCATCTTTTTCAGAAGAGGAGGGTAAGGCCATTAAGGAAGTTTTATTATCAAATAAAGTTAATTATTGGACGGGTGATGAATGCAGACAATTTGAAAAAGAATTTGCTAAATGGTCGGGTGTTCACTATTCGATTGCTTTAGCCAATGGCACATTAGCCCTTGAGGTAGCTCTCAGAGCTCTCGATATTGGCCCTGGTGATGAAGTGATTGTCACCCCAAGAAGTTTTATTGCTTCCATCTCTTGTGTGGTTAATGTGGGGGCTACACCTATTTTTGCAGATGTTAATCTTGATTCAGGAAACATCACTGCCGAGACCATTTCTAAAGTATTAACCTCAAAAACAAAAGGAATTGTTTGCGTTCACTTTGCAGGTTGGCCATGTGATATGGATCCTATTATGACATTGGCTTCTCAACATAATATTAAAGTGATTGAGGATTGTGCCCAGGCGCATGGCGCAATGTATAAAGGCCGGTCTGTAGGAAGTATTGGGCATATTGGTGCATGGAGTTTTTGTCAAGATAAGATTATGACCACAGGCGGTGAGGGTGGTATGGTCACGACTAATGACGAAACATTATGGCGAAAAATGTGGGCCTATAAAGATCACGGTAAGAGTTATGAGGCTATTTATGAGAAGAAACATCCGTCTGGATTTAAATGGCTTCATGAGAGTTTTGGTAGTAATTTTAGGATGATAGAAATACAGGCTGTTATTGGTCGGATTCAACTAAAACGTATGCGCGAATGGAACGCTAAACGAAATGAAATTACGCTAAGTATATTGAAGGCTTTTGAGCCATTCAAAGCGATTCGCGTTCCTAAATTTCAATGTAATAGAGAATGTATAAAGGATTGCTCCTCCCTCAGTCAATGTAGGCATGCTCAATATAAATGTTATGTGTATGTGGATCATGCTCACTTAAAAGAAGACTGGTCTCGAGATCGCATTATTCAAGAAATTGAGATGCGAGGTGTGCCTTGCTTTCCTGGAGGTTGTTCCGAAGTTTATTTAGAAAAAGCTTTTGAAGGCACCGGCTTTACGCCTAAAAATCGATTACCAATCGCAAAGATCTTAGGTGATACATCTTTAATGTTTTTGGCTCATCCAACACTCACGGAAGAAAATATCAAGATGACAAAAGAAGCGATTGTGGATGTATTAAAATCGGCAAGTCTTTAAGATGCGAGTATTTTTAATATTGTTAACCTATTGAATTTTATTTATGAGTTCAAAGTATCCATAGTCGTCAATTTAATAACCATGTAAAATCAATGGCTATTACACGTTGATTTAACAATGAAAAAATGGCCCTTTAGTTTTAGAAGCGCGTTAGCACTACTGCATGATATTGCTGTTGCTATATTTGCATGGTACGGGGCTTTCTTGCTTCGCTTCAATTTTAATATTCCAATCGAGCAGATAACTTTAATGAAGAAGACCATTATTGTGGTCTTTATTGTAGAAGCCATCATTTTCGTCTTCTTTGGTTTATATAGAGGGACATGGCGTTTTGCAAGCCTCACCGATCTCAAGCGAATTTTAGCGAGCACATTTGTCTCCTCGGTTATTTTAGTTTCGATGTTGTTTATGATGAATAACGAAACCAATGTACCGCGTTCTATTTTAATACTGAATCCTATTTTATTAATTTTGATGATGAGCGGCAGTCGAATTATTTATCGTGCTTTTAAAGAGCATCAAATGTATGGCGTGAATCTAAAGCAAGGAAAACCAGTTATTATCATAGGCGCAGGTACAACCGCCATTTCTCTTATTAAAGATTTATCGCAAAGTCCGGTGTGGCAAGTTATAGGTATGCTTGACAACGATAAGAGTATGCATGGTCGAGAGATTTTAGGCTTAAAAGTCTTTGGCCCAATTGAGATGCTTTCTAAAATGCAAGAGCGATTCAAATTTCGTCATGTCATCATTGCATTACCTCTTGCTTCACAAGAAGAAAAACGCCTCATTCTTGATTTAGCGAATCAACTTAAACTTGAAATATTAACCATTCCTGCCATTGAAGATCTTATGAGTGGTCGGTTAAATGTTTCGCAAATTCGCCGGGTGGATGTAGAAGATTTACTTGGGCGAGAAAGTGTTGAGCTAGATAATTCCGAGTTAGAAAATTTAATCACAGAAAAAGTGATTATGGTCACAGGTGCTGCGGGGTCAATAGGCTCAGAGCTTAGTCGTCAAATTTTAAAATTTAAACCTCATTTACTTATCTGTTTCGACCTCTCAGAATATGCGCTTTATCAACTAGAGCAATTTTTTATTTCAGATCAAATTCAAGCGAATATTCTATATATTGTAGGTGACGTTAAAAATGAATTGCGATTACGTAAGTTGATTAAGCAATATCAACCGACTTTAGTTTTTCATGCGGCTGCCTACAAACATGTGCCCATGATGGAACATGATAATGTGGCTGAAGCAATATCAAACAATGTATTGGGTACTTATCAATTTGCTAAAAGCTGCCTCGATTTAGGTGTTGAAAAATTCATCTTGGTATCCACTGATAAAGCCGTTAATCCTACCAATGTCATGGGTGCCACAAAGCGTTTAGCAGAGATGATTTGCCAGGGCCTGCAGCAAAAAGACGCCACACGTTTTGTGATAGTTCGGTTTGGTAATGTATTGGCAAGTAGTGGTAGTGTTATTCCAAAATTTCGCACACAAATTGCCGCTGGCGGCCCTGTTACTGTCACACATCCAGACATTACGCGTTACTTCATGTCGATTCCGGAAGCAGCTCAATTAGTCATGCAAGCTGGCTTGATGGGAAAAGGTGGAGAGATATTTGTGTTAGATATGGGCGAGCCAGTTAAGATAGTAGATTTAGCTCGTGACATGATTAAACTATCAGGCTTTCAAGAAAATGAAATTGATATTAAGTTTACGGGTCTACGTCCAGGGGAAAAACTATACGAAGAATTAATTGCCGATGGCGAACACTCTATACCTACCAAACACAAAAAAGTTAGAGTTGCCAAAGCAAGAAAATTTGATGCAAGTCTTTTAATTGATTTATTAGCTTGGGTAAAATCTAGCGATCATTTCGATGAAAATACACTTAAAAAAAATCTTAGTCATTGGATTAAAGAATATTCGCCGGACTTAAACGCTAAGCAAAAAGATAATACTTAGAGCTATTAAATAGATTCATTATTTGCTAAACGTTTCTTTTTTTGTTTGGTCATAAACTGAGGTTTAGTTCCGATATGTTCAATGCCACGTTCTTTGGCTAAAATCACTTGTTTTTGTCGCTCAGTCAGCGCCTTTAATTTTTCAGGGGTGTGTTGATCATAGCAATGAGGACACGATATGCCTGGGGTGTACTTCTCGCTTTTCATATCATCAGCTGACAAAGGATAGCGACAGGCATAGCATTGATCATAGTCACCCACTTCAAGCCCGTGTTTAATGGCAACTCTTTGATCAAATACAAAGCATTCGCCTTGCCATAAACTATTCTCTGGTTTCACCTCTTCTAGATATTTTAATATGCCGCCTTCTAGGTGATATACCTCATCGAAACCTTCCGACATCATATAAGAGGATGCTTTTTCACAGCGAATACCACCCGTACAGAACATGGCGACCTTTTTGTGTTTCTTGGGATCAAAGTGCGTTTTCACGTATTCAGGAAATTCTCGGAATGTGTTGGTTTTAGGATTAATGGCATTCTTAAAAGTGCCAATCGCATATTCATAATCATTGCGTGTATCGATTAACACCACGTCAGGATCGGAAACAATCTTATTCCAATCTTGAGGCTTCACGTATTTGCCCACCATTTTAGTAGGGGATACACCAGGCACGCCTAAAGTCACAATCTCCTTTTTGAGTTTTACCTTCATGCGGTAGAAGGGGTGCTTATCCGACCATGATTCTTTATGACTTAAGTTTTTAAAATGACCTTCAAAAATGGGATCTGTTTTTAAGTAGTTTAATAATTCGAGGATAGATTTTTCTGAGCCCGCGACTGTGCCATTAATGCCTTCATCGGCTAAGAGAAGGGTGCCTTTAATATCCCTTGACAGGCAAAATTGAAGCAGGGGCTCGCGAAAAGTTTTAAAGTGAGGAAGACTCACAAAATGGTACATCCCAGTTGTTAAATAGATGTGTTGCATGAGCTTTGTTCTTTATTAAACCTGCTAAAAATGTTATTTTATCAGTCTTTTCAACGTTTTTTAAATCTTACCGGAGTCTATACAATGGCAATTGAACAAACCTTATCGATCATTAAACCTGATGCAGTTAAAAAAAATGTGATCGGTCAAATCTATGCACGTTTTGAGAATGCAGGCTTAAAAATTATCAAAGCTAAAATGACGCTCTTAACCCAAGCGGAAGCCGAAGGCTTTTATGCAGTGCATAAAGACCGTCCTTTCTTTAAAGATTTAGTGAGTTTTATGATTTCAGGTCCTGTCATGATTCAAGTTTTAGAAGGTGAGAATGCGGTTTTAAAACACCGTGATTTAATGGGTGCCACCAATCCAAAAGAAGCAGCCCCTGGAACCATTCGTGCTGATTTTGCGGAGAGTATTGATGCCAATGCGGTACACGGCTCTGATTCGTTAGATAACGCTAAAATCGAAATTAAATACTTCTTCGGCTAAGTTTTTATTATGACTAACTTGCTCGATTTGGACTACGAGCACCTCGTTTCTTTTGTAGGAAGCTTTGGTGAAAAGCCCTATCGAGCGAAGCAGTTGATGCATTGGATTTATCAAGAAAATCTCATTGATTTCAATGAGATGACAGATATTTCTAAAGCATTTCGTGATGTATTAAAAGAGAAAACCACCATCCAATTACCAAGCGTCATGAGTGATGCTATCTCGGATGATGGCACACGTAAATGGTTGTTCGATGTGGGGGGTAATAATGGCATTGAGACCGTTTTTATTCCTGAAGATGATCGGGGTACATTATGCATTTCGTCCCAAGTCGGATGTGCATTGGAATGTACTTTTTGTTCCACCGGTCGCCAAGGGTTTAATCGCAATTTAACGACGGCCGAAATTATTGGCCAACTATGGCTCGCTAATTTTTACATTCGCCAACAAGAAGGTTATAACGCATTAGCGAATTCAGAACGCATTATCAGTAATGTCGTCATGATGGGTATGGGTGAACCACTCGCCAATTATGACAATGTGGTGGCTGCTATGAAGTTGATGTTGGACGATAGGGCTTATGCCTTAAGTCGCCGTCGTATGACTTTATCCACCAGTGGACTCGTCAATGCGATGGATCGCTTAAAAGAAGATTGTCCTGTGGCATTAGCGGTATCCCTTCACGCCTCGAATGATAAATTGCGTGATGAGATTGTGCCGATCAATAAAAAATTTCCGATCAAAGAATTGATGGCAGGGTGCAAACGTTATTTAGAAAAAGCACCGAGAGATTTTGTGACGTTTGAGTATGTGATGTTAGATGGTATTAATGACTCGATCGAGGATGCGAAAGCATTGCTTCAGATTGTAAAAGACGTGCCATGTAAATTTAATTTAATCCCCTTTAATCCGTTTCCCAATAGCGGATATCAGTGTTCATCAAGTGACCAAATAAGACGCTTTAAAGAAGTCCTCATAAACCAAGATTATATTGTGACCGTCAGAAAAACCCGAGGCGACGATATCGATGCGGCCTGTGGTCAGCTCGCGGGGCAGGTCAAAGATAAGACCACAAGATCTCTAAAAAGAATGAATTTATCTCAATAAACTATTGATTAAATTAAGTAAAATACAATAAAAAATGAATGAAATCATCATTAAAAAACCGACTTATCAAGTGATGGTAGGGTCCGTCCCTGTCGGTGGGGGCTCGCCTATTGTCGTGCAATCGATGACCAATACCGATACCGCGGATGTTGAAAAAACCGTAGAACAGGTTTTTGAGTTATGGAAAGCAGGTTCTGAAATTGTCAGAGTCACGGTGAATAACGAAGCTTCTGCTGATGCGATTCCTCATATCATTGAAGGTTTACACAAAAGAAATTGTCATGTCCCCATCGTAGGCGATTTTCATTTTAATGGGCACAAGCTTCTTCAAGCATACCCTGAGTGTGCAAAGCTACTCGCTAAGTACCGTATCAATCCAGGCAATGTAGGCAAGGGTAGCCGTCGCGACGAACAGTTTGAGGCGATGATTGAGATCGCTAAGACTTACGATAAGCCAGTGCGCATTGGGGTCAACTGGGGAAGTTTAGATCAAGCGAAATTGGCGACGATGATGGATGAGAATGCGAAATTAAAGAATCCACTCTCGTCTGATGCGCTCATGCGAGAGGCTCTAATCCAGTCTGCATTAGAATCTGCAGAGCAGGCGGTCTCTTGGGGATTAGCCAAAAACAAAATTGTGATCTCGTGTAAAGTGAGTGTGGTTCAAGATTTAATTCATATTTATCAAGAGTTAGCTAAAAGAACTTCATACCCACTCCACCTTGGTTTAACCGAAGCTGGCATGGGTTCCAAAGGGATTGTGGCCTCCACCGCTGCATTAGCTATTCTTTTACAACAAGGGATAGGCGATACCATTCGCGTATCTTTAACACCCACACCTGATGAATCCCGCACTAAAGAAGTCATGGTGGCGCAAGAGATACTGCAGACCATGGGCATCCGATCCTTTACACCACTTGTGACTGCATGCCCTGGCTGTGGCAGAACGACGTCGACTTATTTTCAGGAGTTGGCGCTCGAGATTCAAACTTTTTTACGTGAATCGATGCCGCAATGGAAAGATCAATTTCCAGGTGTTGAAGATATGTCAGTCGCTGTGATGGGATGTGTGGTGAATGGTCCTGGCGAATCAAAACTCGCCAATATTGGGATTAGTTTACCGGGAACAGGCGAAATACCAGTCGCTCCAGTATTTGTGGATGGTGAAAAGACCGTCACTTTAAAAGGTGACACCATTGCAAATGAATTTAAAGCGATTGTGATGGACTATGTGGAATCTCACTATTCAAAGTTAAAATAACAAATATGAGTAAAAAATGTCAAAGCATTAAAGGTTTTTATGATGTCTTACCGGATAAGACACCGCTTTGGCATTTTGTTGAAGATAAGATACGTGAAGTATTAAATCTTTATGCTTACGAAAAAATCAATTTACCTATTGTTGAACCGACCTCACTTTTTGTCGATAGTGTGGGGACGCATACGGATATTGTTGAAAAAGAAATGTATTCTTGGATCGACCCTTTAAATGAGGATCAGCTAACGCTTCGTCCTGAGGGAACGGCGGGTTGTGTGAGAGCTGTTATTGAGCATAACCTCACTTACAATGGCCCCATTCGTTTATGGTATCAAGGCCCAATGTTCAGACACGAGAATGTGCAAAAAGGCCGTCAGCGGCAATTTAATCAAGTGGGTGTTGAAGCCTTTGGATTTACTGACGCCAATATCGATGCTGAACAAATTTTATTATTGGCAAGGCTTTGGAAAGCGCTCGATATCAAAGACGTCGAACTTCATATCAATTCAATCGGCGACCCCGAAGATCGATTGACCTATAGAGCCGAACTTATTCGTTATTTTGAAAGTCATCAAGACGTGTTTGATGAAGATGCGAAACGACGACTCCATCAAAACCCATTGCGGATTTTGGATAGTAAAAATCCTGCGATGCAAACCATGATTGAAGAAGCACCGAAACTATCTGACTATTCAAATAGTGAAGCAAAAGCGCACTTTGATGAAGTGTGTGGCTATCTTAAAGAGGCAGGTATTCCTTTCACATTAAACCATCGCTTAGTACGAGGGCTTGATTATTATAATCGTACTGTATACGAATGGGTGACGCACCGCTTGGGCAGCCAAGGCACCATTGCGGGCGGTGGTCGATACGATTATCTCATTGAACGATTAGGAGGCGACATAACACCTGCCTCAGGTTTTGGTATTGGCATGGAACGCATCATCTTACTTTTAGAAGAGATGGGTGTTGTTCTCCAAAACGAACCCAATATTTATCTGGTGAATGTAGGGGATGCTGCTGAAAAGTATGCGCTTAAACTTTCTGAAACATTAAGATCTCACGGATTAAAAGTGGTATTAAATTCAGGCGGCAGTAGCTTCAAATCACAAATGAAACGTGCTGATAAAAGTGGTGCGGCATTTGCTGTGATCTTAGGTGATGACGAGATGAAGGAGGGTGTGGCACAAGTCAAATCACTAAGAGCGGACAATCAACAATCGAAGATTCCGTTAGATGAATTAGCCTCATTCTTGTTAAAGCAATCATCATGAAAAAAATACTCGAGGTGAAGCACTTAAAAGTGTCACCCATCAACGACGCTCGTAAAGTTTTAGTAGGTGACGTTTCATTTGATTTATACCCGGGTCGCACCACCTGCATTGTGGGCGAATCAGGAAGCGGTAAGAGCTTAACGGCACTCTCCATCATGAGGCTCTTGTCATCACAACTCAAGCAAGCAGGCGATATTTTTTTTGAAGGAAAAAATATTTCCAAACTTACAAATTCTGAGATGCGACATTATCGCGGCAAATCCATGGCCATGATTTTTCAAGAACCCATGTCTTCACTCAATCCTGTCATATCGATTGGAGACCAAATTAAAGAAGCCTTGAGTGTGCACCTTGATTTAGATAAAAAGTATTTAAATAAAAAAGTGGCATCCCTTTTAAAAGAGGTGGGCATTCCTGAGGATCGCGCTTCAAGTTATCCCGATGAGCTTTCAGGGGGGCAAAGGCAGCGCATCATGATTGCGATGAGTGTTGCGTGTGAACCTTCTATTTTGATCGCGGATGAACCCACGACTGCATTGGATGTGACAGTGCAGGCACAAATCTTAAAGCTTCTATCATCTTTAAAAGAAAAAAGACAGATGGCCATGCTTTTTATAACTCATGATTTTGGTGTAGTCGAAGACATTGCAGATGATGTGATTGTGATGTATCAGGGTCACATCGTTGAAAAGGGAAGTGTGAAAGAAGTATTAAAGAAACCCAAGCACGCTTACACGAAAGCGCTTCTTCAGTGTGTGCCCGATGCAAAGGGCATTAAGAAATTAAAGCCCATTCAGCACCGCGCATTTATTTAGAAATTACTTTTTTTAAATTATGGCAAAAATTATGAAAAATGAAATGCTGCTAGAAGCAAAGGGTTTATATAAGACCTACACGCAAACGTCTGGATTCTTTGTAAGAAAACAGAGAATCATTAAAGCGCTCAATAACGTGAGCCTATCGATTAAGAAGGGTGAGACCTTAGCGATTGTCGGTGAGTCAGGAAGCGGTAAGTCAACCTTAGCGCGTTGTCTGTTACAATTGCTGTCGCTTGATGAAGGCGAACTTTTCTTTAAAGGCAAAAATCTTAAAACTTTAAAGATGGAAGATAAAAAAGATCTTAAACGTCATATACAAATGGTGTTTCAAGATCCTTATGCATCACTCAATCCTCGTATGAAGATTGGTGAAATCTTAGAAGAGGGTTTATTGATTCATGGCTTAGGAGATAAAACTTCGCGTGATATAAAGATACGCGACATGATTAAAAAAGTAGGGCTAGAAGTTACTGATTTAACAAAATATCCGCATCAGTTTTCAGGCGGGCAAAGACAAAGAATTGGGATTGCTAGAGCGCTCATTGTCGAGCCCGAACTTGTCATTTGCGATGAGCCCGTGTCAGCCCTCGATGTATCGATTCAAGCACAGATTTTATTATTACTTAAAGAGCTACAAAAAGAATTAGGTTTAAGTTATTTATTTATAAGTCACGATTTAAGAGTCGTTCGACATATGGCAGATCACATTGTGGTGATGCATCAAGGTAAAATTGTTGAACAAGGTTCCACAAAAAGTATTTACGCAAAACCAAAAGCCCATTACACACGTGAACTTTTAAATGCAATACCAGGAAATCATTTTAAATTTAAAGTGAGTTAATTTTTTTATAGGGAAATAAAAAGCTATGGCACTCGATCTAGAAGAACAAGAGCAGGTTGACGAATTAAAAGCACTTTGGAAAAAATATGGTACGTATATCACGAAAGCTGCCATTGCATTTTTTGTGTTGTATGGACTCTTTCAAGGCTGGGGTTATTATCAAAATAAACAATCATTGAACGCGTCCGAAGCTTATCAAGGTATCGTGGTATTAGATGAAAAAAATACCAAAGAGATTATGCAAAAAGCTCAAAGCTTGATGGATAACTATGGGGGCACACCTTATGCAGGCCGTGCTGCTATTTTATTTGCAAAAGCCAGCTACGCTGAAGGATCAAAAGATAAAGCAAAAGAAAAATTAGAGTGGGCATCAAGACATGCAAAAGAATCTGCGACAGAATCCATTGCACTCATTCAATTAGGTCAAGTATTGTTAGAAGAAAAAAAATATGAAGAGGCTTTGAAAAAAGCGAACGATGTTGATAATGAAGGTTATCTCGGTT
>Ga0194123_10001208_pt1 | contig 40508 bp, 23 predicted proteins | sample TA2MahsurfametaG_5_FD_155479 | JGI IMG/M metagenome (GOLD analysis project Ga0194123, IMG submission 155479) | Freshwater microbial communities from Lake Tanganyika, Tanzania - TA2015023 Mahale A surface | ecosystem: Environmental > Aquatic > Freshwater > Lake | place: Tanzania: Lake Tanganyika... | reverse complement strand
CGCCCTCGGCCGGCACGCGGAGGCGGCGGCCAGCCTGCGGACCTCCCTGCGCCTGCACCCCGAGAATCCCGACGCGGAACTCCAGCTGGGCATCGCCCTGCATGCGGGAGGTGAGCGGGCCGAAGCCCGCGCCTGGTACCGCGAGGTCCTCGCTCGCCGGCCCACGCACTTCGGCGTCGCCACGAACCTCGGCGCCCTCCTGCAGGAGGAGTGCGACCTCGACGGAGCGGCGGACTGCTTCCGTCAGGCCATCGCGGCCCAGCCCACCCACCCGGTGCCGCTCAACAACCTTGCGGTCATCCACAAGGAGCTCGGGGAGGCCGGCGAAGCGGTGCGCCGTCTCCGGCAGTGCGTCGAACTCGACCCGACCTCCGCGTCGGTGCACAGCAACCTCATCCTGATCATGCATTATGATCCGGCCACGACGGCCGCGGACCTGCGCGCCGAGCATGCGCGTTGGAACCAGCGCTTCGTCCCGGCCCGGCCGCCCGCGCACGCCAATCCTCCCGAGCCGGGCCGCCGTCTGCGCGTGGGCTTCGTGTCGGCGGACTTCCGCGACCACGTCGTCGGCCGCGCCCTGCTGCCCTCCTTCCGCCGGCACGCGGCCGAGGGCTTCGAGATCTTCGGCTACTCGGCCGCGCCCGCGGACGAGTTCGGCCGGGCCTTCCGCGCGGCCGCGGCCGGCTGGCGCGAGATCGGCGGCGTCCCGCCCGCCGAGGTCGCCGCGATGATCCGCGAAGACCGTATCGACATCCTCGTCGACGTCAGCCTGCACACGTCGGACAACCGCCTCGAAGTCTTCGCCCTCAAGCCGGCCCCCGTCCAGGCGTCCTGGCTGGGCTACCCGGAGACCTCCGGACTCTCGACGATGGACTATCGGCTCACCGACGCCTTCCTCGAGCCGCCCGGAGGAAACCTCCTGGCCGACCCCGCCGAGCAGGCGTGCCTGCTTCCCGACTGCTGGACCTGCTATGAGCCCCCGGCGGGATACCCGGAGATCACCCCGCCGCCCTGCCTCGCCGGCCAAGGCTTCACGTTCGGCTCGCTCAACAACACGTGCAAGATCAACGACCAGGTCCTGCGGGCGTGGGCGCGGATCCTCGAAGCCGTCCCCGGCTCGCGCCTGCGTCTCCTCGCCAAGCAGGGCTCCCACCGTCGGAACATCGTGGCGAAACTGGCGGGCATGGGCGTGGCCGCCGACCGGATCCTCTTCTTCGACTACGTGCCGCTGACCCCGGAGCTATCCCAAGGCGCCCTGCTGAGCCGCTACGCCGAGATCGACGTCGCCCTCGACACCTTCCCTTACGCCGGGATGACGACCACGCTGGACGCCCTCTGGATGGGCGTGCCGGTGGTCTCGCTCGTGGGCGAACGCAACCTCGGCCGGGCCGGACTGAGCCTGCTCACCAACATCGGTCTGGCCGAACTGGCGGTCCCGGACGCGGACGCTTACGTGGCCCGGGCCGTCGCGCTCTCCCGTGATCCCGCCCGCCTCGCCCTCCTGCGGCCGGAACTGCGCGCGCGGATGCAGGCCTCGCCTTTGCTCGACGCCGAAGGGTTCACCCGCCGCCTCGAACAGGCGCTCCGCGACATGTGGGTTGCCTGGTGCGCCCGACGGGCCAAGGTGGGGTGACCCCATGAGACTGCTGCTCTCCTTGCTGCTCCCGTTGGCCCTGTGTGCGGCTGACGCGCGTAAGCCGAACATCCTCGTCATCCTGGCCGACGACCTCGGTTACGGCGACGTCCGCGCCTACAATCCGTCCCGCGGGAAGATCCCGACGCCGCATCTCGACAAGCTCGCCGCCGAAGGGATGCGCTTCACCGACGGGCATTCCTCCTCCGGCGTCTGCTCCCCTTCGCGCTACGCCCTTCTCACCGGTCGCTACCACTGGCGCACCCGCCTGCAGACCGGCATCGTCGGCGTGTTCGGCGAACCGCTGATCGCTCCCGGCCGGCTCACCGTCGCCGGACTCGCCAAGCAGCACGGCTACCGGACCGCCGCGATCGGAAAGTGGCACCTCGGCTGGGATTGGCCCATCTCGCAGGACGAAGCACGCCTCTTCCGCGGCACCCGGGAAGCGTCCGCCGAGCCGGCCACCGAAGCCCACCGCGCCGCCTGGACGAAGGCCTTCACACAGCCCATCCCCGGAGGGCCGACGACGCGGGGCTTCGACGCCTACTTCGGGACGGACGTCCCCAACTGGCCGCCCTACTGCTTCATCGAGAACGACCGCACCGTCGGCGCTCCGTGCGTGTTCCTGCCCAAGGAGCTCTTCCGCAACCATCTCGCGAGCCTTCCCGGCCCCGCCCTGCCCGAATGGAAGCTGGAAGGGATCCTGCCTGCCCTCACCGAACGCGCCTGCCGCTTCATCACGGAGTCATCCGCGCGCAAGGAACCGTTCCTGCTGTACCTGCCCTTGACCACGCCCCACACGCCCCTGGCGGTGAACGCGGAATGGCAAGGCCGGAGCGGCCTCAACAACGCGGCCGCCGACCTCATCATGGAGACCGACGCCGCGGTCGGCAAGGTGCTCGCGGCGCTGGAAGCCAGCGGGGCCGCCAAGGACACCGTGGTGCTCTTCACGAGCGACAACGGGTTCGCCGCCTACGTGGGCGCGAAAGACCTCGAGAAACAAGGTCACTTCCCGAGCGGGCCCTTGCGCGATTACAAGACTTCGGTCCACGAGGGCGGCCATCGCGTGCCCTTCATCGTCCGCTGGCCCGGGACGGTGAAGCCGGGTTCGACCTGCGACCGGCTCGTCCACCAGGCCGACCTCATCGCGACCGTGGCCGAGATGCTGCAGGCGAAGCTTCCGGAGAACGCCGCCGAGGACAGCTTCAGCTTCCTGCCCTTGCTGAAAGGCTCGTCCGCGCCGACCCGCGACCACGCGATCAGCTGCGCCTCGGCCGGCACGCCCGGCCTGCGCCTCGGCCGGTGGAAATACATCCCGACCCAACCCGCCCAGCTTTACGACCTCGACGCCGACCTCGGCGAGACCAAGAACCTCGCGGCCGCGATGCCGGAGAAAGTCGCCGAGATGAAAGCCCTGCTCGAGAAACTCATCGCCGACGGGCGCTCCACCCCCGGCGAACCGCAGAAGAACGACGTCGAAGTCATCCGCTTCCCCAAGGCCGGTGCGACCAAAGCCAAGGCCGCCAAGAAGGCCAAATAAGCTCATCTCCTCACCATGCGCCCGTTCCTTGCACTGCTGCTCTCGGTCCTCTCGCTGACCGCCGCCGATCAGGCGTCGTTCGCCCTGCCCGCGCCCGCGGCCGAGGCCGCGCTGCCCGGCGAAGGCGCCTTGCGTCGCTACGACGGCTACGTGAAGCGTTGGAACACGATCCGGCCGCAATGGGCGACGGAGGTCGCCAAGGACCAAGGCGCGGTCGTCTTCTTCGGCGATTCGATCACCCAAGGCTGGGGCACTGATTTCCGGAAAGCCTTCGAAGGCATGAAACTGGCCAACCGCGGCATCGGCGGCGACACGACCCGAGGCATGCTGCTCCGTCTCAAGGAGGACGTGCTCACGCTCCATCCCAAGGCCGTCGTGCTGCTGATGGGCACGAATGACATCGAGGTCGGGGTGCCGGCCGACGCCATCGGCCGCAACTTCCGGAAGATCGTCGCCGCGCTCAAGGCCCACGACCCGCGGATGCCCGTCATCGTCTGCCGCATCTTCCCGAGCTCGGCCACGAAGAAGCGCCCGAAGGAGACCATCCTCGCCGTCAACGAACTCTTCGCGGACGCGGTGAAAGGCGACCCGCAGTTCACGGTCCTCGACACCTACGCCCTCTTCGCGGACGCCGCAGGCGACGCCCTTCCCTCCATCTTCCCCGACCTGCTCCACCTCAACGCCGCCGGCTATGCGAAGTGGGCCTCGGCGCTACGTCCGGTGTTCGCGACGCTCGGTCACCTCGACACGTCGGCCGACGACTTCAAGCCGGAGGAAGGCTTCGTGAGCCTCTTCAACGGCAAGGACCTGACCGGCTGGGGCTACCGCGCCACGCCTCCCCGCAAGGGCGCGCCCAAGCCCGGCGCCCCGCTGTTCGTGGAGGTTAAGGCCGACGAATCTTTCGACGGCCGCACCGAGAGCGCCGACGGACGTTACCGCGCCGTCAACGGCCGCCTCGTGATCACCACGCCCGCCGAAGGCCGCCGGATCCAGGCGCTCTGGACCACCCGCGAATTCCCCGAGGACTTCGAGCTGCGCCTCGAATTCCGCGCCACCCCTAACGCCGACAGCGGCGTCTACCTGCGCAAGCCGCAGCTCCAATGCCGCGACTTCCTCGTCGCCGGCCCCTACAAGGACCTCAAGCGCTACAAGCCCCAGGACTGGAACGAACTCGTCGTCGTCGTGAAAGGCGGCGTCGCGCACGCCACCTGCAACGGCGAAGTCCTGGAAGCCGCCCTCAAGCTGCCGGCGACCGGCCCCATCGGCCTCGAGGGCGACCGCGGCCAGATGGAATACCGCCGCCTGCGCGTGAAGACGCTCGCCCGCTGAGCCGGTCTCCGACTCACTGCGGCCGATGCTCGACTGGATCCATAGCCACACCCTGCTGCCGGCCGACGGGTGGATCCTGTTGCTCGCGCTGTTCGGCGCCCTGTGCATCGGCCTCTCGAAGTCCGGCCTGGCCGGCACGGCGACGCTCAACGTCGTCATCATGGCCAAGATCTTCGACGCCAAGCCCTCGGTCGGCATCGTCCTGCCGATGCTCATCGTCGCCGACCTGATGGGCTACCTCCTCAACCGCCGCGGCGGGAGCTGGCGGCAGATCGTCCCGATGATCCCCGCGGCGGTCGTCGGCGTGTTCGCCGGCTGGTTCCTGCTCGATCGGGTCGACAACGGTTCCGCCCGCATCGTCATCGGCGTCATCATCCTCGCCCTGCTCGCCTTCAACGTCGTCCTGCGGCATCGCCGCGAGCAGCTCCTCGCCCTGACGCGCCACCGCACCTTCACCTGGGGCATGGGCGGCGTGGCCGGGGTCGCCACGATGCTCGCGAACGCCGCCGGCCCGGTGATGACGGTCTACCTCCTGGCGCAGCGGCTGGAGAAGAAGGAGCACCTCGGCGTCTTCTGCCGTTTCTTCCTGTTCATCAACCTGTTCAAGCTGCCGTTCAGCGGCAACCTCGGCCTCGTCACCGGACCGTCACTCATGACCAATCTGGTGCTCCTGCCCGGGGTGATCGCGGGCATCGTGCTCGGCTGGCAGATCCTGAAGCGCATCAAGCAGGACGCCTTCGAGTCCGTCCTGGCCTGGCTGACGGCCTTCGCCGCCGTCTGGCTGATCGTCGGCTGACCGCTTGACTCCGCTCGGCGGCAAAGCGGAAATAAAGGCCTCATGAAGACCCCGCTGCTCGCCCTCCTCGTCGGCTTCGCCCTCGTCGGCTGCCAGACCCAGGAAACCGCCCCCGCCAAGCCCGCGCCCGCCGCCGTGCCCGCCGCGGCCGTCCCGACCCAGCGTAACCTCGCCGTCGGCGCCACGCCCGAGAGCGTGACCAAGGGCTTCGCCGGCAAGTATTTCGTCACCCTCATGGGCGCCTCCCGCAAGGCCGGCGACGGCGACGGCAAGATCGTCAAGGTCGACGGCGACAAGGTGACCGTCCTCACCGAAGGCCTCGACGACCCGAAGGGCATCGTCTTCGTCGCGAACCGTCTCATCACCGCCGACTTCGACAAGGTCTGGTCGATCGACGCCAAGGGCAAGAAGACCCTGCTCGCCGGACCGGACGTCTTCCCGACCAAGCCCACCTTCCTCAACGACGTCGTCGTCTCGCCCGACAAGAAGAGCGTGCTCATCACCGACATGGGTGAAGTGACCAAGATGCGTGGTCCGGACGGCAAGCTTTTCGCCGTCGGCAGCCCTGAGCACAAGGCCATCCCGGTCGTCGCCCGCGTCTTCCAGGTCACGCTCGAAGGCAAGGTCACCGAGGTCATCGCCCCGACCCCGAAGATGCTCAACCCGAACGGCATCGACGTGATGGCCAACGGCCGCATCCGCATCGCCGAGTTCTTCACGGGCGACGTGCTCGAATACAACAAGGGCAAGTGGAAGACCCTCGCCAAAGGCCACCGCTCCGGCGACGGCCTCGTGCATGACTCCAAGGGCCGCTTCTACGTCTCCGAAGTCATGACCGGCCGCGTCACCCGCTACGAAGCCGACGGCTCGGCCCCCAAGGAACTCGGTCAAGGCCTGAAGGCCGCCGCCGACCACTTCCTCGACGAAAAGGCCGGCGTGCTCATCGTCCCGGACAGCAAGGCGGGAGAACTGGTCTTCCTCGCGCTGTAAGGCAGGCCAGGACTAGGGCCAGAAAGCTGGCCCAAACCTTCGACCCTGCCCGCTGTCTCATCCCTATCCGCAGTTTCGGCCCTATCCTGTCCTTGATGTCTGTCCGTCGCCACCTCCTGACCTCCCTGCTCCTCGGCGCCTTCGCCGCGGCCGGGGCCGTGACGCCGGAGGACGCGGCTTACTTCAAGTCGGAGATCCGCCCCCTCCTTTCGCTCTACTGCTCGGAGTGCCATAAGGCCGGCAAGGAAGCCGACTTCCTGGCCGTCAAGGAACTCAGCCAGATCAACACCCGCCGGGGCCACCTCCGCAGCGCGGTCGAACAGCTGCGCAACCGGACCATGCCGCCGCCCAAGGACGACCAGCCGAGCGAGACCGAACGCCGCCAGGTCGCCGACTGGCTCGAACGCGTCCTGCGCGAGACCGCCAAGGAGATGGGGCCTTATGCCGGCACGGTGACGGCCCGTCGCCTCAACCGGCTCGAATACGACAACACCATCCGCGACCTCCTCGGCCTGAAGATGAAGTTCTCGCAGACCTTCCCGTCCGACGGCGGCGGCGGCGAGGGTTTCGACAACAACGGCGAGACGCTCTTCCTCCCGGTCATCCTGATGGAACGTTATCTCGACGCCGCCGAAGCGATCGTCGACGAGTCCGTCATCGTGCCGGAGACCCGCCGCCGGTTCGTGCCGACCGACTTCGAGCGCGCCGCCGGCGTGTCGGGCGGAGGGCGCCTCAAGTCCGGCGAGGAGGCCTCCGTCTCCTTCCCGGTGACGATGAAGGCCCCGCACGTGCTGACGCTGCGCGCCCATGCCCTCGGCGCCGCGAAGGCCAGGCTGCTCCTGAAGGTCGACGGCATCGCGGCCCAGTCCGTCGAGTTCGCACCCGGCGCACCGACCGCGACCGACGTGCAGCTCCAGTTCTTCCGCGGCCCCCATCGCCTGACGCTCGTCGCCGAACAGGGCGACGTCGAGATCGCGGGCCTGGAGCTCGTCGACAAACCCAAGGCCGTCACCCCGGAACGCCGCGAGGCGCACCGGCGCCTCCTGGGCGACGTCAGCACGGCCACGCTCGCCGGCAAATCCCCCGCCGAACGCCGCGCCGTCGCCTCCGGGCTGCTGCAGAAATTCGCCCGCCTGGCCTACCGCACCCCGGTGACGGAGAAGGATGTCGCGAAGAACCTGACGCTGTTCGACCGCTCGGCTTCGCGCGGCGAGAACTTCGAGACCTCGATGAAGCTCGCCCTGCGCGGCATCCTCGCTTCGCCGCGCTTCCTCTTCCGCGCCGAGCGCGACCACGTCGAGCCGGGCCTGCGCCCGGTGTCGGACCACGAACTCGCCGTCCGGCTCTCCTATTTCCTCTGGAACAGCACCCCGGACGCCGAACTGGACGCGCTGGCCGACGCCGGCAAGCTGAACGCGCCGGCCACCCTCGAAGCCCAGCTGAAGCGGATGCTGGCCGACCCGAAGGCCGATTCGTTCATCCGCAACTTCACGGAACAATGGCTCGGCACAAAGGCCGTCGGCGAGACGGTGCCGCTGTCACCCGAGGCGGCCGATTCGAAGGGCATCTACAACGACAAGGTCGGCGCCGACATGCGCAAGGAGGCCGTCGCGATGATGGACCACCTCCTCCGCGGCGACCGCAGCCTGCTCGAACTGATCTCCGCTGACTACAGCTTCATCAACGGACGCCTCGCGGACTACTACGGGATCCCCGGCGTGAAGGGCGACCAGTTCCGCAAGGTCATCCTGAAGGACAACCTCCGCGGCGGCGTGCTCGGCCTCGGCGCCGTCCAGATGCTCACCTCACCCGGCCGCCGCACCAGCCCGGTGCTCCGCGGCGCCTGGGTGCTCACCACGCTCATGGGCACGCCGGTGCCCGCCCCGCCCGCGAACGTGCCGCCGCTCGAAGCCGCCAGCACCGCCAAGAAGAAGGCCTCCAGCCTTTCCCTCCGCGAGAAACTGGAAGTCCATCGCGCCGACGCCACCTGCGCCTCCTGCCACAACGTCATCGACCCGATCGGCTTCTCGCTCGAACATTTCGACCGCATCGGCCGCTGGCGCGACGTCGACGAGAAGGGCAAGCCGATCGACGCCTCCGGGGTCACCGCCTCCGGCCAGGCCTTCAAGGACCTCAACGCCTTCAAGGCCTTGCTGCTCACCCGCAAGCGTGACTTCGCCCGCCAGATGACGTCCAAGCTCCTCGGCTATTCCCTCGGCCGCAGCCTGGTCGACCGCGACGACGGCACGATCGAGCAGATCGTCGACCGGCTCGAAGCCGACGGCTTCAAGTCCCAGACCCTCCTGCGCGAGATCGTCCTGAGCACCCCTTTCCGCAACCGCAACGAGCTCGCCCTCGCCGAAGCCAAGGCCAAGAAGCCCCAGAAGGACGAAAAAGAGCCGCAGTAAGCCCGCGCTTACCGACCTTGCCTGATTTGCCTTCCCCGCCTGCTTTGCCACACTATCCCTAGCCCTGGCCCTGTCCCCAGCCCTTTCGACCGATGTTCCGCCCCATCTCCCGACGCACGATGCTCCGCGGCTGCGGCGCCGCCCTGGCGCTCCCGCTGATGGAGGCGATGACCCCCGCGGCGCGGGCGGACCAACGCCTCGCCAAGCCGCCGCTGCGCACGGGCTACTTCTTCATGCCCAACGGCGTGAACGAGCGACGCTGGCGACCGGCCGGCAACGCCGAGCAGTTCGAACTGTCCCCGACCCTCGCCCCATTCAAGGGCGTGAAGAACAAGCTCCTCCTGCTGGAGAACCTCACCAACCAGCGCACCGCCGGACGCAACGGACACTGGCCCAAGGTGCCGGCCTGGCTCCATGGCGGTTTCGTGAAGCGCAACGCCGGCAGCGACATCGACGTCGGCGGCGTCTCCGCCGACCAGGTCATGGCCGCCGAGATCGGCAACCAGACGCCTCTCCCCAGCTTCGAACTCGGCCTGGAGCCCACGCGCTCCGGCGTCGACAACGCCGGCGGCGGCTTCGCGATGCTCTACGGCTCGCACCTCGCCTGGCGCGACCCGCACACGCCCGTCCCCAAGGAGATCGTCCCGCAGCTCGCCTTCGACCGCCTCTTCCGCACGGCCTCCGCCGGCCCCGTCGTCTCGGGCTTCAATCCGAACCAGCCGGCCGTGACCAACGCCTTGCAGCGCGACGACCTCAGCGTGCTCGACGCCGTCAGCGAGGACGTCTGGCTGCTCAAGGGGAAGATCAGCGCCGCCGACAAGGTGAAGCTCGACGAATACATGGAGTCCGTCCGCGCCGTCGAGAAGCGCATCGAGAACTCGCTCAAGCCCCAGAAGCGCTGGATCAACGCCGGCCGCTTCGACATCCCGCGCCCCGGCCCCGGCATCCCCCAGGACCACCGCGAACACGTGAGGCAGATGCTCGACATCCTGGCGCTCGCCTACTGGACCGACTCGACCCGCATCAGCACCTTCATGATCGGCGACGCCCAGTCCGGCCGCCGTTTCGACTTCCTCGACGGCGTCACGAACTACTGGCACGGGCTTTCGCACCACCAGAACGACGCCGCCACGATGGCCCAGTACACCAAGGTGATCGAATGGAACGTCGCCCAGTTCGCGGCGTTCTGCGACAAGCTCGACTCCCTCAAGGAGGGCGAAGGCACCGTCCTGGACAACTGCCAGCTGCTCTACGGCTGCTCGATCCGCGACGGCAACAAGCACGACATCGACGACCTCCCCCTGCTCCTCGCGGGCGGCGGCGCCGGCACGATCCGCTCCGGCCGTCGCCTCATCTCCCCGAAGAAGACCCCGATGTGCAACCTGCACCGCGCCCTGATGGAACGCATGGGCGTGAAGAAGGACCAGTTCGGCGACAGCACCGGCGTCCTGCCGCTGGCCTGAGGCTGAAATGTGCTTCTGACGCAGACTTATCTGCGTCCGGATGAGACGACCCGCGTTGAGGAAACGCCGGCACCCGGCAGTCTGAAGGGCATGAGATGGCTCATCGCCCCAGGCCTCCTGACCGTCTGCTTCGCCATCGTGGCAGGAGAGGAGGCGCGCTTCCGTGACACCCAGCCGGACACATGGGTGGCCGCCGACGCCCTGCATCGCAAGCTGCCGACCGCGACCGAAGCCGGGGCCCCGAAGCCGGACCGGACGGTGGGCATGTTCTACTTCAACTGGCACGCCGCCTTCGGGACGAAGCAGGTGCATGACATCTCCAAGATCCTCGCCGCCAACCCGACCAACCCGCAGTGGGGCCCGGTCCAGGCGGCGCATTATTGGGGCGAACCAAGGTTCGGCTACTACCGGCCGGACGACCCTTGGATCATCCGCAAGCACGTGCAGATGCTGACCGACGCCGGCGTGGACATGCTCGTCCTGGACGTCACCAACGCGCTGACCTACGACGCCGAGCGCGAGGCCTTCTGCAAGGTGCTGACCGAAATGAAGGCCGAAGGACGCAAGGTGCCTCAGTTCGCGCTGTTCGCCTACGCGCACCACGTCCCGACGGTCACCCACCTCTGGAAGACCTTCTATCAGCCGGGCCGCTACGCCGACCTATGGTTCCGCTGGCAAGGAAAACCCTTGCTCCTCACCCCGACCGAGGGGCTGCCGCCGGAAGTGCGCGATTTCTTCACGATTCGCACCTCCTGGGCCTGGAGCCGCGGGCAGACCTGGTTCGGCGACGGCAAGGACCGTTGGCCGTGGCTGGATTTCGCCCCGCAGACCGCCGGCTGGCACGAGCGTCCCGACAAGGCTGAGGCGGTGCCGGTGGGCGTCAGCCAGCATCCGACCGGCAACATCGGCCGGAGCTTCCATGGGAGCAAGCAGCCGCCCCCCGGCCAGACACGCTCCGGAGAGGGTCTCTACTTCGACGAACAATGGCGCCATGCCCTGCCGCTCGCGCCGCAGTTCGTCTTCGTGACCGGTTGGAACGAATGGGTCGCGCAACGCTTCCTCGGCGACGGGGTCATCGGCTTCAACGGGAAGATCCTGCCCGTCGGCCAGACGTTCTTCGTGGACCTTTACGACGCCGAGTTCAGCCGGGACCTCGAACCGATGAAAGGCGGTTACGGCGACAACTATTACTGGCAGCTCGCCGCGAACATCCGACGCTACAAAGGCGCCCGTCAACCTCCGCAACCCGGCCCCGACAGGACCATCGCCGTCCCGGGGGATTTCGCGCAATGGCAGCAAGTCAACCCGGCCTACCTGGACGACATCAACGACGTGACGCATCGGGATTTCGGAGGCGTCGGGGATGCGGGTCGCTACGTCAACAAGACCGGACGCAACGACCTTGATTCGTTCAAGGTCGCGCAAGACGCGCGGACGATCTTCTTCCACGCTTCCGCCCGCGGCACGCTCACCTCATCACAGGACCCGGATTGGATGACCCTTTGGCTGGATACCGATCAGGATTCCCGCACCGGGAGGCTCGGTTACGACTACCGCCTCAACCAAGCCCGGAAGTCGCCGGACATCGCCACCGTGGAGAAATGGGATGGCGGACGCTGGGTGCCCCACGGCCAAGCCCGCCTGCAGGTCGGTCGCGACCAACTCCACCTGGCGGTCGACAAACGACTGCTGGGACTGACCGAAGGGACGGCCGTCCGCTTTGATTTCAAATGGACGGATAACGTCCCTGATTCCGGCGAAGGCATGGATTTACTCGACCATGGCGACACGGCTCCGAACGCCCGCTTCAACTATCGTTTCGGAGGATGAGGCGTCGGGCTGATCGCCTCGGCAAGCAAGTGGCGCGACGGCCTTCCTCGCACCACTTGCGGGATAAGGCCACGAGAGGAACCAGGCCCGGCGAAACCTGCCCGGCGCGGTTAATCGACTGAAAATAAAAGCAGCCCGGCGCAGAGCGGGCTGGAATTATCCCGCCGTCCGACAACTATCAGGCGTCCCCACGATGCCCCTGCGTCGTCTCATCCTCCTCCCCTTCCTCGCCGCGCTGGCTTTCGGCGCGCCTCCGGAGGCGCGCATCGACGAGAAGCATCGCGCTTTCCTCAAGGAATACTGCGTCGAATGTCACAACGCGGACAAGCAGAAAGGCAAGCTCCGCCTCGACGACATCGCCCTGAAGCTCGATACGGTCCAGCTCGCGGACCGCTGGCAGAAGATCCTGAACCAGGTCAACTCGGGGGAGATGCCGCCCGACGACTCCAAGCAACCGGCTCCGGTCGCGAAAGCCGATTTCCTCGAGATGCTCTCGGGCACGCTCGTCACCGCGCGGAAGACCATCGGCGACGCCCATGGCCGGATCACGATGCGCCGCCTCAACCGCCGCGAATACAAGAACACCCTCCGCGACCTGCTCGGCGTCGACCTGCCCGTCAACGAACTGCCCGCCGACGGCGGCGCCGGGGCCTTCGACACCGTGGGAGCCTCGCTCTTCATGTCCTCGGACCAGTTCGAACGCTATCTGGCGCTCGGACGTCAGGCGATCGACGAACATTTCATCCGCTTCGCCCCGACGAAGGCCCTGACGATCCGGACCGAAGCCGAGGCCTACGCGAATCCGCGCATCACCAAGTCCTACGCCGACCGCGTCGACTGCCATGAACGCTACGTCGCCTGGACCAAGGCGGTCGATGAGGCGGCGGCCCGCCCCGAAAACAGCCCCATCGTCGCGGCCCTCGCGGCCGAGAAGAAAGGCGACGCCACCTACCGCTATTACCAGTGGCAGCGCATCCCGGGCGCGCCCAGCCCGGAGAAGTTCGGCTACCTCGATGCGATCCATGCGGACGAGCAAGGCCGGCGTAATTGGGTGCACTACGCTCCCCACCAGCGGGCCTACCTGGCCAACCCCGCGACGAAGACAGGCTCCTTCCTCACCTACGAGGACGTCTTCGCCAACCCTTACCAGCCTTTCAACGTCCCCGGAGACTGGCCGGCCGGCCGCTATCATGTCCGCGTCCGCATCGCCGCCACCGCCGATACGCCCAAGTCACGGCATTTCGTCGAGTTCGGCCCGATGCATGGCGCGGTCGCCAGCACGCATGCGGTGACCGGCACGATGGAGCGGCCGCAGGTCCTGGAGATCCCGGTGACGATCACCACCGGGGGAAGCCGCGGATTCTTCCTCCGCGAACGCGGCTCCTTCGACTCCAATGAGCGGGCCCACCAGATCTTCGGGGAAGCCCTCCGGCGCAACGGCGTCGGGCCAGAGTTCGCCCTCTGGATCGACTGGATCGAAATCACCAACGTCGACGGCCAGAGGGCCAACCACAAGCAGAGGCGCGAGGTCGAACTCCACGCCAACGCGATGGTCGGCGGGACCTACAAAGGCTATGTCAAGGGAGGCCACGAAGCGGCGCAGGCGTTCCTCGCCACGGGCAAGCCGCAGAAAGACATCCCCGACGCGCAGGCGGCGAAATTTCGGATCAAGGTCTTCGAGGAGAATGGACCTAGCTTCCGTCGCTACCTGGAAGATCCGCTCACGAAGACGGGCGCCTACCTGACCATTCACAACGTCCACAAGGAGGAAGCCATCACGCTCCCGCCCGATCAGCCTTCGGGCTGGCTCAAGACCAAGCACGTGACCCCGACGGTCCTGCCGGGAGAATACGTCCTACGACTCCGCATCGGCGCGACCCCGGACGCCCCGAAGGAACGACGCTACCTGGCCGTCGGGACGCGACTCTCCGGCGAGGAGGACTTCACGCTCCTCGAGACCCGTGAGGTGACCGGCACCACCACGGACCCTCAGGTGATGGAACTACGCGTGAACGTCACGGCCGACAGCCCGCGGACGTTCATCCTGCGCGAGAAGCGTGAGGTCAAATTGGACTTGGAGCGCTATCAGGCCGCCCGGAAGGAGACCGGCATGGGTCCGCCTCCGGCGCTCTGGATCGACTGGGTCGAATGGGAAGGCCCCCTGACGGCCGAAGGAAAAGCCGCCGGCCCGACGCCGGTCCTGACCCGCGGCGCCGGCCGGACGGACGAAGATCAGGCGCGCGCCTGTTTGGCCGACTTCGCCCGACGCGCCTTCCGCGGACGTTCCGCCGAGCAGCCCTTCCTCGACCGGCTCATGGGCATCTACCGCGCCGGCCGTCAGAGCGGGCTCGACCACGAGCGCGCCTTGCGTGAACCGCTCAGCGTGATCCTCGCCTCTCCCGGCTTTCTCTATCTCTCCGAACCCAACCCCGGGAAAGGATCCCGCCGGCTCGACGACCTCGAACTCGCCTCCCGTCTGTCCTACTTCCTCTGGAGCGCCCCGCCCGACGCCGAGCTCCTGCGCCTCGCCGAGAAGAACACCCTGCACGAGCCCGTCATCCTGGGCGCGCAGGTCGACCGCTTGATCGCCGACCCCAAGTCGGCCGCCTTCGTGACCGGCTTCACCCACCAGTGGCTCGGAATGAACCGCCTGGATTTCTTCCAGTTCGACACCAAGCTCCACAAGGATTTCGACGACAGCACCAAGGCGGCCGCCCGTGATGAGGTCTATCAGACCATCGACCACATCCTGCGCCAGGGGGACAGCCTCCACCACCTGCTCAAGAGCGACTACGTGGTGATCAACGGCCTGCTCGCCGATTACTACGGATTGAGCGAGGTCAGCGGCGACGCCTTCCGCAAGGTGAAGCTGCCCAAGGATTCGCCGCGCGGCGGCCTGCTCGGCATGGCCGCCATCCTGGCTATGGGCAGTAACGGCCGCGACACCAGCCCGGTCGAACGAGGTGCTTGGATCCTGCGCAAGCTGCTGCACGAACCGCCGCCCCCTGCCCCGCCGAACGTCCCGCAGCTTAATCGCCTCGAAGACAAGCTCCTCTCTACCCGCGAACGCCTCTCCGCGCACCAGGAGCAACCTCAGTGCGCCCAATGCCATCGTAAGATCGACCCCCTCGGCTTCGGACTGGAGAACTTCAACGCCACCGGCAAATGGCGGACGACCGAGACCTACGAGAAGAGGGGGGTCGGCCGGAAGACCTGGCCGATCAGCCCGGCCGGCGCCTTCTACAAGGGATCGAGCTTCAAGGACTACTTTGAGCTCCGCGACCAGATCGCCGCCCATCCTGAGAAGTTCGGCCGCGGCTTCACCGAGTCTCTCGTGGAGTATGGCCTGGGACGTCCGTTCGGCTTCCTCGACGAACCGCTCGCCACGGCCATCCTCACGGAGGCGCAGGCCAAGGATTATCAGATGGCCGCCTTCCTCCGCGCGCTCATCCTCTCCGAGACTTTCCAAACCAAATGAGCCGAACCGACCTCAGCCGACGCCACTTCCTCCGCGCCGCCGGCACGCTGATCGCCCTGCCCGCGCTGAGCTCGCTGGGCTTCAAGGCCTTCGCCGCCGAGAAGCCTGTCAGCCAACCGAAGCGCATGGTCTTCCTGGGCTTCGGCTACGGGGTGACCAATGAGACTTGGTTCCCGTCCCTCAAGGATACCGGAGCCGACTACGCCCTGCCCGCCGGACTCGCCCCGCTGGCCGAACACAAGAAAGATTTCACGATCGTCCAAGGCCTCGCGAACAAGTTCAGCGATGAAGCCCACTGGGGCAGCACCTTCTGGCTGACCGGCGCCAACCGCTACGCGCAGCCCGGGCAGAGCTTCCACAACGGCATCTCCGCCGACCAGGTCGCCGCCGCCAAGCTCGGCATGGACACGCGTTATGGCTCCATCCGGCTCGACTGCGCCAACGCCAGCGATTCCGGACACGGCCCCGGCTCGATGGCCTGGGATGCGCGAGGCAAGCCGCTGGCCGGGCACGAGAACCCGGTCGCCGCCTACCATCGTCTCTTCTCCGACGAGACCATGCCGCTCGCCCGACGCCAGGCGCTGCTCGCCCAGCAGCGCAGCGTGCTCGATGCCGTGCTCGAAGACGCCGCCCGCGTCCGTCGCGGCCTCTCGCGCGCCGATACCGACAAGCTCGAGGAATACTTCCAAAGCGTCCGCGACATCGAACTGCGGCTCTCGAAGGACGAACAATGGCTGGACCGCCCCAAGGCCAAGGCGCCCTTCCCTCCGCCCAAGCCTGGCCTCGCCGGCAAGGACGAGATCAAGGTGATGTATGACCTGATCGTCGCGGCGCTCCAGACCGACAGCACCCGCGTCCTCACCTATCGTCAGCCGGTCAGCTCCCTCCTCGCCAGCCTCAGCGTGAAGGTGGCTTCGCACGACATGAGCCACTACGCCCCGGGCGAACGCATGGAAGCTTCGCAGAAACGCGACCTCGAGCAAAGCAGGCTGCTGGCCGGTCTCTTCGCCAAGCTCAAGGCCACGAAGGAAGCCGACGGCTCCAGCCTGTTCGACCACACCACGATCGCGTACGGCAGCAATATCCGCACGATCCATTACCTAGACAACTGCCCCACGCTGATCGCCGGGGGCGGCGCCGGCATCCGCCTCGGCCGGCATATCGCCCTCCAAGGCAAGAGCACCCCGCTCTGCAATCTCTGGCTCACCCTCCTGCGGGGCAGTGGCGTGAAGGTCGACAGCCACGGCGACAGCAATGGCACCCTCAAGGAACTGACCGCCTGACCCTCTCATGAACACCCTAAGTCTCCTCCTACTCACCCTCACCCTGCCCGCCTTCGCCCAGGAAGGCTTCACGCCGCTCTTCAACGGCAAGGACCTTTCCGGCTGGGACGGCGAACCCGGACTCTGGGCCGTCGAGGACGGCGTGATCGTGGGCACGAGCGAAGTCGGCAAGCCGAAGACGAACTCGTTCCTGATCTGGAACGGCAAGGTGAAGGACTTCGAACTGCGCGCGACGGTCAAGGTGGTCGGCGACAACAACTCCGGCGTCCAATACCGCAGCCGCCGCCTGCCTGAAGTCACGCCTTGGACGATCCTCGGTTACCAGTGCGACGTCCATCCGACCGACGTCCATACGGCCATGACCTACGAAGAACGCGGCCGCGGGATCTTCGGCTATAACGGCGTCGACGTGGTGATGGACCCGACGGGCCAGCGCTGGCAGGTCGGCGAACGCCCGCGCGTGCAGGCCGACATCTCCCAATACAACGAGTTCACGGTGATCGCCCGCGGCAATCGCCTCGAACATAAGGTGAACGGCCGGACGACCTCGGTCTTCATCGACCACGACGAGAAGGGCCGCGCCCTCGAAGGCCTCATCGCGATCCAGCTCCACGCCGGCAATCCGCATAAGACCTACGTGAAGCAGGTCCTGCTCAAAGTCCTGGAAGACGGTCCTGTCCTGCCCTTCGACCAAGCCGCCCTCCCCGCCGGCGCCAAGAAGATCGACAAGCCCAAGGTCGTCAGCGCCCAGGGCAAGAACCCGCCCGCCAAGAAGGCCCCGGCCAAGAAGTAAGCGCCGAACCCTCCGGCCATAATGGGGTCAGACCCTATTAATGGGGCCTGACCCCATTTCCGTCTTTGCCCTCAGCCTGCTTTGCCCCGTAATTTGCTTTTATCCCCATGCGACCCCTGCTCGCCCTGCTGTTCGCCACCCTGACGGCCCTCGCCGCCCCGCAGCGACCCAACGTCGTGCTGGTCCTCGCCGATGACCTCGGCTACTCCGACCTCGGCTGCTACGGCGGCGAGATCGCCACGCCGAACCTGGACGGTCTCGCGAAGAACGGCGTCCGCTTCACGCAGTTCTACAACACCGCCCGCTGCTGGCCCTCCCGCTCCGCGCTGCTCTCGGGCTACTATGCTCAGCAGATTCACCGCGACGCCCTCCCTGGCATCGGCGGCGGCGGCCAAGGCGTGCGCCAGTCCTGGGCGCGACTGCTGCCGGACTTCCTGAAGTCGGCCGGCTATCGCAGCTATCACAGCGGAAAATGGCACATCGACGGACCCGTCCTCGCCGGCGGCTTCGACCGCTCGCTCGATATGCGCAATCAAGGCAACTTCTTCAGCGCCAAAGGCAACTCGATCGATGACGTCCCGGTGAAAGTCCCGGCCGACGAGAAAGGTTACTACGCGACCGTCGCGACGGCCGACCACGCCATCGACTGCCTCAAGGATCACGCGGCCAACCATGCCGACAAGCCCTTCTTCCACTACGTGCCGTTCATCGCCCCGCACTTCCCTCTCCACGCCCTGCCCGAAGACATCGCCAAGTATCGCGACAAGTACCTCGCCGGCTGGGAAGCCCTGCGTACCTCCCGCCACGCCCGCCAGAAAGAACTCGGCCTGACGAACACGACGCTCTCCGCCGTCGAACCCGAGGTCGGGCCGCCCTACGCCTTCCCAGACGCCATCGCCAAGCTCGGCCCGAACGAAGTGAACCGTCCGCTTCCCTGGGATTCACTCACCCATGAACAGCGCCGCTTCCAGGCGACCAAGATGGCCATCCACGCCGCGATGGTCGACCGCATGGACCAGGAGATCGGCCGCATCATCGCCCAGCTCAAGGCCATGGGCGCCTACGAGAACACCCTTATCCTCTTCGCCTCCGACAACGGCGCCAGCGCCGAGATCATGGTGCGCGACGGTGGCCACGACCCGCAGGCCGAGATGGGCAGCGCCGCGACCTACCTCTGCCTCGGGCCTGGCTTCTCCAACGCCGCCAACACCCCGCACCGTAGGCACAAGACCTGGGTGCACGAAGGGGGCATCAGTACGCCGCTCATCGCCGCCTGGCCGGCCGGCCTCCCCGCCCGGGGCGAACTCCGCCGCACTCCGGCCCACGTCATCGACATCGTCCCGACCGTGCTCGAACTCGCCGGGGTGACCAAGCCGACCGAGTGGAAGGGCCAGGCTATCCCTGCCGCCCCCGGCAAGAGCCTCGTGCCCGCGCTCAAGTCCGATGTCACCATCGTTCGCCCGAGCCTCTGGTGGCTGCACGAGGAGAACAAGGCCATCCGCGTCGGCGACTACAAGCTGGTGGCCGCCAAGGGCGATGCCTGGGCCCTCTACGACCTGAGTAGTGATCGCGCCGAGCAGTTCGACCTCTCCGCCAAGATGCCCGAAAAAGCCAAGGAACTCGCCGACCTCTGGCAGAAGCAGACCGACGAATACGTGGCCCTCGCTAAGCTGACCCTCGCCGAGCAGCCCAAGGGCAAGGCCGGCAAGAACAACGCCAAGAAGAAAGCGAAGTAAGCTCGAGACAGAGTTGACCGGTTGATCCGTTGAATGGTTGGCCAGACACTCAGCACACAATCACCTGCCAGCTCGAACCGAGTCTCACCGTTGCACTTTTGCACCTTTGCACGGTATCGTCATCCTACCCCTACCCCCACCCCTACCCCTATTTAAAAACCATGCGCTCCCTCCTCGCCCTCCTGCTGCTGGCTCCGCTGGCGGCGCTCACCGCGGCTGACAAGCCCAAGGCCGCCCAACAGGCGCCCAAGAAACAAGCCCGCCCGACGCCGCCCACCCGCGCCTTCGACGCCCCGGGCGCGCCGGAGTTCGTGAAGCTCGGCGACAAGACCTCGCTCAAGGACGGCAACTATCTCGTCGGCCCGACCTACGTCGCCGCCCCGGAGACCAAGGCCGTCGAGGGCGTGCCCCAGGGCAAGATCCAGCAGTTCCAGATCGATTCGAAGACCACGCAGCGCTTCAACCCGGGTATCGCGCGCGAAGAGTTCGGCGTGCCGGATCCGAACAACCCCAAGACCCTCATCGTCAAGACGCACACGATCGACTACAAACGCACCATCACCGTCTACATCCCGGCCCAGTACGTCCCGGGCACCGCCGCTCCCCTGCTCGTCACGCACGACGGCCCGGGCCTCGGCAAGCCGGACCTCAACACGGCTCGCATCCTCGACAACCTGATCGCCCAGAAGCGCATTCCCGCGCTCATCATGGTGCAGATCGCCAACGGCGGCGGCGACGCCCAGGGCCACGAACGCGGCAAGGAATACGACACCATGTCCGGCCTCTACGCCGAATATATCCAGCATGAGATCCTCCCCCTCGTGGAAAAGAATTTCGGCGTGAAGTTGACCACCGACCCCGAAGGTCGAGCCACCATGGGGTCGAGCTCCGGCGGCTCCGCCGCGCTCATCATGGCGTGGTATCACCCGGAATGGTTCCGCCGCGTGCTCACCACCTCAGGCACCTTCGTGAACCAGCAGTGGCCCTTCGACCCCAAGACCCCGGGCGGCGCCTGGGATTTCCACGAAACCCTGATCCCGAACAGCGAACGCAAGCCCATCCGCATCTATCTGGCCGTCGGCGACCGCGACAATTACAACCCCAACGTCATGCGCGACGGCATGCACGACTGGGTCGAGGCCAACCACCGCATGGCCAAGGTCCTCAAAGCCAAGGGCTACCCCTACCAGTATTACTTCTGCCAGGATTCCGGCCACGGCATCGGCAACGCCCGCCCCCAGCTCCTGCCCGCCGCCCTCGAATGGCTCTGGCAGGGCTATCAGCCTCGCTGAGACCTATCGCCATGTGCCGCGCCGTCTGCTTCTTGCTGGCCGCTCCTTTGCTGGGCCTTGAATACGCACACAAGCCGGCGGATCCTCAGCCGACAGGCTGGCCGCTGACGGCGGAAGAAAGCGCTTTCATCGCCAAGCCGGAATTCGAACGCCGACCCGGCCGCGAGATCAATAAGCACCTCCCGCACCTCTGGCCGGCCGTGCCTTCCGCCGGTTCTTGGGGCGGCACCTCGTGGGTCGACACGCATGCGAAGTTGGTCGACCATGTCCGCAAGAACGCCGGCCCATGCGACGTCCTGCTCGTCGGCGATTCGATCACCCAGCAATGGGGCAGCCCGCTCGACAAGGGCGTGCTGAACGCCGCCTGGCTCAAGGCCTTCCCGGGCGCCAAGACGATCAACATCGGCATCGGCGGCGACAAGGCGCAGAACGTGCTCTGGCGCCTCGACCATGGCGGCGTCGACGGCCTGCAACCGAAGGCCGTCGTGCTGATGATCGGCAACAACAACATGTTCTTCACGCCCGAGACCGGCGTCGCCGCCGCAGCCAAGGGCGTCGAAGCGTGCGCCCGCAACCTGCGCGAGAAATTCCCGGACGCCGCGCTCATCGTCGTGAAGATCCTGCCCTGCCATGCGCCCAAGGTGCGCTTCTACGAGGACATCCTGCTGACCAACGCCGAGATCGACAGACTGAACCTCGGCGCCGACCCGAAGATCAAGATGCTCGACCTGACGAAGGACTTCCTGAACGCCGACGGCACGATCAAGAAAGCGCTCTTCACCCCGGACAATATTCACCTGTCCCTCGAGGGCTATGCCGTCTACGCGGCACGCCTGGAGCCCTTGCTCAAGCCGGCGATCGGCCGGTGAGACCTTCGGCCGAAGAACTCATCTCAGGATCATGAATCTTTCGTTGATCAGCGCCCTGATGCTGTGCGCGGCCCTCGCCTCAGCCCAGATTCCCTGCAACCCGTTCACCGCACCCGGCGCCTATGACACCCAAGCTTGGCGTGCCGAATGGCCCGGCTGCCCGTGGGAGGACGGCGTCAGCGAAGGAAGGGTCAGCGTGGTTGCCCGTCCCGACGGCAAACGCTGGCGCATCGATTACGCACCCGGACGCATCGGCCCCTCCGAAGGCGGCGCGGCCTGGAATCAGTCCTTCGAAAGTCGCGACGAAGTCGTCCTCTCTTATGTGGTCCGCTTCTCGCCCGATTTCGACTGGAAGAAAGGCGGCAAGTTGCCGGGCCTCGGCGGCGGCCCCGGCAAGACCACCGGCGGCCGGAAGGCCGACGGCCTGAACGGATTCTCCGTGCGCCCGATGTGGCGGGCCGACGGACGCATGGAGGCCTACGCCTACCATGCCGGCCAGACCAAGGATTATGGCGATAGCTTCAGCCTGCCCAAGACCTTCCTCCTCCCCCGCGATCAGGACGTCAACATCCGCCTACGCGTACGCCTGAATCATCCCGAACGGGCCGACGGCCTGCTTGAACTCAAAGTCACGTTCGGGGATACCTCGGCCGAAGTCGCCGCGCGGACGATGGTCTGGCGCAAGACGCCGACCATCCAAGCCGACAAAGTCCTCTTCGAGACCTTCCACGGCGGCAACGACCTTTCCTGGGCGCCCGACCGCCCCTGCCATGCCGAGTTCGGAGGCTTGAGGTTGGAGTAGGGAGAATACCGCGAGACGGCTGACTCCGCGGAACGGGATTGCAGGCCGGAGGGATTCGGCTGACATCGACGCAACCCCCATGCGCTCCCTGCTGCTCGCCCTGCTCGGCCTCACCGCCGCCCTCCCCGCCCAGGACATCGTCATCTACGGCGGGACGTCCGGCGGCATCACCGCCGCCATCCAGGCCGCCCGCGAAGGCCGCACGGCCGTCCTCATCGAGCCGACGAAGTTCCTCGGCGGCCTGACGACCGGCGGCCTCGGCGCCACCGACATCGGCAACAAGCGCGCGATCGGCGGACTCTCCCGGGAGTTCTACGCGGCCGTCGGCTCGTATTACGCCGACCCCGCCAAGTGGGTCCACCAGACCCGCGAGGCCTATTTCGCGCGCCGTCCCAACGGCAACATCGCCGACGAAGGCACGATGTGGACCTTCGAGCCGCACGTGGCCTCGGCGATCTACGACCGGATGCTCAAGGCCGCCGGCGACAAGGTGACGGTGGTCTACGGCGAACGCCTCGACCTGAAGAAGGGCGTGGTCAAGGACGGCACGCGCATCGTCAAGATCGTCATGGAAAGCGGCCGCGAGTTCTCCGGCAAGATGTTCATCGACGCCACCTACGAAGGCGACCTGATGGCCAAGGCCGGCGTCAGCTACCATGTCGGCCGCGAAGCCAACGCGACCTACGGCGAGACGCTCAACGGCGTCCAGGTCGGCCACGCGCGCTCCCACCAGTTCAAGGTCGAGGTCGACCCCTACGTGAAGAAGGGCGACCCCTCGAGCGGCCTCCTGCCCGGCATCGAGAAGGATATCCCCGGCCCCGACGGCTCGGGAGACCGCAAGGTCCAGGCCTACAACTTCCGCATGTGCACGACGGACGTCCCGGAGAACCGCCGCGACTGGGAGAAACCGGCCAACTACGACGAGCGCTGGTATGAGCTGGCCCTCCGTAACGTCGAAGCCGGCGAAGACCGCCACTCCTGGGCGCCCACGCCGATGCCCAACCGGAAGACGGACACCAATAACAACTTCGCGATCAGCACCGACTTCATCGGCCAGAACTGGGATTACGCCGAGGCCGACTACGCCACGCGCGCCAAGATCTGGCAGGCCCACGAGGACTGGCAGAAAGGCCTGATGTGGACCTACGCCCATCATCCCCGCGTGCCGGAGAAGATGCGCCTGGCGTTCCAGCGGCTCGGCCTGGCGAAGGACGAGTTCCTGGACAACGGCAACTGGCCCCGCCAGCTCTACGTCCGCGAAGCCCGCCGCATGGTCTCCGACTACGTGATGTCCGAGAAGAACTGCCGCCGCACCGAGGTCATCGACGACTCCGTCGGCATGGGCGCCTACAACATGGATTCGCACCACATCCAGCGGTTCGTGACCAAGGAAGGCTTCGTCCGCAACGAAGGGGACGTCCAGGTCGGCAGCAAGCCCTACCCCGTCAGCTACCGGAGCATCCGCCCGAAGGCCTCCGAGTGCACCAATCTCCTCGTGCCGGTCTGCCTGAGCGCCAGCCACATCGCCTACGGCTCGATCCGCATGGAGCCCGTCTTCATGGTCATGGGCCAGTCCGCCGCGACGGCCGCCGGCCTCGCCATCGAGCGCGGCACCAGCGTCCAGGCCGTCGACTATGGCGCGCTCAAGGAACGCCTCCTCGCCGCGGGCCAGGTCCTCGACTTCATCCCCGCCGCCGCGACCGGCGGCGCCCACGGCGTGGACAAGGCCAAGCTCCCGGGCGTCATCGTGGACGACACCGCCGCCGCCCTCAAGGGCTTCGACTCGCCGGGCCATACGAGCCCTCGCTATGTCGGCGACGGTTACCGCCACGACGGCAACGCCGAGAAAGGCGCGATGACCGCCCGCTACGTCCCCACCCTGCCCGCCGCCGGATCCTACCGCGTGGCGATCTCCTACAGCATGAACGGCAACCGCGCCACGAACGTCCCGGTGACCATCCGTCATGCCGCAGGCGAGACCAAGGTGCTCGTGAACCAGAAGCTCAAGCCCGCCGTCGAGGGCCTCTTCCACGTCGTCGGCACCTTCGAGTTCGCCGCCGGCCAGGCCGGCTGGGTCGAGATCGGCAACGCCGGCACCGACGGCCACGTGATCGTCGACGCCGTGCAGTGGCTCCCGGCCAAGAAGTGAGCTTTTAGGCTCAACCTTCGGGAGCCGATGGGGTTCACTGTGGACACCCCATGCTTCCCCGAGCCTTCCTGACCGGCCTCGCGTGCCTCTGCACGGCCCTCTGCTCCGCCCAGACCCGGCCGAAGCAGCCGGACATCATCTTCTTCCTGATCGATGACCTCGGCTTCGCCGACTGCGGCTTCAACGGCGGCAAGGAGATCAAGACGCCGAACATCGACCGGCTCGCCCGCGGCGGCGCGATCATCGAGAACCATTACGTGCAGCCGGTGTGCTCGCCGACCCGCTCCACGCTGATGACCGGACGCTACCCGACGCATACCGGGGTCTACACGATCGTCTCACCGGGAGCCGGCTGGGGCCTGCCGCTGGCCGAACGCACGCTGGCCGACGCCCTGCGCTCGGCCGGCTACCGGACCGCCCTCACGGGCAAGTGGCACCTCGGCGAATTCGAGAAAGCCTACCAGCCCAACGCCCGCGGCTTCGACCACCAGTATGGCCACTTCTTCGGGATGCTCGACTACTTCACCCACGAACGGATGAACAAGCTCGACTGGTATCGCAACGGCGCGCCGCTCAAGGAAGAGGGCTACACGACGCACCTGATCGCCAAGGAGGCCTGCAAGGTGGTGACCTCGGCCGACCAGGCGAAACCGCTCTTCCTCTACGTGCCCTTCAACGGCGTCCACAGCCCCTTCCAAGTCCCGGACAGCTATCTCAAGCCCTACGCCCATCTGAAAGGCAACCGTCAGAAGCTCGCCGGCATGCTCGCCGCGGTCGACGAGGCCGTCGGTCAGATCGAAGCGGCGCTGCAGCAGGCCGGCCGCCTCGAGAACACCCTCATCGTCTTCTCCAGCGACAACGGCGGCCCGCCCCCGGGCGACAACACCCCGCTCCGCGACTTCAAAGGCTCGATCTTCGAAGGGGGCGTCCGCGCCGCGGCCTTCGCCACGTGGCCGGGCCGCATTCCGGCCGGACAGCGCATCCGCCAGCCGATGCACATGGTCGACTGGTATCCGACCCTGATCAAGCAGGCCGGCGGCTCCCTCGAACAGAAGCTGCCGATCGACGGGCTCGACGTCTGGCCGATGCTGACGAAGCAGGCCGCCTCGCCCCACGACGCCATCCTCTCGGTGTCGACCCAAGGCCCCGCCCGCGCCGCGGTCCGGATGGGCGATTGGAAGCTGATCGTGGCTGGCGGAGCCGACGACGTCGCGCCGTCCGGCAAGAAGAAAGGCAAGAAGTCCGCCGGCAAATATGAGTCGGTCGCGCTCTACGACCTCTCCGCCGACCCCTCCGAAGCCAAGAACCTGGCCGAAGCCCAGCCGGAACGGGTCAAGGCCATGCGCGCCCGGCTCGCCGAACTGCTCAAGGACGCCGTGCCCTCGGGCGTGCGCTGAGCCATGCGTCTGCTCTGCCTGCTCGCCTCCGCCCTGCTGCTCGGCGCCGCCGAACCGACGAAACCCAACTTCGTCTTCGTGCTCATCGACGACATGGGCTGGGGCGACTTCTCCTGCTTCGGCAACACGGAAGCCAAGACCCCGAACATCGACCGGCTCGCCGCCGAAGGCCTGCGCTTCAAGCAGTTCTACGTGAACTCGCCGATCTGCTCGCCCTCGCGATGCGCGTTCGTGACGGGCCAATACCCGCAGCGCTGGCGGATCAACTCCTTCCTTGAATTCCGCGCGGCCAACGAGGCCAAAGGCAACGCCCAATGGCTGGATCCGCAGGCACCCTCCCTCGCCCGCACGCTGCAGGCCGGCGGTTACGCCACCGGCCACTTCGGCAAATGGCACCTCGGCGGCCAGCGTGACGTCGCCGACGCCCCGCCGATCAAGGCCTACGGCTATGACGCGTCCCTGACGAACTTCGAGGGCATGGGGCCGAAGCTCCTCCCGCTGACGCTGAAGCCCGGGGACAAGGAGCCGAAGAGGCTCTGGGCCGACGCCGAGCGCCTCGGCGGGCCGGCGACGTGGATGGACCGCTCGAAGATCACCTCCGGCTACGTGGACGCCGCCGTCCGGTTCATCGACGCCGCCGCGGCGAAGCGTCAGCCCTTCTACGTCGACCTCTGGCCGGACGACGTCCACAGCCCCTACTTCCCGCCGCTCGAAAAGTGGTCGCCGGAGAAACATCGGATCTACCTCGCGGTGCTCGAGGAGATGGACCGCCAGCTCGGCCGCCTGTTCGCGCGGGTGAGGGATGACCCCGCGCTGCGCGACAACACGATCTTCGTCGTGTGTTCGGACAACGGACCGGAACCCGGCGCGGGGTCGGCCGGTCCGTTCCGCGGCCACAAGACCCAGCTCTTCGAAGGCGGCCTGCGGTCGTCCTTGGTCGTCTGGGCTCCTGGGCGCATGGCGAAGGAACGCATCGGAGGAGCGGATGCGGCCTCGGTCTTCGCCGCCATGGACCTGGCGCCGTCGCTGGCCCGCCTCGCCGGCCTGCCCTCGCCCGCCGGCCTCGACGGCGCCGACCTCTCAGCGACGCTCCTGGGCGGCCCGGCCGCCTCCCATCCCGGCACGATCTGCTGGCGACGTCCGCCCGACCGCAAGAACTGGCCACCGGCCCTCCCCGACGCCCAGCCGGACCTCGCGATCCGCGAGGGCGACTGGAAGCTGCTCTGCGAATATGACGGCACCAAGCCGCTCCTTTACGACCTCTCGAAGGACCCCGGCGAAACGATCGACCTCGCTTCCCGCGAACCCGCCGTCGTGGCGAGACTCTCGGCCGCCATCCTGGCCTGGCATCGCTCCATGCCCGCCGACCGCGGCCAGGAAGTCGGACTCCGACCGACCAAGGGCGGCGGGAAGAAGCAAAAGAAGTGAGCGCCTACTTGCCTGCCTTCGCCTGCTCGCGGGCGAGCGCGTCGAGGTGCGCGAAGTCGGGCGCGGACATCTCCATCCGTCGCGCCAGCCAGGCATAGGCGGCCTTCAATGCCAGCCAGGTCGGCTGGTGGCCGGAATGATGGTCGAACATCTCGAGGTCGCCTGCCCGGCCCGCGAGTGCCCGCGTCTGGCGGGCCGCCGCCAACAGAGGGCCGCACGTCGCTTCGCTGTCATATTGCCCGGCAATCAGGAAGAAAGGCGGAGCATGGAAGGCGAGCAGCTGTTCCTGCGAAAGCCCGTCCGCGCGCATGGCCTTCAGCTTGTCGCCGAAATACCAAGCGTCGCCCCAGTTGGAGGAATCCCACGCCAGCCCGAAATCGCTCGCGACGATCGCCTTGAAGCGCGGATCGAGGCATCCGGCGTAGAAGGCCATCTTGCCGCCGAGCGAATGCCCCATCACCGCGAGCCGGGCCGGGTCGACCAGCGCATCCGCCGCCAGGAGGTCGGCCGTCAGACGCGTGTCATGGGTGAGCTTGCCCATGCCCGTCCAACCGGGCTCTTGCCGGGCGAGCTTGGCCGCGGCGTCGCGCCAGACGCCCATCCCGCCCTTGCTCGCCTTCTGCTCATCCGGCGTCAGCAGGTTGAACGGGTAGGCCTCGACCGCGGCGACCACGTAGCCCTGCCGGACGAGATGCAACCCGAAGAACGCCGTGTTCCGCTCCGGCCCGAGCCGTTGCTTTGACCGCAGATCGTAACCGCACATCCGGTCGGGATCATAGAACGGGACGACGACTCCGGCGGTCCGGCCCTCGAGCCGGAGGGGCTTCAGGATCAGGACACGCTGCCAGGTCTCCGGGCCGGTGCGCTGGCGGAAAAGCTGCGCCCGGAAATCCGGCGTCTCGAAGGATTCGACCCGCTCCGCCATGCCGGCCGGGCCGACAGCCGACCGCGGGGCACCCAGCGCCCGCTGCCATTTTTCCCGCAGACCTTGCCCATCGCCTGGCCGCGACCCTTCGGCGGCGGACACCCCTGCGGCGATAAGACAGAAAATGAGGGCGAGGGGCCGCACGACGGAGCAGGATGCGAGGCGCCTCCCGCCCCGCAACCGTCAAACCTGCCTGCTAATGACTCGCAACCCCGGGCGGTAAGGCTTGTCTGAATACCCGACGCCGACCCCTCCGGCGACACCCCATGTCCCGCCTTTGCTCCCCCCTCGTCCTCGCGCTGGCCGCCGCCGCGGCCTCGGCCGTCGACTTCAACCGCGAAGTCCGACCCATCCTGGCCCAGCATTGCTTCGCCTGCCACGGCATGGACGAACAGGCGCGCAAAGGAAAACTCCGCCTCGACCTCGCCGACTCCGCCCATGGCAAAGGCAAGTCGGGCGAACTCGCCATCGTCCCGGGCCAGCCTGACAAGAGCGAGGTCATCCATCGCATCTTCTCCGAAGACCCGGACGACATCATGCCGCCGCCGGAAGCGAAGAAGCCGATGTCCGCCAAGGACAAGGCGGTCCTGCGGGCTTGGATCGCGGAAGGCGGCGTCTATCAGCCGCACTGGGCCTTCTCCGCGCCGAAGCAGGCGCCCCTGCCGCAAGCCGGCGTCCATCCGATCGACGCCTTCGTGCGCGCTCGCCTCGCCCAGGCCGGCCTGAAGCCTTCGCCCGAGGCCGACCGCTTCGCCCTCGTGCGTCGCGTGACTCTGGACCTCACCGGCGTGCCTCCCACTCCCGAAGAGGCCGACGCCTTCGTCCAGGATAAGTCGCCCGAAGCCTACGAGAAACTCGTCGACCGCCTGCTCGCTTCGCCGCGCTACGGCGAACGCTGGGCGCGCCGCTGGCTCGACCTCGCCCGCTACGCCGACACCAACGGTTTCGAGAAGGACCGCCCGCGCACGATCTGGCCTTACCGCGACTGGGTCGTGAAGGCGATCAACGCCGACCTGCCCTACGACCAGTTCGGCATCAAGCAGCTCGCGGGCGACCTGCTGCCCGACGCCACGCCCGACGACCTCATCGCCACCGGCTTCCACCGCAACACGATGCTCAACGAAGAAGGCGGCGCCGACCCCAACGAGTATCGTTTCTACTCCATGGTCGACCGCGTCGGCGCCACCGGCGCGGCCTGGATGGGGCTGACGATGAACTGCGCCCAGTGCCATACCCACAAGTATGACCCCATCCTGCACACGGATTACTACGGCGTCATGGCGCTCCTGAACAACGCCGACGAACCGACCTACCATATCCCGGCGCCCGACCACGCCAAGCAGGTCGCCGAACACGCGCGGAAGATCGCCGAGGCCGAGGCCGCGCTGCCCGGCAAGTTCCCCGGCGGCGTCGCCGCCCTCGACCCCAAGGTCGACGCTTGGATCGCCGCCGAAGCTCCCAAGGCCTCGAAATGGGAAGTCCTCCGCCCGGCCAAGCTGCAGACCACGATGCCGAAACTCGAGGTCCAGCCGGACGGCTTCATCCTCGGCGGCGGCGACAGCACCAAGAGCGACGTCTACGACCTGACCTTCGACCGGCCGCTCAAAGGCGTCACGGCGATCCGGCTCGAAGTCGCCGACCACCCCTCCCTGCCCAACGACGGGCCGGGCCTGACCAGTTACGAAGGACCGCTCGGCGGCTTCTTCCTCAGCGAACTCCAGGCCTGGCATGGCGACCGGCGGCTCGAATTCGGCGAAGCCTTCGCGACGAACGACGAAGAAGAGGACCGCATCAGCGACGCCGCCGCCGCGCCCAAGGCCAAAGCGAAGGCGAAAGGCAAGGCGGCCCGGAAGAAGAACAACGCCTCGGCCGCGCTGGACGGCGAGATGTCGAGCGGCTGGCAGGTGCTGGGCGGCTACGGCCAGCGCCAGACCGCCGTCTTCCGTTTCGCCAAGCCCACCGACCTGCCCGCCGGCTGGACGCTGAAGATGCTGTTCGAAAAGCACTTCTCCTGCTCGCTCGGCCACTTCCGCCTCTCCGTCACCACCGACGAGCAGGCCACCGCCACCGGCCACCCCGCGGCGATCGAAGCCATGCTCGCCGGCGCCGCCCCGCAGGACCGGGACGCCCTGCGCATGCGCTTCCTCGAGACCGCGCCGGAAGTCGCCACGCACGCCAAGGCCCTCGCCGCCCTGCGCAAGCGCATCCCGCGCGGCCAGCCCACGCTCGTCATGCGCGAACGTCCCCCTTCCAATCCGCGGACGACCGTCCGTTACCACCGCGGGGAATACCTGAGCCCGCGCGAAGAAGTGAAGCCCGGCGTGCCCGCCTTCCTGCCCGGACTGCCCAAGGACGCCCCGGCCGACCGCCTGACCTTCGCCCGCTGGCTCTTCGCCCCCGAGAATCCGCTGACCGCCCGCGTGGCCGTGAACCGCCAGTGGCAGGCCTTCTTCGGCCGCGGCTTCGTGCCGACGCTCGAGGACCTCGGCTACCAGAGCGAAGCCCCGACGCATCCGGAGCTGCTCGACTGGCTCGCCGTCGAATTCCAGCGCACCGGCTGGTCGATGAAGAAGCTGCACCGTCTGATCGTCACCAGCGCCACCTACCGCCAGTCCTCCCGCGTCACCCCGGAGCTCGCCGAGAAGGACCGCGAGAACCTCCTGCTCGCGCGCGGCAGCCGCTTCCGCCTCGACGCCGAGGTCATCCGCGACGGCGCGCTTCAGGCCGCCGGCCTGCTCTCCTTCAAGATGGGCGGTCCGGGCGTCTATCCGCCCCAGCCCGCCAGCGTGACCAGCGAAGGCACGTACGGTCGCATCGACTGGAAGCCCAGCGAGGGCGAAGACCGCTACCGTCGTTCGCTCTACACCTTCATCAAGCGCACCGCGCCGTTCGCGATGGCCACGACCTTCGACGCCCCCACCGGTGAGGCGTGCATCGCCCGTCGCGACGTCTCCAACAGCCCGCTCCAGGCCCTCACCCTGCTCAACGACGAGATGTTCATGGAAGCGGCCCGCGCCCTCGGCGCGAAAGCGATGGCCGCCGCCACCGATGACGCCGGCCGCATCACCTTCATCCTGCGCCGCTGCGTCACCCGCCCGCCCGCGCCTGACGAGCTGAAGACCCTGCAGGCCTTCGTCGACGCCCAGCGCGCCCGCAAGGTCGCCGACAAGGACGTCTGGACGGCCCTCGCCCGCGCCGCCCTCAACCTCGACGAGAGCATCGTGCATCCGTGAAGTGAAGAGTCGATGACGGATGACAGATGACAGACCGATAACCCTGATATCCCGACACCTTTTCGGCCCCATACTCGATACTCGAAACTCCATACTCTTCCTTCCATGTCCCGCCCCAACGTCACCCGCCGATACTTCTTCCAGGAATGCGCCCTCGGCGTCGGTAAGATCGCCCTCGCCTCCCTGATGGCCGACGGCGCCCTCGGCCGCCTCGCCGCCGCCGGCTCGGGCCAGGTGTCCGGCCTGCCGCACCATGCGCCGAAGGCCAAGGCGGTCATCCACCTCTTCATGGCCGGCGCGCCCTCGCAGCTCGAGCTCTTCGACCACAAGCCCGAGCTGGCCAAGCTGGAAGGCAAACCCCTCCCGCCCTCGATCATCAACGGCCAGCGCTACGCGTTCATCCGTCCGGACGCCGCCGTCCTGGGCCCGCGCTACAAGTTCGCCCGCCACGGCCAGTCCGGCGCCGAACTCTCGGAGATGATCCCCCACATCGCTTCGATCGCCGATGACATCGCCATCGTGAAGTCCTGCCGGACGACCCAGTTCAACCACGCGCCGGCGCAGATCTACATGAACACCGGCTTCTCGCAGCCGGGACGGCCGAGCATGGGCTCCTGGATCACGTACGGCCTCGGCTCCGAAGCCAAGGACCTCCCCTCCTTCGTGGTCATGAGCACCGGCGCGGGCATCAGCGGCGGCGCGGCCTGCTGGAGCAGCGGCTTCCTGCCGAGCTCCTACGCGGGCACCCGCTTCCGCAACACCGGCGACGCGATCCTCAACACCGGCACGCCCGCGGGCATCGATCCGGCGACGCAGAAGGACACCATCGGGCTCATCAACGCGATGAACGACCGTCGCCTGCGCCTCGACGGCGACAGCGAGATCGCCACGCGCATCGCCAACTACGAGATGGCGTACCGCCTCCAGACCTCGGCGCCCGACCTCATGGACCTCTCCACCGAGAGCAAGGAGACCCTCGAGCTCTACGGCTGCGATCCGAAGGTGCCGTCCTTCGCCCGCGCCTGCCTGCTCGCCCGCCGCATGGTCGAGCGCGGCGTACGGTTCATCAACATCTACAACGAAGGCTGGGACGCGCACAGCGACGTCGCCGGCAACGTGCGCAACAACTGCGCGAAGACCGACAAGGCCTCCGCCGCGCTCGTCAAGGACCTCAAGCGCCGCGGCCTGCTCGACAGCACGCTCGTCGTCTGGGGCGGCGAATTCGGCCGCACTCCGATGGTGGAATCCAGCGTCTCGCTCGGCCGCAGCCAAGGCCGCGACCACCACCCGCAGGCCTTCTCGATGTGGATGGCCGGCGGCGGCATCAAGGGCGGCCAGACGATCGGCGCGACGGACGAGATGGGTTTCAACATCGTCCAGGACGAGGTCCGCGTGCCGGACCTGCAGGCCACCATCCTCCATTGCCTCGGCATCGACCATGAGCGCCTGACCTTCCGCAACGCCGGCCTGGATTTCCGCCTCACCGGAGTCGAGCCCTGCCACGTGGTGAAGAAGTTGTTGGCGTAGTGGAGACAACATAGGGGCAGGGGTAGGGATAGGGGTTGGGGTAGGCAGATATCCGCGACCAGCGGGTCAGATCTGTGCTGCATGGCGCACGCATCCGCAGTTTCTGCGTCGTTGCGTCGTAGTGATTCACTGCCCCTGCCCCCACCCCTACCCCTTCTGCTCTGCTCTATTCTCGCAACCTAGGTGGGTTTCCATTGTTAGATAGGCATGCGCACCCCTCGCTTCCTGGCCCTCCTGCTGACCGTCTTCCTCGGCGGAGCCTCCCTCTTCGCCGCCGGCTTCCGCCTGGCCGCGCCGATCTCGGACCACATGGTCCTCCAGCGCGAGAAGCCCGTGGCCGTCTGGGGTTGGGCCGACGCGGGCGAAGCCGTGACCGTGAGCTTCGCCGGCCAGTCGAAGTCCGCGACCGCGGGCGCCGACGGCAAGTGGATGCTCAAACTGGACGCCCTCGCCGCTTCGGCCGAACCGCGCACGCTGACCGTCGTCGGCAAGGACGGCCATCGGCTCGAGGTGAAGGACGTCCTCGTCGGCGAAGTCTGGCTCGGCTCCGGCCAGTCCAACATGGCGATGACCGTCCAGTCCTCGAACCGCTTCGAATCCGAGAAGGCCGCCGCGAAGTTCCCGCTCATCCGTCATTACCAGGAATCCTCGAGCCACGCCGAAAAACCCCAGGCCGAAGGCAAAGGCGCCTGGAGCGCCTGCGCGCCTGACACCGTCGGCCGTTTCTCCGCGGTGCTCTATTTCTTCGGCCGCGAGATCCACCGCGAAGTCGGCGTGCCGGTCGGCCTGATCAACACCTCCGTCGGCGGCACGCCCATCGAATCCTGGGTCGCCGCCGAGACGCAGTCGTCCGACCCGGAGACGAAGGCGAATTACGACAACAGGCTGAAGGACTACCTCGCCTTCGACGAAAGCAAGGCCGGCGAACTCCACGCGAAGCAGCTGGCCGTCTGGCGCGCCGCCGTCGCCAAGGCGAAGAAGGAAGGCAAGGAATTCGTGACGCCCGCCCCCAAGGACCCGCTGGCCATGCGCCGGTTCAAGGGCGGACCCGCCGGCCTCTACAACGGCAAGGTCGCCAACCTCGCCCCTTACACGCTCCGCGGCATGCTCTGGTATCAGGGCGAAGGCAACGCCGGCAACCCCGGGCTCTACGAGAAGCAGCTGTCCCAGCTCGTCACGAGCTGGCGCGCCCTCTGGCAGGACGAAGTCCCCTTCGCGTGGGTGCAGCTGCCCAACTACCGGAACTCCGACTCGGAGAGCTGGCCGCGCGTGCGCGAATCGATGATGAAGGTGCTCGCGCTGCCGAAGACCGGCATGGCCGTCACCCTCGACATCGGCGACCCCAAGGACATCCACCCCAAGAACAAGCAGGACGTCGGCAAACGTCTCTCCTACTGGGCCCTCGCCACGGTCTATGACCGCCAGGTGCCCGCGATCTGCGGCCCGCTGCCGGCCGGCCATAAGGTCGACGGCAAGGAGATCCGGATCTCCTTCCGCCACGCCGACGGACTCAAGACCCGCGACGGCGGTCCGGTCCGCGGATTCCGCCTCGCCGGAGCCGACAAGGTCTGGAAAACGGCCACCGCCCGCCTCGAAGGCACGGAAGTGGTCGTCAGCAGCGCGGACTTGCCCTCCCCCGTCGCCGCCCGCTACGCCTGGGCCGAGAACCCCGACTGCAACCTCGTGAACGGGGCCGGCCTGCCCGCGACGAGCTTCCGCACCGACGACTGGCCGGCCAAGTAAGACCGCCTGCCGGCGGTGTCGGCCGGGGGTTCGCCTTGCAACCCCGGCACGTTTGGCCTGTCTTCCCTCTCAGCATGAAGACCCCGCTTGCCGTCCTCGCTCTGCTTGTCGGAGCGGCGCCTGCCTTCGCCCTGAACAAGGGCAACGCCGGCCCCAAGGACGTCACCCTCAAGTTCGACCTGCCCGCCCCCGCCCCGCTCTCGCCCGAGGAGGCCCTGAAGACCTTCCGGTTGCCGGCCGGCTTCCGCATCGAACTCGTCGCCGCCGAGCCGATGATCGAGACGCCCGTCGCGATCAGCTTCGACGACCAGGGCCGGATGTTCGTGGTCGAGATGCGCGGGTACATGCGCGACGTCGACGGCACGACGGAGAAGGAACCCATGGGTCGCGTGTCCCTGCTCACCGACGCGGACGGCGACGGCCGCATGGACCGCGCGACGCCCTTCGCCGACGACCTCGTGATGCCGCGCGGGGTGATGCCGGTCAGGGGCGGAGCGCTCGTCGCCGAACCGCCGAAACTCTTCTTCTGCCGCGACCTCGACGGGGACGGCAAGGCCGAGACCCGCACGGTCGTGGCCGACGACTACGGCACCTTCGGCGGCCAGCCCGAACACATGGCCAACACGCCGACCTGGGCGATGGACAACCGCATCTACTCCGCAGGCTACGGCGTGAGCTTCCGCGCGCTGGGCGACACGTGGCAGCGCGGGCCCGGCCTGGGCCGCGGCCAGTGGGGCCTCTGTCAGGACGACGCCGGCCGATTGTTCTTCAACTATAACTCCGACCTCCTCCGCGCCGACCTGCTCCCCGCCGCCGCCTTCTCCCGCAATCCGCTGCTCCGCACGGCCTCCTCGGTGAACTTCCAGGTGATGAAGGACCAGTCGGTCTACCCTTCGCACCCGACCCCTGGCGTGAACCGCGGCTACGACCCGAAGACCCTGCGCGCCGACGGCACGCTCGCGCGCGCGACCTCCACCTGCGGCGCCGTGGTCTACCGCGGCGACGCCTTCCCGGCCGAATACCGCGGCGACGCCTTCGTCCCCGAGCCGTCGTCCAACCTGATCAAGCGCCTCAAGCTCACGGAGAAGGACGGCGTGATCACCGCCGAAGACGCCCATCCCGGCACGGAGTTCCTGACGTCCACCGACGAACGCTTCCGCCCGGTGATGATGGCCAACGGTCCGGACGGCGCCCTCTACGTCGTGGACATGTACCGCGGCATGCTCCAGCACCCGGGCTTCCTGACGCACTACCTGCTGGCCAACATCAAGGCGCGCAAGCTCGAGACCCCCGTCAACCAAGGCCGCATCTGGCGCATCGTGCGCGACGACCGTCCGGCCCCGCAGAAGACCGCGCTGCCCAAGGACGTCGCCGGCCGCGTGACGCGCCTCAGCCACCCGAACGGCTGGGTGCGCGACACCGCCCAGCGCCTGCTCGTCGAGGGCGGCGACGCGACCGCCGTCCCCGCCCTGCGCGCCCTCCGCGCCGACGCGACCGCCCCCGCCTTCGCCCGCCTGCACGCGCTCTGGACGCTCGACGGCCTCGGCGCCGTCACCCCGGACGATGTCCGCGCCGCCCTGAAGGACGATGACGCGCAGGTCCGCGCCGCCGCCGTGCGCCTGGCTTCGGCCGACCTGCTGCCGGACCTGCTGGCCGCGAAGGACGACCCCGCGCCGCTCGTGCTCGCCCACCTCGCGATCCGCCTGTCGGCCGCGAATCAGCCGGCCGCCGACCGCACGCTGGCCGAACTGCTCGCCCGTCATGGCAAGAACCCGCTCATCCGGGAAGGCGCCCTCTCCGGCGCCCGCGGCCGGGAGGTCGCCCTCGCGCAGGCCGTCGCCGCGGTGGCCGACCGCGCCAACCTGACCGAGACGGGACCGGTGCTCGAAGCCTTGGCGGCGCTCGTCTCGCAGGCCGGCAAAGGCGGGCCCTTCGAACAGATGCTCGCCGTCGCCGTGACGCTCGACGACCGGACCAACCTGCGCGACGCGGTCCTCGGCGGTCTCGATCAGACCATCCGGGACGCGAAGACCAAGAAGACCTCGCCGCTGAAGACCATCTGGCTCAGCGCCGAGCCCGCGCCGCTCGCCCAGCTGCGCGCCTCGGTGAGATCCGCCGGCGGTCTCGCCAACCTGACCTCGCTCTCCTCCCGGCTCGCCTGGTTGGGCAAGCCCGGCGCCCCGGCCGCCCCCAAGGTGACCGCCCTCACCAAGGCCGAACTGGCCCGCTTCGAAAAGGGCAAGGTCATCTTCACCTCGCTCTGCGCCCCCTGCCACCAACCGCACGGCTACGGCCTGGACGGCCTCGCCCCGCCCCTCGTCGACAGCGACTGGGTGCTCGGCAAGCCGGACGTCACCGCCAAGATCGTCCTCAACGGCCTCGGCGGACCGATCAAGGTCGGCAACCGCACCTGGGACCTTTCCATGCCGCCGATGGGCATGCTGAACGACGAGGACGTCGCGAGCGTGCTCACCTACATCCGTCGCGAGTGGGAGCACAACGCCTCGCCCGTCGACGCCAAGTTCGTCGCCGGCGTGCGTAAGCAGAGCGCCGACCACCCCAACTCCTGGACCGCCGACGAACTCCGCCCGCCGGCCAAGAAGACGGCGCAGGCGAAGAACTCCAAATAATCCGGATATGTTCGGCGGCAGATGTCCCTTCGGCCACAAGCCTTCCGACCCCTTCAAGGCGAAGCGGGAGGCCGGACCGGTCGCGCGCTATGAGTTCCAAGGCGAGCAGATCCCGATGATCCTGCGCCACGCTGAAGTCCGGCAGGCGGCCAAGGACTGGAAGACCTTCAGCTCCGACGCGCCCTTCCGCGTGCCGATCCCTTCGGAAGAGGAAGCCCGCTCGATGCGCCAGCTGCCGATCGAGACCGACCCGCCCGTGCACGGAGAATACCGTACCATCGCGGAGCCCTACTTCCAGCGGCCGAAGCTCCCGGAGATGGTCGCCAAGGTCGAGGCGCTGATCGACGAGATGCTGCGCGCGGCCCTCGCCCGCGAGACGACCGAGATCGTGCACGGCTTCGCCCTGCCCATCCAGGCCCGCGCCCTCACCTACCTGCTCGACACCGACGAACGCGAGGCCGACACCTGGATCGGCTGGGGCGTCCACGTCTTCCGCGTGCGCGGAGGCCTGAAGAAAGGCGTCGAGCTCGAGGATTACCTCACCCGCAAGTTCGACGCGGTCAGCCGGACGCCCGGACGCTGCTTCTTCAGCGCGCTCGCGCAGGCCCGCTTCCAAGGCCGCCCGCTCACGCGCGAAGAGATGATGGGCTTCGCCAACCTCACCTTCGCCGGCGGCCGTGACACGGTCATCCACACCATCGCCTGCGCCCTCGGGCATCTCGCCGCCAACCCGGAAGCCCTGGCCTACCTGCGCGAGGACCCGAAGCGGATCGTCCACGCCGGCGAGGAGTTCTTCCGCTTCTTCATGCCGCTCACGCACATCGGCCGCGTCTGCCCCGTCGCCACGTCCGTGCACGGGGAGCAGGTCCCCGCCGGCGGACGCGTCTCGCTCGGCTGGGCCTCCGCCAACCGCGACGAGTCGGTCTTCCCTGAGCCGGACGTCTTCAGGATCGACCGTAAGCCGAATCCGCACCTCTCGTTCGGCTTCGGCGAACACCTCTGCCTCGGCGCCCCGCACGCCCGCCTGCTCCTGCGCACGCTGCTCCAGAAATGCGTCGAGCTCGTCGACGGGATGGAGATCGTCTCGGCCGAAGAGCGCACCGAGACCGAGCACTCCTACGAACGGAAGCTCGGGTATGAATCGCTGGTGCTCAGGTTCCGGCCCCGGGCCTGAACGGGATTGCCAGCGTCCGGCGGCCAGATTAAGCCTCGCTCACCCCAACCTTCGCCTGCCGGCGGGGTTATAGACGCATACCCCGCCATGTTCGCCTTCAGCCTGACCATCTTCTGGGGAGCCTTCCTGCTCTTCCTCGTCCAGCCGCTGATCGCGCGCTTCATCCTGCCTTGGTTCGGCGGCGGCCCGGCCGTCTGGACGACGTGCATGCTGTTCTTCCAGCTGCTCCTGCTGGGCGGCTACGCCTACGCGCACTTCAGCATCAGCCGGCTGACCCCGCGCCGGCAGGTCATCACGCATCTCGTGCTGCTCGGCCTGGCCGTGGCGTTGCTGCCGATCACCCCGGGCGACGCATGGAAGCCGACCGATGGCTCGAACGCCGCCGGCCACATCCTGCTGCTGCTCCTCGGCTGCCTGGGACTCCCCTACCTCGTCCTGTCCGCCACCGGCCCGCTCCTGCAGGCCTGGTTCAGCAAAGCCCATCCCGGCGTCTCACCCTACCGCCTCTACGCCCTGTCCAACGTCGGCTCGCTCCTCGCCCTGCTGATCTACCCCTTCTACCTCGAACCCCAGCTGAGCCGACAGGCGCAGGCCGACGGCTGGTCCTGGGGACTGGCGGTCTATGCCGGACTCACGGCCTGGTGCGGCCTCAAGGTCTGGAAGTCCGCCGCGGCGGACGGTGAGACGGCCAAGCAAGCGGAAGAGGAAGCGCCCGCCTCGGCCTGGCGCAAACTGCTGTGGTTCGCCCTGCCCGCCTGCGGCGTGATGCTGCTCCTCGCGATCACCAACAAACTCTGCCAGGACATCGCCGTGGTGCCCTTCCTGTGGGTGCTCCCGCTGAGCCTCTACCTGCTTTCCTTCATCATCAGCTTCGACAGCCCGCGCTGGTATCACCGAGGCTTCTGGCTCCCGCTGCTCCTCGGCCTCCTCGGCCTGGTGACGCACAACCTCTACCAGGCGGAATCGCATCCCGACATCACGCCGCTGGCCACGCTCTACCTCGGCACGATGTTCGTCGCCTGCATGGTCTGCCACGGCGAGGTCTACCGCCTGCGGCCCGGCGCCAGCCATCTGACCGGCTTCTACCTCTCGCTTTCCGCGGGCGGCGCCGCCGGCGGATTGTTCGTCGCGCTCGTCGCACCCTTCGTCTTCCCTGACTACTTCGAACTGCACCTCGCGCTTTTCCTGACCGCGGCGCTCGTCCTCCTGGTGCTCCGTCAGGACCCGGCCCGGCCGTTCCGCGAAGGCCGGGCCCGCTGGGCCTGGGCGCTCCCGCTGCTCGCCTTGGCGGCGCTGGGCTACGGCCTCGCCGACGTCGCGACGACCTCCCTCCGCGGCTCGCTCTCGACCACGCGTGGTTTCTACGGGGTGCTCAAGGTCAACGACAACGACACGGGCAACGCCGACCTCCACCACCTCACCTTGCAGCACGGCGCCACGATCCACGGCCTGCAATACGTCGACCCGGAGAAACGCACCTTCCCCAGCAGCTACTACACCTCGACCAGCGGCATCGGCCGACTGCTCCGCAGCCATAAGCCCGCCGGCGGACGGCGCGTGGGCGCGATCGGGCTCGGCTGCGGCACCCTGGCCGCCTGGGGCCGCCCGGGCGACACCTTCCGCTTCTACGAGATCAACGACGACGTGGCCCGTCTGGCGACGAGCACCTTCACCTACCTGAAGGAATCGCAGGCCAAGACGGAGCTCGTGATGGGCGACGCGCGCCTCTCGATGGAACGCGAGGCCGACCAGCAATACGACGTCATCGTGCTCGACGCCTTCAGCAGCGACGCCATCCCGGTGCACCTCCTGACCCTCGAGGCCTTCGACCACTATCAGCGTCACCTGAAGCCCGACGGCGTCATCGTCGTCCACGTCTCGAACCGCTACCTCGACCTCCACCCGGTCGTCTACCGGATCGCCGACAAGATCGGCTTCCCCGCCATCACCATCGACGACAACGACACGGCCTACGAGGACGCCGGCTTCTACGGTTCGGACTGGATCATCATGACCCGCAACCAGGCGCTGCTCCGGCAGCCCTTGCTCCGGGACGTCGC
>Ga0194123_10001207_pt1 | contig 40534 bp, 20 predicted proteins | sample TA2MahsurfametaG_5_FD_155479 | JGI IMG/M metagenome (GOLD analysis project Ga0194123, IMG submission 155479) | Freshwater microbial communities from Lake Tanganyika, Tanzania - TA2015023 Mahale A surface | ecosystem: Environmental > Aquatic > Freshwater > Lake | place: Tanzania: Lake Tanganyika... | reverse complement strand
CCTCAAGCGGAAGCTCGCCGAACACGACAAGCTCAAGCCGGCCGAGCCCCCTTACGTGCTGGCCGTCCGCGAGACCGGCGCCCAAGGCCTCGACGCGGTGATCCCGAAGAAGAACACCGTCGTCCCGCCGGCCTTCCTCACCGTCCTGAGCTCCCAGTATCCGGCCCCGCCCGCGACGATCGCGCCCGCCGCCGACGGCAGCTCCACCGGGCGCCGCGCCACGCTCGCCCGCTGGCTGACCGACAAGTCCAACCCCTTCACCGCCCGCCTGGCGATGAACCGCCTCTGGCAGCTCTGCTTCCGTCGCGGGCTGACGCCTTACGCGAGCGACTTCGGCAACCTCGGCGAACCGCCCACGCACCCCGAGCTCCTCGACTGGCTCGCCGATGAGTTCATGGCCAAGGGCTGGGACCAGAAGGCGATGAGCCGCCTGCTTGTGACGAGCGCCGCCTACCGCCGCTCCAGCCAGCACCCCGACGTCGCCCGCGGCCAGCTCAAGGATCCGCAGAACACCCTGCTCTGGCGCTTCCAGCCGCAGCGTCTCGAAGCCGAGCAGATCCGCGACGCGCTCTACGCCGCTTGCGGCGACCTCAAGGCAGAGAAGCAGGCCGGACCCAGCGTGATCTACGGCGAGCCCGTGCGCAGCATCTTCACGCGCATCATGCGCAACAACCGCGACCCGCTCGCCGACATCTTCGACGCCCCGCAGTGGTTCAGCAGCGCGTCCTCGCGCGACGTGACCACCACGCCGATCCAATCGCTCCTCCTGCTCAACAGCCCGTTCATGCTGAAGCGCAGCGAGACCCTCGCCCGCCGCGTGACCGCCGACGAGCCGGGCAACGAGGCCGCGCAGGTCCGTCGCCTCTACCAGCTCCTCTACGCCCGCGCGCCTTCCGCCGACGAAGCCAAGCGCGCCGACGCCTTCCTCCGGGAAGTCCGCGGCCAACGCACCACCGCCGTCGTCACCGCGGCCATCGCCCGCGACTTCCAGCCGGAGAAGGTCCCGTTCCGCGACGGACAGGGCGCGCAGCTCGCCGCCGGCCACCGCCGGCCGTTCACCGCCCCCGGCGCCAAGGAGAGCGACCTCGCCGCCGGCTTCACCATCGAGGCCGTCATCGTCCCCCGCTCGATCAGCGACAGCGGCGCCGTGCGCGTGATCGCCGCGCAGACCGGCAAAGGCAAGGACGAGGGCTTCTGGCAGTTCGGCGTCACGGGCCAGAAGTCCCGCCGCGCCCCGAAAGTCCTCGTGCTCCAGGCCTACGGTCCGCTCCTTGGCGGGGCCTTCGGCGAGGCGGTCGCCTTCTCCAACCTGCGCATCGAACTCAACAAGCCCTATTTCGTCGCCGCTTCCGTCCGCTACGCCACCCCGGGCAAGCCGGGAGAGGTCGCCTTCACCCTCAAGGATCTCGCCAATGACGACGAGCCCTTGCTCCACGACACCGTGAAGCTGAGCCTGACCGGCGTGAAGGCCGGCACCGCGACGGCTCCCCTTCAGCTGGGCGGCAAGAACACCGACGTCGAAGGTTCCTTCCACGGGGTCGTCGACGAAGTCCGCTTCAGCGCCGGCGCGCTGCCGGAAGAACAGCTCCTCTATGCGACCGAAGAAGTCCGCCCCACGACCCTCGGCTTCTGGCGCTTCGAGACCAAGAGCGGCACGATGAGCGACTCCTCGGGCCGCGGCCGCGAACTTTCCGTCGGCGTCGCCAAGGCGGCCGCCGCGCCCAGGACCGAGCACCTCCCCATGGCCGCGCTCTGCCACGCCCTCCTCAATTCCTCCGAATTCCTCTACGTCGAATGAACGACCCCCGCTGCCATCGCTTCGAAGCCTCGACGTCGCGCCGTGACTTCCTCTTCAACGCCGGCCTCGGCCTCGGCGCCATGGCCTTCAGCGACCTGCTCGCCAAGGAGATCGTCGTGCCCGCCCCCGGCACGCCCCTGCAGCCCGGCGTCGGCCAGATCAAGCCTCGCGCGAAGAGCGTCATCTTCCTCTTCATGGAAGGCGGCCCGTCGCAGATGGACCTCCTGGACCCTAAGCCGCTCCTGAACCAGCTGGCCGGCCAGCGCCTTCCGGACAGCTTCGGCACCGTCATCACCGCGATGGGCGAGGCCAAGGCGCCCCTGCTCGGCTCGAAGCGCGAGTGGAAGCAGCACGGCCAGTCCGGCCAATGGTTCTCCGACTGGATCCCGCACATCGCCTCCTGCGCCGACGACCTCGCGGTCATCCGTTCCTGCAAGGCGGACGGCATCAACCACTCCGCCGGCGTCTGCCAGATGAACACCGGCTCGATCCTCGCCGGCAAGCCGTCGCTCGGCTCCTGGATCAATTACGGCATCGGCTCCGAGAACAGCAACCTCCCCGCGTTCATCGTGATGCAGGACAACCAGAACACGGTCATCAACGGGCCGCGCAACTGGGGCGCGGGCTTCATGCCCGCAGGCTACCAGGGCGTGCGCATCCAGGGCGGCTCCGAGCCGATCCCGAACCTCAATACGCCCGAAGCGGTCGCGGCCGACCTGCAGGCCAGCAAGCTCCGCCTGATCAACAGCGTGAACAAGGACTTCGCCGCCCGCTACCCGGACCGCTCCGAGCTCGGCGCCCGCCTGGCCGGCTACGAGATGGCCGCCCGCATGCAGGCCGAAGCGCCCGGCGTCGTCGACCTCACCGGCGAGACCGAGGCCACGCGCAAGCTCTACGGACTCGACGACAAGACGACCGAAAGCATGGGCCGCCTCTGCCTGCTCTCGCGCCGCATGGTCGAGCGCGGCGTGCGTTTCGTCCAGATCTACCACGGCGCCGGCTCGAAGTGGGACGCCCACACGAAGATCGAGAGCAACCACGCCGGCCTCTGCGCTTCGATGGACAAGCCCGTCGCCGGGCTGCTCAAGGACCTGAAGTCCCGCGGCCTGCTCGAAGACACGCTCGTCGTCTGGGGCGGCGAATTCGGCCGCACCCCGATGTCCGAGAAGGGCGACGGCCGCGACCACAACCCCACCGGCTTCTCGATGTGGATGGCCGGGGGCGGCGTGAAAGGCGGCCAGACCATCGGCAGCACCGACGACCTCGGCCTGCGCGCCGCGGAGACCCCGCTGCACGTCCACGACCTCCACGCGACCATCCTCTGGCTGCTCGGCATCGACAACATGGGCCTGACCTACCGCTACAAAGGCCGCCCGGAACGCCCGACGCAGAACGAAGGCGAGCCGTATAAGAAGATCGTCGGTTAGCGCACGGCGCTAACCGACGATCATGGGCAGGGGTAGGGACGGGGGTAGGGGTAGCTAATAATGGCAGGGGCCTGGCTACGACGCGCTATACCCACGTTTCTCCCCCAAAGCTAACGGGATATAACTAGGTCGGGATGCAGTCTCGGTCCTACCCTACCCCTACCCCAACCCCTACCCCTATCGCTTTGCGATCCGTCCCAACTTCTCCCCGGCCGCCCGCAGGGTCTCCTCCTTCTTGGCGAAGTGGAAACGGACGTAGCGATGCTCAGGCTCGCGGAAGAACGAGGAGCCGGGCACGCCGGCGACGCCGATCTCCTTGATGAGCCACTCGGCGGCGGCGGTGTCGGTCTTGAAACCGAGCGGCGAGACGTCGAGCAACGAATAATAAGCGCCTTGCGGCTCGGTGAACTTCAGGCCGGTCGAGGCGAGGATCGACGTGAACAGCGCACGCTTGGCCGCGTAGAGCTCGCCGAGGCCGGCGTAATACGAATCCGGCAATTCGAGGCCGGCGACGGCCGCTTCCTGCAACGGCGCGGCGGCGCCGACGGTCAGGAAGTCGTGCACCTTGCGGGCCTGGGCGATGACATGCGGGGCCGCCTGCACGTAACCGAGACGCCACCCGGTGATGGAATAGGTCTTCGACAGCGAGTTGCAGGTGATGGTGCGCTCGAAAGCGCCGGGCAACGCGGCGAAATGGACGTGCGCGTGCGGGGCGTAGACGATGTGCTCGTAGGGCTCGTCGGTGATGACGAACGCGTCATGCTCTTCGGCCAGCCGCAGGATCGTCAGGAGTTCGTCGCGCGTGAAGACCTTGCCGCAAGGATTCGACGGATTGCAGACGATGATCGCCTTGGGCTTCTGCGCGAAGGCCTTGGCGAGCTCATCGGGGTCGAAAGCGAAGTCCGGCGCGCGCAAAGGCACGTAGATCGGCTCGGCGCCCGAGAGGATCGCGTCGGCGGCGTAGTTCTCGTAGAAGGGCGAGAAGACGATCACCTTGTCGCCCGGATTGCAGGCGGTCATCATCGCGACCATCATCGCTTCGGTGCTGCCGCAGGTGACGACCAGATGCTGGTCGGGGTCGATCGCCAGGCCGCTGAAGCGGTTGATCTTCTTGGCCAACGCCTGGCGGAAGCGCGGGGCGCCCCAGGTGACGGCGTATTGGTGATGCGGCCCGCGGGTGGCGCGCTCCAGGGCCGCCAGGAGCTCCTCGGGCGGAGAGAAGTCGGGGAAACCCTGCGAGAGGTTGATGGCCCCATGCTGGTTGGCCAACCGGGTCATCCCGCGGATGACGGACTCGGTGAAACCGGCGAGACGGCGGGCGGTCGAAGGCATGGGGGCAAATTAGGGCCCCGCTCCGGGCAGGCAATCCTGCGAAAGGGTTGACCCTTCCGGAGGTGCCCTTGGAATCTTACCCAGCGGCGGAACCCCTACGCCCCTCCCCTGTCCTCCCATTCAGATGCGCCGTCTTCTGCCCCTTCTCCTGAGCCTCACCGCCCTTGCCGCCGCGGAGACGGTCCCGGCTTGGACCTTCGACGGACAGCCCGGCCCGGAGCTCGCCGCCGTGGGCAACGTGCGCCTCAAGCAGGCCGGTCCGCGTCGCCCTGATTATCCCCGCTTCGATACCCAGAACGTCGCGCCGACTTTCGACGGCCAAGGTGCGCGCCTCGTGATCAAGGACCAGGGCACGGACAGCGTCTTCGATTTCAAGAACGGCGACGCCTTCACGCTCGAGGCCTGGGTCCGCCCCGACGGCCTGCGCAAGGGCGAGAACGCCACGATCATCGGCAAAGGCCGCACGGACCCGAAGGCCCCGAACCCGAGCAACCAGAACTGGGCCGTGCGTCTGCGCGTGCTCTATGACTCCGCCTGCCTCAACTTCCTCTTCGCCTCGCCCGCCGAGAAAGGCGTGAAGTGGCATCGCTGGACGACTCCGACGGGTTTCCCCAACGACGGCCGCTGGCACCACGTCGCGGTGCGCTATGAATTCGGCCAGCCGGAGAGCATCCGCGGCTGGATCGACGGCAAGGAGATCAAGGGCTCGTGGGACATGGACGGCGCGACGACCGACGCCCCGATCGTCGACGACGCCCCGGTCTGGATCGGCTCCTCGCAGGGCGGCCTCCCCAACAGCAGCTTCCGCGGCGCGATCGACGAGATCCGGCTTTACCGCACGCTCGTCCCCTCCGCCGAGATCGCCGGCCGCTTCGCCACCACCCTCCCCCCGGTCGTGAAGGCCGAGGTCGCCCAGGTCGGACCGAGCCCGAATGCCGGCAACGACAGCGCTAGCGGCACGAAGGCCGCCAAGGTCCCGGAAATCGCCCGGACGGCGCCGAAGGTCGACTGGACCACCGTGACCAACGGCCAGGTACGCGTCGAACTCTGCGAGGACTGGCACCCGACGGCCAACGTCTGGCCCGACAAGCCGCTCGCCGTGACCGACAGCTACGTCGCCCCGGCCTTCGGCTTCGCCCGCGTGCCCGAGAAATACGTCGACACCGGCGTGCGCGCCGAACGCGGCCACCCCTATTTCTTCCGCGCCCTCGGCGTGGTGAAGCTCCCCGCCGGCAAGCACCGCCTCCTCCTGCGCGGTCGCGGCGCCTCGGCGCTCTTCGTCGACGGCAAGCTCATCGCCAAGACGCCGTTCCCGCCGCCCGGCACCGACAACAAGCCGGTCAAGGCGCAGGACGATTACCTCGACCTTGGCGGAGACTTCCGCTTCGCCCCGCCCGGCAACCGCGACGCGTGGGCCGAATTCGAGACCAAGGGCGGCGAACACCGTATCATCCTCGAATCGGTCGTCGGCTATGTCATCAACACCAAGGGCTCGCGCCGCCGGCCCGAGCTCGGCGAGACCGTCGCCGCCGTCTCGCTCGCCGGCCGCAACGATTGGCAGCTGCTTTCGCCGTCCGGAGAAACCCCGGCTTACAACGACGCCGGCTGGGCCGCGCACGCCGCGCAGGAAGAGGAACGCCTCGCCAAGATCGACGCCGCCGCCCGCGCCGCCGCCCGCGCCCGCCAAGGCGAGTATTGGCAGAAACGTCGTGAAGCCGCGAAGCAGTGGCTCGCGAGCACGCCGGAGACTCCCGTGCCCGCGCTGGCTCCGGGCTTCCCGGCGAACAACCCCATCGACCATTTCCTCGCCGAGAAGATCGTCGCTTACCAAGGCCAGGTGAAGGCCGTGAAGCAAGGCGGCGTCGAATTCTACGCGAAGATCCAGCCGATCCTCGAGGCCAGCTGCCTCGAATGCCACCAGGGCGGCAAGCCCAAGGGCGGCCTGCACCTCGACACCCTCGCCGGCGCGCTCAAGGGCGGCAAGAGCGACGGCGCGGCCATCGTGCCCGGAGACCCGGCCAAGAGCTCGCTCCTCGCCCGCATCCGCTCCGACGACCCTGATGAGATGATGCCGCCGAAAGGCCATCGCCTCGCCGCGGCCGACGTCGCGCTCATCGAGCAGTGGATCAAGGAAGGCGCCGCCTGGCCGGAATACCGCCCGCTCTCGACGCGCCTGACGCCGCTGACCGACGATCTCGCGTTCCTGCGCCGCGTGACGCTCGACACCGTCGGCGTGCCGCCCTCCGCCGACGAGATCGCCGCGTTCGCCGCCGATCCTTCCGCCGACAAGCGAGCCCAGGCCATCGACCGCCTGCTCGCCGATCCGCGCGCCGCCGACCACGGCATGGGCTACTGGCAGGACGTCCTCGCCGAGAACCCGAACATCCTCAACCCGACCCTCAACAACTCCGGCCCCTTCCGCTGGTGGATCTACGAATCGCTCATCGACCATAAGCCGCTGGACCTGATGGTCACCGAGCTGTTGCGGCTCAAGGGCTCGTCCGCCGCCGGCGGTCCGGCCGGCTTCGGCATCGCCTCGCAGAACGACGTCCCCATGGCCGCCAAGGCGACCATCGTCACGACCGCCTTCCTCGGCGTGGAGACCAAGTGCGCGCGCTGCCACGACGCCCCGGCCCACACCGCCAAGCAGGAGCAGGTCTTCGCCCTCGCCGCGCTCCTCGAGACCAAGGCCGTCAAGGTCCCGGCCACGAGCAGCGTCTCGCTGGCCAAGCTCCGCGAAGGCGGCCGCAAGCCGCTGATCGAGGTCACCCTCGAGCCGGGCGCCGCCGTCGAGCCGCACTGGCCGTATCCGGAGTTCTCCCAGGAAAGCGTCGCCGACGAACTCGCCCTCGACCCCAAGGATCCGCGCGACCGGCTCGCCACGCTGATCACCGCCCCGCAGAACGAACGCTTCGCGCAGGTGATGGCCAACCGCATCTGGGCCCGCCTGATGGGCCGCGGCCTCGTCGAGCAGCCCTGGGATTGGGAACGCTCCAAGCATTCGCATCCGGAGCTGCTCCGCTGGCTCGGCCGCGAGCTCGTGCGCAGCGGCTATGACGCCGATCATGTCCGGCGCCTGATCCTGAACTCCCATGCCTACCAGCGCGCGACGGACCTCGCGCAGAAGCTGCCGAACCCGCTCTACGTGGCCCCCGCCCCACGCCGGCTCTCCGCCGAGCAGGTCGTGGACTCGATGTTCGCGACGACCGGCAAGCCCTTCCGCACGGAGGAGGCCAGCCTCGACATCGACAGCATCCGCGAACAGGCGAACTCCGTCACCCTCGGCCAGCCGCGCCGCGCCTGGATGCTGACCTCGACCTCCAACGAACGCGACCGACCCGCCCTCGCCCTGCCCCGCATCCAAGCCGTCTGCGACGTCCTGGCCGCCTTCGGCTGGCGCGCCAGCCGGCCGGATCCCGTGACCGACCGCGAGTCCTCCGCGAACTCCTTGCAACCCGCGATCCTCAGCAACGGCACCATGGGCACCTGGATCACGCGCCTCAGCGACGACCACGGCTTCACAACGCCCGCCTTCAGAGCGAAATCGCCGGCCGAGTTCGTCGACACCCTGTTCCTGCGCGTGCTCACACGCCACCCGACCGCCACGGAGAAGGCTAAGTATGCGGCCTACCTCGCCGAGGGCTTCGAGGGACGATGTGTGAGCGTCGCTGTCGGGCTGCCGACCACCGGAAAGCGCAGGCCCGAGTACTACGTCTCGTGGTCCAATCACCTCAACGACCTGGCCACCACGGTGCGCATGCAGCAGGAGGCCGCGGCCCGCAAGGGCGACCCGGCCACCGCCCAGCTGAAAGACGCCTGGCGTCGCCGCGCCGAAGACGTCGTCTGGGCGCTCGTCAACTCCCCCGAATTCCTCCACTACTGATCCCATGGACCGCCGCTCCTTCGTCACCGCCCTCGGCCTCGCGCCGTTCGCCGCCTCGCCGCTCCTGGCCAACGCCGGCGCGACCGGCCCGAAAGGCAAGGCCGAGCACTGCATCTTCATCTGGCTCGGCGGCGGGATGGGCCAGGCCGACACCTTCGACCCGAAGGCGCTCGGCGACAACAAAGCCACGAAGAAGAAGCCAGGCTCGCTCTACCCTTCCATCGAGACCTCCGTCCCCGGCGTGCGCCTCTGCGAGCACCTGCCTCGCACGGCGAAGCTGATGGAGCACGTGACCGCGGTCCGCTCGGTGAACCACAAGGTCATCGACGAGCATGCGTTCGCCACGAACCTCGTGCACACCGGCCGCATGATCAGCGGCAACGCCGTCTACCCTTCCATCGGTTCGATCGTCGCGCACCGCCGCGGCGCCGCCGACCCGTCCGTCCCGGCCTACATGCTCATCGGCTACCCGAACGTGAGCCGCGGCCCGGGCTTCCTCGGCATCAAGGACGGCTACGTCTACCTCGTCGACACCGAGACCGGCCCGAACGGCTTCACGACCCCGGGCGAAGTCTCGCCCGACCGCAAGAACGCCCGCCTCGCCCTGCTCGAAGCCCTCGTCGAACGCGCCCCCGGCGGTTCGGCCGTCGAGGAATACGCGGCCGCACAGCAGGAGGCCTTCCGCCTGGCGGGGCCTTCGTTCATGCGCCACTTCGACCTCAAGCAGGAGTCGCCCGCCGTGCGCGCCTCCTATGGCGGCGAGTTCGGCCAGCGCTGCCTGCTCGCCCGTCGCCTCGTCCAGGGCGGCGTGCGCTTCGTCGAGGTCTCCCACAACCTCAACTTCATCAACGGCGCCGGCTGGGACGTGCATAACGAAGGCATCGACAACCAGCACGTGCTCATCCGTGAGCTCGATCACGCCCTCGCCGGCCTGATCGAAGACCTCCAGCGCACCAAGATGCTCGACAAGACGCTCGTCGTCATCGGCACCGAGTTCGGACGTCCGCCGGAATTCGACGGCAAGGGCGGCCGCGGCCACCAGGGCACGGCCTTCTCGATGATCCTCGCCGGCGGCGGCCTGAAGCACTGCGGCGCCTACGGCGTCACCGACGACCTCTCGAAGAGGGTCGTGGAGAACCCCGTCAGCATCCCGGACTTCCACGCCACGATCCTCGCGGCCCTGAACGTCGACACCTCCCGTGACCTCATGGCCGGCTCCCGCCCTGTCCCCGTGACCGACGGCGGCGTCCCGATCGCCAAGTTGTTTTGAGACAGTAGGTGTAAGCGGTTGGCGGTTGGCGGATAGCGGTTGGGAAAACGATACGCTCAAAGGGAAACCGGAGACCGGTTGACTGACTGGGGGTCATTTCAGGTGGCGGGTGGCAGCCCCGGGCGCCAGGTGGCAGGAACTCTGCCCTCTGGCCTCTTTCATCCCCAACCGCCAACCGCTAACCGCCAATACCTTTCCCTATCCCTGAGTCAATTGACATCCCCCCGTTATCCCTTCCTCCTGTGGGCATGGCTCGCAAAGGCATCCTGCTCCTCAACCTCGGTTCGCCGAAAAGCACCTCGGTGCCCCACGTGCGGGAATACCTGCGCGAGTTCCTCGGCGACGAGCGCGTGATCGATTATCCGGCCGTCTTCCGCTTCGCGCTGCTCGAAGGCATCGTCCTGCGCACCCGCCCGAAGAAGTCCGCCGCCGCCTACGCGACCGTCTGGACCCCCGAAGGCGCTCCGCTCCTCGTCACCACCGAGAAGCTCCGCAAGAAGCTCGAGGCCGCCACCGGCCTGCCGGTCATCACCGGCATGCGTTACGGCACCCCGTCCTGCGCCGAAGCAGTCCAGGAAGTCCTCAAGCAAGGCATCGAGGACCTGTTCGTGATGCCGCAGTATCCGCACTACGCGATGTCGTCTTACGAGACCGTCGTGGTGAAGATCCAGGAAGAACTCGCCCGCCTCGCGCCGAACCTGAAGTATCACGTCCTCCAGCCTTACTTCAACGACCCGGCCTACATCGACTGCCTCGTGGAGTCGGCCAAGCCCTGGCTCAGCAAGCCCTTCGACAAGATCCTGTTCTCCTACCACGGCGTGCCGGAGCGCCACCTGCGCAAGGGCGACGCCTCCAAGGCGCACTGCACCAAGGTCAAGGACTGCTGCCTCCAGGCCAGCCCGTCGCACGCCAACTGCTACAAGCACCAGTGCGTGCAGACCACCCTGCTCTTCGCCAAGCGCGCCGGTCTTTCGCCCGACAAGTTCGAGATGTCCTTCCAGTCGCGCTTCGGACCGGAGAAGTGGGTCCCGCCCTACACCGACGAACGCTTCGAAGCCCTGCCGTCCGAAGGCGTGAAGAAGCTCCTCGTGATGTGCCCCGCCTTCACCGCCGACTGCCTCGAGACCATCGAGGAGATCAGCGAGGAAGGGAAGGAAGAGTTCCTGCACGCCGGCGGCGAATCCTTCGAACAGATCCCCTGCCTCAACGACCAGGACATCTACGTGAAGTATCTCGCCGACCGCGCCGCCAAGTGGACGCCGAGTCACGTGTGACGATACGAAGAAAAGAAGAGGACCAAGTGGAGGACAGCGTGGAGGACTGAATTGAGGACTGAATTGATATGATCAGCCTCAGGAGCAGCATGTCGTCATTTCCCGCTTCGTGATTAAAAGTAAGGCCGCCATCCCTATTCGTCATAGGTGACAGATAAGGGCCAACTTCCATTCAGCCCTCCACGCTGTCCTCCATTCAGTCCTCTACTCAGTCCTCCATTCAGCCCTTAACCACGGTCTCCACCACCGCCTGGAAGGTCTCGATGCGGGCCTGGGGAGTGATGCCGTGGCCGAGATTGAAGATATGACCGGGGTCTCCGGCGTTGTCGGCGAGGACGGCCTTCGTCGCGGCGACCGCCGCGGCGGGTTCGCCGGTCATGAACTCGGGATCGAGGTTGCCCTGCAGGCAGATCGGGCGGCCGGCGAGCTGGCGCACCTGCGAGAGGGGCATGGTCCAGTCGACGCCGAGGCACGGCACGCCGGTCTGGGCGAGCGCGGCGGCCTGCGGGGACTTGCCCTTGGCGTAAAGGATGACGGGCGCGCCGGCGGGCAGGCGTTCCAGCACCGCACGGATGTAGCGCAGCGAGAACTCCTCGTAATCGGCGCCGGTGAGCGCGGCGGCCCAGCTGTCGAAGATCTGGATCGCGTCGGCGCCGGCCGCGAACTGGCGGGTGAGATACTGCGCGACGGCGTCGGTCAGGATCTCGAGGATGCGGTGCATCATCTTCGGGTCGGCCTTGAGCAGCGCCTTGGTCCTCGGGAAATCTTCGGAGCCGCCGCCTTCGACGAGATAGCAGGCGAGCGTCCAGGGCGAGCCGGCGAAACCGAGCAGGGTCTTGTTCAGGCCGAGTTCCTTGCGCAGCAGCGTCAGGGCGTCATAGACGTATTGGAGGCGGTCGGCCGAGCCTGCGAGTTTCAGGGTGGCGACATCGGCCGGCGAGGAGAGCGCGCGTTCCATCGCGATGCCGCCTTCGTCGCGAAAACGGTAGCCGACGCCGAGGGCCTCGGGAATCACCAGGATATCCGAGAACAGGATCGCGGCGTCGAGCTGCGGGAAGCGGCGGAGCGGCTGGAGCGTGACCTCGACCGCGAGGTCGGGGGTGCGGACCATCGTGACGAAGTCCGACTTGGCCTTGAGGGCGCGGTATTCCGGGAGGTAACGGCCGGCCTGACGCATGATCCAGACCGGCGCCCGGTCATGGGGCTGGCGGCGGAGGGCGGCGAGGAAGCGGTCGCGGGAGTTCATCAGGACCCTTTGAGCCAATCCTGAGGTTTCAGATAATGCGAGAGCAGACGTTCCTCCGGGGTGCCCGGGGCCGGCAGGTGGCCGTAATGCCACTGCACATGGGGCGGGAGGGACATCAGGATCGACTCCGTCCGGCCGCCGGATTGCAGGCCGAAGATGGTGCCTCGGTCGAGGACGAGGTTGAATTCGACGTAGCGTCCGCGGCGGATCTCCTGCCAGGTGCGCTCCCGCTCGCCGTAAGGGGTGTCCTTGCGACGGCGCAGGATCTCGGCGTAGGCTTGGCCGTAGGCGTCGCCGACCCGCTGCATGAGCGCGAAGGCCGCCTCGAAGCCGCCCTCGGTGAAGTCGTCGTAGAACACCCCGCCGATGCCGCGTTGCTCCTGACGGTGCTTGAGCAGGAAGTAGTCGTCGCACCAGGCCTTGAACTTCGGGTAATGGGCGCCCGTGGCCTCGCGGGCGGCGCGATGCCAGGTGACCGCGTCCTCGTCGAAGCCGTAATAAGGGGTCAGGTCGAAACCGCCGCCGAACCACCAGACCGGGTTCGGACCGTCGGTGCAGAACAGACGCACGTTCATGTGCGAGGTCGGGCAGTAAGGGTTGCGCGGATGATGGACGACGGAGACGCCCATGGCGCGGAAGCCCTTGCCGGCGAGTTCGGGACGAGCGACCGTGGCGGAAGGCGGCAAGGCGTGCCCGCGGACGTCGGAGAAGGCCACCCCGCCCTTCTCCATCACGGGTCCGCCCGCGATGACGCGGGTCCGGCCGCCGCCGCCCTCGGCGCGCTGCCATTCGTCGGTGTGATACTTGGCCTGACCGTCCACTTCCTCGATGATCGCACAAAGGCGATCCTGCAGGCCGGTCAGGTAGGTACGGACGAAATCGGGATTCATCGAGGACCAGACAATCCGAGGGGAGCCCGCGGGTCAACGTAGCGCCGCGGCGCCCCCGGAGAATCCACGGCGGCTTATCCCCCCTATGCGGCCGCAATCTAGGTAGTCCTTGCTGGGAACCCAGGAATCGGCACCGTCCCAAGTCGGCCATGCACCCTGAACTCAAGATCGTCCTGCTCTTCGCCTTGGCCGGCCTCTTCGCCCTCGGCCTGCCCTGGTGGGCCTGGCGTCGCGTCCGGAGCCTCGAAGCGAAGTATGGCCGCGTCCTGCTCGTGCGCGGCGTCTCCGGCGCCCAGGCCGCCCGCATCGTGCTCCTGCGCGGCGAGATCCCGCAGGTCGACGTCGACGAGAGTTCGGTGTCCGTGACGGATTTCTATTCGGCCTTCGAACCCGCCATCAAGCTCTCGCCGGCGACGTATGAAGGCAAACGCCTCTTCGACGTGGCCCGGGCCGCGCGTCTCGCGGGGCACGCGCTCCAGCACCGCGACCGTAAGCTCGGCGGACTGGCCTCGTGGGATTCGTTCATGATACTCTGGGGCAACGCCTGGCCGGTGCTCCTCGTCGTGCTCGTCCTGGCGACCAAGGGCCGGTTCATGTGGGCCGCCATCGGGTTCGCGCTCCTCGCCATCCTCCTCGCCGGCGGCCACCTTCTGAAGCACACCCACGTGCAGGACGCCGCCCGGCGCGGCCGGCGTGAGCTCGAGGGCGCCAAGCTGCTCGACGGTCATCCCGAGGAGGAGATCGAGGCCGCCTTCCTGGCGTCACGGCTCGACCATCTGGCCCTGCCCTACTCGAAAACGTGGCTGCGGCTGCTGTTTTCCTGAGCCGTTCGCCGCCGCCCGGCAACTTCGTCTTCTCTCCGGAGTTATATCTGATAACCTATCCCAATGAACAGGACCCCTCTCTACGCGATCCTCGGTCTGACCGTGCTCGGCTATGGCGCCTACGCCGCCTACCAGTGGACCCAGGCCGACGAAGGCCAGGTGGTGAAGAGCACCGCCAAGCGCACCACCTCCCCCGTGAGCAAGCTGACGACCGAGACGGGCAAGCCCCGCGCGGCCAAGGCGCTCAAGCTCAGCCGCAAGGACGACGTCGGCACCGAGGTCGAGGAGAAGGACCTCGTGAAACAGTCCAAGCCCGTCGCCGAACTCGACGCCAAGTTCGCCACCTGGCGCGACGACGGCCGCAAGGCGGTGGAGGACATGTTCGGCGGTGACCGCCAGAAGATCGGCGACGCCTTCCGCGCGGCGATGGCCAACGAGGAATTCCGCGCCAACTTCGGCCGCATGCGCGAACTCGAAAGCCAGTACCGCGGCGCCACGGACGACCAGAAGCAGGCCATCATGGACGAGCTCTCCACGATCCGCACCCGCGGACTTGGCATGCTCAAGCAGGCCGCCGCTGGCGCGCCCCCCTCCAATCAGCCGACCGTCACGGTCACCGGGGCGGGCGTCGTCCGGGACACCAACGGCCTTTCCCCGTCCGCCCCTGCGCCCGCGGCTCCGGCGCCCGTGGCTCCGGTCACGTTCGAATAAACCGGCTCCCGAGCCGAAATGAACCCCGCCTCGCGCCGTCTGGTCCTGCTGGGCGTGCTTGCGGTACTCGCCTTGGCGGGTGGGTGGTGGTTCGCCCAGACGACCGACGAGCCCAAGCCTTCGGCCCGCCCGGCCCGCTCCGTCGTCGTGCCCAAGTCCGGCGCCGCCCGCCCGGTCGGCGCGCCACGTAGCGCCAACGGCCTCATCCCCTCCGCTCAGGAAGACGTCTCCGTCGACAGCCGCCCGCCGGACGCGCGCCGCGAGAATATCATTCGCGAAGGAATCGGCACGATCCAGGAACTCAAGTTCATGCACCCGCAGGTCTTCGATGGCGCCGCCAAGCGCTGGGGCGAGCACCCCAAGACGAAGGCCCTCGTCGCGGAATGGAAGGAAATCGAGGCCGGCTGGAAGACGCAGGACGAGGACGCGAAGGCGGCTCAACTGCCGCGCATGCAGGCGATGTGGGATGAAGCGATGGGCCTGCTCCGCACCGAGGTCGAGCAGTCGGCGAGCGAAGCGGGCGTCAAGTGACCGCCAGCCGGAGCAGCACCGCGCGGAATTCCGTCAGCACCGCCTGCATCCGCGCGAATCCCGGGTGGCGCTCGCCGGTGGCTTCGTCCATGTAAAGGTCGCGGCGCACCTCGATCATCACCGACCAAAGGCGCGGGTCTAGCCCGATGCAGGCGTTCGGCACCATCGCCCCGCTGAAAGGCACGTCGATGCCGACGCCGTACCCGTGGGTTCGGAAGAAATCGACGGCGATATCGCATAGGGCCGGCGGCGTATGCCCGGACTGGGTGCCGATGCCGATCTCGGGCGACGGCCCGAAGGCGACCTGCGTGGGCAGCGGGCCCGTGGGGTAGGAATGCGCATCGAGGACCACGCAGCGGCCGAAGTGGGCCAGACGGGCGTCGGCCGCCGCGTCGAGCGCGTGATGGTGCGGCCAGTAATGGCGGGCCATCAGCTCCGCGCGACGTTCCGGCGTGAGGGCGCGGAGCGGGCGTCCGTCGGCGGTACGGACGTAGGTCGCGCCCATGCCTACCTGCGCGCAGGGCTCCGAGGCGTCGTCGGCGATGCGCTCCACGTCGACGACCAGGCGGGAGACCTCGGCACGGACGAAATCGGCCGGGGTCAGACCGTCGGCGTACAGGGCCGCGGTGTGCCGGTCGGTCAGCCGGAGGCATTCCGCCCGGAGTTCTTCGGCCGAGAGCAGGAAGTCGGCCCGTGCGTCCGGCGGGATGACCGTGGCGTCGTGCGGGAGGTGGACGAGGAGAGGGGTCATGGCGGCCCTGACCTTAAGCCCGGAGGCGCCCGGACCGCACCCCGCCGGCGTGTCATAATTAAATTCAGAATCCTGCAACTCGGCCACGGGGGCGGGGTTCCATCCGCCCATCCCCATACATACCATGAAGATCAAACTCGCACTCCTCCTGGCCCTGGTCACCTCGGCCGGCCTCCTCGCTCAGGACGCTCCCAAGCCCGACGCCCCCAAGGGCGACGCCCCCGCCAAGAAGGGCGAAGGCAAGGGCGACAAGGGCGGCAAGAAGGTCGCCCCCCAGCGTCCGGAATCCGTCGACGAAGCCACCTGGAAGAAGTTCCTGGACGCGCAGAAGGCCGCCCAGGCCGACGAGGCCGTCAAGGCCGCCAAGGCCAAGGCCGGCGAAGCCAAGACCCCGGAAGAGAAGCAGGCCGCCGGCAAGGCCGTGATGGAAGCCACCCGGGCCGCCATCCTCAAGGCTGACGCCTCCCTCGAGTCCGTGTTCAAGGCCCTCGAAGAAGCCCGCGGTAAGGGCAAGGGCAAGGGCGACAAGGGCGGCAAGGGCGGCAAGAAGCCCGAAGCCAAGTAATCCTCGGATCATTGGCTGGAACAAGACCCCGGGCGACCGGGGTCTTTTGTTTGGGGCAGGTGGAAGAATCGATGGCTGAATCGATGGCAGAGGACAGATGAGTTGATCCGTTGATCAGTTGGCCGGTTGGCAAGGGAGGCAGCCACGCGAAGGGAAACCGGAGACCGGAAGATTGCTGGGGGATCTATTTTCGGGTCTCGGGTCTCGGCCGTCAGGAGCCTGGTCCGGGCATTTAGGTTCGGGTGCAGGTTTGGTAAATCCGTCCTCTGTCATCCGTCGTCGATTCAGCCATCGACTCTGTCATCTCCACTTCAGGTGGCGGGTGGCAGCCCCAGGTGGCAGGTGGCGGGTGGTGCAAAGTCAATTGAGCCCTCCATTCAGCCCTCAACGCAGTCCTCCATTCAGTCCTCCATTCAGTCCTCAGTGATTGGTTCGGCCCTCTGTCATCCGTCATCTGCCATCGATTCAGCCGTCAATTCTGCGCCGTTACGTCGTGACGCGGTCCCGACCCGACCCGAGGCAACTAGGGCAGCACGCGGTGCTGCCCCTACCTCAAGGCATGCACCCCCGATACTCGATACTCCATACTCAATACTCTCATCATCCCTATCCGCTAAAACCTTTTTCCTCCCCCGGTGTTCCATCCGCATGCGCCCCCCTGCCCTGCTCCTCGCCCTCCTCACCTCTCTCCCGCTCTTCGCCGCCGACGAGAAGAAGCCCGTCGAACCCGTGGCCAAGCCGGCCGAGAAGACGGAGCCCGCGGTCAAAAAGAAGAAGAAGGGCCTCGACGCCCCGGAGATCCCGGCCGGAGTCGGGCTCGCCGACGGCGTGAAACTTCAGGAAGCCTGGCTTAAGGCCGAGACCGACGAAGACTTCAAGGCCGCCCTGGCCAAGCTCGGCGGCGGCGAAAAGCCCAAGAAGAGCAAGGGCGAGAAGAAGGAAGGCGGCGCCCGCGACGCCAAAGAAGCCCGCGAGGCGCTCGACGCCGCCCGCGTCAAGGCGATGCAGAAAGCCGACCCCTCCTTGAACGTCCAGCTCATCCGCGACTACGTCGAATCGACGCACCAGAAGAAGCCCGACGTCGCCGGCAAGCCGAAGAAGAAGTGACACCGCCGCGAAGCGGCGGTGAGGGCCAGGGCTAGGGCTGGATAAGTTGATCCGTTGGCCGGTTGGCCAGGGAGGCATTGGCTCAAAGGGAGACCGGAAACCGGATGATTGGCGGGGGAGCCGTTTTCAGGTCAAAGGCCTCAGCCATCTTACCCTTTCGGGTGGCGGATGGCAGCCCCGGGTGGCGGGTGGCGGGAAATCCGCCATCTGTCATCGATTCAGTCATCCGTCATCGACTCAGCCATCTGCCCGGGCGGCAGGCTTCATCTATTCAGTCCTCCATTCAGCCCTCTACTCAGTCCTCCACGCAGTCCTCCATTCTGTTATCCGCTCAAACCTTTCTCGCTTTTCGGTGTATCATTACCATGCGCCTCCTCCCCCTTCTCGCCCTCGCCCTGCTCGCGCTCCCGCTCCCTGCCGCCGACGAACCCGCGGCCAAGCCGGCCAAGAAAGCCCCCCGAGCCGGCACCGCTCTCCCCGAAAGCGTCGCCGGCGTGACGGAGGAACAGCTCGCCAAGATCCGCCGGGCCCTGATGGCGACCTACGGGGACGAAGCCATCACCGCGGCGCGCAAGCGCCTCGCCGACGTCAAGGAGCGGACCCGCTTCGTGAAAGGGCGTAACGAAACCGAGGACCTTCGCCTCGATTTCGAAACCGCCCGCGACGCCATGGTGAAGGCCACCATCGCCGCGGTGCAGAAAGCCGACCCGACCGTCGAGAAGGAAGCCCTGGTCCTGACGCTTAACGCGGTCGAAGAAATGGTGAAGAAGCGCAGCCAAGAAGCCGCCCGCGCCGCCCAGGAGAAGGCCTCCGCCGAGGAGCGCGCCGCCGCCGCGAAGCAACCCAAGGAGGAAGGCAAGCCGGCCGCCGAGACGGCCGCCAAGGAAGAACCCGCCAAGCCCGTCAGCCCGGCCGACCTGCTCGCCGACGTCGAAGGGGTCTCCGCCGAAGACATGCGCAAGTTCCGCGCGGCCGCCTTCAAGGCCCAGCGCGACCCGAAGGTGAAGGAGATCAAGGCCAAGCGCACCCAGCTCAGCAAGGAAGCCGAATTCCTGTCCCAGGAGGAGAAGAAGAACATGCGCGGCGACTTCGAGCAGGTCCAGGCGGACCTCCGCAAAGCCACCCTCGCCGCCATCGCCCAGGCCGCGCCCGACCTCTCCAAGGAGACCCTCGAGAAGATCTACGACGCGATCGAGACCCGCGCCCGCGAAGCCCTCGAGAAGTCCGGCAAGAAGAAGGCCGCCAAGACCCCGCTCAAGCCTTTCCCGTTCGGGGAGAAGAAGTGAGGCGCGGCAGCGAAGCTGCCGCGAGGGACAGGGCTGGGGCTAGGGCTGGGGCTGATTTAGTTGACCTGTTGATCAATTGGCCGGCTGGCCCGGGAGTCATTCGCTCGGAGGGAGACCGGAAAGCGGATGATTGGCGGGGTGCCCATTTTATGGTCTCGGCCATCTTCCCCTTTCGGGTGGCAGGTGGCAGCCCCAGGTGGCAGGTGGCGGGCTTTATCCATTCAGTACTCCATTCAGTCCTCAACGCAGCCCTCCATTCAGCACCGCTGTGTCGTGACGCGGTCCCGACCCTACCCACGGCAAACTAGGGCAGCACGCGGTGCTGCCCCTACCCCAAGACAGGCACTCCCCCTATACTCGATACTCCATACTCGATACTCTCAATATAGCGCCATCCGCCCTCCGTCATCGATTCAGTCCTCCATTCTACCCCACAACTTTCCCCTCCTCCCGGGGTTCCTTCAATAGCCTACCCCGAACCCCTATCCCATGAAACAACTCTTCCCCCTCCTCCTCGCCGCCGCCGTCGGTTCCGCCGCCACCTATTTCGCGATGGAAGCCCGCCAGCCCGCCCAAGCCACCGCTGAGCAGCCCAAGGCCGCCGGCCCCGCCTTCGCCGCCAGGCCCAAGGCTCCGGAAGGCGACGTGCCCGACGCGCCCCGTAAGCAAGCCGCCCCGAAGTTCGGCGGCAAGACCGGTGGTTTCCTGCCCGAGGAGATCGAGGGCGTGACGCCCGAGCAGCTCAACAAGTGCCGGACGGCGATGTTCAAGTCTTTCCAGGACGAAGGCGTCAAAGCCGCCCGCGCAAGGCAGAACGAACTCCGCAAAGAGGCCGAATACGCGTCCGACGACGAGAAGAAGAATCTCCGTCCGCAGTTCGAAGAGGCCGCGCTCGACCTCCGCAAGGCGACCAAAGAGGCCATGCTCGCCGCCGATGACGAACTGACCGGCGATGTCGTCGACAAAGTGCTCGACGCCCTCGAAGAGCGCATGAAGCAGCGCGGCCAGCAGTTCCAGAAGGGGAAGAAGTGACGCGGCGGCGTAGCGGCCGCGAGGCACAGGGCTTGGGCTGGATAAGTTGATCCGTTGATCAGTTGGCCGGCTGGCCAGAGAGGTATACGCTCAAAGGGAGACCGGAAACCGGAGGATTAGATAGCATCCGTTTCAGGTGGCAGGTGGCGGCCCCGGGTGGCGGGTGGCAGGCATCATCCATTCAGTCCTCTATTCAGCCCTCAACGCAGTCCTCCCTGATCGATTCTGCCATCCGTCATCTGTCATCGATTCAGTCATCCATTCAGCACCGCTATGTCGTGACGCGGTCCCGACCCTACCCAGCGCGGCGGAGCCGCGAGATGGAAGCGGTTAGCGGTTGGCGGTTGGGAACACAGCCAAGGCAACTAGGGCAGCACGCGGTGCTGCCCCTACCTCAAGACAGGCACTCCCCCTATGCTCGATACTCCATACTCGATACTCTCAGCGCTCACTTCACCTTCTCAAATACCCTCTTCAACTCCGCGTCGGTGAGCGGACGATCCCAGAGCAGGAAGCGGGCGATCTCGCCGTCGAAGGATTCCTTCCCGGGATGCTGGATCGCATCGCGTTCCTGACCGATGGCGAGTTTGGAGGCGTCGGCCTTGGGATTGACCGGGAACTGCGCCGTCGCGCACGGCTTCAGGTCGTTGACGAAGAATTCCAGCAGCGCTTCGGTCCGGCCCACGCCGAGGTCGTCGACGAAGGAATTCCGCTGCGGCTGGCCGGCGCCCATGCGGCCGGCGAGGAAATGGAAACGCCCTTCCTCTAGCTTCGGGCCGACGAGCTTGGGATTATTGACGTCGAAGCGGCCGAAGGTGAGCCCGTTGCGGGCGCCCCACCAGACGGTGTTATCGTCGTCCAGACAGCCCCAGAGGCCTTCGTATTTCTGGCCGTTGCGCAGGTTGCCGAAGAAGGAATTCACGTCCTTCAGGCCGACGCGCTGCGGGTAGACCTTGATCACGGCGACCCACGTGCAGCCCGCGCCGCGGATGATTCCGTCGAGCGCCGACTCATCATGGCAGACCAATTCCTGCTGACGGAACGAGAGCGCCATGCGGGGCGCCTTCACGACCGACGGCAGACCCGAGTTCGGCTCCGTGCGTCCCTTCGGCTGCCCGACGAACGACCGGAGCTCCGCCGGGCCGGCCTGGTTCGTCCACGCGGTCACGCGTCCCTGCGCGTCGAGCGTGATGCCCTTGGTGGCGTCGAGATCGACCAGGAGACCAACGGCGGGGATTTCAGCGGCGAAGGAAGCAGCGACGCAAAGCAAAGCAATCAGACGGAGGATCATGGGGATGACCGAATAGAAGACCGAGTTGAGCACCGAATCGAGGGCAGACTCAGACATTAGGTAGGTTTGAGCGCCCTCGCTGAACTGCGGTTCAAGGCAGGGACAGCACCACGTGCTGTCCTAATCACGCCTCAGCCCCAGGGGAGGACGTGATAGTGATCACGTCCCTACCTCGTGACAGCCACTCAAAGAGAGACCGGAAACCGGAGGAACACGGCACTCAAGGGGGCAGCACAGGGAAACCGGATAGATAGCTGAGGACATATGACCGAAGCGTTAATTCCGGTCTCCGGTTTCCCATTGAGCGGGCGAGTCGTTTCAGGTGGTAGGCCTGATCCATTCGGCCCTCCCCTTTTTCCTCTGTCATCGACTCAGTCATCCGTCATCGATTCAGCCATCTCTCCGTTTCAGGTGGCAGGTGGCGGCCCCGGGTGGCAGGTGGCGGGTGGTGCAAAGTCAACGCAGCCCTCCGTTCAGCCCTCCGTGGTCAACCGCGGCAAACTTGGGCAGCACGCGGTGCTGCCCCTACCCAGCGCGGCGGAGCCGCGAGGTGGAAGCGGTTAGCGGTTGGCGGTTGGGAACACAGCCCAGGCAGCTAGGGCAGCACCAGTGCCGTCCCTACCCCAAGCACTCCCCCGATACTCGATACTCCATACTCGACACTCTCAGCATCACCTACCCCCACCCCTGCCCCTCCCCCATTCTTCCACCCCTTTTCCTCTGGAACTCTCCCATCCCCTTGGCATCTAATAGCCCCATGTCCCCCCGCGTCCTTTCCCTCCTTGGATTGTCCCTGCTCGCCGCCGCCACCGGCCGCGCGCAATCCGCCGACACCGTCTTCGTCGAAGCCGAATCCCTGGCCTCCCATGGCGGCTGGAAGCTCGACACGGCTTTCACCAACATCGTCGGCTCGCCCTACCTCCTGGCCCACGGCCTCGGCAAGCCCGTCGCCGACGCCACCGGCATCGTGCGGATTCCCGCCGCGGGCGAATACCGCGTCTGGGTGCGCACCAAGGATTGGGTCGCCCACTGGAAGGCCCCCGGTACCCCTGGCCGCTTCCAGCTGATCGTCAACGGCCAGCCGGTCGCCGCCGAGTTCGGCACCAAAGGCGCCGAGTGGCACTGGCAAGAAGGCGGCAAGGTCACCCTGCCCGCCGGCGACGTGAAGATCGCCCTGCATGATCTCACCGGTTTCGCCGGTCGCGCCGACGCCATCGTCTTCAGCAAGGACGCCTCGTTCGTTCCGCCCGAAGGCGCCGCGCTCGTCACGGCCCGCTCGCGGTGGAACAGCCCCAAGGGCGCCGAAGACCAGGGTGAGTTCGACCTCGTCGTCGTCGGCGGCGGCTACGGCGGCCTCGGCGCCGCGCTCTCCGCTTCGCGTCAGTCCCTCAAGGTCGCGTTCCTCCAGGACCGTTTCGTCCTCGGCGGCAACGGCAGCTCCGAGATCGGCGTCTGGGCGATGGGCGGCACCACCCGCGGCAAGTATCCGCACCTCGGCGAGATCATCGAGGAGATCGGCGACCGCTCGCCCGACAGCCCCGGTCGCGTCGACAGCTTCGGCGACGAGCTCAAGGAACAGGTCGTCCGCAAGGAGAAGAACATCAGCCTCTTCCTCGGCCACTTCGCCACCGGCGTCGTGATGGCCGGCGACCGCATCGCCGCCGTCAAGGCCATCGACGTCAAGACCGGCCGCGAGAAGGTCTTCCGCGCGAAGTTCGTGGCCGACACCACCGGCCACGGCTGGGTGGGCGCCTACGCCGGCGCGACCTTCCGCGTCGAGCCGAACAAGCGCATGGGCATGTCGAACATGTGGTTCTACCAGGACGAAGCGCAGGCCTCGACCTGGCCGGCCACCCCGTGGGCCCTGCCCCTCGAGATGGGCGACTTCCCGCTCCTCCAGAAGTCCAAGTCCAAGCTCGACGACAAGCCCTTCATGAAGGCCGAGTGGTTCTGGGAATCCGGCTTCGACCAGGATCCGATCAAGGACCTCGAGTATATCCGCGACTGGAATTTCCGCGCCATGTACGGCGCCTTTTCCGCCCTCAAGAACGGCCCGCAGAAGGACAAGTATGCCCTCTCCGAGCTCAAGTGGGCCTCGCACGTCGGCGGCCCGCGCGAATCGCGCCTCTTCGACGGCGACATCATCCTGAACAAGGACAACATCGTCCAGCGCACCGACTTCCCGGACGGCTGCGTGCCCACGACCTGGGACATCGACCTCCACTACGCCAAGGAGCAGTTCGCCAAGAAGTTCCCGGACAATCCGTTCATCTCCCGCGCGGCCTTCGGCTACGTGGACGCCAGCGGCAAGCACATCGCCGCCGTCGACCGTCGCAACGGCTACCCCCTGCCCTACCGCCTGTTCTACTCCAAGAACATCAGCAACCTCTTCTTCGCCGGCCGCCACATCTCCGTCACGCACGAGGCCCTCGGCACCGTGCGCGTGATGCGCACCATCGGGATGATGGGCGAAGTCGTCGGCAAGGCCGCCTACCTCGCCGTCCGCGAGAACACCGACCCGCGCGGCGTCTACCAGAAGCACCTGCCCGAGCTGATCAAGCTCATGGAACAGCCCGGCCGCATGCGCCGCAGCGACCTGCGCTCCGACCTCTTCCTCGACACGTCGATCGCCGACTTCAAGGAACTCCCCGTGGGCCGGATGAACGCCGACCTGCACAAGAGCGCGCCGACCAAGCTCAGCGCCGACGAACTCCAGGAGCTGGCCAAGCTCGGCGGCATCGTCGTCGACGACGCCCAGGCGAAGCTGGAAGGCAAGTGGACCTCCGGCCACGGCATCGGCCACCTCGGCGCGGGCTACCACTACGCCGCCGGCGCCGGCAACCGCGCGACCTACGCCTTCGAAGTGAAGACCGCCGGCAAGTATGAGATCCGCGGCTACTGGGAAGGCCACGAGAACCGCTCGGGCAACTCCCTCCTGACGATCAACCGCGACGGCGAGAAGCCCGTCGCGCTCCGCCTCAACCAGAAGGTCGGCGAGATCGAAAAGCCCGCCGTCCTCGGCAAGTTCACCTTCGCGGCCGGCACCCATACCCTCGTCCTCTCCACCGAAGGCGCCAAGGGCAACGTGCACGCCGACGCCTTCCAGCTCGTCCCCGCCGAGTAAGCGATGCTTACGCCCCGCGTCAGCGCCTGGCTGGTCAGAGGCTGGCGTCTCGGGGCGTTGCTGTTCGCCGCCCTGCTGCTGCAGCGCACGAACCCGGTCACGGATTCGGCGCTGGCGCGGCTCGGGCTGGCCGACGCCAAGGCCTTCTTCCCGGAGGCGCGCCGCCTGAAGTCGGGCCCGAGCCAGACCCTCCTGGTCGAGGACCAGGCCGGCAACCGCCTCGGGCGGCTCCTGACCACTTCGCCCGACGCCGACGCGATCCTCGGCTACGCGGGGCCGAGCAACGTCCTCGTGGCGCTCGACCTCCGCGACCAGATCGTCGGGACCCGCGTCCTCTCCAGCCAGGACACGCCGGAACACGTCGAGCAGCTGCGCCGCTCGAACGCGTTCGACGATTCCTTCAAGTCCTGGCGGCCGTCCGCGCAGCCCGCCCCGAAGCTCGACGGCTACGCCGGCTCGACGCTCACGGCCTACGCGATCGCCGAGTCGATCCAGCAGCGGTTGTCCGGTAACTACGTCTCCCTGCGCTTCCCCTTGCCGCTCACCCTCATGGAAGTCCAGGCGGCGGGCTTCCCGGACGCGACGGGCTTCGAACCCAACGTCCCGCGCCTCGGCTGGAACCTCGTGCGCGGCGCCAACCGGGCGCACCTCGGCTACGTGGTGCGCTCCTCGCCGTCGGCCGACGAGGTCCCCGGCTACGCCGGCCCGAGCGAGACGCTCATCGCGCTCGAGACCGACGCCCTGCGCCTCCGCAAGGTCGTCCTGCGCTCGACCTACGACACCGCCGACTATGTCAGCCGGATCCAAGACGAGGAGCCGGACCCGCAGGGCCGCACCTACCTCTCGAAGCTCACCCAATGGAACACACGGGAGTGGGCCGAATTCGACTTCCGCAAGGCCGAGCTCGACACGGTCGCCGGCGCGACGCTCACGAGCTACGCCATCGCGAAGGGCCTGCAGACGCGCTTCGCCGACGACCGGCACGGCGGCCGGCGCGAACGCGAGGCGGCCATGCGTTTCTGGAAATCAGTCGCCCTCGGAGCCTTCATCCTGGGCGCGCTGCTGATGACCTTCACGGCGCTGCACGCGCGCCCGTGGGTCCGGCGGCTCTGGCAGCTGCTGCTGGTCGGCGGCCTCGGCCTCTGGCTCGGGCAGCTGCTTTCCCTTTCCCTGTTCGCCGGTTGGGCCCGCCACGGGGTGCCCTGGGGTACCGCCCCCGCCCTCCTGGCTCTGGCGGCCGTGGCCCTGCTCATCCCTTGGGCCGCCCGGCGGCAGACGTACTGCCACCAGATCTGCCCCCACGGGGCCGCCCAAGAGCTCCTAGGAGGCTTCCGGCGCCTTCATGTGGCCGTCCCCGCCCGTTGGCATGGCTGGCTGGGCAAACTGCCCGCCATGGCCCTTGGCGGGGCCTTCCTGGCCGCCTTGGCCTGGCCCCGCTGGTCCTTGGGCGAAGCCGAGCCTTTCGACGCCTGGATTCTGGGCACCGCCGTGGCCGTGCCCCTCGCACTGGCCATCGCCGGCCTGGTGGCCTCGGTCTTCGTCCCCCAGGCCTACTGCAAGTACGGCTGCCCGACCGGCGCGCTCCTGAAGTTCGTGCGCACGAGCAGCGCCGAGGAGTCCTGGGCGCGGCGGGATACGGTCGCCGCCGCGGTCCTCGCCGTCGGCGCCGCCATCGCCTACTTCCCCGGCGCCGACGCCGCGGCCGCCGCGCCGGCCGAAGCCTCCGCCCGCCGGCCGGTCACCGAACTCCACGGCGCTGCCTTCGGGACGACGTGGACGGTCAAGGTGCGCGGCGACCAAGTCGACGCCGAGCTGCTCAAGCGCGAGCTCGAGGCCGAGATGAACCGCGTGGAGTTCTCGCTCTCGCATTGGCGCGCCTCCTCGGCGACGGCGGATTTCAATCAGCTCGAATCGACGCAGCCCTTCGGCATCACGCCCGAACTCGCCGAGCTGACGGAACTCGGGCTCGCGCTCAGCCGCGCCACCGACGGGGGCTTCGACCTGACGGTGGCTCCGCTCACGTCGCTCTGGGGCTACGGACCCGACGGCCAGCGCCCGACGCCCACGCCGGCGCAGATCCTGGCGACGCTTCCGCAGGTGGGCTGGCGGAAACTGACCTTGGACAAGGCCAACCTGACGCTCGCCAAGCAGCACGAAAAGCTGAGCCTCGACCTGGGGTCGTTGCTGCAAGGCTACGCGGCGGACCGCGCCGCGCGGATCCTCCGACGCGAAGGCCTCGAGGAATTCCTCATCGAGGTCGGCGGCGAGATCCTCGCGGCCGGCACCTGGCGCGTCGGACTGGAGGACCCCTTCCAGCCACGGATGACCATGGAGACCGTCGTGCTCACCGACCGCGCCCTGGGCGTCTCCGGCCTGTACCGCGCGCGCAAGGCGGCCGCCGGAAAGCCCGCCTCGCACATCCTCTCGCCGAAGACCGGGGAACCGATCGCGACCACGCTCGAACTCGCGGCGGTCTTCCATCCGGACTGCGTGCAGGCCGACGCCTGGTCGACCGCGCTAATGGCCGTCGGGTTCGAAGCCGCCAAGCTTCTCGCCGAACGCGAGAACCTCGAAGTCATCCTCGTCACCCCCGACAAGCAGGTGTGGCGGAGGGCGAAGGTGAAGTAGGTAAACGAGGACAGGAGGACACGAGGACTCGAGGGCCGGATACCGAGAGTATGGAGTATCGAGTATGGAGTATAGGGGGAGTGCTGGTCTTGGGACAGGGGCGGCACCGCGTGCTGCCCTAGCTGCCTTGGCTGTGTTCCCAGCCGCCAACCGCTAACCGCTTCCACCTCGCGGCTCCGCCGCGCTGGGTAGGGTCGGGACCGCGTCACGACATAGCGATGCTGAATTGAGCACTGAGTCGATGACGGATGACAGAGGGCTGTATCGATTAATCGCGGCTCTGAACCTGCACCAGACACCCGACGGCCGAGACCTGAAAAAGGGGACCCCAGCAAATCATCCGGTCTCCGATTCCCCTTTACGCGTTTGTATTCCCAACCGCCAACCGCTTACCGCCAACCCCTACTTCACTTGATCTTCTTCACGAACGTCAGCTGCGGGGCGTGCTTGCTGGTATTCCAGCCGCCGGGTTCGGCGGTGTAATGCGCGGCGACGAGGACGTCGTCCACGATGCGGAACACGTAGCACTCGCAGGGATAGCGCGGGCCGGGGAAAGGCTTGCCGTCCTTGGCGTCGGGCTTGAACGCGCCGGCGGAGAAGCAATCGAAGCGCGGACCCGTGCCGCCGAAGTCGGCGTAATCCTTGTCTTCCGGGAACCGCAGGCGGGTGATGTCGTGCGTATGGCCGTGCAGGAGCGCGATGATGTGATGGCCCTTGATGGCCTCGTAGAAAGCCTTGCGCTTCGGCTGATCCCACCAGGTGCTGCGGGCGCTGAAGTCCAGATGGGTCGCGATCACGACGGGCTCGGTCGCGCCGATCTTCGCGAGGCGGGCCTTCAGGAACGACAGGCTGCCCTCGGGATTCCACATCGACGTCTCCTTGGCGCCTTCCTTGGCGCCGTCGCCGGGGTAGAGGTTGACGTTGATGAAGTGCACGCCCTGCCAGACCCAATAGGAGTGCAGCGCGTCGTCGGAAAGGACCGTGACCAGACCGGCGGCGAGCATCCCGCGGTTGCGCTCGCGGAGCCCTTGGCGGACCGGGCCGGCGCTGCCGCCGTCGTGATTACCGGCGAGGGCGTAGGTCGGATACTTGCCCGGAGTCGAACCCTGCCAGGGCAGGAGGCGGTCGAACTCCTGCCACTGCTTCGCGTTGCCGACCTCGGTGAGGTCGCCGGCGACGATCATGCCGGCGGGACGCGGGACGGGTCCCTTCCCTTTCATGGCCTCGGCGACGGGGCCTTCGGCCGGCCACGGCGTGCCGGGGACCTCGCCTAGGACTTCCAAGGTCTTGGCGACGTGGGCGTTGAAGGCGTCGGCGCCGAACGGCGGCGTCGTCTTGCGGTAGTCCATGCCGACGTGGACGTCGGAGACCAGGTAGAAGGTCAGGTCGCGGGCGGCTTCCGCCGCGGTCAGCGAGACCAAGGCGAGGAGCGAGGCGAGGAGGGGGCGGAGCGGGCGCATGATCATGAAAGCAGGGTCAGCCTCGGCGGAGGACGGGGGCGCCGTCTTCGACGGTGAAGGTCGCGCGGGTGAGCACGGGCGCGCCGGGCTTGGTGACGAACGGGACGGCGCGGTAATCGGTGCGCCAGGCCTTCGGCGTCACCTCGCAGACGAGGTACCCGCGTTCGGCGCTATGGAACTTCACGAACGGATTCTCGCGGTAGGTGTCCGCCAGGGTCTTGGGCGCGAGCGTGCCGTCGCCGCCGGAAGAGATCGACGTCCCGACGAATTCGACGCCGACCGAACCCTCCTCGGGCCGCTCGAAGTCCAGCCCGAGCTCGTTCGCCCAGTTGGTGTGGATGTCGCCGGTCAGCACGACGGGATTGCGCACCTTGGCGTCGCGGAAATGGCGGAGCAGATTGCGGCGCTCGAACTCGTAGCCCGGCCACTGGTCCATCTCGAAGGCCTCGGCGGGCCCGGCCTTGCGGTCGACGTGTCCCACCATGATCTGCTGGGCCAGGACGTTCCAGCGGGAGGGCGAACCCGTGAGGCCGCGGAAGAGCCACTCGCGCTGCTCCTTGCCGAGCAAGGTGCCGGCCGGGTCGAGCTGATCGGGGTGGTTCGGGTGATGGCCGTCGCCCAACGGCTGGTCGGTCCGGTATTGCCGGGTATCCAGGACGAAGAAGTCGGCGAGACGCCCGAACGGGACACGGCGATAGAGCTTCATGTCCGGACCCTTCGGCAGGGCGGCGCGCCGGAGCGGCATGTGCTCGTAATAGGCCTGGTAGGCGGCGGCGCGCCGGCGGAGGAAGGCCTCCCGGTCCACGCCCTTCTCTTCCGAGATGTCGCCGGCGCAGTTGTTGTCGAACTCGTGGTCATCCCAGGTCAGGATCCACGGCACGCCCGCATGCATGGCGGCCAGCGCGGCGTCCCCGCGGTACTGGGCGTAGCGCACGCGATAGTCGCCCAAGGTCATGATCTCGCCGCCGAGATGCTTCCGCGCCTTCTTGTCCTGCCCCTTGTATTCGTAGATGTAGTCGCCGAGGAAGACCACCGCGTCGAGCTCCTCGCGGGCCATGTGCTCATAGGCCGTGAAGAGCCCCTGCTCGAAGTGCTGGCAGGAGGCCACCGCGAAGCGCAGCTTGCCCGCGTCGGCCTCGCGCCGGGGGAAGGTGCGGGAACGGCCGGCCGGACTCGCGTCGCCGCCGAGCGTGAAGCGGTACCAATACCAGCGGTCGGGCGCGAGGCCTGCGATCTCGACGTGGACCGAGTGGCCCCACTCCGGCGTGGCGACCTGGACGCCCTTGCGGACGACCTGCGTGAATTTCTCGTCGGCGGAGACCTCCCAGGACACCTCGACGGGCTCGGGCGGCATGCCGCCGTCAGGCTCGAAGGGACGCGGCGCCAGGCGAGTCCAGATCACGAACCCGTCGGGAGCCGGGTCGCCCGAGGCCACCCCGAGGGTGAAAGGATAAGCCGCCGGCTTCGCGGCGAGCAAAGGACGACCGAAGACGCCCTGCGAAGACAGCGCCGCTACGGACAGCCACGCCGCGCCTGCGGTCACGAAGGCGCGCCGATCAAACCGTGCCGACCCGGGGAGGGGGTGGAGGGGCGGGGTCATGGGAAAGACCTTACCAGGCGGAGAGGCCGGGGAAAGGGAGAAATGAGGGGATGGGAAAGGCTGGGACAGTGGGCTGAATCGAGGACAGATGACGGATGACTGAATTGAGCACTGCGTGGAGGACCGAATGGAGGGCTGAATGGATCAGTCCCGCCGGCTGCCGCCTGCCACCCGAAATGGAGCGATGGCTGAATCGATGACGGATGGCAGATTTTCCGAACCTGCACCTGAACCAGAACACCTGACCAGGCGCCTGATGGCCGAGACCCGAGACCTGAAATGGGCACCCCAGCCAATCATCCGGTCTCCGGTTTCCCTTTGCTCGACTGTGCTCCCAACCGCCAATCGCTTAACGCCAACCGCCGATACCAGTCTTGGGTAGGGCTGACCGCCCCCGGTCAGCCGTTCGCCGCTGGGCGAACCCAGGTAGGGGCACGTTTCATCGTGACCTCTGCTGCGGAGGGCGCGGCGAAGCCACACCCCTACCTTCGGCCGCCCTTCGGCGGCCGGGCGGTCGAGCGAGGGCGCTCAACCCTACCCCAAGGCAAACACTCCCCCGATACTCCATACTCGATACTCCATACTCTCACCCAGGCACAAAAAAGGGCGGCCGAAGCCGCCCTTCCCTATCCTCGAGCCCTCGTGTCCTCAGGCCCTCTTCTCCTGCCGCTTGCGGCGGCGGATCGCCGCGGCCGCGAGGGCCAGGGCGCCGAGGCCCAGACCGTAGGTCGAAGGCTCCGGCACCGCGGTCAGCGTGATGGCGCCGCTGTTGGTGTTGAAGTCGATCGCCCAGAGGCTCGCCGCCGAGGCCGTGCCACCCGTGTAGGTGAACTGGCTGGTGTCGAACGTGAACAGGTCGCTGATGTTGGCGCTGTTGTTGGCGCCGAGGTTCAGGCCGGCCGTGTTGAACGAACCGAAGCTGAAGGTCTGGATGCCCGCGGCGCCCTGCAGGAGCGACAGGTTGCCGGCCGCGCCGAGGGTCGACGCGGTGGACATCGAGATCAGCTTGATCACGACTTTGTTGGACACCGAGGCGCCGCTGAGGTCGAGGTTGCCGAAGGCGTACTGGTCGTAGCCGACGCCCGCCGACTGGGTGTTGATGTCCCAGATCTTGAACTCGAGACGCGAACCGCCCGCGAGGGTCATGCCCGTCGCCGTGAAGGCGCCGAGGGTCTGGCCGCGGCCGATGGTGGCGCCGGAACCGACGGTCACGTTGCCCACGGAGGCCGCAGCGACCAGCTGGCCGCCGGCCGGAGCCGCGCCCGCGGCGGACACCACGATGTTGTTGGTGACCGCGTTGTTCACGACCATGGTCGCGCCGGAGCCGATCGTCGCCGTGCCGGTGCCGAGGGCGCCGGTCTGGTTGACCGTCACGGTGCCTTGGGCGACCGTGAGACCGCCGGAGAACGTGCCGGCCGCGCCCGCGAGGACGAGGTTGCCCGCGCCGGTCTTGACGAGGGCGCCCGTGCCGGTGTTGGCGCCGGCCGCGAAGTCGAGGCCGCCGTTGAAGGTCGTGTTGTTCTCGACCTGGATGGTGGCCGTGGCGCCGTCGACCACCCGCAGGCGGGCGCCGAGGTCCTGGTTGTTCGTGGCTTCCCAGCGCAGCGTCGCGTTGTTCGCCAGGTTGATGCCGCCGGTGCTGGCGGTGGTGCCCAGGGCGTTCATGTAGAAGCCGAGGACGCCGCCGTTGACGTTCACTTCCGCGTCCGGAGCGAGCGTGGCGCCCGCGCCGTCGACGATCCACTGACCCACGCCGTTCTTGACGACCGCCGAGAAGGCGCGCGCCGCGTCGGCGTTGTCGAGCAGGTCGCCGTTGTAGGTGTTGGCCAGCGTGCTGGTGCCCGAGAGGGTCAGCGCACGGGCGCTGAGCGGAGCCGCGTCGTCGAAGTCGATCTGGTCGAGGCCGTTGATGAGCAGCGGATTGGCGCCGCTGGTGGCGTGGAAGCCCGCGCCGCCGTCCTTCACGAGGAAGTTACGGCCGAACGAGCCGGCGCCGGTGTACTCGACCGAGCCGCCGGCGAACACCAGGTTGCCGTGGACCGCCGCGGAGGACAGGCCGAGCTGGGCGGCGTCGGCGAACTTGAGGAAGCCGCCGTTGAGGGTGACCGTGCCGGAGTTGGTCTTCGCCGAGCCGGTGAGCTCGAGCGTGCCGGCGCCGGACTTCGAGTAGCTGGCCACGGCCGCGCCGCGGTCGCCGAACGAACCGCTGATGGTCAGCTTCTTGCCGGCCGACACGTTGAAGTCGCGGGAAGCGCTGGCGCCGCCGAAGTCGACGAACTCGGCCGAGATGGTGGAGTCGTCGGTCGCCACGACGTTGCCCAGCAGCACCCACGACGGAGACGGGGTCGGCGTGAGGAGCGGATCCAGCTGGGTGACGGTGTCGCTGGTGAGGTCGCCGCCGTTGAGCGTCACGAGCCCGAGGTAGGCGCTGAACGTACGGACGTCGGCGGTTCCGCCGTTCAAGGTCATCGGGACGCCGTAGGAGGGCGTGCCGACCGCATCGTTGCCGGTGACCTTGAAGAAGGAGCCGGGCTGCACCTGGTTCGCGACCAGGTCGAAGTAGTTGCCGCGGTTGACGATGATGCCGGTCGAGGCCGCCAGGATGCCCTGCGCGTTGACCTCGATCGTGCCGTTGTTGACCTGGACGCGGCCTGCGAACGGATTGCCACCGTAGGTGCCACCCATGCTGAGCACCTTGGTGCTTTCCTGGACGACGGTACCGTTGCCGCGGATGACGCGGAAGAGGCTGTAGTCGACGGAGTAGTTGAAGCGCAGCTGACCGGGCAGCGTCACGATGACCTGCTGGGCCGAGCCCAGGTCGCCGGTATCGCCGAGCTGCGTGCCGTTGCCCACCTGGAGGACGCCGTTGTCCACGAGGAAACGTCCGTTGAAGCCGGAGTTCGCCGCGGTGAGGATCGTCGTGCCCGCGCCGACCGAGCGGACGTCGCCGGCGCCGGACAGCTCGTTCGGGAAGTTGAGCGTGCCGGTGCGGTCCATGCGCAGTTCCGCGCCCGCGGCGATGTTGACCATGCCGAGGCCGAACGAGCCGATGTTCGTGATGTCGAGGCGGCCGGCCTGGATGTCGGTCAGGCCGGTGTAGTTGTTGACCGCGCCGAAGCTCAGCACGCCCGTGCCGACCTTGGTGAGGCCGAGGGCCGCGCCGCCGCCGCCGGCGTTGTCGGTGAGCGCGCCGGAGAACGTGAACGAGCTGTCATCGCCGCCGACCGTGAGCGTGCTCGGGGTGGTCAGCGAGGAGTTGGTGAAGAAGCCCGTGCCGGAGATCTGGTGGGTGGTCTGGCTGAAGCCCGCGAGGTCGAAGCCCGAGGCCGTGCCGGCGACGAGGAAGGTGTCGGCCGGGAGGCTGTCGTTGCCGGCCCAGCGGATCACGCCGCCGGAGACCCGGACGGAAGCGCCCTTGAGGTCGGCCCCGGTCGAGGGGGACCCCAGGACGAGCACGCCGTTGCCGGTCTTCGTCAGGGCGATGCTCCGGTCGGTGAGGTCCGTGGATAGGCCGCCGTTGAGGGTGGCCGTGACGCCGTAGTTGGTGACCGAGATCGTGCGCGCGGCGGCGCCGAGGCTGACCTTGCCGGCCAGCGTGACGCCGGCGCCGGCGCCGCGTCCGCCGAAGGCGAAGTCGCCGTTGACGTTCACGAGGTTGGCGATGGTGCGGACGGTGCCGTCGCTGAGGAGCGAGGTGCCCGCGCCGATCTGGAGGACGCCGCGGCCGACGGGGCCGCTGGTGACGGCGCCGCTGACCGGCGTGGAATTGGCGCCGAGCATGAGGGCGCCGGCCGCCAAGGTGAAGTCGGAGGCGAAGGTGCTCTGGCCGCTGAGGGCGAGGAGGCCGGCGCCGGACTTGGTGAGCGAGAGCATCGCCGCGTTCTGCGTGATCGGGGCGCTGATGGTCAGGCCCGTCGCGGCCAGGCCGGCGTTGACGGTGAGGACCGGATTGGCGCTGCTGAACTGCAGGGAGGTGCCGCTGATGACCGGCACGGAGACCGTGGACTGGTTGGAGGCGGTGACGGCGTTCGGCTCGGACAGGATCAGGGAGGCGCCGACGGCGAGCGTCGGGTTGGACATCGCGCCTTCGTTGTCGAAGGTCACGGCGCGCAGCGTGTTCGTGCCGACCAGGGTGAGGTTGCCGCCGCCCAGGAGGCTGACGTTGGCCGTCGCGGCGATCTGGCCTTCGTTCGTCTGCATGACGACCGAGGTGTTGGTGGCCGAGGCCATGCCGGTGACCACGAGGTCGCCGGGGACGAGGACGTAACCGGCGGCGGCGCCGAGGTTCAGCGTGCCGTGGTTGACGAAGGTCGTGCCGACGAAGTCGTTCGAGACCGGGGCGGTCGGGGTCGACAGGCGGAGGGTGCCGCCGCCCGACTTGATGAAGTTCATCGAGCCGGTGAGGCGGGCGTTGATGTTCATCGTGCCTTGGTTGGTGAAGACGTACAGGTCGCCCGTCGCGGAGGTGAGTGAGCTGCCGGCGCCGTCGCCCTGCAGGGTGATGGTGTTACCGTTGTTCGTCACGATGCCGACGCCGAGGGTGACCGGGGCGTTGGTGAGCGTGATGTCCTGGTTGGTGACGCCGGTGCCGACCTGGAAGCGCCAGCTGTTGGCCGCGCGCGCGCCGGTGATCGTGCGGGCCGCCGCGCCTTCGGAGTAGTTGCCGGTGGCCACCGTGGCGACGGAGATGTCGCCGCCCGTGAAGCCCGGCGCGGTGTAACCGTTGTAGACGGCGCCCATCTGCGAGATCCCGAAGACGTCGGAGTAGGTCGCGAAGGTCGCGCCGTCCGCGATCGCCCAGCCGCCGATGATGCCGTTGGTCAGGGTCATGCTGGCGGCGTTGAAGGTGACGCCGTTGAGCTTGGTCAGCTTGAGGGTCGACGAGGCCGTCAGGCCGGGGCTGCCGAGGGTGTTGGTGCCGCCGCTGTTGAGCGTCGTCCAGCCGTTGAAGTTGACCGTCGGACGGGCGCCGCCGCCGCCGAGGACGAAGTCCCCGATGGTGATCTGGTTCGTCGCGCCCATGCTGATGTACGGGTTGGAATTCAGCAGGTTGGCGCCGAGCTGGGCGGTCATGCTGTCGAGGTTGACCACGTTGTCCGCGGAACCGCCGCCGATGACCGTGAACGTGCCGCCGGCGAGGGTGACCGCGTTGGAGGGAGCCAGACGGACCGGGCTGGCGACGGCGTTGAGGCCGAAGTTGTTCCAGGTGAGCGTGCCCTGCGCGAGGCGCAGGCCGGCCGTGCTGGCGATGGCGCCGCCGTCGCGGAGCTCGAGCGTGCCGCCGCGGACGACGGTCGTGCCGGTATAGTCGCTGGCCGAGGTGAGCGTCGTCGTGGTGTTGCCGCCGCGGACGAAGCTGAGGCCGCCGGTCAGACGACCGCCGAAGGTGCTGTTGTCCTGGGTCGAGAAGACCGAGCCGGCGAGGCCGGTGACCGTGCCGCCCATGCCGGGCAGCGGGTTGGAGCTCGACAGGCCGCGGACGGCCTGGTTGCGGGCGCCGATGTCGAGCACCGCGTTCGGACCGTTCAAGGCGACGAACGGCAGGCCGATGGCGCCGGCGGACGCCGAGATGGCGAGCGTGTTGTCCAGGCCCGAAGCGAGGCGCAGGGTGCCGTTGTTGATCGCGACGGTGCCGGTGAAGGCGCCGGTGATCGCCCCGAGCACCATCGTGCCGCCGTTGTCGAGGACGAAGCCGCCCGTGGCGGCCGGGATCAGCGAAGCGTTCACGTTGAGCGTGGCGCCCGGCAGGACGTGGAAGTAGGCGGCGCCGGCGGCGGGACCGACGAGCGTGCCCATGTCGAAGGTCGTGGTGCCGTCGAGGACGAGCATGCCCGCGGCGTTGGCGAGGGAGAGCGAGAGCAGGTCGCCGGACGGACCGTACTTGCCGAAGACGTCCGCGGCCAGGCCGGAGGCGACGGAAGCCGTGCCCGAGCTGGTCAGGGTGTTGACCGTGGTCGGAGCGGTGAGCGTCCGGGCGCCGGCCAGGCGGGCGTTGAAGCCGGCCCCCATCGTGTTCTCGAGGAGGAAGGTCTCGTTGACGGCGTCGAGGGCGCGCACCAGGCCCGTGGACGAATCCACGGTCAGGAAGCCGGCGCCGGCGCCGGTGGCGGTCTCGGCGACGAGGATGTCGCCGCGGACCGACATGGTCGCGGTGCCGTTCGTGCCGCCGCCCTGGGTGCCCGAGAAGTTCGGGGTGGTCACGGAGACGTTGGCGAGGCCCGCGCCCGGGAAGCGGCTCACGCCGGCCACGACGAGGGAACCCGTCGGGGAGGCGGCGGAGAGCACGCCCGCGGCGAGGGCGAGGGACTGCGCGGCGTCGGGACGGAGTTCCAGGCGACCGCCGCCGTTCAGCACGGACAGGAAGGCCAGGTTCTCCGTCGTGGAAGCGGCGGCCGAGCCGAGGACGGAGAGGACGCCGCCCTGGAGGTTGACGGTGCCGCCGAGGGCGGCGCCGAGACGGTTGTTCCGGTTGCCGCCGGCGTTGTCGAGCAGCAGGGTGCCGCCCGCGTTGACGTTGAAGACGCTGTTGGCGGCGCTCGTCGTGACGAAGGCCGAACCGTTCGCGCCCGCGTAGGCCAGCGTGCCGCCGCTCACCGAGATCGAGCCGTACGAACCCGTCGACGGCTGGGCGCCGGTGAGGGTCAGCGTGCCCGTGCCGATCTTGTTGATCTGCGGGAAGGCGGCGTCGTTGAACCGCATGAAGCGGCCGGAGAAGGTCGTGTCCGCGTTGTTGAAGCCGACGCTGAGGGTCGGCGTGCCGAGCGCGCTGAAGACGTCGCCGGAGCCGGACAGGCCGCCCCAGGTGGTGTTCAGGTTGTTGAGGTCGAAGCGGGTGCCCGCGTTCAGGACGAGGGTCGAGAGACGGGAGCCGGCGTTGGTCACGCCGGTGCGGATGCCGCCCGCCGCGACGGTGAAGTCGGAGCCGAAGAACGACTGGGCGCGGAAATCAAGCACGCCGTTGCCGTTCTTGGTGATGCCGCCGGCCGAGCCGACGATCGCCTGGAGGGCCAGCGTCGGACGGAGCGGATCGACGTCGGCGAAGCCGCCCACCGAGATCGGCGCGACGTTCACGAAGTTGGCGGTGGCGCCGAAATCGACGCGGCCTTCGATGAAAGGCAAGGTCGTCACGTTCGCCGAGGTGGCCCAGAGGCCGCCCGCACCGATGGTCAGCACGCCGCGGGAGCCCGCGCCGTTCTGCTGGTTGGCCGCGAAGGTGCGGACGAGTCCCGTGCCGTTGGAGCCCACGTTGTCGATGGTCAGCTTGGCGACGGTGTTGTCGCCGAAGTAGCGGAGCTGGGCCGGACCGCTCAGGGTCACTTCGTTGCCCGCGGCGATGACGCCCGCGCCGTAGGTCTCGACCTGGGCGCCGTTGATCACGAGGCCCTTGGTGACGTCGGCCGCCAGCGGGATGTTGGAATTGGCGTTGATGCCGAGCCAGCCTTGGTTGACCACCGTGCCGCCGTCGTAGGTGTTGATCACGTTCTCGACGAAGACCGGGCCGTTACCCGACTTCACCAGGGTCACGCCGGTACCGGCGAGCACGGAACGGACGACCTGCCAGCCGCCGCCGACCGAGTGGAAGACGAGCTCGGGAGCGGTCGTGGTGACGGTGCCGCCCTGGAGGTAATGGGAGTTGGTGCCCGTGCCGGCGAAGAGGATGCCGCCCGAGGCGACGGTGAGCGTCTTGCCCGCCGCGATGTTGACCTGCATCGTCGTCTGGTCGCCGAAGCGCAGCGAGTTGATGGTCAGGTCGTTCGCGACCGGGACGTTGGCGCCCGCGGTGTTGAGGTTGATGTTGGCCGTGGCCGCCGGCGCGACGAGGGTGTTCGCGTCGGAGGTGACGTTGGCGTAGGCCGGGAAGCCGGCGGCGCCGAGCGAGCCGACGCCGAGCGTGTCGGAGTAGGACGCGAAGTGGGAGTTGCCGTTGGCGTTCAGGCCGCTGACCGCCCAGGCGCCGAGCATCCCGTTGACGAGGACCGAGGCGGCGGTGGCGGGGCTGCCGTTGAGCTGCGTCAGCATGATCCGGTTCGGGCTGCCGCCGGAGGAGAAGTTCACCGTGCCGCCGCGGACGTTGCGGACGAGGTTGCCGAGCGTGAGGGTGACCGTGCCGCCGTTGCCGTTGGCGAGGTTGTACAGGAACGAGTTGCCTTCGAGCAGGTTGACGGTGCCGACGGCCTCGCTGACGGCCGTCTGGTCGCGGCCGCGGAGCTCGAGGTAGCCCTGGCGGAGGTTGACGACCGCCGCGTCGTTGATGCGGTCGGCGCTGGCGCGGAGGCTGTTGTCGTTGTCGAGGTAGAGGTTGCCGTAGCTGATGTCCAGGGCGCTGGTCGCCGTGAACGCCGCGTCACCGTACATGACGGTGTTGCCGCCGGTGATCGTGGTGACGCCGGTGTGGCTGTTGACGCCCCAGAGATTGAGGGTGTTCAGGCCCGAACGGGTGAAGCTGACGTTGCCGGTGACCCGGGCCGCGAACTGGCGGCCGCTGTTGTCGGCGTTGATGAGCAGGTGGCCGAGTCCGTTGCTGCTGGTTATGTTCGTGCCTTGGTTGGTGATCGTCGACTCCGTGAAGGTGCCGAAGAAGAGCTGCGACTTGCCGTTGAGGTCCAGCGTGCCGCCGATGGCCGAGAAGTAGTTGTTGGCCAGGATGGCGTTCAGGCTGCCGAGCCTGACGGTGCCCTGGTTCAGCATGAACAGGCCGCTCATGGTGTTCGTGCCGAGCGCGCCGAGGCCGTTGACGGCCGAGAGGGGCGGAGCGATCGTGAGCGTGCCCTCCCCTGCCTTGATGAGCGAGGGGCTGCCGTTGCCGACGCCGTTGCCGCCGGCGAGGGCCGACGAGATGGTCAGGTCGCCGAGGGTCCAGACGTTGAGGCCGGCCGTGGAGGCGGCGACCTGGTTGATGACGCCGCCGCTGATCGTGGAGACGCTGCCGGGGCGGACGAGGATGCCGCCGGAACGGAGGCTGAACTGCACGCCGTCGGCGAGCGCCAGGCCGGCGCCGCCCTCGATGGTCAGCGAGTTGCGCTGCGTGTTGACGGCGACGGCCGTGTTGGCCGCGCTGGCCGCGGTGAGCAGCAGGTTGGAGTTCGTGACGACGCCCTGGGCGACGCCGCCGAAGACGGTCGGGTCGATCTCATATTCCGCGGCGTCGAGCCAGCGGATGTTGTTGTTCACCGAACCGAGGGTCGCGAAGGAGACGTTCGTGCCGAACGCGCCGGAGTAGTTGATGTCGACGATGGCCCACGGCAGGATGCCGCGGTTGCGCACGCCGGCCGCGCCGGTCTCGCCGGAGAGCGTCGGGGCGGCGGTGAACTGGACGGAGGCGCGGCCGGAACCGGGGGTCTGGCCGACGCCGCGGAACACCATGGAGACGCCCGGGGCGGAAGTGCCCTGCGTCGGGGCGTTGTTACCCCAGGCGGCGCCGCGGAAGACGAGGTTGGTGGGCTGCAGGGCGAGGCTCTGCTGCTTGAGGCTGATCGTGCTCAGGCCCTTGCCGAACGTGGTGTCCTGGAAGCCTTCGACGGTGGCGTTCGCGGACATGGTGCCGCCGAGGATGTCGAGCCAGCCGCCGCGGAAGGTGATGTTCTTGAAGACGGAGCCCGCGGTGGTGCTCATGCGGCCCGTGGCGAAGTTGACCGCGGTGTTGTCCAGGCGGAGGGTCGAGCCGACGTCCAGGAAGACGCGGGAACGCCAGGAACCGTTGGCGTCGACGAGCACGGTGCCCTGCCGGATGAGCAGGCCGTTGGTGTTCTGGTCGATGACTTCGGTGACGTTGGAGGACTCGATGCGGAGGGTGCCGGCGCCGAGCTTCTCGACGGAGTTGAAGCGGGTCGCGCCGCCGAAGCTCATCTCGGTGTTGCCGAGGACGATGTCGCCGTTGGCGGCGAGCATCAGGGTGTTGTTGCCGACGGTGTTCTGGATGCCGCCGTAGATGCGCAGGGTCGAGCCCGCGTCGGCGCCGATCACGCCGCCGTACGGCAGGGTGATCAGGCCGGAGACGGTGTTGACGCCGCTGACGCTCTGCAGCTGGCCGCCGAAATCGACGCCGCCCTGGAGCTGCGCCGCCGTGCCCTGCAGGGTGATCGCATTGGTGAGCTCGAAGCCGCCCACGAGCTGGAGGGCCGTGCCGCGGGCCGCCGAGGTCGGCGCGATGGAGATCGGACCGGTGCCGGCCGCGAGGGCGTCGCCCAGGCGGACGACGCCGCCGTTGATGGTCAGGCCGCCGGTCCAGCCGGCGTTGGCCGAGGGCAGGACGAGGACGCCCGCGCCCTGCTTGACGAGGCTGTTGCCGGCCGCCGAGAAGACGAACGGATTGGAGACCGTCAGGGTCCGGCCGAGCTGGACGCCGAGCGAGTTCGCCGCCGCGTTGAGGTTGAACTGGCGGGCGGTGGCGAAGGTGCCGGTGACGTTCAGGCCGGTGGCGGCGGTGGCGCCGTTCGCGGCGAGGGTGACCGAGTTGGCCGCGTGGCCGAGGGCCGCGTCGCCGCTGATGGTCAGGAGACCGCCC
>Ga0194123_10001202_pt1 | contig 40637 bp, 36 predicted proteins | sample TA2MahsurfametaG_5_FD_155479 | JGI IMG/M metagenome (GOLD analysis project Ga0194123, IMG submission 155479) | Freshwater microbial communities from Lake Tanganyika, Tanzania - TA2015023 Mahale A surface | ecosystem: Environmental > Aquatic > Freshwater > Lake | place: Tanzania: Lake Tanganyika... | reverse complement strand
TTAGAAGCAAAACGCGCCCAAATCACCTCGCCAAAATGACGGCCAATGTATATGTTGGCCGATCCCCCAAAAATTACGTGTAAATTTTTATTTGAATACGTTAAAGAATAAACACTTCCAATAAAATCATTATCCAACCAACGACGTCGAATTAAATCAGATTGAGTAATTGTATCAATCCCGGCAAAAACGGTGTCCAAGTTGTACGAACTTAAATCATCTCCTTTTCTATATTCCTCGTAATAGCCACGGCCATAGGTGTAATGACCAGCCACATTCAATACCAATTTTGGATTAAATCGATGCGTGAAATGCAACTGATAATTGTCTTGTTGGTAATTATCTACTTGATTTCCATACGTGTAATAATTATACGTTCTTCCTGAGTTTAGCAAATTTGCTCTTTCCTCATCCGATAAATAATTTCTATCAGCATAGGCATTCATGGAGTCAATATTTCCCGTAATTCTACTTTCTGGCGTTCCGTACCACGATTGATAGGTAATTTCCTTCCCTGAAAAAGCAAGAGCCTTAACTACCGATTTTTTCCCGACATACGCCCCTGAAACATAATAGGATTTTAAATTGGAAGTTGCCCTATCGATGTATCCAGCTGATAAAATTTGAGACAACCTAAGATCCATTGAAAATTTACCATTAATCAATCCTGTTCCTGCTTTAACAGTATTTTTCAAGGTGTTAAACGAGCCGTAAGAATTATCCAAAATACCGTATGAATTTGCAGAAATATTATCTGTTTTAATATTCAAATTTGCTCCAAAAGCCGCCGCTCCATTGGTTGAAGTTCCGATTCCTCGTTGAATTTCCATGTCGCTAATCGAAGAAGTCAAATCGGGCATATTGACCCAATAAACATCGTGCGACTCTGGATCATTGACCGGGATTCCATTGATTGTGACATTTATTCTTGATGCATCTACTCCTCGAATTCGAATTCCCGTGTAACCTACTCCGGTGCCGGCATCAGAAGTGGTCACAACAGAAGGAGTAGATTCTAATAAGAAAGGTAAGTCTTTACCAAAATTATTTTTCTCTAATAAATTACTTTTCTTGATTTTTAATGTGCTAGTTGATAAATCATTGCCGCGCGTTCCCATTACCTGAAACTCTTCTAATAATTTGGGGTCTCGTTTTAATACAATATTCTGTTGATTGGTCGAATCAAAACGAGTAGAATAGGGTTCATAACCTGTTTTTTCGAAAATAACTTGAATAGACTCATCGTTTTTGATTTCTGAAAAAGCCCAATTGTAATTCCCATTTCTATCCGTCCACGTATAGTATTCAGCTACCGTATTTATTGCATTAATAATACTCACCCTCACTCCGTATAGAGGTTGCCCGGACTCATCGGTAACTATTCCAAAAATTCTATTTTGGCCAAAAAAAGTGGGGGTAAAGAAAAAGACAAAAACCGGTAAAAAAATAAATCTTGTTTTCATTTTAGTAAAATTAAACAAGAACAAGGGGCTAATTCTCGGTGGTTAAATATTCATTAGCGCTGTCATCTTCCCTTCGCAGGCATTATCCTAATCAGGTTCAATGGGTATAATCTCAGCCTTATGACGGGCACCCCTTAGAGACGTTGCAAAAATAACAGATAAATTTTAGAAATTGTTTGGTATTCTAGATTTTTTACTCTTGAAAATAATCCATATTAATTGTCAGCCCAATTCGAAAAGGATGAATAGGAACGGTTTTATCTTTTCTGAATAGGGAATTTACTTGATAGCTAGTAAAAAGTCCAACATAACTATATCCTATGCGAACCATCCAATCCAAAGAAAAATTTCTTAGGTTGTAATCTGAGTACGTGTAATGAGAAAATTTATTTCCAGTAAGGTCTTTTCCTTTTTGAAAGGTATAGCTCGAAAATTTCCAAGAAACAATGACACCCGAGGAAATATAAAAATTGTTCTGCGTATTTTTTTTTGTGCTGAACTCCACTAAAAGCGGAAGAGTTAGATAATGCGCCGTAAGTTTATTTCTTCTTAAATCTATGGCTGTTGTAATCGCATAAACGGTGTCTGAATTTACTATTATCTCATAGTTACTTGAAAAATTTAATCCACGCCAAGAATAACCCAATCCCGTTGTTAAACCCAAATAGTGCTTGTATAGGGGAAGTTTATATTCTAAAAAGTTATAATTAAAGAACCATGATTTACCAACAATATTTTCCCAATATTTGTTGTCGTTGAAAGTGGGGTTAAATGAAGTATTCATTAATTGTGTTATACCTATTTCAACCCCTGCCCAATTAGGTTCTTTATACTTTGTGGTTATTTCGGGGACGTCGGCCTCGGTAAATCCAAAATTAATAGGTAAAAGGTAAGCTATTTTAACAGGTTTACCATTGATTCTTCCAGGATTCCATGCAGGCATTAATTGAACAATACGCTTCGCTTCTATATCATATTCCTTACATTTTGTTTGATTGCTATCTACATAGATATTGGAGATTATCCCCAACGTGTCAATTGTAAATCGCAAATAAACGAAACCTGACTTCCCCTCATTTAAACACAATTGTGGAATTATCATATTGTCTTTGATAAATTTATTTAATGCGATTTCTCCTCCGGGAAAAGAAGCGTCGCTCGTTGTTGAGTCATTGGTAAATTCTTGAGAAAAAACACGAGCAATAGACAGGGTAAACAACAAGATAAATGAAACAGATTTTTTCATAAAATTGAAAATAAATAGTCAAATTTCGTGTAAATGTAGTTTTAATATTTTTAGTAATTACAACAAATTATTATGGGATGTTTTTAGTTGACTTAACAATAAAGGGGGATAGCTTAAATCGTTAAAATTTGATTTATTTAATAGTTCATAACATTCGACTCTTGATAAACTTGTGTCCCTTTTTTGGGGAATGCCAATAAAATAAATAATTTCGTAAAGATCAATGAATTCAGAAAAAGAAATAAGTAGCAATAGAGTTGGCTTGCGAACCAGTTACATATCAACGATTGTTGGAATATCACTCGTTCTTTTTCTTATCGGCCTTATCCTTGGGGGGGTAATGGGGGTAAATGATTTTCAGAAACAGGCAAAAGAAAATATCGTTGGGGATATTTTTTTTAAAGAAAATTTTAATGAAGCCGATATAAAACAGGTTGAGATTCAGCTCAAAAAATGGGAAGAGTTTAGTTCTGTGCGCTATCTTTCCCCGGAGGCAGCACTTTCTGCATTTTATGAAAATCAAGTGGATAAAAAGGAGCTAAATGAAATTTTTGAAGGGGAGAACCCTCTCCCTCCTTGCATCACATTTACACCGAATGAAGAGTATGCTACGAAAGAAGGAATGGGAAAAATCAAAGCAAAATTAATTAAGGGCTTCCCCTCACAAATTGTCGATGTGAGCTATAACGAGTCAAACATTGAGAATATTAATCTCGGGTTCAAACAATTTATATTCTTGATTTTACTTATTTCCTTAATCATGATTATTATTGCCGTTGCAATGATTAATAATACAGTTCGCTTAGCCCTTTATTCAAAGCGATTTACTATTAAAACAATGCAATTGGTTGGGGCGACAGGGTTATTTATACGGAAGCCGTTTTTAATCCAAGCGATTATTCAGGGGGTTATTTCAGCTTTTCTTGGTCTGGCGCTTTTAGTAACATTATTTTATTCTATTCAAAATTATTTTGACGAATTATCAATAACCTATTCTGCCAAATTATTTGTATTTTTGATTATTAGTTTAATTACACTTGGGGTATCAATAACGTTCATTTCTACATGGGTTGCATTAAATAAGTACCTCAAGATGAAAATAAATGATTTGTATTAATTATTTTAATTATGAGGTTTAACCATTTTGGGTTTCAAAAAGAAAATTATAAAATTCTTTTAGTAGGACTAGCTGTAAATATTGCGGGGTTTATACTCATGATAGGAGGGGCGGCAGAAGATCCAAATGTTTTTAACGAAGAGGAATTGTTTAGCTCATTGCGAATCACCATTGCGCCAATGCTTATTTTACTTGGTTATATCATAATATTATTTGCAATAATGAAAAAGCCAAAGGCTGAGGATGAAAACCAATTCCCAGAATCCATGAAAAAACCCAAGGACAAGCAAAACAATCATCCGGTCACAAAATAGTTCATGGATTTTATAAAGGCCATTATCCTTGCTGTCCTTGAGGGGCTAACAGAATTTTTACCAATTTCATCTACAGCACACATGATTTTTGCTAGTTCCTATTTTGGAATTCAAGGTGATGAATTTGTTAAAATGTTTCAAGTATCTATTCAATTCGGTGCAATCTTAGCTGTTGTAGTGCTTTATTGGAGAAAATTTATTTCAGTTAGCGCATGGTCTTTATATGTAAAATTAGCAGTAGCCGTCTTACCAGCGTTGATTCTTGGTAAACTTTTCGATGATAAAATTGAGGCTGTTTTGGAGAAACCCATTCCAATTTCAATTGTACTTATTATTGGTGGAATCATCTTGTTGTTTATTGATCGATTTTTTCAAAAGCAACCCGTGGAGGAGGAGAAAGATATATCTATCACAAAGGGTCTTATTATAGGTTTTTGGCAATGTTTGGCTATGATGCCCGGAACGAGCAGGGCCGCGGCTTCGATAATCGGTGGGATGCAACAAGGGTTGACGAGAAAATTAGCTGCGGAGTTTAGTTTTTTTCTTGCTGTTCCTACAATGCTCGCTGTTACTATATATTCTGTTTTTTTAAAAGATTGGAAATATTTGGGGAAGCAACAAAAGGGGTTTGAAATGATATTACAAGGGGATAACCTCATGTTTTTTATCGCGGGAAATATATTAGCTTTTGTTGTAGCAATTATTGCAATTAAGTTCTTTATTGATTTATTAAAGAAATTTGGCTTCAAAATTTGGGGTTGGTACCGAATAGTTTTGGGGTTGCTATTTCTCATATATTTTTCGATTTATTAAATGCAAGAATATCTTGAAGGGAAAACCATTCTAATAGATAAACCATACGGCTGGACATCGTTCGATGTGGTTAATAAAATCAGATGGCATTTAAAGAGGAAATTAAATGTAAAAAAAATCAAGGTTGGACACGCAGGAACCTTAGATCCATTAGCAACGGGGTTATTAATCATTTGCACCGGCAAACACACCAAATTAATCGAATCTATCATGCCGGGTTTAAAAACATATACAGGTACTTTTTTAATAGGAAAAACAACGCCCTCTTGCGATTTAGAAACGGAATTTAATAATGATTTTCCGACTGAACACATCACAGAGAGACTTCTCGAATCTGCAAGGAAAAAGTTGACAGGAAAAATCGACCAAGTGCCCCCGATTTTTTCAGCTAAACAGATAGATGGAAAGCGGGCATATGATTATGCAAGAGAAGGGATACATCTAGAATTAAATCCTGTCTCTGTTGAAATTCACGAATTTTCTATTGATGCAAAGTCATTTCCTGAAGTGCATTTTAAAATAATATGCTCAAAAGGGACATATATACGAAGTATAGCACGTGATTATGGGTGCTTGTTAAAATCTGGGGCCACACTGATATCGCTTCGCCGAATGAATTCTGGAGATTTTTCTGTAGAAAATGCCTCACATCCAGAAGAAATTATATCTAAAATAATTGAGGGGTAATTTATTGTAATCCTCGCCTGGCTTTAATAAATCTTGGAACATAATAACTACTATTATTTAATACGTCCATACGAATACTTTTCCCTGCGGCGTGAATAAATTCAATTCTGCCGTCGGTCACCGAAGTAACCATTGCTACGTGCCCAATGACCGAACTATTCAAGTTTCTTCCTTTGAAATATAATAAATCACCAGGTTGTAGTTCTGATATTTGAACATCAAATCCAAAAATAGATTGATCACCAGCAGTTCTTCCAAGCGAGTATCCAAATTCTTTGAAAACATACTGAATGAATCCTGAACAATCAAACCCAGCCGGGGAAGCGCCACCGTAAACATAAGGGACACCGAGAAATTTTTTTGCAAAATTGATTATTTCATCTGCGGATGAAGTTTTGGATTCAGTAAGAACGTTTTGTGCAATCAATTGATTGCCAAAAGAAAAAAAAGCTAATAATATAAAAATTTTTTTAAACAAAACTATGCTTGATTGTGAAGAATTTCGATTGCAAAAGTAGTTTTTATTTTTTCTTATAAATGCTAAAAAATCTTAAACGGATCAATTTTTATGCACGCATAGTATTTTTGTTTATCTTCGTGTAATATAAATCGATGTTATGGTAAATCAAGCGTTAAAGGGCGGTGAATATATAATTAAAGACGTAGATTTTAGCGAGATATTTACGCCAGAAGAGTGGAATGAGGAGCAAAAAATGATTGCTCAAATGTGCGATGATTTTATTGAGCAAGAAATCATTCCTCATTTAGATCGAATTGATAACATGGAGGAAGATTTGATGAAATCAATCGTTGAAAAGGCGGGAGAATTGGGATTGCTTGGACTTTCTGTTCCTGAAGAATTAGGAGGAATGGGCGTTGATTTTAAGACTTCATTATTGGCAACAGAATATTTAGGAAAGGGATATTCTTTTTCGGTTTCATTTGGTGCGCATACGGGTATTGGAACATTACCCCTTTTATATTATGGAAGTCAAGAGCAAAAAGAAAAATATATTCCCAAACTTGCTTCGGGTGAATGGAAGGCAGCATATTGTTTAACAGAACCAGGGTCTGGATCAGATGCCAATTCCGGAAAAACAAAAGCAACACTGACACCTGATGGTAAACACTACAGTATTACAGGACAAAAAATGTGGATCACAAATGCTGGCTTTGCAGATATATTTACTGTTTTTGCCAAAATCGATGATGATAAGAATTTAACAGCATTTCTAATCGAGGCAAAATCGGAAGGGATTTCCTTGAACCCTGAAGAAAAAAAAATGGGGATAAAGGGCTCATCTACAAGGCAGGTATTTTTTAATAATGTATTGGTTCCAGTTGAAAATATGCTTTCAATAAGAGAAAACGGGTTTAAAATAGCATTAAATATTTTAAATATTGGGAGAATAAAATTAGCTGCTGGAGTATTAGGTGGTTCAAAGGGAGCAATTGATTTGTCAGTTAAATACGCAAATGAGAGAGAACAATTTGGGCGATCAATCTCAAAATATGGGGCAATAAGATATAAATTGGCCGAGCAGGTAATTAGAACGTATGTTTTGGAGTCAGCAACATACAGAGCTGGTCAGAATATTGACGATGCGATTTCGGAGTTACATGCCTCAGGCATGGATAAAGGTCAGGCTACGCTTAAAGGGATTGAACAATTTGCTGCAGAATGCGCAATTTTAAAGGTTGCTGGATCTGAATGTTTGGACTATGTTGTCGATGAAGCTGTTCAAATTTATGGGGGTATGGGATATTCCGCCGAATCTTTAGTGGAGAGAGCATATCGAGATGCGAGAATTAATCGAATATTCGAGGGGACAAATGAAATTAATAGAATGCTCGCTGTTGATATGATATTGCGAAAAGCGATGAAAGGAGAATTAGATTTAATGGGCCCAGCAATGAAAGTTGCAGGAGAGTTAATGAGTATTCCAGATTTAGATGAGCCTTTGTTGGGTTCGCTAGGCGTTGAACGTAAATTACTTAAAGGATTTAAAAAGACAATCCTTATGGTGGCCGGCTCTGCAGTTCAAAAACTTATGCAAACTTTATCGAAAGAGCAAGAAATTTTAATGAACATTTCTGATATTGCCATTAATACATATATGGCCGAATCTGTATTGTTGCGTGTTGAAAAGAAAATTGAGAAAAAAGGTGAAACGGCGTGCGAATTAGATATTGCTATTGCCAAAACATACATTTACGATATGGCAGCTAGAATTGAAAAGACCGCTAAGGATGCAATCAACTCTTTTGCTGAAGGAGATGAGGCTCGAATGATGCTAATGGCATTAAAGAGATTTATTAAAACCGAATTTCATAATCCAAAAGAGGCTCGCCAAAAAATTGCTCAAGAGTTAATAGAGAAAAATAAATATTGTTTTTAAAGCAATATAATTAATCGCTATTTTTGAAATAAATATTATTCAAATGAAAAAGTTTACATTTATTATACTTGCTGTGATATTTTTGCAGGGTTGTTCGGATTCAAAGATAGAGGAAGAAAAATTAAAATTAGAGAGAGAAAAATTAAAATTAGAGAGAGAAAAATTGGAACAAGAAAAAGCCAGTTCAAAGACGGAAAGAAAAGAGGAACCAAAGCAAGATGAAAAAAAAGAACAATCAAATACCTACAAGCGAACAGGCAAAATATCCGGAAGCAATGTAAATATGAGGGCAGATCACTCAACTACCTCCGCCCTTGTTACTCAATTGAATTACGGTCAAGTTGTTACAATTATAGATCAATATAGACCTCAAGGGAACAATGATGAAGCACTATTAAGGTCTGAAACAAAATTTTATAATGAATATTCTGGGGAGTATGTTTTTTCCCTAGTAAAAGGAAAGGCGGTTAAGGTGATTAGTTACGATGATGAAAAATGTCGAATTTCTTTTATTAATGACAAAGGTAAAAGAGGGGATGCCTCTCTTTCTCCCTCTCAATTAGAGTTTATTTCAGGTAATGTCTGGTATAATATTTCTACTTCTTCCGGCAAAAAAGGTTGGGTTTTAGAGAAATACATCAAGGAAGAATGAAAAAAATAGTTATTGTTTTTTTATTCATTTCTGGAATTACGTTGGCTGGATATTTTGTGATTAGTAATGCAAATAATCAAGTCAAAATTGTCCCCCGAGCTCAAATCAACAAAATCAACAAACAAGAGCCAAAGATAAAAGAATCATTTCCTTTCGACTCTATTTTATGTTCATTCCCCAGGCCAATATTGCCCAACGATTCTTTACTCAAGTTGCACCTACTTGGGAAATTTGATTATACCAAAGATTCATTTTTTACCGCGGTTAGTGCAGAACATTGCACTAAACCAACCTATCTTCAAAAAGAAACATATAAAAATTTTAAGGCAATGTTTGCAGCCGCAAAAAAAGAAGGCGTTATTTTAAAAATCATTTCCGGAACTAGAAACTTTAACGAACAAAAGGCTATTTGGGAAAGAAAATGGGAAACAAATATAAAAACTATGGATAGTATTGGCGCGGCAAAAAAAATATTGTTGTACAGCTCAATGCCCACAACGTCTCGGCATCATTGGGGCACAGATATGGACATTAATAGCTTAGAAAATAGCTATTTTCAATCAGGCCAAGGGCTTAAAGAGTACAATTGGCTCAAAAAAAATGCTGCTAAGTATGGTTTTTGTCAAACCTATACGGATAAAAAGACGGTTGTTCGTGATGGGTATCAATTAGAAAAATGGCACTGGTCTTACATACCTATATCATCGTTGTATTTAAAAAAATACAACGAATTAATAGATTATTCTCAAATAGCTGGGTTTAAGGGATCCAAGTTAGCCGAAAAACTTAAATCCATTGAAGAATATGTCAATGGAATTGATAAAAACTGTAAAATATGCGATTAGATTATTTTATTTTCATCCTATCTGTTATTTTACTTTGTTCATGTGAATTTAAAAAAATTGACGAACAAGAGTACGAAAATGGCCCGGGGACAGCTCAAGATGATGACACTTCAGAGATGACTAATCCAGACGTGACGAAAGATTTTCTTTTAGGTAAATTTGACTATCGTACGGATAGTCGTTTTGTATTGATGGATAAGAAATGGTGTGATAAGGAAATATATCTTCAGAAAAAAACATATGATGCATTTGTTAAAATGGCTGTAGCAGCAAAAAAAGAGAATATAGACTTAATTGTTGTATCGGGTACGCGAAACTTCAATGATCAAAAAACTATTTGGGAAAAAAAGTGGAAAAACAATGAGAAGAAAATAAAAAATGCACGTGAAAACACTTTAAAAATTTTAACATACAGCTCAATGCCCTCTACATCAAGACATCATTGGGGGACCGATTTGGATATAAACTCAGTGGAAGAGGATTATTTTAAAGAAGAAAAAGGAAAAAAAGTTTACAGGTGGTTAGTTGAGAACGCCCATAAATTCGGCTTCTGCCAAGTATACTCTGATAAAAATAAAAAAAGGACAGGGTATAATAAAGAAGTTTGGCATTGGTCCTATATGCCTCTTTCAAATTACTATCTTGATAATTATGTCAAAAATATTTCTTACTCAGATATCAGCGGTTTTTTAGGTTCAGAGTCTGCAAAGCAAGTGGATATGATAAAAACGTACGTACAAGGAATTGACAAATCTTGTTCAGCCATTTCCGTCGAGTCAGATAAGGAAAAGTAGATTAAAACGGGATAAGATTGATGACGAAAGTTATTCCACTGGAAATCACCCAGCCATGTGATACTTCTTCGAATGTATGTTTTTTCAAATAAAGTCTTGAGGAGATCGTCACGCCAGAGATTATACAAGGAATAAAAAGAATCCAAAATTCAAAGTACTGCTGTTGAATGACATAGGCTAAAATATATCCAAACATTATTCCGCAACCAGCAGCGTGAAGACTGATTTTTAAAATGTAATTTGCGGCAAATAGTGCGATTGACACGATTGCTCCCGAAAGAGGAAATGTAAAAATAAAATGAGGAATAGTTGTGTCCTTAGTTTTAAGAAACAATAATAAAAAAAGTGCTATTGAATAAAAGAACATCAATAGAATTGGAAAGAAGCGCTGTGTACGATCTTGAATATCAATTGTGGAAATCATTTTTCTATTACGAAGAACTAAAAGAGAAATTCCAGGAGCAATGAGGGTAAAAATTAAATACAAGTTGAGCAGGGCATATTTAATTTCATTTGGGATAGACCACAATGAGCCTGAACCGTTGAAAAAATTATCGAAAGAAACTGTAAAAAGCGTTAAAATCATGCAATAAGAGGGGATTAGTAAAGGAATAAATACCCAAGAAAAAATGCTTGCAATTACTTTCATTACAATTCTTTTCGAAGTCTGGCGACCGGGATATTCAATTGTTCTCTGTATTTTGCCACAGTCCTGCGAGCTATATTATATCCTTTCTCATTCAAGAGAGACATTAATTTTTCATCTGGCAAGGGCCTTCTTTTATCCTCTGCTTCAATGGCATCAGTAAGAATTTTCTTCACTTCTCTAGTGGAAACTTCTTCTCCTGAGTCTGTAGAAAGCGACTCTGAAAAGAAATATTTTAATGAATATATACCATAGTTTGTTTGAACATATTTACTGTTTGCTACTCGTGAAACAGTAGAAATATCCATCTGAACAATATCGGCGATATCTTTCAATATCATCGGCCTGAGCATTATTTCTTCACCCGTTATAAAAAATTCTCGCTGGTATTCCATTATGGCATTCATTGTTAAGAGCAGGGTTGTCTGTCTTTGTTTTATAGCATCTATGAACCACTTGGCACTATCTAATTTTTGCTTCACAAAAGTCATTGCCTCTTTATCTGATTTAGATGTTCTTGCGCCCTCAGAATAATTTCTCAACATTGTCGCATATTCTTTACTTACCTTGAGATCAGGAGCATTTCTTTCATTTAAACTTAGTTCTAATTTTCCGTCTATTTCAAACAACAAGAAATCAGGAATTATCTGTTGGAAATTTTGTGCAGAGTCTCTTGTGCTACCGCCGGGTTTTGGATTTAATTTTAAAATTTCGTCAATCGCTAGTTTTAATTCTTCTTCATTGAGGTCTAATTTTTTGGCAATTTTATCAAAATGTTTTTTTGTAAATTCTTCAAAATATTTTTCTAAAATTATTTTCGCGTTTTTTCGAAATACCTTACCGTCTTGTTTGCGATTGATTTGTAGAATTAAGCACTCTTGAAGATCCCGAGCGCCTACTCCCGCAGGATCAAGTTCGTGAATAAACTCAAGGGTTTCAAGTATTTCGTCTTCGGTAACTGTTATTCCAACGGAAAAAGCTAAATCATCTACTATAGCTTCGATGTCTCGATTGAGATATCCAGATTCGTCCAAATTACCAATCAAGGTATCCGCAATGATATATTGGTTATTAATTAACGGAAGGAGTTGAATTTGTTCCATCAGCTTTTCACGAAAAGATTGTTCGCCTGAAAGCGGGATAATACGCTCTTCCTCATCTTTGGCGTGATTATTTGATTGAGTTTTATAATCAGCTAAATCATCATCTAGGTAATCTGATAAATCAAATTCTTCTTCATCTTCTTCAATTTCATCATCATCATTGTTGTCGAATTCATCATCTTTTTCTCCCCCTTCCTCTAAAGCGGGATTTTCTTCAATTTCCTGTTTTATTCTTTGATCTAGTTCTATTGTAGGAACCTGAAGCAATTTCATTAACTGAATTTGTTGGGGGGATAATTTTTGTTCTAACTTTTGAATTAAATGTTGTTTCAGCGCCATAAAAATATATAAATATAAAGTTAGGGTTTTTTAAAATTATATTGAAGCCAATAAAAAATTAACTTTGAGATTCATTAAACATCAATTACTAATGTTTGTTTTACTTTCTGACATGGGTAACTTTATAGAGGTCAATCTCAGCGGCGAGCCTAGTTATTTGCATTTTTATATTCAGTTGTTCCTACAGGCTACAGGAATACTTATTGCTGGATTTGTTTTGTGGCGTGTCAATTCATACGTAAATAATCAACGCGTAAAGAACCGAAGAAGAAATAACTTTTTTGAGACGAATTATTCGAAAAATTGGAAGAAATGAAACAAAGAGAGGAAAAGAAAATAATCATTATTGGAGCTGGATTAGTTGGTTCTCTTTGGGCAGTTTACATGGCAAAGGAAGGGTATAAAGTGACGATTTATGAGAGAAGATCAGACATTAGAAAAACGGTAATTTCAGCAGGAAAATCTATAAATCTTGCTCTATCCAATAGAGGGTGGAAAGCATTAGATGCTGTTGGGGTAGGTGATGAGGTAAGAAAGTTTGCCATTCCAATGTATGGAAGAGTAATGCACGATACACAAGGAATGTTGACTTACCAACAATATGGAAATGAAGATCAGGCGATTTATTCCGTTTCTCGGGGCCTCGTAAATGCTCGGATGATGGATATGGCTGAACAAAAGGGGAACGCCAATATTTTTTTTGAGCATGAGTGTAGAAATGTTGACTTAGAAAAAGGAATAGTTTATCTAACAAATAAGCAAACTGGAGAACAATTTGAAGATAAAGGGGAGTTGGTATTTGCTATTGATGGAGCATTTTCAGCAGTTCGTTATAATGCAATGCAGAAAATAGATCGTTTTAATTATAGTCAAAATTTCATTGCAGATGGTTACCGAGAAATCTTGTTGCCTGCTAATGCTGACGGAACTTATAAAATGGAAAAGAACGCTTTACATATCTGGCCGCGAGGAAGGTTTATGTTAATAGCTCTGGCAAATAATGATGGGTCATTTACGTGTACTCTTTTTATGCCGCACCAAGATCATAAATATTCGTTTGATAAATTAACCTCCAAAGAAAAAGTCAATGGTTTTTTTAAGGAGGTTTTCCCAGATTTTTATGAAATGTTACCAGATATTGCTGAAGAATGGGCGAAGCATCCACTTTCCTCTTTAGCAATTGTCCGTTGCCATCCTTGGGTTTCTGGCAGAGTAGCATTGATGGGGGATTCGGCACATGCTACGGTTCCATTTTATGGCCAAGGAATGAATGCAGGATTTGAGGATTGTACGGTAATGTCTGAATTGATTCAAAAGCACGGGTCCAATTGGGAGGCAATCTTTGAAGAGTATAATAGAGAAAGAAAACCAGATGGAGATGCCTTGCAAGACCTCTCGTTGGAAAATTATATTGAAATGAGAGATTTAGTGGGGGATCCTATGTTCTTGTTACGAAAAAAAATTGAAGCAAAATTCAGTTCACTATATCCCGACAAGTGGATGCCTTTATATTCACAGGTTACGTTTAGCTCAATTCGATATAGTGTTGCTCTAAAGCAAGGAGCAATTCAACGAGAAATTATGGATAAAATTATGGCAAAAGCGGATATAAATGAAACGTGGGATAACCCAGAAATTATGGACGAAATAATTAGTTTATGCGAATAGTTCTATCCCTAATTCTAATCATATTTGTGTCATTCCCTTCCATTGGACAGAGGGTATTTAAAAAAGGAGAGGTTAATGAAAAAAGCTTGCGTAAAGATGCCAAAATAGATAAATTGGTTATGAATTACGGCATACAATTTAATTTTGGGCCGGCCTATTTGATGACGGGAAGAACTAAATCTTATGACATACCTGGAAGCAGTGGTTTAGGGGGTAATTATGAAGTTAATCCAGCAGGTAGATTGGGGTTTAATGCTGAATTTGGCTTTACATACTTCCCTCTATGGAAGGGGACGCCAATTCCGGCCCTAAAAAAGTCGCGTATTTTAGATTACATAGAGGGGGGAGTTGGATTTAAGCAGCTTGGAGGCAAAGAAACAATTGGAGTTGATTACGACAACCAGAATCCTGTTTCAGAAAATGGAATAGGCAAATTCAGAAATAACTTTGTTTACATGCGAACTTCGTTTCATTCAATTGTTTTTGTTGGGAAGGCAAAAATTGATAAATCGAGAAAGTACTATATAGATAATGCACTTGGGATTAATTTAGATGTTAATGTAGTACCAGGGAATAAGTTATATGATGATCCGGGCTTGTCATTTGCACCACCAACTGAATTTCACAACCCCTTTGTGGCCCAATTAAATTATTGCCTCGGCTTTGGTATAAGACTAGATCGAGCATGGATGTTTATTCCAACAATCAATTTACCTGTTATTGGATTTTACGAATGGAACGGGGTTAATGCAAAAATGAACTGGTTCTCAAGCGAGTATTGGCCGATTCAACTGAGTTTTAAATTTATGAAGTTGCGCGAGAAAAATAGAAGCAAGTGTAAAGGAGCTCGCATAAATCATATTGATAAGCAATTGCTCAGAGAGCTTGAGAAAAACAATTAAGAGGATTAAAACGAGGATTTAATTTTTAATCTTACTAAAATCAGAGAAAAAATAATGTGTGCTGCACTGCAAATAAAAAAAAGTAAAACCCCTTGACAAAAATCGACATTACCGAATAGCCAATAGACAAAGCATACTCCAAACGCAGAATCAGATTTATCCAACAGCATAAAAAAATAGCCCCACTTCTGATGCTGCTCGCCTGGGCGAATGCCTACTTTTCTCTTTAAAAAGGAGTTTGGTAATTCAAATAACGGGTACGTAAATCCCAAAATTGCACCAAGTAACAAAGGACTTGGGACGTTAAATGCGAATAAATTAAATAGAGCATAAACAATCAGTGAGTTCATACAGGTTATAAAAACAAAACCTCGCCAAGTCTTATTTTTTCCAAATAGGTTTTCTGAGATGGGAATATCTAAGAAACCAAGCCACGATCTTTTAACCACTAGCATATGCAGGGTATTGGTAATAACCAATGGAAAAATTACAATTTCAATATGTTGTATAAAATCATTCACCTTCTTCTAAAAAATCAAGCATTCGAAGAGCAACGTTTAAAACCCGGTTAGAAAAATCATATTTAATTAAGATGCCCGCTACTTCGTAAAATGCAAGTCGAGTGGCAATATATGTTTTGAGCGAATATTTATATGCCTTATTCCATTCTTCTTTGGTGTAAGTTTTATTTAATTCTGAGTAGTAATTTAAGTAATGGTACATTTCCTCTTTTGTAAAGCTTATAGGAAATATAAAACTTAAGAACTCAACCACATCTCTACTTGGAAAGTCAATTACAGCCAATTCCCAGTCGTAAATGACAGGGGTTTTATTTTTTCTAATGGCAATGTTACGTGGGTTGAAATCGTTGTGGATAACAACTTTGTTTACTTTTATTTCTGTAGCTTCCGCCTCCCAACTCGATATATCGGCTAATAGATGTTTAAGCTTAGGGATATTATAAGATTCAGTTTTTTCAGTAATAATTATTGACAATAATTTAGCGTATAACGGCAATGCCTTCCATGCTGAAAATTCAGGAATAGATTTGATTTCTTTTGTTTTTTTATTGGAGTGAAATTCTGAAATGACCGACAAAACGTCTTTGATATTATCTTTTTGCCAAATTTCAGGATTGTTCTCAGAGTTTACGATGGCCAGTCTCGAATAATCTAAAAATTCTTGAATGAAAAAATAAATTTCACGAGAATTATTTTGCATTTGCCCATAGTAACTCGGGATGAAATTGAACTTACAAGAATGTAAAAATTGATTAATTTCAATTTCTTTGATATGGCAATTTTTATATTCAAGGACATTTCGATATTCTTTAATTAAGTCAGAAATCGTTGGATCAATAGAGGCGGCAATCATATGTAGCCCCTTTATAATTTCCTCGTCGAGTGGTTTGGATTTTAGAATTAATTTTTCTGTCTGATTTCCGTGATCTAATTTTAGCAGTGTAAACCCCATAAGTTTCTTGCTAATTTTGGCTGCTACATTCGTTATAATACCATTTTCAAGAATTGATTCTTCTATTATTTCAATTTTGGGGTTAGTCAGGGGTATTTCAATACAGCTGAGTAAAAAGCTTGGAGTAAGTTCAGATTTTAGTAACCATTGTTTTGGTTTATTTCTTCCAAGTTTTTCATGGGCTTTGGCAAATTCTCCGCTCACAATTGCCGAGTAAGTTGAAATTTCAAGCCCTAAAGCATACCCTGCAATTAATTGAGCAAAGCGCTCTACTTTTCCAGTTCCTAGGCAGCCCATCATAGCGAGTGCTTCAGATTGTTTAGAAAGATGCGTCCCCCCACCAATGGTTCCAATAACCAGATTAGGAAGGGTGAGCTGAAAGAGTAACCCGGAATCGTTTCTTTTGAGATTAAGGATACCAACTCCCGACTCATGAATTGATGCAAGGTCTTGCCCCGTAGCTACAAAAATGGAGGCAATTGCATTGGCGACATTAATGTTATAGCCAACCATTCCGTCTTCTTTTGCAAGTTTTATTGATGGGTGAAAAAAATTTTCCATTTTTTCCGATGTTGTCCTGAGAACTTCACGAATTATTTTTTCACTTAGAAAGCATTCGGCAACAACATGAATACCGCGTCCTTCTCGTATATTGGTGTATGAAATTTTTTTGTCGGAGGATGCATTTCCCTCAATGACAAAGTCAAGCGGATTAATTGTTGTTTTCGCTTTAAATTCTTCAATGAGGTACAATATGGCATGCCAAGTACAAGTAGTTGTCATATTTTGACCAGATGCATCACCCGTAGAATAGATGAATTTAAGGTGAACGTGATTTTCTTGCTGTATAATTTTTATTTCTTGAAGCTGAGCATGATTGGAATACTTTTTAGTGACAACTTTGATTTTCTCAAAAGTGGACTCCGTAAATTTTGCAAATAAGCCTGCATGGTCCTCATTTTCAAATAAAAAAAGTGGTGCACGACACATTTTTTGCCAATGTATTTTAGCCGAAAAGCCACCACTCAAACTAATTGCTCTAACCCCCCTATTCATGCTTGCTACCAAGGCCCCCTCTAAAGTTCCAGCGGTGCAATAAACAAATTCTGATTGTTGCTCATCCTTGAATAAAAGAGGGCCGACAACGCCAACAGGTATTTCTACAGTACCAATGTATGATTCTATGTTATTTTGAATTTTATCGAGATCAAGTGTCGACTCTGAAATATTCTTATAGGGCAAAGAATTGGCGTCCAGAAAATCTATTCTAAGTTGGGTGGATGCTTTGGTTACTAATCCTCTGCCAGGTATGATTGGTAGTATACTCATTCTCTTGTATTGAAAACTGATTAGTTTTGGATATTAGTAGAGAGGAGTACCCAATGTGACTAAACGAGTAAACAAATCTAATTAAAAAATAAGGGTTTAAAAAATTTAGTTTCAATCAAAGTACTTTTGAGAAGATAAATTATCTAAAAACAATACACTTTCGGGGAAAAGATTTTCTTCTATTGAAACCAAATGTCGTCTATTATTTTTTCACCTGCAAAGTCATTTACACGTTGTAAAATAATTTGTTTCCCGTTTAATAATTCTTCTCTCATTACAGCTGAATCCATTGTAATATATAAGATTCTATTGTTAATTTTGAGATTCGTTGTTCTGTTGGAAACTGCAATCCCCATCATTTCCGACCATCCGTTTAAAACATCCATCTCTTTCATTCGTTTTTCTAAGCCATAAGCCTTAATGATTTTGCTTACGATTTGACCGAGTGGTTTTTCATCATCGTTACGAAAAAAATCCGCATTACTCATACAAGCTCTTCATTTGATTGTAAAACTACCCCAAAATTAACGTTAAAAAGTTTTTTTGCAATAGGCAAGTCATTTAGAACGCCAGCTAGCCGTTTTTCATCGGTATCTGTAATTAAAACTTGCCCAAAATAATTATTTGTAACTAATTCCAGAATTTTGGCTACCCGCATCTCATCCAATTTATCAAAAATATCGTCTAAAAGTAAAACTGGATTTATATTTAAATGAGTTTTTAACCATTCGTATTGAGCAAGTCTTAACGCAATGATAAATGATTTTTGTTGCCCTTGCGATCCAAATTTTTTGACGGGGTGCTCGTTTATCAAGAATACCAAATCGTCTTTGTGGATTCCGGCATTTGAATAGTGTGTAATTGCATCTTTTCGCTCATTTTCAGCTAATAAAGCCAGGAAATCAGCAGATGATAATTGTGATTTGTACGTGAATGAAACGAGCTCACTTCCTGAACTTATATTTTGATAAAAATCTTGAAAATATGGGATAAATTGCTCAGTAAAAGCGAGTCGTTTTTCATAAATCCGCGTTCCTACTTCAGCCATCTGCACATTCCATGGCTCGATTGATTCTGGATCAAACAATCGGTGTTCGAACATATTTTTTAAAAGGGCGTTCCGTTGCTCTAAAATTTTTGAATAGCTCTGTAAATCGAACAAATATTCGCGATCTAGTTGACTTAAAATTCCATCCATCCATTTCCGGCGCAATTCACTTCCCTCGGAAATTAAATCTCGATCGTATGGTGAAATCATTACAACTGGAAATTGGCCAATATGGTCGGCAAGTTTTTCGTATTCCTTTTTATTATTTCGAAAAACCTTTTTCGTATTCATCTTTACAGCACAGTGAATTTGGTAACTGCTTTGGTTTTTCTCCCAATCACCAATTATTGAAAAAAACTGCTCGTTGAAGCGGATATTTTGCCTGTCCAGAACATTTAAATAGGATTTACACATACTTAAATAGTAAACAGCATCTAAAATATTCGTTTTTCCGGAACCGTTTGGACCCACAAAACCATTAATTCCATCTACCAACTCAATATCGGCAACTTCGTAGTTTTTAAAATTGACAAGATGGAGCTGGGACAAGTGCATATAACAAAGTTACCAATCGGATTAACTCAAAACTCAAAAAACAAAAATTTGATAAGAAAACTTGAATTAGATCATTTTTTTAGAAGTCAATATGGCTTCCATTTCAGTTTGCAAAATCTTGGCTTCTTTTCTGGCTGATTCTGCAAAATCAACTCCTGACGAAGCATAAAGTATTCCTCGTGAAGAATTTATCAACAGACCACAATCTTTTCCCCAACCAAACTGAACGACTTCTTCAAGTGTTCCGCCTTGTGCACCGACACCAGGAACTAAAAAGAAATGATTTGGCGCTAAAGAACGAACGTGAGCTAATTGCTCTGTTTTTGTTGCACCAACAACGTACATTAAATTGGATTCTGTTCCCCAATTTTGGCTTGTTTTAATGACATTTTCGTATAACGTTTCTCCCTCTTTTGATTCAATTAATTGAAGATCAAACGCTCCTTTATTTGAGGTCAATACTAACAATATCACCCATTTATTTTCGAATTCCAGAAATGGCTTCACGCTGTCTTCTCCCATATACGGGGCAACAGTTACCGCGTCACAATTCATGTTTTCGAAAAATGTTTTTGCGTAATAAGTAGAAGTGTTTCCAATGTCGCCGCGTTTTGCATCAGCTATGCAGAAAACATCTTTTGGTAAATATTCTATTGTTTTTTGCAGGGTTTCCCACCCTTTTGCTCCATGGCATTCGTAAAAAGCCGTGTTTGGTTTGTAGGCAACGGCCAAATCATACGTTGCATCAATGATTGATTTGTTGAATGCAAATATGGGGTCTTCCTCTTTTAATAAATGCGCAGGAATTCTGACCAAGTCAGGGTCCAAGCCGATGCATAAGAAGCTTTTTTTTCTTTTAATTTGTTCAATTAATTCTTCTCTCGTCATCTTATTCTCCTTTTAGTTTTTCAGCATTTTCAGCCATTTTCAGTGCGTCAATCATTTCTTGAACATCGCCATTCATGAAGTTATTCAAGTTGTACATGGTTTTGTTGATACGGTGATCGGTGATTCGCCCTTGTGGATAATTGTAGGTGCGAATTTTAGCCGATCTATCTCCCGATGAGACTAACGTTTTTCGTTGCGCTGCACGTTCATTATGCACACGATCCAATTCGATTTGGTACAAACGAGAACGTAATACTGAAATAGCTTTTTCCAAGTTTTTGTGTTGCGAACGTCCATCTTGACATTCAACTACTGTTCCTGTTGGAATATGCGTCAAACGTATTGCAGATTCCGTTTTGTTAATGTGCTGACCACCAGCTCCTGATGCTCTGAACGTATCTTTTCGTACATCATTCATATCGAGTTCAAAATCTACTTCTTCGGCTTCGGGAAGAACGGCAACCGTTATTGCCGAGGTATGAACCCTCCCTTGTGACTCCGTTTCAGGAACGCGTTGAACACGATGAACACCCGATTCAAATTTTAACATACCATAAATGCCATCTCCGGAAATATCCATGGAAATTTCTTTGTAACCTTTTACCGTTCCTTCCGATGAATTAATAATTTCGTAATTCCACCCCACCGCCTTGAAATACATGGTATACATCCGAAAACAATCTTCTACAAAAATACACGCTTCATCACCTCCTGTTCCAGCGCGTAATTCCATTATTGCATTTTTGTCATCCTCGGGGTCTTTGGGGATTAATAAAATCTTTATTTCCTCCTCCATGATTGGCCGGCGTGTTTCAAGTTCATCGATTTCCATTTTCGCCATCTCACGCATTTCAGGATCTGTTTCGATTTCCAATAATTCACGTGCATTTTTGATATTTCCTAACAGGTTGTGGTAGTCTTTAAAAACAGCATTAACAACCTCTAATTCACGATACTCTCTATTTAACTTGACATAGCGTTCCATATCCGAAATGATATCTGGATCGACGATAAGCTTACCCACCTCCTCAAATCGATAATGTATTGCCTCTAACCTTGAATATAAATCTTGCATTTGCTGCGGTTTAATAAATGAAAGTTCCAAATTCAGATTGTATGGTTAATTTTTTTGTGGCAGATTCTTCCACTCGACCAACGATTTGAGCTGCAACACCAAACGATTTTGAAATGGAAATGATTTCATCTGCAAGGTCTTGAGGAACGTACAATTCCATGCGATGACCCATATTGAATACTTTGTACATTTCCTGCCATTCTGTTCCAGATTCTTCTTGAATCATTTTAAACAAAAGTGGAACTGGAAACAAATTGTCTTTTACAATGTGATGTTGATCGATGAAATGCAAAACTTTGGTTTGCGCACCTCCCGAACAATGAACCATTCCATGAATTTGCGAACGGTATTTATCCAAAATTGCTTTGATAATTGGCGCATATGTTCTCGTTGGAGAAAGCACTAATTTTCCTGCGTCGATGGGAGCCCCATCTATAGAATCAGTAAGCGATTTTGTACCTGAATAAACCAAATCTGAAGGAACTAAATGGTCGTAACTTTCTGGAAAATCATTAGCAAGTTCTTTATTAAAAACATCGTGACGAGCAGAGGTCAGGCCGTTACTGCCCATTCCGCTGTTGTATTCGCTTTCGTAAGTTGCTTGCCCGAAAGAAGCCAATCCAACAATAACATCGCCCGGTTGGATATTGTGATTAGAAATTACCTCTGATTTTTTCATTCGGCAAACAACCGTAGAATCTACAATGATTGTTCGAACTAAATCACCCACATCAGCAGTTTCACCGCCTGTTGAATGAATATCGATTCCATGATTTCGTAAATCAGTTAGTAATTCTTCTGTACCGTTAATAATTGCTGAAATTACGTCTCCAGGAATTAGATTCTTGTTTCTACCAATAGTTGAAGAAAGTAAAATTGGTCCGGTTGCCCCTACGCACAACAAATCATCCAAATTCATGATGAGCGCATCTTGAGCAATGCCTTTCCAAACCGAAATATCCCCCGTTTTTTTCCAATACATGTAGGCCAACGAAGATTTTGTTCCGGCGCCATCCGCATGCATTACCACACAATAATTATCATCACCCGTTAAGTAATCAGGAACGATTTTACAAAATGCTTTTGGGAACAATCCCTTATCTACATTTTTAATTGCTTGGTGAACTTCTTCTTTGCCGGCAGAAACGCCACGGAGGTTGTATCGGTTATCTGACATAATTTTCTGGAACACAAAAGTAAAAAAATCAGTGCAAAAAGAACGTATCGAATAATTATTAATGAACAAGCATAGGGGGATAAACTTGAAATATTAATTACATTTGAATCGAGTGAATTTTACCGAATGCGTGCTACACTTTTACTTTTTTTATTAATTTCTCAACGAGTATGTAGCCTGAATATAGCAATTCCCCACCCGGGTAAATGGTTGGGGCAATTGGCAATGAATGATCGATTATCCATACCATTTACCATGGAGATCAGTAAAGTGAAAAATAAACAAGTTATTGAGATTGTAAATGGGAAAGAGAGGATTTCTTTGCAATTAAAAGACGATGGAGATAGTGTCATTGGTCGATTTCGTGAATTTGATGCCTATCTGAAATTTAAATTTAACGAGAACGGAGAAGAACTTCGCGGCTATTGGCTCAACTTGAATAAAAAAACGCAAATTAAAATACCAATCAATGCATGGCTGGATAAAACAGTAACCGAAATGGTTTCGGAAACCACTAATATTCATGGTAAATGGAGGGCTATTTTTAGTCCAAATTCAGAAAATCCAGATGTCACAGTGGGGATTTTTGAACAATCAGCGCAATGTGTAAGTGGAACATTTTTAACGGAAACAGGTGATTACCGCTTTTTATCTGGGACAGTTAGCGTGGGACAATTTTCCATATCAACGTTCAATGGTTCTTGGGCTTTTTTATTTGAGGGAAAAGTGGTGAATGATTCCATTTATGGAAAATTTTATAGTGGGCCAAGTTATCAAACAGATTGGATTGCGGTGAAAGATCCAAATGCAACATTACGTGATCCATCGAAACTAACGTATGTAGAAAACGAAAAAGAGTTTAATTTTTCAGCTATTAAAACGTTGAAACGCAAATCCTTCGATTACAGAAAAGTGAGTAAAAATAAAGTGGTTATTTATCAAATTATGGGGACATGGTGCCCGAACTGCATTGATGAACTTCATTACTATAAAGAATTATACAAAAAATACAACGATCAAGGATTGGAAATAGTAGCATTAGCCTATGAAGTAGGAACGAATGAAAAAAGCCAAATTAAACGCTTGAAAGCATTCAAAAAAAGACTTTCGATTCCATATGAAGTAACTTTAGCAGGGACTTCAAGTAAAGACGTTGCCTCGGCACAATTTCCTATGATGAATGAAATTATGAGTTTCCCGACATCAGTTGTTGTTGGGCGAAATGGTAAAATTGAGTATGTCCATACTGGTTTTAGTGGACCGGCAACGGGTGAGGTTTATGAGGAATATAGAAAAGAGATGGAAATGTTGATAGAAAGATTGTTTACACAATACATAAAGTAATATTTTGATTTATAATCCTCTTTTTAGTTAATCTCAAAAATCTCCTTACAATTTTCTTTAATTTTTTCAGCAATTTCATCTGTCGGCAAATCGTTATCGTCAACCCCAAATGGGTCTTCAATTTCTTCTGCTAATACCTCCATGCTTACCAAGGCAAAGAATACAAATGTGGATATAAAAGCAGCCCAGTAGCCAAAATGATTCACGAATGCTAAGGGAAGGGTTATAACATATAGGAAAATGAATTTCTTGATAAATATATTATACGAATAAGGTATTGGCGTTCCTTTTATTCTTTCACAAGCACCAAGTCCATTTATAAAAGAATCAATATTTGATACAATTGCAAGATATTCTTCTTCAGAAATTCGTAAATCGTTTTTTATATCTTTAATTCTAAGAGTAATAAGCTGCATAATATACATGGGGATATGATTTTTTTTAGAAAAATCTTCTCTCTCTTTATCGGTTAAATCAAGCAAAGTTAAACACACCCCCTTTCTTAAATGTTCTTTATTTGCAAATGAAAAATTTGGTATCATTCGTGAGAAAAAAGTTTTTTCGTCTTGAGATAATTGAACGCTTGAAAGCTTTACAGATAAATTCCTACTGTCGTTTAAAAATTGCCCCCAAATTTTTCTTCCTTCCCACCAACGATCATAAGCTGTATTTGTACGAAAAACAAGGAGTAATGATATTACAAACCCTAAAATAGAATACACAGCAGGCAAATGATTCAACATTCTAGCATTGGGAAAAAATCGAAGCTCTAAAAAACTAATTAGTATGGAAAGGAATGCGATGAATAGCAGTTGTTTCCACAAGACCCTAATGGTATCACTCTTCCTCAGGGCAAGGATGTGGGATGCCCAAACTTTCGTGTTATAATGAATCATGTTTGTATGTAATACAAAAGTAAAATTAGTTTTATTAAATTATGACAATTAATCGGTTAACTTTTTTTATTAATTTCGATAAAAACTGACTTGAGATGGAAATAACCCCCGAAATACAATCAAAACTTGAACAACTAAGCGATAAATACGCTGCCCTTGGGCAAGACTTAAACTCTTATTTGGAGGGGCTTTTACATGCCGATGTCACGAAATATTGGGATTATATTGAACTTGATACTCTTCTTAGCATTCAAAAACCAAAAACTCCTTATCCGGATGAGGTTGTTTTTATTATTTATCACCAAATTACGGAGTTATATTTCAAATTGGCAATTAGGGAGTTTGAACAAATTGGTAATCAAGCAAAAATAGAGAAAGCATTTTTTATAGATCGCGTAAATAGAATTAATCGCTATTTTGGTGCGTTGATTAATAGTTTTGAAATAATGGTTGATGGGATGGAACAAAAGCAATTTTTAAAGTTTCGAATGTCCCTCCTTCCCGCTAGTGGATTTCAATCAGCACAATATCGATTAATTGAAATACATTCTACTGACTTCATTAATTTGGTTCACAAGGATATTCGTGAACAAATGTTGGGAGAGAAAGACATTAAAAAATTAATTCAATACGTTTATTGGAAAGAAGGGGCAACCGAACTAAAAACCGGTAAAAAAACCTTAACCCTTTCCCATTTTGAGGAGCGCTATATTGGTGAATTTATTCGATTAGGAGAAACATGTGCCGATAAAAATTTGTGGCAAGTTTATCTCAAATTACCCAAAGAAGATCAAAAAGATCAAAAAGTAATTAATGCCTTGAAACAACACGATGTCAATGTAAATATCAATTGGCCTTTGGCACATTACAAATCAGCTGTTCGTTATTTAGCTAAAGATGCTACTGATATTATTGCCACTGGAGGAACAAATTGGCAAAAATATCTACCGCCACGTTTTCAAAAAAGAATTTTCTTTCCTGAACTTTGGTCAACTGACGAAAAAGACGCTTGGGGAAGAGAATGGGTTGAGTCTGTCTTAAACCAATAAATGTGTCAGATTTACCACTGATTTCAGTCTGTATTCCTATTTTTAATTCCGATGCCACTTCATTGGTAAATAAACTTGTTGATCAAGCTAATAATCTAGATAACAGGGTTGAAATCGTAGTGATTGACGATTGTTCGAGCGGTGAGTGGAAATTAAAAAATGAAACAATCAATAATTTGTGTAATTATGTTCAACTTTCTGAAAATAGTGGCCGTTCCAAAATTCGGAATTCATTTTTAAACTATACGAGAGGGGATTTTCTTCTTTTTATTGATGGAGACTCTGAAATAATATCAGATAATTTTTTAACGGATTATTTAAATTTCACTGAAAAGAACAATCCAGACGTATTGGTGGGAGGAAGCGTTTACCAAATTAAAAAACCAAATAGATCTCAACTGCTGCGATGGAAATATAGTATTTATAGAGAAAGTAAGCCCTCAGGATTAAGAGAAAAATTAAATTTAGGGTTTAAAACAAATAATTTTTTAATCCGAAGAGCCATTTTTTCTCGTACACCATTTAGCGAAAAACTGATCGGTTATGGTCATGAAGATACGTTTTTTGGAATTCAGTTAGATTATCAAAAAAGTAAAATTCAGCATATTGAAAATCCGGTATTGAATAAACAACTTGATAAAAATGCCGTGTTTTTAAAAAAAACTGAAAATTCCATTTCAAATTTGATTTACATCTATTCTTTGAAAGATGAATTTCCAAAAATTAAGGAAATAAGATTGATTCAAGCTTATGAAAGGCTGTCAAAACAAAACCTATGTGGGTTTGTTTTATGTTCTTATAATCTCACTGAAAATGGGTTACTCTTTTTTTTAAAGAAAGGGTTGTTTACCTTGTGGATGTTTGATTTTTATAAATTAGGATTGTTTATTCGTAAAATAAAATCGTAAATTAGTCTTTAAAATATAACGTATGAAATCACAGTTAACTATTTTATTTTTTATTCTTATCCGTTTTTCTTTCTGTCAATCTCCTACCTTATCAGTTGGACAAAGCGCCCCCTTACTTGAACACCGAATGGAAGCTAGTTCGAGCGAGTATTTTTCCCTGATGGATTTAAAGGGGGAGGGATTGATTGTAGTTTTCACATCCAATACTTGTCCGTTTGTAGTGGGGTTTAATGATGGGTCTTTTAATGGTTGGGAAAATACGTACAATTCAATAGCTGAGAAAGCCAGCCAATCGAATATTAATACCGTTTTAATTAATTCAAACGAAGCAAAAAGAGGCGATGGGGAGTCAATGGCAGATATGATTAAACGTAAAAGTGATAAACGATATTCAATGCCATATCTGATTGATAACAATTCGGAATTGGCAAATGCTTTTGGAGCAAAAACAACCCCGCATGTTTTCTTTTTTGATCGCAATATGAAATTAATTTATACCGGGTCAATTGATAACTCGTTTGATGATGATAAAAAATCAGAAATTTCCTATTTAATGAACGCGATTGAAGCATATTCAAATGATAAAAAAATTAAAACCAAATCAACGTCGCCAAAAGGGTGTAGTATTAAAAGAGTTAAAAATTAAAAGCATGAAATATAGTCTAATTATTTTATTTGCCATTGTTTCTGTTATTGGTTATGGACAAAAGCAAGGAAGTGGTGGTCTGCCGAAAAGTTTGAAGTATGAGCAGTTGTTCAAAAATATTGATAAGCGCACATTTGATGTCCCAAACATAGACGCTCTTCGGGCTGAAGATGAATTAACAGACCATACAGGAACAGGTCCTTGGCGTTTTGGATTTAACAATTACACTTCCCTTACTTTATTGAACTCAGGTTCATGGTTTGAGTTGGAAAATGGTGGGCGTATTTGGTTTTTGAAGTTAACGTGTGAACAAGCCCTAACAATCAATTTATCATTCATCAATTCTGAAATTCCTGATGGAAATGAATTATTTGTTTTTAATGAGAGCAGAGATTTTATTCTAGGCAAGTTTGAGCAAGAACATTTATATAACGGGCAACTGGGTGTAGAATTAGTGCCAGGGAGCACTGTAATTGTAGAATATTTTGTAAAAAAAGACAATCCAAATGGAAGTTTAGAGATTTCAACGGTAACCCACGGTTACAGAACTGCAGATGAGTTTCAAGAGAAGGCTTTTGGAAGTTCTGGGGCATGTAATATGAATGTAAATTGTCCAGACGGATTGCCGTGGCAGCCCGAACGAAATAGTGCTTTGATGCTTGTTTCTGGTTCTAATGGTTTTTGTTCTGGAGCATTGATTAATAACACATTGAATGATGGGAAACCCTATGTGTTAACCGCAAATCATTGCTATAGCAACCCCACGAATTGGATTTTCCGATTCAATTGGCAGGCAACAAATTGTAATAACCCCAATTCATCCCCTTCATTCAACTCAATTAGTGGTGCTACATTGAGATCGCGAAGAACTCCATCTGATTTTTGTCTTGTTGAGATTACGGGTGGACTAGAGTCTAATTCCGTCCCTCTTAATTTTAATCCTTATTTTGCAGGTTGGAATAATTCCAATGCTCCGCCAACGTCATCAGTCTCTATTCACCATCCTTCTGGAGATATTAAGAAGATTTCATTTGACGATGCTCCGGCTGTATCAAGCCAGGCAATGGGCTCGTCTGAGCCGAATGCTACTTGGACAGTAGAATGGGATAGAAACACAACCACCGAAGGAGGCTCATCAGGTGCGCCCTTGTTTGATCAAAACCATCGAATCATTGGTCAACTTTGGGGTGGCGGCGCCTCTTGTTCAAATTTAAGCGCCTCAGATTTTTATGGGCGCTTACACAATTCTTGGGAGCCCAACAATTCAACAAGTACAAATCAGCTCAAATTCTGGCTCGATCCAAATGATACAGGCGCAGAATTTATTGATGGGTATGATCCATCTAACGCAACCCCAATAGCCGTTGACCCAAGCATTACAAATCCTCAAGGTGTATCAGGAACATTTTGTGGTGCGCAGGTTACACCTTCATTTTCCATTCAAAATAATGGCCAACAAACCCTGACTAGCGTGACTGTTACTTATGGATTTGACGGGAATTTAAATCAGATTTACAATTGGACTGGAAACCTTCCCCAGTGGCAATCAACTGTTATAACCCTGCCAACCGCAGTGCTTACAGCAGGTAATCACACCTTTGGAGCGAGTATTTCAAATCCAAATGCAGGTCAAACGGACGAAAATACGACGAATAACTCCGTGAATTCTTCTTTCAACGTGGTAATTGGAGGTCAGGCGGTTCAATTGAATCTTTCTCTAGATTGTTACGGTTCTGAAACAACTTGGGAACTTCAAGATGAGACCTCAACGGCTATTTATTCAGGTTCTGGCTATGAGGATGATGAACCGGGCCTTGTCACACTAGACCCTTGGTGCCTGAATGATGGTTGTTATACTTATTACATTATGGATAGCTACGGAGACGGAATGGATGGTGGGTTCTGGTGTCAAGAAGACGGAAGCGTGTCTATTGTTTTTGACGGCGAGGTATTAGCAGAAATTCTAGAGTCTGAGGCAGATTTTGGCGATCAAACTAGTTTACAATTCTGTATTGGGGTCTCTGGAGTCGAATGGTCCATAAATAAGACCCTTGAGGTTTATCCAAACCCTCTGTCAGAGGGCTTGTTGAATGTTCGAACAGGATTCAATTCATCTTTTCAAGTGAGATTCATAAGCGCGAATGGACAACTCTTGTTCGAAAAAATATGTGCGTCAAACATAATACAATTAGACGTTTCAATGTTGGAACAAGGTGTTTATTTTATCGAAATAGTAAATGAAACTCAAAGAAAACTTGTGAAGTTTATTAAAACTAAATAGCCAATTGTGGCTGGTATTTATATTCACATCCCTTTTTGTAGAAAGCGTTGTTCTTACTGCGATTTTCATTTTTCCACCTCCTTTGAGAAATATCGCGGAGACTTAATACGTAAAATCGGAGAAGAAATTGAATTTCGGAAGAGCGAGTTAAATGAACAGATTGATACCATTTATATTGGGGGTGGGACACCAAGTATTTTGGCACCTGCTGAGCTTGACCTTCTACTTAACCAAATTTTTAAACATTACAAAACTACTTCACTTGACGAGGTAACCCTTGAAGTAAATCCGGAGGATGTTGATGCTAATAAATTAACATACTGGAAGTCCCTCGGCGTTAACCGTTTATCGATTGGGCTACAATCAATCAAAGAACAAGATTTACGCTGGATGAATCGAGCACATGCGGCTAAAGATGGGAAAGATGCCATACGTTTAGCTGCGCAAAAAGGATTTAACAGAATAAGTGCTGATATAATGTATGGTCTACCTGATTTAACAACACATCACTGGGTCGATACATTAGAACAGATGGTTCGCCTTCCAATTAACCATATTTCAACCTATTGTCTTACAGTTGAGCCAAAGACCTCCTTGAAAAAAAATATTGCTACGGGACAATTAAAGATGCCATCAGAAGAATCGATAGAAAATCAATTCCATCTTATGATTGATACATTTGTGGGGAAGGGTTTTGAACACTACGAAGTGTCTAATTTTGCCCACCCGGGTGAAGAATCCGTACATAATTCAAATTACTGGAAAGGAATCCCTTATTTGGGGTTTGGTCCATCGGCGCACTCTTACGATGGTCTTCGACGCAGGTGGAATATCTCCAATAACTTGAGCTACATCAAGGCAAACTTCTCATGTTCTGATTGGTTTGAGAGTGAAACTTTAAGCAAAGAAAATAAATGGAACGAATTATTTCTAACGGGACTTAGGGCTCGATGGGGCGTCAAAACAACAGACATTCTTGAGGCTGGTGGGTTTACAGAAAATGAATCTGAACGTCTTGAGTATTGGGAGACTCTTGGTTGTTTAACTCTTAATCCCCAATTTATCAGTTTAACTAATAAAGGCATGCTTTTAGCCGATAAAATAACACAAGATTTTTTTAGATTGACTTGAGATATTTAGACTTAAACCAAGAGTATTCTTTATTTTTGTAGTATGTCAAAACAAGAGCGATACGACAAGGCCTATTTGCGACTTGCCGAGAGTTGGTCAAAGCTATCATTTTGTAAACGAAAACAAGTGGGTGCCATAATCGTAAAAGACAATATTATTATTTCTGACGGATACAATGGCACTCCGTCTGGATTTGATAATTGCTGTGAAGACGAGGGAGGCAATACACATTGGTATGTGTTACATGCTGAGGCCAATGCTATTTTAAAGGTTGCTAAATCAACAAATAATTGCAGCGGCGCAACGTTATACTTAACTCATTCTCCCTGTAAAGATTGCAGTAAATTAATACTTCAGTCTGGTATCACTCGTTTAGTTTTTAAAACTACTTATAAGGACGCGTCCGGAATTCAATTTCTTAGTGACGCAGGACTTGAAATTGTACATATTGAAAATATTGACAATGACTGATAAAATACCCCCTAATTATTTATTACCTATATACTTTGCACTATTCATGGCGGCCGGGATTTTCATCGGCGACTTCATGGGCCAGCCGTTAAAAGGAGATAAATTTGAAAATATAGAAAAAGTTAAAAAGCTTTATGAGGTAATGAATATTTTGGATGAAAAATATGTTGACATCATAAATAAAGATTCTATTTTTGATGCTACAATAAACGAATTATTACATAAATTAGACCCCCATTCAAATTATATCCCCTCGGACCAAGTTGCAAGAATGCAAGAGTCAATAGAAGGAAAATTCGGTGGGATTGGAGTTCGTTTTTTCTTGCTCAGAGATACTATTTGTGTATCTAATGTCATTCCAGGTTCGCCCTCGTTTGCAGCTGGCATTCTTGCCGGTGACAAAATTATCAAAATTAACGGGAAACCTGCAGCGAAAGTGAAGATAACAACAGACGAAATAATGGCACAACTAAAAGGACAGCCAGGAACCTCCGTTTCTATAACTATTTTGCGAAATAATAAACCGTTAACCTATGATTTAACACGCGGAGTAATACCCGTTCCAACAGTTACTTGTTCATATATGTTGAATGATCAAACGGGTTACATTCTTATTGAACAATTCTCCTTGCCAACACATCAAGAATTTGTTTCTGCAGCGCAGAGATTAAAAAAACAAGGAATGAAAAATTTAGTATTAGATCTCCGAGGCAACGGTGGCGGGGTTATGGAATCTGCAGTCTTAATCGCTGATGAATTTTTACCTTCCGGACGCTTAATTCTGAGGGCCAAAGGACGTAAATTCGTAGAGCAAAAAGAATACGCAAAAAACGGTGGATTACTTGAAGATGTAAATCTTGCGATACTAATTAATGAATATTCCGCTTCAGCAAGCGAAATTGTTGCTGGTGCAATACAAGACAACGACCGCGGAATCATTGTGGGAAGGACCTCGTTTGGAAAAGGATTGATTCAAGAGGACAGGCCAATGACTGATGGAAGTAGTTTGAGGATAACTGTAGCGCGATACTACACGCCAAGTGGTCGCTGCATCCAAAAGCCTTATGTTGGGAAATCTTACGAAGAGTACCTTGTAGAGCAAACACACTTCAATGATAGAGAATTAAGTCCAAGCGATTTAGTTGCCCTACCTGACTCCTTAAAGTTTAAAACGCTCATAAAAAAGAGGACAATCTACGGCGGCGGAGGAATATCCCCTGATTTTTACGTCTCATTTGACACCGCTGGCATGGACTTGTTTTATAAGGCGTGTAGAATTGAAGGCGTCTTTACATCCTTTGCTTTTGATTACATATCAGATAGACGTAATACGTGGAAAAATATTTCGGATTTTCAGCAAAAGTTTAATCCAAATGATGCGATAATGAAGTCTTTCTTTCTTTTCGCAGAAAAATACTACAAACTAACTCTTTCAGAGCAACCAAGCTACCAAACAAAAAACTTAATAAAACAAACCATTAAATCTGAAATCGCAAGACAGATTTGGATTGAGGAAGGTTATTTTCGAATCACAAATACGGATGACAAGGAAGTGATTAAGGCACTTAAAGAAATTGGCAGAATTTAATTTAGTCCTTATCAAGCGCAAGTTCAATTGCCACCTCATTTCTTCGACCAATAACTTGCCAAGGGGCATTGTAACCTAAAAAATAATATCTACCTCCAGGTTTGATTCCCTTTTTGGTCATTAATTCCATTAATTTCCTTCGATAACGGGCAATTTTTTCATCGTTAGCATAGCCCGAAAATCTGATTACAGCCATACGCATTGGTTTAACCGAAATTAATTGAACTCCTTGAACGGTAGGCCCAGGCAAATCTTGCCGCGTGTATTGCTTGGGCATAACAAAAGACATGGAGGGAGTGCTGCCCATCTCCATGAAAACCGGTGAAGTCATAGAAATTTTCTCTTCTCTTTCATTTTGACCAAAAATATATGCTGCAACCCTTCGAAAACCGTCGCTAGCATTTTGTTCGTATGTTTTGCCCGCTAATAGGGTACTCGCTACAATCATTGAGTCGTATTGACGTACCTCGAAATCACCGTAGTCTTTAATAACCTTGTAATCTGGATTCTCTATTTTAGAGTTTGAGTAGGACATAATAACTTGAACCAAAATAAATAATGTCAATATTGTCGCCGTAATGTAAATCATTCTTTTCATTCTTTTTGAAGGTATTTCAGTGATGACTTTTTAAATTTTTGAAGCCTCGGTTTACTTACCGCCAAAATGTAAGGATGAGTTGGATTTCTTCTCTCAAAATCTTGATGATATTCCTCAGCTTTGTAAAACGTTTTCAGGGGTTCAAGCGTTGTTGTAATGAGCCGTTCCACATTTTCTTGTTGTAGGAACCTCATATATTTTTGTGCTTTTATTCTGTCTATTTCGCTAGTGTAAAATATAGCAGAGCGATATTGGGATCCTTCGTCAGGCCCTTGTTTATTTTTAGTGCTTGCGTCATGTGAATTAAAAAATACCCGAAGTAAAGTTTCGTATGAAATTTTTTTTGGGTTGTAAACAACCTTTACTGTTTCTGCATGACCTGTCGTTCCTGAACAAATTTGCTCATAGGTTGGATTTTTAGTTGCTCCTCCCGCATAACCTGATTCCGCGTAATAAACCCCCTTAACTGACTCAAAAATAGCTTCCACACACCAAAAGCAGCCACTCGCAAAATAGGCGCTCTCTTTAGGTGATTGAGCCGACAAAGGAAACAAAAAGAGAATAGTTACACTGTTTGAAAACCACTTCATACTTTTCAAACAAATATATTGATAAAGTGTTTCGAAATTTCTACTTTACTTTATCCCAAAAATATAGGGCCGCAATGCTTATAAATAGCAAAGAGACAACACAAATTGCGGTAATTATCCCGGTTGACATTTTTTTTGGATTAAACTAAACGATTTTTTCAAAATTAGTAACCTAACAATGAATATTGCCCCAGCCTAATTTAATATTACAAGCCTTACGCTTAACATTAGCAGAAACTTATGTATTAACATTCCTGCATAACCCTGTAGGAAGAATGCCAAGCAACTATGACTAATTGACCAAATATGAACCCTTTAAAATTCATTTTGTAATACTAACTAAATTGCGTTTTACACAATTTATAGTAGCTCCCTTTAACATCTTGAATGAGTTGAAGATGTGTGCCTTTTTGAATAATTTTTCCATTATCCATTACACAGATGAGATCGGCAGATTGTACAGTAGATAATCGGTGTGCCACCAGAATAGATGTTCTTTCCTTAGTTAATTTTTTGGTAGCTTGTTGAATCAAATACTCCAGTTCACTATCTACACTTGATGTTGCCTCATCTAAAATAAGAATGGTTGGATTGTAAACGTACGCCCGAATAAATGAAATAAGTTGTCTTTGCCCAACAGATAACGACTCCCCCCTTTCACTTATCACATGATCATATCCCCCGGGTAATGAATTGATAAAATCATTCAAGCCTACTGAAATCGTTGCCTCAATGACCTGCTCTTTGGAAATCTCTTGCTTGCCCATTGTGATGTTTTCTAAAATTGTCCCTGAAAACAATACCACATCCTGTAAAACAATACCTATTTCTTTTCTTGCCGCGGCAGAAGATATACTTTTTAAAGGCATTCCCCCTATCAAGATTTCTCCTTCCTCATAATCGTACATTTTTGCTAGCAGGCTAATTAAGGTCGTTTTTCCTGAACCAGTCGCACCAACAAAAGCAACTGTCTGGCCAGGATTAATTGTTAGACTTAAATTTTTTATAACCCTCTGTTGTGGAATGTAAGAAAAGCAAACGCTGTTAAAAGAAATCTGTTTATTAAAATCTATTCGTGTCTGTCCCTCCGTTTTTTCGACTTCTGAAATGTCGTCTATAATCTCGAACAATCTTTCGGCCCGAACTGCTCCTCGTTGCAATATATTGAATTTGTCGGCAAGCTGGCGTATTGGTCTATATAATTGATTGATCCAAAGTGTAAAAGCAACTATTTGTCCATACATTGCTTGAACTTCGTATTTTGTTTTCCCTTGAGCATGCAGCGCGCCCCAAACTAGCAAAAAAGCGATGGATAAAGAACTTAAAAATTCTACTACTGGGAAAAATATGGAATTTGCCCAAATTGCCTGAATGTGCGCTTTTCTGTGATTACTATTTAATTTAACAAATGCCTTGTATTCTTTTTGTTCTTTATTAAATAGCTGAACCAATCTCATTCCTGAGAGCCTTTCTTGAACAAAAGCGTTTAATGCATTCACGGCTGACCTTTCTTTCGTAAAGGAGCTTCGCATCGCTCTCGAGAAGATCTTAGTGGCGAGTAGTAACAAAGGGATTGGTATTAGTGTCATTACAGATAACTGCCAATTTGTGGCAAACATTAAGGTTAAAATCAATCCAAGCGACATAATATCCCCAGCAATTTCCATTATACCAGCGGAAAAAACATCTGTTATTGCCTCTAAATCGGATACTACTCTTGTTACTAGGCTTCCAACAGGGGTTTTTTCGAAGTAGCGGGGTTGAAAAGAAAAAATATGAGAAAAAACTCTTTTTCTTAAATCCAGTATTACATTTTGAGCCAATAAGTTTGAGAAATAACTCGAAAACACCTGGAGCATCCCTTCAACAATTAATACACAAAATATAAGTAATGAAAAAAGTAACAGGTAGTCGGGATCTTGATTCTTTACAATTGCGTGATCAACCATTAATGAAATTAATAATGGTCGCAAAGGCGAAAGAAAAGAGAGAATTATAACAGCAACAGCAGAAATCACGAAAAATCTTTTGTAAGATTTTATTAATCCTAACAACCTTTTAATTAGAGGCCATATTCTCCTTTTTTTATCCACCTCACAAAAATACAAAACCCTGAAAATAGAAACAGCACAACTCAATTTATTGACATCAAAATGTAAAATTCCTCTTTTTTTATTTCCATTAATTTACCTTAACTTTGCCCCCTCAAAACAAAAGTGTGGGTGTAAAAATTTTTTCCGGGCGCCAATCAATACATTTGGCTCAAAAAATAGCTGACTCCTATGGGTCTACTTTGGGAGATGTAAAATTTTCTGTTTTTAGTGACGGGGAATTTCAGCCTTCATTTGAGGAAACCGTGCGCGGACAAGATGTATTCTTGGTGCAATCTACTATGCCACCAACGGAAAATATTTTTGAGCTTCTTTTGATGATAGATGCTGCAAGAAGAGCTTCGGCTCGTAAAATAATCGCTGTTATTCCCTATTTTGGTTTTGCAAGGCAAGATAGAAAAGACAAGCCCCGCGTCGCTATAGGTGCTAAACTAATTGCAAATATGCTAATGGCGGCCGGAGTAGATAGAGTTATAACTATGGATCTCCACGCTGATCAAATACAGGGGTTTTTTGAAGTTCCGGTTGACCACTTATTTGCTTCTAGTTTATTCCTCCACGAAATTAAAACACTCGGCTCTGAAAATATAATTATGGCTGCCCCTGACGTGGGCGGCGCTAAACGAGCCAATTCTTATGCTAAAAACTTAAATATCGGTCTTGCACTTTGCCATAAACAACGGAAGAAGGCGAATGAAATTGCCGAAATGACTGTTATTGGTGATGTAGATGGGCGTGACGTGATAATAGTAGATGACATGTGTGATACCGCTGGGACTTTAACTTCTGCCGCCGACCTTCTTATTGAAAAAGGCGCGAAAAGTGTTCGGGCCTTCTGTACGCATGCTGTTCTCAGCGGGCCAGCTTTAGAACGAATCAATAATTCACGTTTAACTGAACTTGTTGTAACAGACACCATCCCCTTAAAAGGAAATTGTCCTAAAATTCGTGTTGTCAGCGTTGCTGAGCTTTTTGGGGACGTGATAAAACGCCTGATGAACAACGAATCTATAAGTACTCATTTTGTAATCTCTTAATTTATAATACATGAAAACAGCACAATTGAGCGGTTCGCTCAGAGCGAACGTAGGGAAAAAGGACGCTGCCAATTTGCGTAATGCAGGCCGTGTTCCATGTGTGCTTTATGGACAAGGTGAACAAACTCACTTTTCAGTAAAGCAAATAGAAATCGAGAAAATAGTTTTTTCTCCAGAAGTCTTCCAAGTAGAATTAGACATCGACGGAAAAAAAGCGAAAGGGATAATTCAAGAATTACAGCAACACCCCACAAAGGACAGTATTCAGCATGTAGATTTTCTTGAATTGTCTGATACTAAAGAAGTTCTTGTCAAACTACCCGTAAGAATAACTGGTTCTTCTCGCGGGGTAATGGCAGGAGGAAAGCTAATGACCGCTTTTAGAACCTTACAATGTGTGGGTCTCGCAAAAAATTTACCGGATGCTATTACTGTAGATATTTCTGATTTAAAAATTGGGGACTCAGTCCGAATCAACTCAATAGAAATTCCAGGTGTTAAATTTTTGGACCCCACAAATGCTGTTGTTGTTTCCGTTAAAATGGCAAGAGGTGCTGTTAAAGGTGCTGATGCAGATGAAGACGGAGAAGCAGAAGCATAAAAGATTTTACATTTTAAAAGCCGCTCATTATAGCGGCTTTTTTTTGATTCAATAAATTAATTTTGACTTCATTATTTTCGATATCTTTCGAATTTTTCTCTGGAATCAAAAAAGATAAATATTCGTTAAGGTCAAAATAAATAGGAATTTTTTACATTAAAAAGGTCAATCTCTATAATTTCGAGCAATTATTTGTAATTGAGAGTTTTTCAGCCCCTACTTAACAACTTATTGTACTTTGTAAAATAATTCATTAATTTTACCCAAAATGCTACCTATGAAACAACTTCTTATTTTGTTCATGGCTTGTTTGTTATCTCCAGTATTTGGTCAGAAAACGGCAACAGGAATTGTTCAAAATGAAAAAAAAGAACCAATGCCTTTTGTTTCAATTACAATAAAGGGGACTTCAAAAGGGGTGAAATCCAATATACTAGGGGAATTTAAAATTACCATTCCAGATACAGGAAATGTATCGTTAGTGTTTTCATTTATTGGATTTGAGAAGCAAGAGCTAAAAATTAGTGGTTTAGAACCATTAACTGTAACAATGGTTCAGGAGTCTAGGTCCCTTAATGAAGTCGTGGTTGTTGGCTATGGTTCCGCCACTAAGAAAGAACTCACCGGTGCTACATCCAAAGTGGGTGGTGAAGACGTAGAAAAAATGAATTTATCTCGAATGGATCAAGCACTTCAGGGACAAGTTTCTGGTGTCAATATTTCAACAAATTCGGGCTCACCAGGTGGTGCTTCCAATATTAGAATTCGTGGATTATCCACTTTTGGAGATAACGATCCTTTGATTTTGGTGGATGGTGTTGTTTATGACTCAGAGGGTTTGAATGCCCTTAATCCCGCAGATATTAAGTCAATTAATATCCTGAAAGATGCAACCGCCGGTATTTATGGCGTTCGTGCTGCGAATGGTGTAATTCTCGTTGAAACAAAGCAAGGAAGATTAAATGCAAAACCAAGAGTAGAATTTAGTACGTATTACGGAATCCAATCAACAAGCCGAAAACTTGATTTATTGAATGCAACTGAATATGCTGTGATAAAGAATGAAATGTTTGCTTTTGGCGGTCAGGCGATGCCATTTAATAATACAGCATTAGGAATCGGAACTAATTGGCAAGATTCAGTTTTCCAAAAGGCCCCGGTTCAAAGTCACAATTTAAGCATTACAGGTGGATCAGGAAATACAAAATATTCACTTGGCGTTGGATATTTTTCACAAGACGGAATTGTTGGCGGCCCAAAATCTCACTTTTCGCGATACAATGCTCGTTTAAACTTGAGTACGGATCTTAGTAAAAAACTGAAACTCAATTCGGTTTTCTTATACTCAAATGACTATCGCAACACCCTACCTGAAAATGGAATTGGTTCTGTGCTTTACAACACAATCAATGCTTTTCCGAACGAACCTATCAAAAATTCAGATGGGAGCTATACCTATTTAGATGAGGTGAGCGACATTATCAACCCGATTGCTCAAATTGAAAATCAATACAACTGGAATTTTGCAGACAAATTTGTTGGAAAGGAAGAGTTAATCTATGAATTTAATGACAATTGGAGTTTTACCAATCGCTACAGTTACAACTATGCCCAGGTAAAAGGAAAAACCTTCTCACCTCTTGTTTGGTATGGCCCAGGGAAATATGCGAACACAGCCTTAAACGCTGATTTAGAATCTCCATTAATTGAAATTGCTCCAGAGGTTTTTCTTGAAAGAGGAGCATCAGTTAGTGAAGAACGCACAGGTTTCGTAGATCAAACTTTTGAAAGCTTTGTAAATTATGACCAAAATTTAGATTCAAACCACCGCGTAAAAGGAACTTTTGGGGTATCTGTTTTTCAACGAAGAGGGGAAGCCCTTGGCGGCACTGGATTTAATATACCTAATAACTCAGTTGAATATGCAGATATTTCAGCAAATATGGCTGCGGGGGGGTTATTAAATACGGTTTATTCCTGGGAATTTACCGAACGTTTAGTTTCTGCTTTCTTGCGCGGAGAATATTCCTACAAAAATAAATACCTAATTTCTGCAATTATAAGAAGAGATGGTTCAAGTAAATTTGGCCCAAATAATCGGTATGGATTCTTCCCAACTGTTTCTGCTGCATGGTTGTTATCAGATGAAGCATTCTACAAAATAAAATGGATCAACTACTGGAAATTCAGAGTAAGTTATGGTGTTTCAGGAAATGATCAAATTCCTAATTTCTCTTACCGAGCGTTATTAAATGGAGAAGGAGTTTATGTATTTGATGATGTTTTAACCCAGGGAGTTGCCATTGGTAGACCGTCAAACCCCGATTTAAAATGGGAAACTACAAGTCAATTGAATCTTGGAATGGATTTGACCATGTGGGATAAATTAAACCTTACAACGAATTATTTCATCAAAAACACTCGTGATTTATTGTTTCAACCTGAGGTAACTGCTATTTTAGGCTCGTATGGTCCAGGAGGTTATCCACCAATTATCAACGCGGGAGATGTCTCAAATAAAGGTATTGAATTAGAAGTTTCCTATCAATCAGATCTCAAAAAGAAAGTTTCCACAAATGTTGGGTTTAACATTTCACGCATACTGAATAAAGTAACGAGTGTTCCGGATGGCGTAGATTATATCCCAGGTGCAGCATTTAGCGTGGGTGGGGATGTTGCAACGCGCTTTCAACAAGGATATTCAATTGGCTATTTCTTTGGATATAAAACAGCAGGAATCTATCAAACTCAGGATGAAATTGATGCTTCACCAGTTGTTCAAGAAGGTGCAAAACCAGGCGATCTTATTTTTGTAGATCAAAATGGCGATGGAAAAATTAGTTTTGGAGATGA
>Ga0194123_10001196_pt1 | contig 40773 bp, 32 predicted proteins | sample TA2MahsurfametaG_5_FD_155479 | JGI IMG/M metagenome (GOLD analysis project Ga0194123, IMG submission 155479) | Freshwater microbial communities from Lake Tanganyika, Tanzania - TA2015023 Mahale A surface | ecosystem: Environmental > Aquatic > Freshwater > Lake | place: Tanzania: Lake Tanganyika... | reverse complement strand
AGCTGGACTTTCGTAGGCTGGGGGACGCTCGCGGTCGCAATCGACCAATTGTGGCGAGGGGTTCCGATCAGTAGCCTCGAGATCGACATTCGAAGCACGCTGCTCGTGGCAGCGCCAATCATCGCTCTGGTCATCGCGGTGGGTCTCGGCGTCGGAGGATTGATCAGAAAGTCCATTCGTTGGGCGCAGACGAAGGCGTGAAGCCTTCGACCGCAGCTGCATCAAGCGTCTCGGCGTGAGTGTCGGCTCGCGGTGGATGTCGAAGGCACAGAGAGACCCCGACTCATCACCCGAGACTTCCGCGGCCCGCGGCCTCCGCGCTGTCCGGATTTTGCCCGGAACGCCTCGGTTGCTTATGAGTTCGTGCATTTCGGCCTCGGGAACCGTGAACCAGAGACTTTTCGGTGCGCGGGGTCTCTCGATGCGCGGAGAGACACTCCCCGAGTACGCCCGCGGCGGTCGGCCAGGCACTCGGCCACGCCACCCCGCTGGCCCACCGCGAGAGACCTCCGCGCCCGCAACCCCTTGTCGCAAAACGGCGTACGAACGCCGCAAAACGCGAACGCCCCGGCCGTGTAGCCGGGGCGTTCACTCTTTACCAACGGGCGCGCCAGTTTCGCGCGCGCCTCTTGAAGTAGCGGGGACTGGATTTGAACCAGCGACCTCCGGGTTATGAGCCCGACGAGCTACCAGGCTGCTCTACCCCGCAATGCGAACTGCGAATGGTAGCGGAAACGCCGGCGCTGTCAAGCGGGGGAATCCCGCTCAATGCGCGGCATGCCGCTTCGGCCAAACGACGCTGGCCACCATGCTGCCGCCGATCATCGAGACGATGAAGGCAAGCGACCAGCCCATGGGGAAGTGGCCCTTCCAGGCCTCGGGGTACCAGCCCACGGGCATCGTCATCTTGATGCCCACGAACACCAGCACGATGCCGAGGCCGTACTTCAGCAGGTGGAACCTGTCGTGCGCCCCGGCCAGCAGGAAGTACAGGCTCCTTAGGCCAAGGATGGCGAACACGTTGCTCGTGAAGACGATGAACGGCTCGCGCGTCACCGCGAAGATCGCGGGCACGCTGTCGACCGCGAAGACCACGTCGCTCACCTCGATCATGCACAGCGCCACGAAGAGCGGCGTGCCGACCCAGCGCAGCGCCGTGGCGCCGCCGCCCGCGGCCGGGGCCTCGGCCTTCACGAAGAAGCGCTGGCCGTGCATCTCGTGCGTGAGCGGCACGAACCTGCGCAGCAGCCTCAGGACGGGGTTCTTCTCGGGATCTGCCTCGCGCTCGGGGGCGAAGATGATCTTCACGCCGGTGAAGATCAGGAACGCCCCGAAGACCACCACCACCCACGCGTACTGGATGAGCGCCGCGCCAAGCGCGATGAAGACGGCGCGGAAGGCCAGTGCCCCCAGGATGCCGTAGAAGAGCACGCGGTGCTGCAGGGCCGACGGGATCGCGAAGAACCCGAAGATCACCACGAACACGAACATGTTGTCCACGGACAGGCTCTGCTCCACCACGTAGCCCGTGAGGAACTGCAGCGCCACCTGGTTGGCCGCGTCGCGCGCGCCCAGGTAGCCGGCCGCCTGCACCGCGTCCATGCGCTCCGGGAGCCGGTGGTCGCAGTACAGCCACAGGCCGCCGCAGAACAGCACGGCGAGCACCATCCATGCGATGGTCCACCCGGTCGCCCCCTTCATGGAGACCGCGCGCGCCTTGCGATGGAACACGCCGAGGTCGAGCGCCAGCAGCACGAACACGAACGCCGTGAAGCCCGCGTAGAAGCCCCAGTACTCCGCGAAGGGGAAGAGGAGCGATTCCGCGAGGGTCAGGGTCATCAGGGGCCAGTGCGGTCAGAGGCCGCGCGAGGCGACGAACTTCATGATGTCCACGCAGCGCTGCGAGTAGCCGGCCTCGTTGTCGTACCAGCTGACCACCTTGAAGAAGCGGTCGTTGAGCTGGATGCCGGCCAGCGCGTCGAAGATCGAGCTGCGTGCGTCGCCCATGAAGTCGCTGGAGACGACCTCCTCGTCGGTGAAGCCCAGGACGTCCTTGAGCGGACCCGCTGCGGCGGCCTTCATGGCGTCGTTGATCGCCTGCAGGCTGGTCGCCTTGGCCGAGCGGAAGGTCAGGTCGACGCAGCTGACGTTGGCGGTGGGCACGCGGAAGCTCATGCCGGTGAGCCTGCCCTTCACCTCGGGCAGCACCAGCGCGCACGCCTTCGCGGCGCCGGTCGAGGCCGGGATGATGTTCATGTAGCCGTTGCGGCCACCGCGCCAGTCCTTCTTGCTGGGGCCGTCCTGCGTCGGCTGCGTGGCCGTGACCGCATGCACGGTGGTCATGAGGCCTTCCTCGATGCCGCAGTGCGCAAGCAGCACCTTGACCACGGGCGCGAGGCAGTTGGTGGTGCAGCTGGCGTTCGAGAGGACCAGGTCCTTCGCGGGGTCGTACTGCTCATGGTTCACCTTGTAGACGAAGGTGCGGACCTTGTCGTCGCTCTTGGTGGGGGCACTGATCACCACGCGCCTGGCGCCCGCGGCGAGGTGCTGGCCGGCCCCGTCGAAGTCCACGAACCGGCCGGTTGACTCGAGCACGATGTCGACGCCGAGGTCCTTCCACGGGATCTTCGCCGGCTCCTTCTCGGAGAGGCACCTCGTCCGGTGGCCGTTGCACTCGAACCCGTCGGCACCTGCGGTCACGCGGTGGCCGAAGCGCCCGTGCATCGAGTCGTGGTTCACCAGGTAGGCCAGGTTGTCGGCCGGCACGAGGTCGTTCACCGCTGCCACCTCGATGCCCTGCTGCACCGCGGCGCGGTACACGAGGCGGCCGATGCGTCCGAATCCGTTGATGCCGATGCGAAGTGCCATGGGCGTTCCAGTCCTCTGCGGGGCGGGCCCCGCCGGCACCCGGCGGGAAGGGGGCAAAGGATAGCCGGGATGCTCCTACCGGGCCCGCGGCTGCTTCCGCGCGGAGAGGGCCACCGCCACGTCGAGGAGCCACGGGAACGCGGTGATCGCACCGGCCGCGATGCGCGTCGGCAGGCTGGTCCAGATCTCCGTGCGCGGCTTGCCGATCGAGCGCGCGATGGCGCGCGCAACCTTCTCGGGGCGCTGCACGAAGAACTTGCTCATGTCGTGGATGGCGTACTGCTGCCGGGCGCCGGCGGGCAGCCCGTCGCGCACCACGTCGAAGAACTCGGTGGCGGTGGTGACCGGGTGCACGCTCGAGACCATGATGCCGTGGGGACGAAGCTCGTACGCCATGGCGCGGGCCACGTGCGCCTGCGCGGCCTTGCTCGCGCTGTAGGCGCCGAAGTCCGGCAGCGTGAACTTGGCCACGCACGAGGAGCACATGACCAGGTGGCCCGTGCGCCGCGCCGCAAGCAGGCGCCGGGCGGCCTCGTTGCACAGCTCCACCGAGGAGAAGAAGTTCGTCTCGAACATCGCGCGGAGCTCGCCGATCCCCATGGCGTGCATCGAGCGCTCCATGCCGTAGCCGGCGTTCGCGTACACGACGTCGAAGCGGCCGAAGGCGTGCTCGGCGGCGTCGAGGATGCGCGCCGCGCTCGACGGCTCCGCCACGTCGAGCTGCAGCAGCTCGGCGCGCACCGGACGACCAGCGGCATCGGAAGCGCGCGCGGCGACGTCGGCCAGGCGCCCGCGGCGGCGCGCGACGAGCAGCAGGTCGTGGCCCGAGCGGGCGAGTTCCACCGCGGTGGCGGCGCCGATCCCCGCGCTCGCGCCCGTGATCACCGCGACCGGGCGTGGGTGGCGGGGCGCGGCGGGCGCCGGGGCCGCGGGGCGGTCGGCGGCGTCTTGGCGGGAGGCATGCTCGGGAGCGGCCATTCTCGCCGGCAGACGATACCAATCCGTTGATTATCCTCCGCGCGATGAGCATCGCCGCCGGACTTACCGCCATGATCGCCGCTCTCGCCAGCGCCGGGGCGCACCGGCAGGCACCGGGTGCACCACCCCAGGCGAGTGCCGCCGAACCGACGCCCGCGCCCGCCGCCGACACCGCGCACTTCGGCGAGCGCGCGCCCGTGCTTCGCATCGGCGACGCGCTGCCAGTCATCGACCCCTCCGTGCGCCTGCGCGTCGGCATCGCGGACCTGCCGCCCTGGACCATCCCGCCGAGCGAGAAGGTGCCGTACTGGTCGGGGCTCGCGGCGCAGGCCTGGAAGGACGTGACCACGGAGCTCAAGCTCGACTACGAGGTGGTCCAGCTTTCTCTCGACGACGCCACCGACGCGCTCGCAAAGGGACAGGTCGACGTGTTGGTCACGGGGCTCGCGATCCATCCCGAGAACCTCGTGCGGTTCACGATGACGCCGCCCTTCGACCTGAGCGGCATCTCGATCGCCACCCGCATCCACAGCAATCTCTCGTTCCGCTCGGTGATCAACCGGGTGGCGAGCGTCGAGCTGGCGTCATGGCTTCTGATGCTCGTGGGATCCACCTTCGTGTTTGGCTGCCTCTTCTGGGCCGCCGAGCGAAGGCGAAACCCGCCGATCGAAGGACCCGCCGCGCGAGGTATCCGCGAGAGTTTCTGGTGGAGCGCGGTCACGCTGACCACGGTGGGCTACGGCGACCGGGTGCCGGTGACGCGCTCTGGCCGCATCGTCGCGATGGTCTGGATGGCCGTGGGGTTCGTGCTCATCACGGTGAGCGCGGGCGTCGTGACCTCCACGCTGACGGTGGCGAGCCTCCAGCCGGTGGTCACCGGGGCGACAGGCCTCGCGCGCGCGAAGATCGGGACGATGAAGGGCAGTACCGGCGAGGCCTACCTGCAGCGCACGGAGCTGAAGTCGCTTCGCTTCGAAAGCTTCGAGGAGGCCATGCGCGAGCTCGCCGCCGAACGCCTCGACGCGGTGGTCGGATCCACGACCACGCTCGTCTTCCTGGCCGAGCGATCCGGCGGCCGGCACGTGACGGTGCTGCCGCGGCCGCTCGTGCGGGACTTCGTCGGGATCGCCATGCGCTTCGGGCTCGACCCTGCACTGGAGAAGCGGATCGACCTCGCGGTGCTCAAGGCCGCGCAGTCGCCCGAGTACCGCGCGCTGCGCGCGACCATGATGGGACAGACAGACACCGTCGCGGGGGAGACCGGGGACAGCGACACGCGTCAGCTGATCTACACCGCCCCGGGCCGTACGATGCGGCCATGACCAACACGCACGCACGCAACGCCCCGCGCGGGATCGTCGGCATGGTGCACGTGGGCGCGCTGCCCGGCACGCCGCGCGCCCTGCTCGCCCCGCGCGAGCTGGTGGCGCAGGCCGTGCACGAGGCGCGCGTCCTGCGCGAGGCCGGCTTCGACGCCGTGATGATCGAGAACATGCATGACCGGCCGTACCTCGGCGGCGACATCGGGCCAGAGGTCACGGCGTGCATGTCGGCCGTGGCCGCGGGGGTGCGGGCGGCGGTGGCCGACGCGCCGGTGGGCGTGCAGGTGCTCGGCGGCGGTGCGCGCGAGGCCGTCGCGGTGGCGCACGCCGCGGGGCTCGACTTCGTGCGGGCGGAGAACTTCGTGTTCGCGCACGTGGCGGACGAGGGCCTGATGGCCGAGGCCGCCGCGGGGCCGCTGCTCCGCTTCCGTCGCTCGATCGGCGCGGAACGCGTGCTGGTGCTCGCCGACATCAAGAAGAAGCACGCGTCGCACGCGATCACCTCCGACGCCGACATCGCCGCGTTCGCGCGCGCGGCGGAGTTCTTCCTGGCGGACGGCGTCATCGTCACCGGCACCGAGACCGGCGCCGCGGTGGACGAGCGCGAGCTGGCCGCCGTGCGCGCCGCGACGCGCCTGCCCGTGCTCACCGGGAGCGGCGCGGACGCCTCCGGCGTGGCGCGGCTCCTCGCCGTGGCCGACGCGGTCATCGTGGGCAGCTGGATCAAGGAAGGCGGCCGCTGGGAGAACGCGGTGTGCCCGCGGCGCGCGGGCGAGTTCGCGCAGGCGGCGCGGGCGCGCGCGGCGGGCCAGGCGCCCGGGATGGACGCCGTGCGCGCCGTGATGGGCTCGCGCTGAGGGACGCATGCCCGACGCAGCGCTCGTGCACCTCGACGGCAGGCTCGTCCGCGGCGACGAGGCGCGCGTGAGCGCGTGGGACCGGGGCTTCCTGTTCGGCGACGGCGTGTACGAGTACGTCCGCTACTTCGCGGGGGTGGGCGTCGCGCTCGGCCTGCACGAGGCGCGGCTCGCGCGCAGCTTGGATCTCACCGGGATCCGCGGCTTCGACGCGCGGAGGCTCGGGAGCATTGCCCGCGAGCTGCTCGAGGCGAACGGCCTGCGCGACGCGGGCGTCTACCTGCAGGTGACGCGCGGCGCCGGCACCACGCGGTCGCACATGCCCGCGCCCGGGCCGGTCCCCACGGTGTTCGCATTCGCGACGCCGAGCGCGCCGCTCGAGGCGTTCACCGAGCCCGAGGAGATGCGCGCGATCGTGCGGCCCGACATGCGCTGGCACCGCTGCGAGATCAAGACCATCGCGCTCGCCGGGAACGTGCTCGCGCTCATCGAGGCGCAGGCCGCGGGCGCGGACGAGTGCATCCTGGTGCGCGGCGGGTTCGTGGGCGAGGGCGCGTACACGAACGCGGCGGTCGTGCACGGCGGCAGGCTGGTCACGCCGCCCGTCGACGACGGCGCCGCGCCGGTGCTGCACGGCACGATGCGCCACTGGGTGCTCGACGCCGCGCGCGAGGCCGGCGTCCCAGCCGAGGTGCGCCGCGTCCGCGAGGACGAGCTGCGCACGGCCGACGAGGTGCTCGTGCAGTCGAGCCGCCGCCTGGTCGCGGCGGTCACGCACCTCGACGGCGCGCCGGTCGGGGACGCGAAGGCCGGGCCCGCGTGCCGCGCGCTGTTCGCGGCGATGCGCAGGCGCGTGGCGCGCGAGGTGCGCGAGGCGCGCGCAGCCGGGTGAGCGGGCCGCGTCGCGAAGCCTTGCCGCCCCATCCTCCTATACTCGCACGGATGCCCTTCCTGCTTGCCATCAGCGTCGGCAATACGCGAACCGCGGTCGGCAGCTTCCATGGCGACGACCTGCATGTCACGCAGCACCTGCCCAACGACGACGTCGCGGCCATCGTGAAGGCCGCGGCCGCGCAGTGGGAGCATCGCGGCGACGACGAGGCCGAGGTGGTCATCGCCAGCGTCAACGATCCCGTGGCCACCGCGGTCGAGGCAAGGCTCGCCTCCGAGCTGCACACCGACATCTGGCGCCTCGGGCGCGACATCGAGGTGCCGATCGGCCGCTGCCTCGACGAGGGCGCGACGCCCGGCCAGGACCGCCTGCTGGTGGCGGCGGCGGCGTTCGGCATGTTCAAGCAGGCGGTGATCGTGGTGGACGCCGGCACCGCGGTGACCGTGGACTTCATCGACGGCGAGGGCGTGTTCCACGGCGGCGCCATCGCACCGGGCGCGCAGATGCAGCTCGACGCGCTGCACGGCCGGACCGCGCAGCTCCCGCAGCTGCGGTTCGCGCGCCCGTCCGACGACGAGGCCTTCGGCCGCAACACCGAGGCTGCAATGCAGCTCGGCGTGTTCGAGGGGATCCGCGGGCTCACCCAGGCGCTCGTCGAGCGCTATGCGTCGAGCTACCGCGCGTTCCCGCTGGTGATCGCCACGGGCGGAGATGCCGAGGCCATCTTCTCCGACAGCGAGCTGGTGACGCGCGTCGTGCCCGACCTGGTGCTGCGCGGCATCCTGCAGGCCGTGCGATCGGCTGCCGAGGCCGAGTGAGGCGCGTGCGAAGGCCGCTCTGGTGGTGGTCGACGGCGCCGTCGCCCGGGGCGATCGCGGTGGCAAACGTCTGCGGGTACCCCGAGGGCGTGGAGCGGTTCCTGCACGCGCTGTGCGGCGCTCCGGCCCCGCGCCGCGGCGAGGTCGCCTGGCGCCGGTTCGGCGCGGTCGACGACGGCGTGGTCGCCCGCGTGAGCGCGCGGCACGCGCTGGTGATGCCGCACGGCGGGCCGCGCATCCGCGCGTTGCTCGATGCGCGTGCCGACGAGCTGCGTGCGCACTCCCCGGTGGATGCCGAGCGGGATGCGCTTTCGTGGCCCGAGGCAGCGGACCCGGTGGAGCGGGCGATGCTCGCGACGCTCGCGCGCGCGGCAAGCCCGCTTGCCATCGACCTGCTTGCGGCGCAGCCGGCGCGATGGCGCGAGCATGGCGCGCCGGCAGGTGAGCCGGACGATCGCGACCGCCGGCTGCGGCGGCTCATCGACCCGGCGCGCGTCTGCGTGACCGGCCCGGCCAATGCGGGAAAGTCGACGCTCCTCAACGCGCTTGCCGGACGCGAGGTGGCCATCGCGCATGCGCAGCCGGGCACGACGCGCGACGCGGTGTGCGCGCGCCTCGACCTTGCGGGCGTGGTGGTCGACTGGTTCGACACGCCGGGCGTGCGGCCAGGAATGGATGCCGTGGAAGCGGCCGCCGCGCGGCTCGCCGAGCGCGCGCTCGCGCACGCGGACCTCGTCATCGAGCTGACGGCGCCGGGGCTCGGGTGGCACTCGCTGGACGCGGCGCCCGGCGCGATGCGCCTGCGCGTCCTGAACCAGTGCGACCGCGCCGATGCCGCGGCGTGCCCCGAGCGCGCGGACGCCGCCCTTGCCGTCAGCGCGCTCCGCGGCGCGGGGATCGAGCCGCTCGTGGCGCTCGTGCGCAACGCGCTGGTGACGCCCGGGGACCTCGCCGACCCGCGCCCGTGGCGCTTCGCGTAGGATTTCGCCCCCATGAACACCGCAGGATTGATGCAGGGCAAGCGCGGGCTGGTCGTCGGCATCGCCAACGACCGCAGCTACGCCACGTACATCACGCAGAGCCTCCTGAAGGCGGGCGCGCAGTGCATGTTCACGCACCTGCCGGGCGAGAAGATGGAGCGGCGCTGCCGCAACGCGCTCGACGAGCTGGGCGTGAAGGACCCGTGGCTCATGCCCATGGATGCGGGCAGCGACGCCGATCTCGATGCGGTTTTCGCGAAGCTGCAGGCCGACTTCGGGACCATCGACTTCGTGGTGCACTCGATCGCGTTCGCCGACAAGAGCTGGCTCGAGAAGGGCAAGTACTGCGCCACGCCGCGTGCCGTGTTCACGCAGGCGATGGACATCAGCGCGTTCACCTACCAGGCCATGGCCGTGCGCGCCGCCCCGCTCATGCCGAACGGCGGATCGATGATCGCGCTCAGCTACTACGGTGCCGAGAAGGCCGTGCCCGGCTACAACGTGATGGGCGTCGCGAAGGCCGCGCTCGAGGCCACCAACCGCTACATCGCCATGGAGCTCGGCCAGAGGCAGATCCGCGCCAACGTCATCAGCGGCGGCCCGCTCAAGACCCTCAGCGCGATGGCCGTGGGCGGCTTCGGCGATATCCTCGGCTGGGTCGAGCAGAAGGCGCCGCTGCGCCGCAACATCACCGGCGAGGAGGTGGGCGACACCGCCCTCTTCCTCTTGAGCGACCTCTCCAAGGGCGTCACCGGCCAGTGCGTCTACGTGGACGCGGGGTACTCGATCATCGGGCTGTAAACTCGACCCGTTCCTCCCGGACCCTTTTCCCGCCGCTAAAATGGCCCGGGAGGAACGGGAGCAGTTTCCGCACGCGTAGCTCAACGGATAGAGCATCGGTCTTCGGAACCGAGGGTTGAAGGTTCGAATCCTTCCGCGTGCGCTTGTCCGCCCACCGGTGCGCGGCGGCCGTTCACGCCGCCATGCCCGGTCAGGGCTGCGCGCCCGGGCCGTAGCCCGCGCCCATGCGCTCCATCGACATCGGGCTTCCGTTGACCCACGGGTCGAAGTCCGGCGGGGCCGACGGCATCGACGGCCGCTGCACCGCCGGCTGCGGCGGGGGCGCGACAGCGTCCATCGCGGGCACCTGCGCGTCGTCTGGGATCCAGTCGTTGTCCACGTCGAGCGCCAGGCCCGAGCGGATCTCGCAGATGTCGATCAGCCCGTTCGCGTTCATGTCCTGCGCGAAGCCGCCGGCGATCTCGTAGCCGTCGGGCAGGCCGTTGGAGTTGCAGTCGGGGTCGCACGCATCCGGCACGCCGTTGCCGTCGCGGTCGGCCACCCAGCCGAGCTCCAGCTCCTCCGTGTCGGACACGCCGTTCTGGTTGCAGTCGCCGAAGCACGATGCGTCGAACACGTTGCCGTCGCCGAACGCGAAGTCGCCGCCGAGCGCCACCGCCTCGATGCCGCAGAGGTGGCTCGAGGCGATGCGCACGCCTGCCCCCCGGCTGTAGAGGCTGCGCGCCTCGTCGCTGAGGTTGCCGGTGAACGAGCACTTCGAGATGTCCGCCACGCCGCCGGCGAGGTAGACCGCGCCGCCCGCGTTGATGGCGCGGTTTCGCGCGAACTCGCTGCCGTGCAGCTCCACCACTGCGTCGCTCCCGAACACCGCCCCGCCCCACGCACCGCTATGGGTCGAGTTTTCCTCGAGCGTGCATGCGAGCAGCTCGACGCGCCCGCCCTTGCTTGCCACCGCGCCGCCGAACGCGGTCGAGACGTTGTGCCGGAAGGTGCAGCCCACGAACTGGACGCGCCCGCCCTCGTTGCGGAAGCCGCCGCCTGATCCGGGCGACCGGTTCCCCTCGAACGTGCAGGCATCGAACTCGCCCGAGCCGCCGCGCACCAGCGCGCCGCAGCCCTGGTTGCCGGCGATGCGCAGGTCACGCGCATCGAAGCGGACGCCCTCGAGCACGAGCCCCGCGCCCTCCGCGCCGCGGCCGCCCACCACCGACATGCCGCGCACCACCACCATGCTCTCGCCGCTGCCCCGGAACGAGAGCACCGGACGCACGCCGAAGCCGCGGAGCACGGTCGCGTCGGGCCCCTGGCCCTCGATGACGATCGACTTGCCGTCGCACGCCACCGGGCCCACGAACGTTCCCAGAGACACGCGGATCACCGCGCCATCGGGGGCGAAGTCGACCGCCGCCTGCAGCGACCGGGCCTCCTCCGGCACCTCGATCACCCCATCCTCGAGGCAATCGAACGCAACCTCGGGGCGGGTGAACTCTGCCTTCGCGCCGCGCGTAAAGAAGCCGCCGCGCAGGGACACGAACGCCGCGACGGCGATGGCCGCCGTGCCGATGCCCGCGCCGGTGAAGGCGCCGAGCCCGATCCTGCCGCTGGAACTTCGCTGGTTGGGTCGGTTCATCCTTGGCTCCCTGCACGCCGTGACAGCGCGCAGCCTGAAGGTCGGATTCGCCATGGGGGGCGCAAGAGCGAACGTCCGCGGAATGGCGCGGAAACCCGCAATTGAGCCCGGGGGAGCGCCGTTGCGCCCGAAAATGCGCGCCGGCGCGGCCCCATTACCGCCCCCCTACACTCGGACCATGGACGCCGTCCGGCTGGCTGCCCGGCTGCTTCTTGGGTCGCTCCTGGCGACCGGCATCGCCGCCCTCGCCGCGTGCGGCTCCGGGGCCGAGCAGCGCTACGACGCCCTTCCCGGCCCCGTCCGCACCGTGGACCTCGCGATGGCCGCCGGCGAGGACCAGCGCCCCCTCTCCGAGGACGAGTGGGCCTCGCTCGAGGCGATGCACGACCGCTACCTCACGGAGTTCGACCGCCTCCGGGAGGAGACGCTCGTCCCGCTGTCGCGCGAGGTGCGCGCCGTGCCCGCGGACCAGCTGGCGCAGGACGCGAACGCCATGTCGCGGCTCGCGCGCCGGCATGCAGCCGCCATGTCGCGAATCCAGGCGCTCGACGATCGGCTGGTGGCGGACATCGTGACCGAGTTCGCGGACAGGGCTGCGTTCGCGGAGCGCGTGGGGACGAGGCGCTCCGTCGCGCGCAACGCGCTGGTCATCCGCGGCGCTCGCGACGACTCCGGGCGCGCGCCCGACATCCTCGACCTCGACCAGCTCGTGCACCGCATGGAACTCACCGCCGAGGGACGCACGGCCGCGGAACCGGCACTTGCCGCGTACCGCAACGATCTGTCGCGGGCGGTGAGGCGGGTGGCCGAGGAATCGGTGGAGTTCCCCGCCGCGGCGCTCGCCGCCCGGACCGCCGCCGGTCTGACGGAGCAGCAGATGCAGGAACTCGAGCAGCGCTCGGGCACCTCGCCGGAAGGACGCGCCGCCGTGGACGCCGCCAAGCAGGAACTTGCCGCGGTGCTCCGCAGGGCCGGCGCGCCGCGGGCGCGCGCCTACCTCGCGCTCGACGACGTGAACCGCCGCGGGCTGGATGCACTGTGCGAAGCGCTCCCGCCGCAGGCCGCGGAGGTGCTGCGCGCGATGGACGAGCGCGCGCGGTCATCCTTGGACCCGTGGATGGAGCACCGGCGACTGTGGGCCGCGGCGGTGCTCGCGCACCCGGAGGTGCGTGAAGGCCGCGCGCCGCGCAGTGCCGAGGCCGCCGCGCTCCTGCGCAGGGCGATCGCGGAGGTTTCGGAGGAACGCCACCGCGAGTTCCGCCTGCGGATGGAGGACGCGGCGGTCGAGTCACCGCCGGCCACGCCGCGACCCGACATTCGCGAGGTCCTCAAGCGCGGATATGGACGGATCGACCCGGCGGCGAAGGCGCTCGCGGCCGCGGCCGAGGCCGAGCTGGGACAGTCGTTCGCCTCCATCCTTGCGAACGCACCCTCGACATCGCCACAAGCCCTGGTCACCCAGCTCGCGCCGTTGCTCGGGCCACGCACCGCGGAGCGACTGGTCGGCGCCACCGCATCCTCGGCGCTCCGGTCCGAGGAGCAGCCCGACGAGCCCTGGCAGCAGGACCTCTCCATCGCCGAGCAGCTCCTGCTCGCCCCCGGCATGGACCACGACGCGTACCGGCGCGCGGCGCGCGGCCTCGGCGCACGCGATGACGACCCGCTCGTGGAGCAGATCTGGGAGCGCCACCGTGCGCGCATGTCGGCGCTGGAGGCGCAGCAGCGCGAGCAGATGCGCCTCCTCGAGGAGCGCGGCATCAAGCTCGCGCAGGACAAGGGCGACCCGGCCGAGCTCGAGCGCACCATCGCGCAGTACCTCTCCGCGCTGATCGCCGCCGACGGTCAGCGGCGCGAGGCGGACGACGTCACGTTCCAGGAGGTCGCCATCGCCATCGACCTCCCGCAGGGCGACCCTCGGTTCGTGCTTGCGCGGACGGTTTCGGCGGCGAGGCGCGCATCGCTTCCGTGGAGGCGGTTCCGCCAGCAATGGCTCGTGGGGCCGCTGTGGGAATCGGACGCCGACCCGGTTTCCGCGGCGCTCGGTGTCGACGGCGAGGTCCGGCGCACGGCGGCCCTGGTGGCGGTGGCCGGGTACGCCGAACGGCTCCGCGCCACCGCCGACGACGCGCGCCAGGCTGGCCTGGAGGCGCTCCGCGACCTGCTTCTCGCCGGCCTGCGCGCGCAGCGCGAGGGACGCGAGGGTGCCGGTCCGGAGGAACTCAAGGACGATGCCGAGGTCCGCCGCGCGATCCAGCGCGTGCGCTCGGCCGCGCTGGAGCGCCGGGCCGCGCAACGGTCCGCCATCGATGCGGTCGCGACGGTGGACCCGGAACTCGGACGCCGCTTCATGCAGGACTGGCTCCGGGCCACGTGCCCGGAGTTCCTCGCCGACGGCGCCTCGTGGCGCGCGGCATCCGACCTTGCGGCCGCCGGCGCACCGCAGGGCGCGGGCGACGCCGCGGCCGCCGTCATCGGGGGCGCCATCGAGCGCTGGCAGCTCGTGAACGACGACATGGTCCGCGCCGCGCACGAGTGGCTCGACGGCAACCGCGCGCAGCCGCCTGCGGCCACGCCTTCGGAGCTGCGGTCGAGCGCGCAGCTGGATCCCCGGCTTGCCGCGCTGCGCACGCTGCGCGACGAGAACGCATGGCGTCTCATGCGGCTGCGGGCCACCGTCTCCGGCGATTCGCCGGACGCGCTCATGCCCGGCGACTCAACGGGCTCCGTGCTTCCCCGACCCACCCGGTGGACGGCGGACTGATGCCCCGTCGGCGCGCCGGCCGTGCGCACCCGCGCCCTGCACCACGTCATCCACCTTCTTGAAGATCATGAGGTAGTTGAAGCCGCGCAGGAAGAAGTTCTCCTCCACGGCGGTCTTGCGCCAGTTGCCCTTCTCGAGCTTCTGGTTCTGCCGGACAACGCACACCATGTCGACCGGCACCAATAGCCTGCGCATGATGGCGAACAGGTCGAAGCCGATCGGCATGAAGCTGCCCGCGCCGCTGCCCGAGGGAGCGCCCTTCTTCTTGCGCCAGCTGTCGCTCGCGTAGAGCGCCATGTAGCGACGGTTCTTGAGGACGCGGTGCGCCTCGGCGATGACCTTGCCCATCGCGTCGTAGTACGCGCGGCCGCCGTCGTCGCTGCCCGCGTCGAGCCTGCCGATGCAGTCTGGCGAGTCGGAGTAGTCGATGTGCGTCGAGTACGGCGGGTCCATGAACACGAAGTCGACGCTCTGGTCCTCGAGCGGCAGCCTGCGCGCATCGGCCTGCTGGATGTCCGGCCGGCGCGGCACCAGGTCGAACCCCTTCACCGGCCGACCGAGGCTGCGGCACACGTCGATGGTGGTGCCGCTCCCGCAGAATGGGTCGATCACGCGATCGGTCTCGCGCGTATAGCGCATCAGGAGCTGCCAGATCACCCAAGAGGGCGTCGCGCCGGCGTAGTTTTTATCGCCCTGCATCGAGTGCCGGCGGCCGTGCTCGTCGACCCAGTCGTAGTGCTGGCTCGGGTACTCCCAGAGGGTGGTCGGGAAGACGCGGAGCGGCGGGCGTTCCGGGCGAGGCATCCAGACGAGTCTAGGTGCTGACTCACGGGGCTATACTGTTCGCTGTGCATCGACTCCTGCACGCCACCCTCGTCCTCTGCGCGGCGGCGCTCATTGCGCCGGGCAGCGGTGGGCTGCGATCGCTGCACCTGAGCCACGACGCGGCCCACGCGCCTGGCTTGCACGCGTCCGACGCTCGATGCGGCCATGGACATGAGGGCCATGGACATGAGGGCCATGGACATGAGGGCCATGGACATGAGGGCCATGGACATGAGGGCCATGGAAACGAGGGCCACGCGCACCATCCCGGCGCGGGCGATCACGACTGCCATGGCGAGGGGCACGATGGCGAGGCGCCGCACGATTCCCCCGGCGCGGACGATGCCCGCGCCCCGCACGATGAACTGGCCTGTGCCACCTGCGAGCTGCTGCTCTCGCTTGCCGGCACGGCCCCCGCCGGGATCGAGGTCCCGGCTTTCCACGCACTCGTCGCCGCGTGCGGTGACGACGCTCCCGCGCGACTGCCAGCGCCCCTGCCGCTTCGCGCGCTGGCTGCGCGTCCGCCGCCAGCCTGCTGACATGAACCGATCGTGACGCTGCGGGCCCAGGCTCGCGGCGAGGTGGATCCGTCCACCCCTTTCGCACGCATCTCGCGGCCACGCCCTGCGTGGGCCGCAAGTCAGCATCCATCATGAAGACAACCTGCACCCGCGGTGGCTTGCGCCCCGGATTCACGCTCATCGAGCTCCTCGTGACGCTCGGCATCGTGGCCCTCCTCGTGGGGCTCCTGCTGCCCGCGCTCGGCCGCACCCGGCGCACCGCCCTAGCCACGGCCGACCTGGCCAACCTGCGCGGCCTGGCCATGGCGCACGCGTCGTACATGACATCCAACGAAGAGCGATTCGTGGATGTCGGGCTCCCGCACGGCACCATCGCCAACCCGGAGGCCTCCTTCGTCGCACGGCTGCGCCCGTACGTCGGGCAGTCGCCCGTTGCCTACCGCAGCCCGCTCGACCAGAGCCCCCACTGGTCGCCGGAGGCCGGCGGCGAGGGCATGCCGGTGATCGACGGACCCGTTCCGACCTGGCGCCAGACCAGCTACGGCATGAACAACTTCCTGTCCCGCAACTACTCGCCCACGGCTGCGCTCCTCGGCCCCGGCGAAGGCGTGGACCGGATGCAGCAGGTGGCGCGCCCCGAGCGCACCGCGTGCTTCCTGCTGATGACCGAGACCGGCAGCTACGCATCGGCGGACCACCCGCATGTGGAGGAGTGGGCCGGCGTTGCCGCACCGTGGTCGGTCGCCGCATCGCAGGTGCAGGTCAACGCAGTGGACCGCGCTGCGCCTCAGCAGGGCAGCCAGTCCAACTGGTCGTTCCTCGACGGACGCGTGGCGACCTCGGCGTTCGAGGACGTGTATCGATCCATGCAGGACAACCGCTTTGACCCGGACATCGTCCCGGGAGGTGACCAGTGAGCACGCTTCGATCCATCTGCGCGGCGATGACCCTCGCCATGGCGTCCGCCGCCTCCGCACTGCACATCGGTGATGTCGGGCTGCGCATCACCTCGGGCACCATCGAGACCACCGAGATCACGGCCAGCGGCTACGGGGCGCCACGGCGCGTGTTCGCGGGGGCCTTCGGCGACACCGGCGTGGCATGGTTCACCGCGAACCCCGGATATGACGCCGCGCAGGGGACGTTTGCCTCGGGCACGCGAGTGGGCGTGCGCTTCGCGAACGCGGTGCTTGCGTGGAACGGAAGCGCGTTCGTGCCGACATCGCCATCCGGTGCGCTTGCAGGCGAGCGGCTGCGGCTCTCGTTCCTCACGGCAAGCGCGACCAGCGCCGCGGGCCCGGCCGCAGGCATCGACCTTGCCGTGCAGGCCGATGGCGGATGGCACCGCCACTTCAACATGACGCTCCTTCCGGCTCCGGGCGCCGCCGCCCCTGACGTCGGCGTGTACCTCGTGGCGCTGGAGGCGTACTCGACCGCCGCGGGAGTCTCGGCAAGTGCCCGCTACTGGCTGGTGCTCAACGGCGGCGACACGCCCGAGCGATGGGCCGATGCCGTGGCTGCCGCGGAGGCCATGGCCAACCCGCCCACCTGCCCTGCCGACCTCGACGGCGACGGAACGGTGGGCGGCGCCGACCTCGGGCTGCTGCTGGGGGCATGGGGCACGGCCGGCCCAGGCGACCTCGACGGCAGCGGCACCGTCACCGGGTCCGACCTCGGGCTGCTCCTCGGCCGCTGGGGGGCCTGCCCATGAATGCTCGTCAATCGACCACCGTGGCACGGCCCGTCGGGGCGGTACGCCTGCGCCGGTGCGCCTCACTCCTCGTCCCTCACTCTCGTGCCCTCGTAGGGTTTCCCACTTCACTTTTCCTTTCATCCTGTCTGGAGTTCTCATGAGACACTCACCTTTGTACGCGTCGATCCTCGCCATCACCATGCTCTCGATCGCCCTGCCCGCGGCAGCTGACGAAAAGGAGGTACACCTCGATCTCTGGGTGACCGCCATCGACGGCGTCACCGTCACCGGCGGCTGGGACCACGACACGGGCAACGTGGTCAACCCGTTTCAGCGCGTGTTCGATGCCGAACTCGGCCTCGATGCGACGTTTCCCTTCTCGGGCGACGAGCCGGGCATCGGCTCCAACCTCGTCGGCAGCAGCATCACCATGAACCTGCTGCAGGGGCTCGGCGCGTGGAACGGCAGCGGATTCTCGGCAAGCACCTACGCGCTGCTCGCCAGCTACGGCGGGCAGGACGCATCTTCGGCCACGGGCGGCTCATTTTCGTTCCTGGTGACCCAGGGGCTCGACCTGCACCCCGAGTACACGCTGTCCGCGCAGTCGGGGGATCCTGACAACGGCATCTACCTTGCGGCATTCACCGTGGCCGCGGGAAGCAACGCTGTGAGCGACACCTTCTGGGTGGTGTTCAACCTCGGGATGGCAGAGGCCGATCACGAAGCCGCTGTGGAGTGGGCGGAGGCGAACCTGGTGCCGGCACCGGGAATTCTCGCGGCGGCGGCGATCGCGGGCCTCACCTCGGCGCGTTCCAGAACACGGCGTCGATGACGGCCGGTGGTTCCTTCAGGGTTCCCAGCTCCTTGAGCTGGCCTGCGAGGGTCACCCACCGATCACGCTCCATCCAGCCGACCTCGTCTCCCGTCCGCGGGGCGACGAGGTCGTGCTGCTTCCTGGCCGCGAGGTCCATCGCCTCGAGGCTCATGGCGGGGTTGAGCTTGTGGATGGACGGGTTGTACTTGCCCGGCTCCTTCAGATAGCTCGCCCAGCCCTTGCGCAGCGCGCGCACGAACGCGGCGCACGCGGCGCGGTCCTTCGCGAGGAACGCCTCGCTCGTCGCGATGCTCACGGTGTAGGGGTCGTAGCCGCCCTCCGCCAGCGAGAACACGCGCACCGGCACCTTGCGCAGCTCAAGCTGCACGGGTTCCGCGGTGATGAAGCACTGCTGCGCCTGCACGGTGCCGCGCTCGAACGCGGCCAATCCGGCGCCCGTGGGCACGAGCTTCACCTTGCCGCCCGGGAAGCGCTTGTTCAGGTAGCGGACGAACGGAAGGCCCGCCTCCATGGCCACGGTGGCATCGCTCTTCCAGAGCGACTCGAGGCTGCGGTGCGGGCTGGCCTCCGGCACCATCACGCCCATCGGGCTGGTATGGAACACCGTGAACAGCGCCACGAGCGACCCACCGCGCTCGCGAAGCGTCAGCACCTGGTCGCCGCTCACCACGCCGAACTCCACCTGCCCGCTCGCGGTCATCTGCGGGACCGGCGTCCCGGCCGCGCCCGAGATCACCTCGACGTCGAGGCCCTCGGCAGCGAACAGGCCGTCCTGCCTCGCTGCGTAGATGCCGCCGAACTCCGGTTCCGGCACCCAGTTGAGCTGCAGGCGCACCTTGCGAAGGGCAGGCTTCGCGTCCTGCGCGCCGGCCGGGATCGCAAGCGCAAGCGCACCGCAGAGGGTGGCAGCCAGGACGCATGCCGCACGCCGGGGGATCGAGGTGACCATGCGCGGAGCCTAGCGGGAACGCTCGCCGCATCGAACGGCGCCCCGAGCGCGGCCCGAGTCAGCCCGCGGAGGCGTGCCACCGGCGCAGGAGCGCCCAGCCGAGCAGGCTGACCAGCCCGAACAGCGCGAATCCGGCCGCCGCCGCAAGTGCCACCGACGCGAACACCAGGTCCGTGCGGTTCTCGCGCATCGCCGACAGGATGATGATGCCGATGGGGGAAGCGTCGCCGGCAAACGCCCCCACGAACTCGCCCACGATGGCCCCGATCACCGAGAGCCCCGCGGCGATGCGCAGGCCCGTGACGATGGACGGCAACGCCCATGGCAGCTCGAGCTTCCACCAGCGCTGCAGCCGCGACGCGCGGCACACGCCGAAGAGCTCGGCAAGCCCTGGGTCGGTCGACCGCATGCCGTCGAGAGTCGCCGCGAGCACCGGGAACACCGAGACGATGGCCGCGCTGGCGACCGACGTGCGCGGGCCGTAGCCGCACCAGATGACGAGGATCGGCGCGATGGCCACGAGCGGCACCATCTGCAGCAGCGTGGCCAGCGGGTAGAGACCGCGCATGAGGAACCGGCTTGCGGCAAGCACGCTGCCCGCGAGCACCCCGGCCGCCGCGGCGATCGCGAAGCCGGCGGCCGCGCTGCCCGCGGTGCGGAGCGCGGCAGGGACAAGCTCGGCGCGCTGCTCCAAGAAGGCGCGTGCCACGGCAAGCGGCGCCGGCACGAGGTACTCGCTCGGCTGCATGAGCCGCACGGCGATGTCCCAGGCTGCGACGAGCGCGATGACCACGATGGCCGGCGGGAGCGCGGCACGGAGGAGGCGCGCGATCATGCCGCCCCCTTCTCGCGCACCATCGACTGCGCGAGCATCTGCAGCAGCGATGCCGTGGAGGCGGCGAACTCAGGCGTGGCGCGCAGGGCGGGCGTGCGCGATGCGAAGCCCGGCTTGATGCAACCCACCACCCGACCGGGCGCGGGCGCCATCACCACGACCTGGCGGCCGAGGTACGCCGCCTCGACGATCGAGTGCGTCACCACCACCACCGTCATGCCGAACTCGCCCCAGAGCGCAAGCAGCAGGTCATCGAGCGCCTGGCGCGTGATCTCGTCGAGCGCGCCGAACGGCTCGTCGAGGAGCAGGAGCTCCGGCTCGGTCACGAGGGCCCGCGCGATGCTCGCGCGCATGCGCATGCCGCCCGAGAGCTGCCCCGGGAGCTTTCGCCCCGCGCCCGCAAGCTGCACGCGATCCAGGATGCGCTCGGCCCGCGCGCGCCGCTCGCCGCGCGGCACGCCCGCGAGCTCGAGCGGAAGCGCCACGTTCGAGACGACGCTGCGCCACGGCAGCAGGCGCGGTTCCTGGAAGGCGAACGCCGCGCGCGGGCGCGCGCCGCCCGCGAATCGCACGGCACCGGAGGTGGGTGCGTCCAGGCCGCCCATCATCCGCAGCAGCGTGGTCTTGCCGCACCCGGAGGGGCCGACGAGCGCCGTGATGGCGCCGGCGGGCACCATGAGCGATGCGCCCGCGAGCGCACGCGTCCCGTCCGCGAACGTGCGCCCCACGTCCGTCACCTCGATGAGCGGCGGTGCGGGGGCGGCCACCGGGCGTCAGGCCGCCTTCACGCGCACGCGCGCCCCGGGAACCGCGTCCTGGACTGCCCGCGCGAGCGCATCGGAGTCGAACTCGCCGCCGGTGCGCGCGTGCACCTCGAGGGTGCGTTCCACCAGGTTCGGCGACTCGTGCAGCATGGCGAATCCGCGTTCCTGCAGGATGGACGTCACCGCCGCCTGCACCTGCGCGAGGTCGGTGTTCTTGCGCACCTTGATGCGCACCTGCACGACGGCGATGCTGCTCATCCACCACATGATCAGGAAGACAACCGCAAGCGAGAGCGCCACGAGCGAGTACTCGCTCATGCCGCACGCGAGCCCGAGCACCGTCGCCACGATGGCCACGCCCGTCTGGCCGGCATCGTCGAAGAGCGTGCGGAAGCGGACGAGCCCGCCGATGCCGAAGAGCACCAGCGCGATCTCCGCGCCGAGGAGGAACTGCTCGCTCGCCTGCACCAGCTCCGCCGCGATGCAGCCGATGAGCGCGCAGACCACGGTGGCACGCCGCTGCTCCGCGCGGGACACGGGGTCGAAGCGCGCGCCGCGGCGCGGCGTGGAAGTGAGCGCCAGCGCCACCAGCACGGAGCAGCCCAGCCCCAGCACCAGGTCGGCCACGTAGGGCGCGTGCCGGAACAGGCCGAGCGAATTGGTGATGATGCGCCAGTCATCCGGGCCGGGCGGGATCTTCCCGTGCTGGGAGTGGCTGCCGCCCGTGAGCGCGTCGAGTTCCTTCTCGGCGTCATGCTTGCCGCTGCCCATGGCCGAAGCGGAGATCTCGCGGCGGCGCGGCCCGAGCTCGAGGCCCGCGTCGGCGGCCGTGTCCACCGCCGCGTCGCGCACCGCGGCGGCGCGCGAACCCTCGTGCGGCGAGGCGCATGCCGACGCCCAGAGCAGCGAGGCCACCGCGAGCGCCAGGGCCGCGATGCCTCCCGTCGCCCGGATGGTTCGAGTTGCGCGCGCGTGGATCGTCCTGTCCTGCATGCGTACCTCCATGTACGAGCGTGCATCGTCCCCGTTTCCCGGTAGGCTTGCAACCGAAAATGCGTCGGGAAACTCCGATCGGCGTCGCTGCGGCCGCCGTCGCCCTGCTGGCGATGCTGGCCATCCCGTTCGTGTTTCCCATGATGCAGCAGGCTCGGGACCTGAGCCAGGCCGCCGAGGCGCAGGGGATGGCGCAGGCGGAACGGGCAGGCGAGCGATCGGATGGCGTGGAAGTGGCCCCGGGCGACCGGGCGCACGCGCACGCGCTGCCGATCAGCGCACCGCACTGGTACGTCACCGTGCACGGCGACGAGGGCGCGCTGGCGCAGGTGTTTGCGCTCGACGGAAGCGGAAAGGTGCTCGGCCCGGTGCTCGGCCCCCTCCCCGCGTCCGAGCCGCCGCTCGCCGAGCTTCGCAGCATGGCGGTGCTCGGCAACGGCGACCTTGCGGTGGTGAGCGCCAAGCACGATGCCACGCGGGTCCTCGCGTTCGGGCGCCCGGACGCCGCAACGGGCGTGCGGCCCTTTCGCGCCACGTGGGTCGCGGGCGGGCCGTCCAATCCAGCCATGGTCCATGCCTATCAGGTGGCGGTTGGGCCAAGCGGCGCGCTGTATGCGTCGAACCAGGACACGAACACCATCACCCGGTACAACGGCCTGGGAACCAAGGACGCGGGGAAGCCCATGCCGGTGGCGTCGGGCCTTGCGGCGTTCGGCACGCTCGCCCCGGGCACCGTGGTGCCGAACGACCAGCAGTCGCCCGAGGGGCTCGGCCTGGTGCGCGGGTTCGCGTTCGGGCCGGACGGGCTGCTCTACGTCTGCGATCGCGGCCGCTCGCGCGTGGCCGCGCACGACCCGGACACGGGCCGGCTGGTACGCGTGGCGATGGACGCGCGTGAGGGCCTCGAGCACCCCATCCAGGTGATGTTCACGCCGGACGGCGCGCGCATGCTGGTCACGGACAACAAGGCCAACTGCGTGTGGAGCCAGCAGCTCGGCACGGGCGAGACGCGCCAACTCGTCGCGCCGGGCGACGGCGGCCTCAACGCGCCGAGCTCGATCGCCCTTCGGGACCAGGTCCTCTACGTCGGCAGCCGGCTCGGCAAGCAGATCCTGAAGTTCGACTCCAAGTCCGGGCGATCGCTCGGGGTGTTTGCCGAGCTCCCGTCGAACCCCGAGTTCCTCGTGCCGGTCGAGCAGCAGTAAGTCCGATCCTGGTTCGGTTGGCACCAATTGCTTTCTTCGGAGAAATCTGGGAGCGGGTGGCGGTTGGCTGACGGGTTGCGGTGGTTCCGACGGCGGCCGCGCCCCTTCGTTGCGCCGGGAGATCCCCTGCTCACTGCGGGGCGCGCGCCGAATGACGGAAGGCGCCCCCGGTTCGGCCGGCTCCGGATGATCGACAGCCAGCGTTCGATCGCCTCCCGACATTCGGCGCCCCGAGCCGACAGCGAACGGTGGTGGCCTCATCAAGCGAGTCGTTGCGCGCCCCGGTCGCGCGCTCCTCGCCGCTTGCCCCGCCCGCCGCGTGCAACTTGTCCGAGCGACTGAGGCCACCGCCGGTCGCCGAGGCGTCCACGCCCGCCGCGCACCACGCACGCGGCCAACCCCACCACGCAACCGACCCACCCACCCGACTTCTCCGGAGAAAGCAATTGGTGCCAAGCTAACCAGAAACGGACTTCGTGACTGTCCAGCAGCGGTGGATGCGGCGGTTGCGGAAGTCGTCGGGCACGGTGCGTTCGCTGATCTCGCGGGCGACGTGGCCGGCGGGAACCAGCTCATCGAGCCACTTCAGCTGGCGCGAGTTGGTGCTGAAGTAGAGATAGCCGCCGTCCGCCAGCCAGCGCACGGCGAGCTCCACCAGCCGCGGCCAGTCGCGGTCCACCGCGAAGCTCCCGGCGTCCATGCGCTTGGAATTGGAGAACGTGGGCGGGTCGAGCACGATGTAGTCGTACTGCTCGCCCGGCCGCGGGCCCTCGGACAGGAACTGCAGGCAGTCCGAGTGCACGAGCCGATGCGCATCGCCATCGACCGCGAACCCGTTCAGCTCGAGGTTCCGGCGCGTCCACTCCTGGTAGGTCTTCGACATGTCCACCGTGGTGGTGGCCGCCGCGCCGCCCGCGCGCGCGTACACCGTGAAGCTGCCCGTGTACGCAAAGAGGTTCAGCACGCGCTTGCCCTTCGCGTAGTGACGGATGATCGAGCGCGTCTTGCGGTGATCGAGGAACAGCCCGGTGTCGAGGTAGTCGCTGAGGTTCACCTCGAAGCGGAGCCCCTGCTCCTCCACCACCTTGACCACGCCGCGGTCGTCCACTCGGTCGTACTGCTCGGCGCGGTCGCGGATGCGACCGCGGTACTTCATGTGGAGCCGCGCGCCCGCCACCTGCAGGCCGTCGAGGATCTCCTCCTCGCAGCGGTCCTCGAAGGCGCGCACCTTCTCGGGCGCATCGTCGCGCGTGCGCTGGTAGACCCACGCCACCACGTCGCCGTCGTACCAGTCCACGATCGCCGGGAACTCCGGGATGTCCCGCTCGTACAGGCGGAAGCACGTGATGCCGCCTGCCCTTGCCCAGCCGCGCAGGTGCTTCAGCTGCTTCGCGAGTCGGTTCCCGAGCACGGGCATGCCTCCAGGTCGAACACGAGGTCCATCGGCGTCCACCACGCGCCGTCGGGCGCGCCCGGCACGGGGCGCTGGAAGCGACGCATCAGCTCGTCCCACTTCCTGCACTCCGGGTCGCGCGCGTACTCCTGGTAGTCGCGGGCCGGGTCGAACCCGTCCGGACCCTCGCAGTACATGAAGAGCCGCGTGCCATGCCGGAAGATGCGCATCCGCGCGATGCCCGCCGTGCGCAGCGCCGCCGCCACGCGCGGCCATACGGCACGGTGGTTCTCCTCGTAGGCGCGGATCAGCTCCGGATCGTCCACGAGGTCGATGGCCTGCGCGAAGCAACGCATGCGGTGAGGCTACCCGCGCCGCTCGTACACTCGCGCCCCGCATGGCGTGTGCACGCAGCAGGCTTGGACCGAAGGCAGCCCCGGCGGCACACCCGCGCGGACCCGGCTTCGACGTGCTGGTGCTGACGGTCGCCAACCGCGTGCAGAAGCGGTACGCGGAACGCATGCTCGAGATCCGCAGGCGCCTCGGCGCGCTGCCGGCCGGGCTCCGCACGATCGTCGTCGCAGACCCCGCAGGCAAGCGCATCGGGAGCGGCGGCAGCACGCTGCTCTGCATGGGAATGCTGCGGCGCGCAGGGCTGCTGGGCTCCCATCGCGTGCTGATCCTGCACTCCGGCGGCGATTCGCGGCGGCTGCCCGCGTGGAGCCCGTTCGGCAAGATCTGGGTGCCGCTCGGGCGCATGGGCCGCGGGCTGGGGCCGATGAACGCGCCGGCGCTCTTCGACCTGGTCCTTGCCGAACTCGGGACGCTCGCGCTGCCGGCGGCAGGCGGCGTGGTGGTGGCGAGCGGAGATGCCGCGCTACGCCTCACCGGGGAGCGCGTGGTGTTCGACGCACGCGCGGCAACGGCGCTGGCCTTCCCCGGCCCCGCGGCCCGCGCCGCGCGCCACGGCGTCTTCGTCACCGGACGCGACGGCCACGTCCGCCGCACTCTGCAGAAGGCGAGCCGCGCCGAACTCCGCGCGGCGGGAGCGCTTGACCGGCGCGGAGTCGCCGCGATCGACGGCGGCATCTTCCACTTCCCGCCGTCGGCGTGCCGCGCGCTGCTGCGCGGTGCATCGACCATGCTGCCGGGCTTCCGCCGGGGAACGGCGTCGCTCGACCTCTACCAGGAGATCGCCGATGCGCTGGCGCGCGATGCAACGCCCGCCGGCTACGTCGCGCGGTTCGGCGCGGCAGACCCCGCCCGCGCGCGCGCATTGCGTGCCTTCTTCCGTGCCGCCCGCGGCGTTCCGCTGCGCGTGGCGATGCTCTCGTCCGGCAGCTTCCTCCACCTCGGGTCCACCCGCGAGCTGATCGAACGCCTCGCATCCCGCGAGCCCGAGCGCCTGTTCCCCGACCGGCTGGATCGCGCGCGCACCCACCTGCGGCCGCACGAACCGCGCATCGCCCACGGGCCCGGCATGCCGAACGGCTGCTGCATCAGCCGGGTGCGAGTGCGCGGCGGCATCTGCACCGCCGCGCACGGGATCGACGACGACTGCAAGACCGATGCGGCGCACGGCGGCACCCTCTGCGGCCTGCCGCTCGCGGACCTGCCCTTGCGCACGGGCATGGACGCAGGTGCCATCTGGGGACGCAGCCCGCACACGCTCTGGCATGCGCGCATCCACCCGGTCGATGCGGATGGGCGCCTGCTGCACGTGCGATGGATGATGGACGGTGCGCGCGCGCCGGCCGGCTGGAAGCGCGCACGCCGGCTGTCGTTCGCAGACCTGATGCGGCTTGCGGACGCGGACCGAACGGCGCGCGAGGACCACGCCGACCACCGACTGACGCGCCGGGCGCGCACGCCGCTCGAGCGCGCGCGCATCGCCGCGGAGATGGAGGCCCTTGCGACCAGCGCCGCCTCGCGTGCACGGGCACGGGCCTCTGCGCTCGCTGCCGTCGGCGAATCAGCCTCCGCCGACCTCGCGCTCCCGGCCGTCGTCCGCCGCTTCGCGGTCCGCCCGGACCAGGCCGTGTGGGCGAGCGCGCCCGTCCGCATCGACCTCGCCGGCGGGTGGAGCGACACGCCGCCGCTCTGCATCGAGCACGGGGGCGCGGTGGTCAACGCCGCGATCACGCTCGGCGGCACGCTGCCGCTGCAGGCGATGGTGCGCGTGACCGAGGAGCCCGCCATCACGCTCCACTCCGTGGACGCCGGCCGCACGGCGCGCTACGCGCACGTCCGCACGCTGCTCGATCACCACGATCCCCGCGCCTGGGACGCGCTGCCGCGCGCCGCGCTGGTCCTCAGCGGCCTGGTGCCGCGCGAACCCCGCACGAGCCTTCGCTCGCACCTCGAGCGCGCGGGCGGCGGCCTCGCCATCACGCTCTTCAGCGCCGTTCCGCGCGGCAGCGGGCTCGGCACGAGCAGCATCCTCGGCGCCACGCTCCTCGCGACGCTCGAACGCGTCGCCGGGCGCACGCCCGATCGCGCGCGCCTCGCGCGCGGAGCATCGCTCCTCGAGCAGATGATCCGCACCCGCGGAGGCTGGCAGGACCAGGCCGGGGGACTCTGGGGCGGGCTGAAGCTCTGCACCTCGGCTCCCGGCGCCGAGCAGGCACCGGAGGCGGTCGCGCTCGCGCCACCGCCCGCGTTCACGCGCGCGCTCCGGGAACGGTCCATCCTCTTCTACAGCGGCCACCGCCGGATGGCCCGCAACATCCTCGAGACCGTCGTGCTGCGCTACCTCCGCGGTGATCCGCAGGTGCTCGAGGCCCGGCAGCGGCTGGTCGCGGGCGCGCGGCTCATGGCGGCGGCCGTGGAGGCAGGCGACCTCGACGAGTTCACGGTCCGGCTCGCCGAGTACCGGGACCTGAAGCGCGCGGTCGACCCGGCGTCCGTCACCCCGGCGCTGGAGGGCCCGATGTCGGCCCTGGCCCGGGAGTTGTCCGCGTGGAGCTTCGCCGGGGCCGGCGGCGGTGGCTTCCTTCTGGCGGTGGCACGATCACCGGCCGCGGCGGCCCGGGTCCGAGCACGCCTGACGGACCTTCCCCCGCACCCGCACGCACGGTGCTTCCCGCTGGAGTTCGATGCCGCGGGCGTGCGACTGTCGGTCCTCTGAAGCGGACAACCCCAAACAGCCGATAAACATCCGGTTCAGGCACCGTGGAAGGCCTGAGCGGTCATCGTGCCCCTTCGGGGGTTCCGCTACACTCTTCCCCTTCTTCGGACGCCCCTCCGGCCCCGAAACCGCACTCAGGACGCACACATGAAGGCCCAGAACTGGACCCGGTTCATCGTTCCCGCCGCGCTCGCCGCGCTCGCGGCCGCGCCCGTCGCCCTCGCCAGCGAGGCCGACCTTCAGCTCCCGCCGATCGACGACAAGATCGTCTTCAGCGTCTTCGGCAAGCCCATCATGGGCGCCACGCTGATGTACGCGGGCATCGCCGTCGCCCTGGTGGGCGCCATCTTCGGCGTGTTCCAGTACAGCCGCGTCAACGCGCTCCCGACCCATCCGTCGATGCGCAACGTCTCCAACATCATCTGGGAGACCTGCAAGAGCTACCTCACGCAGCAGGGCAAGTTCCTCGCGCTGCTGTGGTTCCTGATCGCAGGCGCCATGGTGGTGTACTTCGGCTTCCTCAACCCGATCGGCGGCGGGCACGCCGCCGAGGGCGCCGCTGCCGCCGGCGTCCCGCACACCAGCCGCGTGATGTCGGTGGGCATCGTCCTCGTCTGCTCCATCCTGGGCATCCTGGGCAGCTACGGCGTGGCGTGGTTCGGCATCCGGATCAACACGCAGGCCAACAGCCGCACCGCGTTCGCCAGCCTCCGCGGCAACGGCCTCGAGTGCCTGTCCATCCCGCTGTCGGCGGGCATGTCGATCGGCATGCTCCTGGTGAGCGTCGAGCTGTTCTTCATGATCGCCATCATGATGTTCATCCCGAGCCACCTCGTCGGCGCGAGCTTCATCGGCTTCGCGATCGGCGAGAGCCTCGGTGCCACGGTGCTGCGCATCTGCGGCGGCATCTTCACCAAGATCGCCGACATCGGCAGCGACCTGATGAAGATCGTCTTCAAGCTGCCCGAGGACGACCCGAAGAACCCAGGCGTCATCGCCGACTGCACGGGCGACAACGCCGGCGACTCGGTCGGCCCGACCGCCGACGGCTTCGAGACCTACGGCGTGACCGGCGTGGCGCTCATCGCCTTCCTGGCCTACGCGCTCGGCGGCGGCAGCGGCGACCAGAAGACCATGTGCATGCAGCTCATCGTGTGGATGTTCACGATGCGCGCCCTCATGATCGTCACCAGCCTCGTCAGCTACTGGCTGACCAACGCCTGGAGCAAGGCCTCGTTCGGCAGCCGCCGCGAGTTCGACGAGGAGGCCCCGCTCACCCGCCTGGTGATCGTGACCTCGATCGTCTCGGTGATCGTCACCTACTTCGCCAGCCATGCGCTGCTCGGCGAGATCGTCTTCAACGGCAACAAGCTCGAGAACCTCTGGTGGGTGCTCGCCACGATCATCAGCCTCGGCACGGCCGCAGGCGCGCTGATCCCCGAGTTCACCAAGGTGTTCACGAGCACCAGCTCCAAGCACGTCAACGAGGTGACCAACGCCTCCGCGCAGGGCGGCGCCAGCCTGAACATCCTCTCGGGCCTGGTGGCCGGCAACTTCAGCGCCTTCTGGATGGGCTTCCTCATCCTGGTGCTGATGGCCGCGGGCTGGAAGCTCAGCGAGAACCCCGACCTGGCGCTCCTCATGCCCGACGCGTACCGGAGCTTCGCCGCCCCGATCTTCGCGTTCGGCCTGATCGCCTTCGGCTTCCTCGGCATGGGCCCCGTCACCATCGCCGTCGACAGCTTCGGCCCGGTGACCGACAACGCCCAGAGCGTCTACGAGCTGAGCCGCGTCGAGCAGATCCCCAACATCAAGCAGGAGCTGAAGCGCGACCACGGCATCGACGTCGACTTCGAGCACGCCAAGCTGCTGCTCGAGCGCGGAGACGGCGCCGGCAACACCTTCAAGGCCACGGCCAAGCCCGTGCTCATCGGCACCGCGGTGGTCGGCGCCACCACGATGATCTTCGGCATCATCCTGGCGCTCTCCAAGAACGCCTCAATCGTGAAGCCCGGCCAGTCCATCGAGGGCGTGCTCAGCGTGGTGCGGCCCGAGATCCTGCTCGGAATCCTGATGGGCGGCTCGGTGATCTACTGGTTCACCGGCGCGTCCACGCAGGCGGTCGTGACCGGCGCGTACAGCGCAGTGGTCTTCATCAAGAAGAACATCAACCTCGACAAGGCCGAGGCCTCCATCCAGGACAGCAAGGAAGTGGTGAAGATCTGCACCATCTATGCCCAGAAGGGCATGTGGTACATCTTCCTGGCGGTGTTCTGCATGTCGCTGGCGCTGCCCTTCTTCAGCCCGGTGTTCTTCATCGGATACCTGATCGGCATCGCGTTCTTCGGCCTCTTCCAGGCGATCTTCATGGCCAACGCCGGCGGAGCCTGGGACAACGCCAAGAAGATCGTCGAGGTGGACATGCGCGCCAAGGGCACCGAGATCCACGCGGCGACCGTCGTCGGCGACACCGTCGGCGACCCGTTCAAGGACACGTCGTCGGTGAGCCTCAACCCGGTGATCAAGTTCACCACGCTCTTCGGCCTGCTGGCCGTGGAGATCGTGCTCACGATCCAGAGCGAGGCGCTCCGGACGTGGGTCGGCCTTGGACTGCTGGCCGTGGCGCTCTACTTCATCTGGGGCAGCTTCTACAAGATGCGCATCCCGGTCGACGCCAAGGACTGAGTCGCAAGCGGCAGCCCGAAGCCATCGCGGCCCGCCCCGTCCGGGGCGGGCCGCTTTCTTCGAGGCCTATACTCAAACTCCCCCATGATGGCCCACGCCGCGATCGTCACCGCCGCACTGCTTGCCCTGGCGGCAGCGCAGGACCCCGCGGCTGTGCAGGCGGCGGGCGATGCGGCCACCGGGGCCGCGGCAGCCGCCCCCGAGTCCGGCATGCTGCGCGAATGGGGAACGCGCCTCGTCGAGTACGGCCCGATCGCCATCTTCGGCGCCTTCGTCATCAGCGGGATCGGGCTGCACCTCAGCGAGGACTTCATCCTCGTGCCGGCCGGCATCTTCGCCTACGAGCAGTACGTGGCCACCGGCACCTGGCAGTGGTTCATCGAGGCCTCGGCCGCCGCATGGCTGGGGATCGTCGTGGGCGATGCCGGCTGGATCTGGATCTGCCGGCACTTCGGCGGCAAGCTCCTCGGCTGGCGGGCCTTCCGGAAGCTGATCGGCCCGCGCACGCTGCTGGAGGTGAAGTACGAGATGGACCGCCGCGGCGCGTGGGCGCTCCTGATCGCGCGCTTCATCCCGGGCGCCCGGACACCGATGGTCACCATGTCGGGCGTGATGCAGCTCTCGTGGTGGAAGATCCTTGCGGTGGAGGCCGCCGGCGTCCTCGTCACGGCACCGCTCCAGATCGGGATCGGCGTGGGCGTGGCGAAGATCGGCAGCCAGTTCGAGAGCGCCGCGCACCGGTGGATGCTCTACATCGGCGCCACGCTCGCGGTGGTGGCGCTCATGGGCGTGGCGCACGTGGCCATCTCGCGCCGCAAGGGAAAGCGCCGCCCGCCGCGCGCGCCGGTGCGCTGGCTCACGGGCTTCGCGCGCCGCGCCATCTCCAAGGTCCCGCTCCCCGGCATCGCCCGCGACTGAGCGACGCGGCTCCCGCGCCCGTCAGCGCGCGAACGAGATGTCGAGCTTCGCGTCCGGGCACTCGCCGTGGTCGGTGACGAAGGTCACGGTCAGGCCGGTGACGCGCCCTGCGGCATCGCGCCGCACGCCCGGGTGCCTGGCGCCCTCGGGAGACTCCGCGAACCGGCGCGCCTCGAACATGGACACGGCCGCCTTGCATCGCACGCCGCCCGCCACCTCCAGCGAACCCACCTCCGGGTCCATGCGGAGGATGCGGATCTCCTTCATGTCGCCGGCAAGCACCTCGATGTCCTCCACTGCCTCGCGCCCGTCGTCGTGCACCTCGAGCGCGGCCGGCAGCGCAACCACGCCCTCGCCCAGGCTGTAGTCCACGCGCACCCTCCCCAGCATGCCGCCGTTGCCGCCGAACTCCACGGACACGGACCGGTCGCCATGGCCATTCGGGCGCAGGGTGAGCCTGAGCTCGCGTTCCTCGCCGGGGCCGAACGTCTTGCTCCCCACGAGCTTCGCCTCCACGCACGCGCAGTTGGACGCGTAGGCCTTGACCTCGACGGGCGCGTCTGACTGGTTTCGCACCTTGACGGTGCGCTCGAGGGCGGGGCCGCACGGGCTGACGCTGCCGAAGGACACCTTGCCGTCGACGGGCTGCAGTGGCAGCGATGCGAGGAAGCCGCCCTTGCGCTGCCCGGCCGCCGGCGCGGCGGCGCCCGAGGGCGACGACCCGTCCCCGCACGAGGCAAGGACCGCGGCGAGGGCGGCGACGAACACGGTGCAGGCGGAAAGGCGCATCCGAGGGATCCTATGCCCACGACGCCGCGCCCGTCAGCCCGGATCGGGTTCGCGCAGCGGCTCGATGCCGCGCAGGCGGCGCAGCTGCGGCACGGCGACAGCGATCCCGGCCAGCACCACCAGCGTGCCGACACCGCCGCTGACCACGCTCGCCACGGGCCCGAAGAACTTGGCCACCACGCCGCTCTCGAAGCCGCCGAGCTCGTTGGAGCACTCGATGAACATGGTGTTCACCGCGCCCACCCGCCCGCGCAGCGCGTCGGGCGTGCGCATCTGCACCAGCACGTGGCGGATCACCACGCTCACGTTGTCCGCGGCGCCGGCCACGGCCAGCGCAACCGCGGCCATGACCGGGGAGGTGGACAGCCCGAACCAGATGGTCGCCGCCGCGAACACGGCCACGCTCCAGAGGAGGAGCGGGCCGGCGCGCCGGAAGTCGGGGCGGAACGCGAGCACGCCCGCCATCAGGAGCGCGCCGACGTAGGGCGAGGCGCGCAGCACTCCCAGGAGCACCGGTCCGCCCCCGAGCACCTCGGTGGTGATCTGCGGAAGGAGCGCGGTGGCGCCGCCGAAGATCACCGCGAGCATGTCGAGCAGGATGGCGCCGAACACCGGGCGTTCGTGCCACATGTGGCGGATGCCGGCAAGCATCGCCTCCGTGGTGGGCGCCTGCGCGGCCCGCGGCGCGGCGCGCGGGCGCGTGGCTGCCACCGCCACCGCGAACACCGCACAGCCTGCCGCCGTCACCAGGTACACCGGCCACATCGCAGGCAGCAGGTCGATCAGCTGGCCCGCGAGCAGCGGGCCCGCGACGGCCGCGAACTGGAAGATGCCGCTGTTGTAGGTGACCACGTTCTGGAACACCGAGTTTGGCGCGATCAGCGGCAGGTAGCTCTGCCGCGCCGGGCCGTTGAACGCACGCACGCACGCGCTCGCCACCAGCAGCAGGTACCACCACCACACCGGTGCGCTCGAGTACGAGAGGTAGGCGAACCCGGCGGCAACCGCCGCGAACCCCGCCTGCGTGGCCACCACGATGCTGCGGCGGTCGCGCGTGTCGGCGAAGTGCCCCGCGTACAGCGCAAGCAGCACCACCGGGAGCGCACGGCAGATGCCCATCCACGCCAGCGCCATCGGGTCGTGCGTGCGCTGCCAGACCTCCCACTGCACCGCGGTGTTCATCACCTGAAGCCCGGTCGACCCGAAGCAGAACCCGATCGCGAACTTCCGGTAGTCGGGCAGCCGGAGCGCCGCCAGCGGGTCGTGCCCGGTGCGCGGCGATGTGGACGTGGTCTTGCTCACGGGGATCGGCGAGGCTAGCACGGCCGCAGGTCAAGGGATGCCGCGGCGGAATATCCTTGCCGAACGCGGCAGGCGCCGCCCGCACATGGACCAACGCAACCCGTTCCTCGCTGGCCGCACCTCGGCCGCGCAGCGCGCGGCGGCGCTCCGGCGCCTCGATGCCGAGTGGACCATTCTCCTGGCGGGCGCCGCCATCGGCGTGGCGGTGGCGTTCGTCGCGCTGGGGTTCATCCTCCCCATCCGCTGGGCGGAGCACGCGCTCGAGGGCGCGCTGCGCGGCGGGCGCGATGCGGCCTCGCTGGTCGCTGCACTGGCACCCGTGGCGGGCGCCATCGGCACGGTCATCGTGTACGCGCTCATCCCCATGCGTGCCCGCGGGCACGGCGTGACGCAGGTGCTCTACGCGGTGCAGCGGATGAACTCCCGGCTTCCCGCGATGCTCGCCGTGCGGCAGTGGCTGGCGGCCACGCTCACCATCGTGTCGGGCGGCAGCGCGGGCCCCGAGGGCCCCATCGTCACCATCGGCGCCACCGTCGGATCGAACGCGGCGCGCCTCGTGGGGCGGCCGACCCCTGGCACCACGAGCACGCTGCTCGGCTGCGGCGCGGCGGCAGGCCTCTCGGCGGTGTTCGCGGCGCCGCTCACCGGGATCTTCTTCGCCATGGAGGTGGTGCTGCGCGACTTCTCCGCGCGGACGCTCGCGCCCATCGTGGTGTCCTCCGTGCTGGCGTTCGCCACCGTGCAGAGCGTGCTCGGGCCGGTGGACTCGCTCTTCGGCGCGGCCGCGCGCGAAATCGGCCCGCGCCTCTCGGGCATGACCGTCGGCCTGGTGCCGCTCTTCGGCCTCGTGGCGGTGCTGGCCGCGGTCGGTGCGGTGTTCTTCATGCGTTCGCTCGAGGTGATCGAGCGCACCTTCGCGCTGCTGCCGGTGCCGCGGTGGACCAAGCCGATCCTCGGCGCGGCGATCCTCGGCGCGGGCGGCGCGGCGTGGGTGTGGACGCACCAGGAGTCGCCGCTGCCGCCGTTCTTCGGGAGCGGCTACTGGGTGGTCAAGGACCTGCTCGAGCATTCGGGCACCGGCGAGGCCCTGATCATGCCGTCGCTCGTGCTCCTCGTGTGGTTCGTGTCGAAGGTGTTCGCCACCGGCACCACGCTCGGCTCCGGGTCCGCGGGCGGCCTGTTCGCGCCGAGCCTCGTGTGCGGCGCGATGCTCGGCGGCGCGCTCGCCGAGGGCCTCCGGTGGGCGGGGGTGCAGTCGACGCCGGCGCCGGAGCTGGTGCTCGCGGGCATGGGCTGCATGGTGGCGGCCACCACGCACGCGCCGCTCGCCGGTGCCATGCTGGTGTACGAGCTCTGCGGGCAGGAGTCGGTGATCCTGCCCGTGCTCCTTGCCACCGTCGTCTCGACGCTCGTCTGCCGCTCCATCCATCCGCTCAGCATGTACACGTCGGGGCTTGTGGCGCTCGGCGTGCGCCAGGGCGCGCTGGCGGACTTCGCGGCCATGCGCCGGCTCTCCGTGCGCCAGGTTGGCCACCTGCCCGGCGCGGTGCTGCACGAGGGCGCGGCGGGCGATGCGCTGGTGGAATTGGTCGAGCGCCACGGTGCGCGCGACGCGGTGGTCATCGACGGCGAGGGCCGCTACCGCGGCATGATCACCGCACGCGAGCTGCAGTCGGCGCTGCTTGCGCGCGAGGCGCTCGGCGTGACGCTGGCCGCGGACCTGATGCGGACGGACGTGCCCGTGACCACCGAGGACGAGTCGCTCGAGATCGCCTTCCACAAGCTCACCGCGCGCGATGTCGATGCCATCCCGGTGGTGGAGCCGGGGAGCCGCCGGCTGCTCGGCGTGCTCACCCGCGAGCGCCTGATGCAGGCGTATGCGGACGAGCTGGCCAAGGAAGCCTGAGTCCGCTCACGCAGGCGCGGCGGTGCGCCGCGCGTTGCGGAACGCAAGCACGGCCATCAGCGCGCAGCAGCCGCCGAGCACCAGGAAGACGCGGTTGCTCGGCATGCCGCCTCGGCGCAGCGCCAGGAACATCCCGTTGCCCACGCCCGCCATCACGAAGCTGAGCCCGTTCGCGGTTCCCAGCACGCGGCCGCGCGCGTCGTCGGGCGCCAGTGCCTGCAGGTTGGACTGCAGCGGGATGATGTAGAAGCCGGCCACGAACCCGGACGCGGCAAGCAGCGCCATGGTGACCGCGAAGTCGGCGGGCGCGACGCCCAGCGCCGCGAAGCCAGCCGCAAGCCCGGCGGCGCCGACCAGCACGAACCGCGCGCGCCGCGCCGGCGCATCGAGGTACGCGGCGGCGACGCAGCCCAGCCCGATCGCCACCGCGAGCACGGCCATCAGGAGCGACGTGCGGTCGTCGTCGATGCCGAGGAACGCCGAGTAGTCGGGAAGCACGAGGAGCACCACGGCGGCGACGAAGTAGAAGAACGTCCACGCCAGCGCCGTCAGCAGGAGCGGCCCGCGTGCCATGTCACGCAGGGTGGAGACGTACGTCGAGAAGGGGTTCAGGTCGACCGGCAGCCCCGGGCTCTGCGGCACCAGCCGCGGGAGCGTCAGGCACGTGACGAACCCGAGCGTCACAGCGATGCCCATGGCGATTCCCGGGAGCCATGCGGACGCACCGGACGGCTGGCCGTCGACGAACCCGGACTTCCACCGCTGCGCAACCAGGCCGGCCACCAGCATGCCGACGATCACCGCGACGTTGGTCGACATGTTGATGATGCCGTTGGCTCGTGCCAGCTTTCCGGGCTCGACCAGCTCGGCGATCATCCCGTACTTGACCGGGCCGAAGAACGCGCTCACGACCGCGAACATCGCGAGCGCCGAGAGTGCGCCCCACGCGGACCCGCGCGCGAACTCCAGCGCCGTGAATGCCGCCACAGCCAGCGACACCGCCTTGAGCAGCACGGTCACGCGCGACTTTGAGTGACGGTCCGCGATCCTGCCGCCGAAGGCGCTCAGTAGGACGAAGGGCGCGGTGAACACCAGCCCGACGAACCCGTTGCCGCCCTCGCCGAACACCTGCTCCCACGGCGCGCCAAGCGCCACGGCGAAGGACAGCGTTCCCTTGATGATGTTGTCGCTCGCGGCCTCGAAGAACTGCGTGGCCACCAGCGAGAGAAACCCGCGGTTCCAGAGTCCGCGCGGCGGGGTGCCGTTCACCGCGGCGTCCCCGGCCGCACGACGCGTGCCTCGGCCCGGCCGCGGCCCGGTACCCATGGCGCGGCAGGCTGCACGAACGCGCGCGTGACCGTCACGGGCGCACGCGGGCGACCGGTCGCCTCGTCGGCGATCTCGCCCCGCTCGATTGCCAGGATTGCGTCGGCGCCCTCGACGGCCTCGCCGAACGCGCAGTACTGGCCGTCGAGCCGCGCGGTCTCCTCGCGCGTCAGGGCCACGAACCACTGGCTGCCGGCACTGTCGGGCCAGTCGTTGCGTGCCATCGAGAGCACGCCGAAGTCGTGCGGCAGCGCGGATGGCTCGAGGGCGATGTCGTAGCCGGGGCCGCCGTCGCCGGTGCCCGTCGGGTCGCCGCCCTGGATCACGAAGGGCTTGCCGCCGCGCCCCTTCGGCACCACGCGGTGGACGATGGTGCCGTCGTAGAAGCCGCTTGCCGCAAGCTGCACGAAGTTCCGTGCGGTGGAGGGCGCCATGTCCGGGCGCATCGCGAAGCGGATGCGGCCCGCGGTGGTCTCGAACACCACGTCCATGTCCACGTCGACGCGGAAGCCCGAGCGCGGCGACGGATCGGCCTTCTCCCAGGCCTTCGATGCCCTGACGTGCGCAGGATTGGAAGGGTCGAGCAGCCGGTCGCCCCATCCGATGATGCGGGTGAAGCGGGTGGTGCCGTCGGGGCGCAGGTCGTTCATCGTGCGGATCGTCGGTCGCACCTCGAGGGGCGTGACCACGAGCGGAGCGCCCGTGGGCTGGCCTGCGACGACGGCCTGCACGCGCACGGCGCACGGAATGTCGCGAAGCCCGGGCACCAGGCGTGCCAGGTCCTGCTCGCCCGCCGCCGCCGCCGCGCGAGCGAGTTGGCGGCCGGCGGCATCCATCGCCACCAGCTCGCACGACGTCGTCACGCGCACCTCGATGGGACCATCCGCCCGCGCGAACGGCCGCCCCGGCACGGGCTCGGCCTGGAGTGCGAGCGCCATCATCGCGGGAACGAGTGCGGCAGGCATGCCCGCAGTATGTCCCCTGCCGTACATTCCCGCCACCGATGCCCGAACCCGTGACCGTCGTCTCCGGCCTGCCCCGCTCCGGCACAAGCCTGGCCATGCAGATGATCCACGCGGGCGGGCTGCCGGCGGTCACCGATGGCCAACGCACGAGCGACGACGACAATCCGCGCGGCTACTTCGAGTTCGAGCGGGTCAAGCAGCTCCGGAACGACAAGGCGTGGCTTGACGAGGCGGCCGGGAAGGTGGTCAAGGTCATCCACCTCCTGCTTGCTGAACTCCCCGACGACCGGCCCTACCGGGTGGTGTTCATGCGCCGTGACCTGCGCGAGGTGGTGAAGAGCCAGTCGACCATGCTGTCCCGCTCCGGCCGGGCCGGCGGCGGCCTGCCCCCCGAGCGGCTGATGGCCGTGTACGAGCAGCAGCTCAAGTCCGTGGACGCGTGGCTCGCCGCGCGCCCGAACTTCCGGCGGCTCGACGTGCCATATGCCGACCTCGTCGCCGCCCCGGGCACCTGGGTGCCCCAGCTAAACGCCTTCCTCGGCGGCACCCTCAACGAACAGGCAATGCTGGCCTCCGTGGACCCCTCCCTGCACCGCAACCGCGCCTGACGCCGCGGACCGGCGCAGCCGGGACGCACACACCGGCCCCGGAACGAGAAACCGAAGGCCCTGGGCCTTCGGTTCTCGAGTGAGGAGTCGGGGTGACAGGATTCGAACCTGCGGCCTCTTGCTCCCGAAGCAAGCGCTCTAGCCAAGCTGAGCTACACCCCGCCAACACCCCCTCGCGGGGGCCAGGAAGGCCAATGTTACCGCAAACCGCCGCGCCCCGCACTTCCCCCCCACGCGAGAAACCCCGATCCGCGCCTCGCGCGGCGCGGCGGATTCAAGACATTTCGAGATAACCAAAACTTGAACCATCCTGAGGCCGGGCTACTTTCCGTCTACCACCCGGAGGCTTTGGCGATCGCTTTTTGCGCCAAGGCGTCCCTTGTCCGTGTGGAGCGACTGGGCGACGCGATCGATCGCCCCGCCGAAACCTGCGATCCGCTCTTTTCAGACTCGGAGAACGTCCGTCATGAAGATCTCTCTCACGCGCATGACCACGGCCGCAGCTGCGGCCCTGTGCCTTGCCACCGCTGCCAGCGCACAGGTGTCGGTGGACATGGCCGGCTGGCAGACCTGGGGCGGCATTGCCGACCCGTCCAACTCGTCCACGACGGTCGACATCCCCTCGGGCGCCACGGGCCTCCAGGCCATGGTCTACGCCAACATCTCGTACACCTCGCTCGGAGGCAGCTGGAACAGCGAGCTTCGCATGCGTGTCGAGGTGGTCGGCGCCACCGGCAGCTCCTACACCCTGCGCGTGACTGGCGCCCCCGCGGCGGCCGGTCCGTTCACGGAGGCGGGCCCCGGCACCATCGCCGCGGGCGGCCCCTTCCCCATCCCGGCGGGTGCCACGCAGCTCAAGGTCTTCGCCTACGAGTCCTTCGATGACGGCGGCGGCGCCACCCAGGATGCCGCGATCGATGCCGGCACGCTGACCATCACCTTCGGCGCCCCGCCGCCGTGCCTGCCCGACTTCACCGACGCCCCGTCGGCCGCGGTCGGCACCACCGCCTTCGACTGCTCGAGCTCGACGCTCGCGCAGACCGTGACCTCGAACACCGCGGGCACCGCGACGACGATCATCAACAACGCCAAGGTGTTCAAGTTCACGCCCACGACCACGGGCTTCTACACCCTGAGCACCTGCGGCTCGGTGGGCGACACCAAGCTCGCCATCGGCGCGGCCTGCCCGCCCGCTGGCACCGCGATGTCGTCCTTGGCCTACAACGATGACAACTGCGCCTGCAGCTCAGGCTGCGCCGGCAACTATTCGAGCGGCCTCAACCTCTCGAACGCCGGCGCCCCGCTCACGAGCCAGCTGACCGCCGGCACCACCTACTTCGTGGTGGTCGGTGGTTTCGCCGCTGCGGATCTCCCGAGCGGCGACCTGGTCATCGCCACGTCGCAGGGTCCGATCACGCCGAACACCTGCAGCAACCCGCTCGCTGGCGTCGTCGGCGAGAACACGGTGGGCCTCGACGCCGCGGGCGCCCCGCTCCCGGTGGACTGCGCCTTCGGCGGGAACCCCATCAGCAAGCCCGGTTACATCCGCTTCGTGGCCCCGAGCACCGGCAACTTCTTCTGCAGCTTCTGCAACGGCGCCACCGACACCGTCATGGCAGCCATGACGGTGTGCGGCGACTCCGCTACCGTCATCGCCTGCGATGACGACGGCTGCACCGGCGGCAACCCGCCGTTCACGTCGCTCCTCAACTTCTCGGCCAACCAAGGCGACGTGATCTTCATCGCCGTGGGCCTGTGGTCGACCACGGCTGCCGCGCCCGCGGACGGCCTCACGGTGACCATTGGCGCGCCGATCAGCCCCAACACCTGCGACAACCCGGTGAACGCCGTGGTGGGCGCCAACGTGGTGGGCCTTGACCCCGCCGCGGCCCCGCTGGCCGTGACGTGCGCCTTCAACGGCAACCCGGCCAGCGCGCCGGGATACCTCCGCTTCGTGCCCCCCACCTCGGGCTTCTACACGCTGAGCAACTGCGACGTGAACGTGGACACCGTCATGGCGGCCATGACCACGTGCGGCGACAGCAGCACCGTCTTTGCGTGCGACGACGACGGCTGCACGGGCGGGGCGCCCTTCAACTCGTCGCTCAACTTCGAGGCAACCGCCGGCGTGCCGGTGTTCCTCGCGGTGGGCCTGTGGGATCCCGCGAGCACCGCGCCGCCGGAAGGCGTGGCGGTCACCATCACCCCGTCGGCTCCCCCCCCGAACCCGTGCGACCCCGCCAACATCATCAACGGCGTGGTGGGCATCAATCAGGTCATCCCTGACCCGGCGTACCCCAACCTCGACCTGACCGGCTACTGCACCTTCCCGATCGGCGATCCCACCATCACGGACGCCAAGTACATCCGCTTTACCCCCACGGTGACCGGCGTGTACGTCATCGGCAACTGCAGCGACACCGGCACCACGGTCGATGCGCGCATCTCCATCCTGACGGCCTGCGGCGATGCCTCCACCAACGAGGTGTGCGACGACGACGGCTGCACGGGCGGCACGGCGCCCTTCACCTCGAAGGTCGAGTGGACGCTCAACGCGGGCACCACGTACTACTTCGCGGTGGGCGGCTTCAGTGTGCTGGCCACGGGTCCCTTCAACATCGAGATCGTGGCCCCGCAGGGCCCCGCATGCCCGGCGGACGTGAACGCCGACGGCGTGGTCAACGGCTTCGATGTGGGCCTGCTGCTGGGCAACTGGGGCTTCAGCGGCACCGGTGACGTCAACGACGACGGCACCGTCAACGGGTTCGACCTGGGCCTGATGCTGGGCGCCTGGGGGCCGTGCGCCTGAGTGCGGCTGCCGGGCCCCCGCCCGGGAATGACCGAGAACTTCCGACGCCCGCAACTTCGGCTGCGGGCGTCGTGTTTTATTTGCGTTTCAAAGGGTGATACTGGCACCATCCCGGTTACGCCGTACTCTTGAGAGCAACCCCTGCGCGACGGATGTCGCCGCGCCCATATCACACTCGGAGATCGGAACAATGATGAATCGTCCTTCCCGCCTCGGGCGCCACTTCGCGGCCGCCCTCACGACCGCGGTCGCCGCTTCGGCGACGGCAGGCGTCCAGTACACGCCCACGTTCTTGCCCGTCCCGGCCAATTCCGACGGTATCTACATCAACGTCCAGACGGGCGCCACGGGCACCGCCGGATCGGCCGTCGCGGGTTGGGACCTCAACCCGTACGGCGCCGCCGCGCTGCAATGGTCC
>Ga0194123_10001194_pt1 | contig 40860 bp, 31 predicted proteins | sample TA2MahsurfametaG_5_FD_155479 | JGI IMG/M metagenome (GOLD analysis project Ga0194123, IMG submission 155479) | Freshwater microbial communities from Lake Tanganyika, Tanzania - TA2015023 Mahale A surface | ecosystem: Environmental > Aquatic > Freshwater > Lake | place: Tanzania: Lake Tanganyika... | reverse complement strand
TTCCCGCCTTCTTCGACTCGGCCGGTCACGCCTTCCTCGACGCGGGGGTCGCGCGCGCGATCGCGGCCAAGTTTGAGGACCGCGGCTCCAACTTCTGGTTCGAGGCCTCCTCGGCCGAGATCCTCGACCGCATCCCGCTCCCGGCGGGCTGGCCCGCCGCCACCGAACTGCAGCGAGGAAGCGACACCCTGGATGTCTGGATCGATTCAGGTAGCTCGCACGCGGCGACCCTGCGCCGCGGTGTCGGCGGCACCCAGTGGCCAGCGGACCTCTATCTGGAGGGCAGTGACCAGCATCGCGGCTGGTTCCAGTCGTCCCTCTGGACGAGCGTCGCCGCCTATGACGCCGCGCCGTACCGCGCCGTGCTCACCCACGGATTCATTGTCGGAAAGGACGGCAAGAAGATTTCCAAGTCCGGTCAGTACGAGAAGCCGCCCACCTCGGATAATTACGTTGGCCACTACGGGGCCGATGTCATCCGGTGGTGGATCGCCTCACAGGACTTCCGCGAGGACATCCGGGTGTCCGACCTCGACCATGACTTCAAGAACCCGAGTAGCATCCTCAACGTCGTCGCGGAGAGCTACCGGCTGGTCCGCAACACTCTGCGTTACCAGCTCTCGAACCTCTTCGACTTCGACCCCGCTCGCGACGCCGTGCCGCACAAGCGGTTGGACCTGATCGACCGGTGGGCGCTGCACCAGATGGCGGTCCTCCTCCGCGACTGCACTGCGGCGTACGACGCCTGCGAGTTCCACCGCGTCTACCAGCTCTGCAACCAGTTTTGCGCGGTGACCCTCTCGGCGGTGTACCACGACCTGCTCAAGGACCGCCTTTACACGCACGGGACGCGCTCGGTCCTGCGGCGCTCGTCGCAGACCGCCCTCCACAGCATCTTTCACACCTTGGTGCGCCTGCTCGCGCCCGTGCTGACCTTCACCTGCGACGAGGCGTGGAGTTTCGCCACGACTGGCAAGGAATACGCGGACGGATCAGTCCACCTCGAGGACTGGCCCGCGGCGGGCGCCGGCTGGCTTGACCCGGCGGCCGATGCCGAGGTGTCCGCACTGCTTCGCATCCGAGCGCAGGTAAACGAAACCCTCGAGCCGCTACGCGCGGCGGGTCGGATCGGCAAGTCCCTCGATGCCGCCGTCACTCTGCGGGCGCCCCGCGGAGGCGAGATCGCCGCGCTGCTCACGCGGCATCGCGGGGCGCTGGCGGAGCTCCTGATCGTCTCCCACGTCGAGCTCACGTCGGGCGAAGGCGAGACCCTCGCGGTGGAGGCGCGGCCCTGCGCAGAGGCCGGACTGGTCCGCTGCCCCCGCTGCTGGCGCTGGGTGCCCGCGCTTGTCCCAACCCCCCGTGGGGAGACTTGCCCCCGCTGCGCTGAAGCCCTTGCCCCTTAACCCCTGAACCCTAAATCCTGAACTATGGCCTCGAAAAAATCTGCCCCCGCGAAGCCGGCCGCGAAGAGTCCCTCACGACCCACCCGGCAGTCCGCCCCAACGGAACCCAAGCCTGCCGCAAAAGGCGCTAAAGCCGCGGCAGGGCCGAAACAGGCGACGAAGCGGGTCGGCGACTCCTCTCCTCCCATGGAAAAAACGTCCAAGAAGACCGCTCTGCGCGACTCGATCCTGAAGCGCAAGGCTGCGGCTAAACCAATCGCCTTCAGCCTCGATGAGGTCCGGGCGATCGCCCAGACCGTTACCCGCCGTACCAACATCCCGGCCACCGGCAAGACCGGCAAGCCGGGCAAGGCGGTGGAGACCGCACCGAAGGCGAAGCCGCAGCACGTGAAGGCCGCCTCCTTGGCGGAGATCCTCGGATTCAACCCAAGGCGCGGGAAGGCCGCCCGCACCGAATCGGACCGCGAGGTGCCGGAGAAGTTCAAGCGCTTCCACCGGCTGTTGGTCGAACTCCGCTCGCATCTCACCGAAGATATTGAGCGGCACTCCGAGGAGACGCTGAAGCGCTCCGCGAAGGAAGATGCCGGCGATCTCTCCGCCTACGGCCAGCATATGGCGGACGCGGGCACCGACACGTTTGACCGCGATTTCGCCCTCAGCATGGTGGCCAGCGAGCAAGAGGCCCTCTCGGAGATCGACGCCGCGATCAAGCGCATCTACGAGGGCACCTACGGCATCTGCGAGAGCACCCAGAGACCGATCGCGAAGGAGCGGCTGCTGGCGGTGCCCTTCACCCGCCATTCAGCTGAGGCCCAGAAGGACCTCGAACGCAACCGCCACCGGGCGCGAACGCAGGCGGGGCTATTTGGCGAGATGGTTGAGGAGGGCGGCAAGGTGGTGGAGGACTCCGGCCGCGAGGATTGAGCCGCGACCGCGGCTCCGCGATGACTCCCGCGCAGGCCCCGGTCCCCAGTTCCCGCTGGCACGCCTACCGGCGGCTCTGGCGGCTCCTTGCGCTCACGCTCGTGCTGGACCAGGCCACCAAGCTTTGGGTCGTCGCGCGCATCCCCTACAACCCGCTGCACTCGCACGGCCTAGGCCAGGACCATGAGGTCATCGCTGGCTTCTTCTATCTGATCCACGTCGGCAACACCGGCGCCGCTTGGAGCATCCTCTCAGGCCGGAGCCTGCTGCTGGCCGGCCTCGCGGCCGCGACCCTCGTCGCGATCTTTTTCTGGCGGCATGCGCTCGGACTCCGCGACCCCCGCCATCAGACCTGCTTCGGCCTCCTCTGCGGCGGGGTGGTCGGAAACCTTATCGACCGAATCGCGCACGGTCACGTGGTCGACTTCATCGATCTGCATTTCGGCTCGTACATCTACCCTACCTTCAATGTCGCTGACAGCGGGATCTGCATCGGGGTGCTGCTCTACCTGTGGCATTCCCTCCGCACACCGGAGCCGGGTGCCGGCCCCCCCGCGTGATCCGACGCCGGGGCTACCCGCCGCCGCGGAGAAACTCCTTGGCGCTGCGGCCCCCGCCCGCGAGGTTTCCCCTTCCTGCCGTGTCGCCGCTCCCTGACCACCTCCCCGTGACGCCGTTCATCCGGCCCTCTCGAGGTGAAGTTCGCCTGCCCGGCTCAAAGAGCCTGACCAACCGCGCGCTCCTGCTCGGGGCCTTGTGCCGTGAACCAGTCACGCTGACGGGGGCGCTGGCCAGCGAGGACACCCACCTAATGGCGGAGGCCCTGCGCCGCTTGGGCGGGCGGGTGGACGCCGATGGTACCAACGTGCGCATCTCCGGCCAGGAAAACGCCCTGCGTGGCGGCGCGGCGGAGCTCTTTGTGGGACTCGCAGGAACGGCAGCACGTTTCCTCACCGCCCTTTGCGCCGCGGCACCGGCGGGCCTCTACCGGCTAGACGGCGTCCCGCAGATGCGGCGTCGCCCGATGCAGCCTCTCATCCAAGCCCTCCGCCAACTTGGCGCCGATATACGGTGCCCCGGCGAGGAAGGCTTCTTCCCCATCGAGATCCACGCCCGCGGCCTCGCCGGAGGACGGGTCGACCTCGACCCTCGCGAGAGCAGTCAACTGCTCTCCGCGCTGCTGATGGTCGCGCCGCTCGCCCGCGCGGAGGTTGAGATCCGCCTAACCGGCGAGGTGCGCCGGCCCTTCGTTGATATGACCGCGGCGCTGCTGACTCGGTTCGGCCAGCCAGCCCCGGTCTGGCGCGCCCGGAATCTGATCGCGGTGCCGCCCCACCCCGCGTATGCCCCATCCGGCGGGACCTGCGGCATCGAGCCCGACGCCACCGCCGCAAGCTACTTCCTCGCGCTACCGCTGGTCGCCGGGGGCACCCTGTCCCTGCCCGGAGTCCTCCCGCCCGGAACGGGGTTACAGGGCGACGCCCAATTCATCCGAGTGCTGCAGGCTTGCGGGCTTGAGGTGACGGCGGGGGCTGGCAGCTTGCGGGTGGCCGCAAAGCCCGGCCGTCCGCGGGCCACCCGCGCGGACTTCAGCGTTTTCTCGGATACCTTCCTTACCTTGGCGGCGATCGCGCCCCTGCTGGACGGGACCACCCGGATCGAGGGCATCGCCCACACGCGCAAGCAAGAGACGGACCGCGTGGCCGGGATGGCGCAGGAACTCCGCCGGCTGGGCCAGGAGGTGCGCGAGGAGGAGGGCGCACTGGAGATCACGCCGCGGCCGCTGCGGGCGGACCAGATTATCGACACGCACGGGGACCACCGTTTCGCGATGAGTTTCGCGATCCTCGGCTGCCACGACCTCCGGGGCGACGGCCGCCCCTGGCTGACGCTCGCCAATCCCGGCTGCTGCGCGAAGACCTTTCCCGGCTTCTTCGCGGTCTTGGAGGAGCTCCGTCGGGGCAGCCTGACTTCCTGATGGAAACGCGTCCCTTTCTCATCGTCGCCATCGATGGTGGCGCCGCCTCGGGCAAATCCTCCACCGCGAAGGCCTTGAGCGCGCGCTTCCACCTGCTGCACGTCGACACGGGTTCCTTTTACAGAGCCGTTACCGCGGTGTTGCTCCGGCGCGGCGTGGCGGCAAATGACCCCGCGAGGATCGAGGCCGAGGTGGCCGGATTGCGCCTCGGCACTCGCATCACCGGGCGCTCGGCCGGGATGGAGATCAACGGTGAGGTAATCCCGGACGCGGAGATTCGTGGCGCAGTGGTGAACGCGGCCGTTTCGCACATCGCGGCGCTAGCGGCAGTGCGGGCTGCGCTCCTCGCCTACCAGCGCGGCCAAGAGGGTGTGGCTAGGGCGGCCGGGTTCCGGGGCCTCGTGATGGAGGGGCGCGACATCGGGTCGGTAATCTTCCCCAGAGCACCCTGCCGTTTCTTCCTTCACGCGGACCCGACGGAGCGCGCCCGCCGGCGCGCGCGCGAGGGCGGCCAGGATGCGATCGCTCTGCGCGACCAGCTCGATTCCTCCCGCAAGGCGGCGCCCCTCGCGTGCCCGCTTGGCGCGGTCGCGGTCGACACCACCAACCAGTGTTTGGATGAGGTGGTCGCACTGCTCTCTCGGCCGATTGCGGAACAGCTTGGCGAATGAGCGCGACGTTTCCCCAGACCTCGATGCAGCCGGTCTACGGCTTCTGCCATTACTGGCTGAAGGTGACTTACGAGATGTTCTTCCGCGGCGAGGTGAGCGGTCTCGAGCACGTGCCGGCCCGCGGCGGCTTCCTCCTGGCTGCGAACCACGCGAGCTTCATTGATCCCCCGATGATCGGCTGCCAGTTGCCACGCCAGATCGCCTACTTCGCACGGAAGACGCTTTGGAAGGGCGGATTCTCTTCGTGGTGGCTCGACGCAGTCGGGACCATCCCGGTTGATCGAGACGGCGGCCAGGACGTCAGCGCGATCCGGCGCGTGCTCCGTGCGCTGCTCGAGGAACGGGGGCTCATCCTCTTTCCAGAGGGCACCCGCACACCGGACGGCCAACTTCAGCCGGCGAAAGCGGGCGTCGGTTTCATCGCGGTCAAGACCCAAGTCCCCGTGGTTCCGGTGCGAATTTTCGGCTCGCACGAGGCCTTCGGGCGAGATCGGCCACTGCGGCTCGGCACGCGCGTGTCGGTCGTATTCGGCGCTCCGATCCTCCCGTCCACCTACGACGACCCGCGGGCCGGCAAGGAACGCGCGCAGGTAGCCAGCGACCGCATCATGGCCCACATCGCGCGTCTCACCCTGCCCGGTCGCCGCGTGCTCTGAGCTCCGCGCCCGGGCCTGCCGTCAACCCTGCGGCTCACCGGTCCGCCCGCGGAGGATGGCGAGGACGTCCTGGAACTTGCCGCGGTTCGCCTCATCCGCCACCACGAGGTTCTCGTGGGCCTCCAACACCAGCCGTGCCCTCTCGGCCTCGCTCTGCCGGCGGACCTGGAGGGCGGTGTTAAAGTTGCCCAGCCCCACGACACCGCCGGAAGTGTCGAGCGTGAGGAGGCGGTGGAGGCCAAGGTTCCGCATCAGCTCGAGGTTCCTCGTTCCCGCTCGCACGATCACTAGGCTCCCTTCGGGCGCGGTCCGCCGGATCTCGATTGCGGCGCCAGCCAGGACGCCGAGGAAAGTGGAGTCGACCCCCTCGCAGCCCGCGAAATCGAGCACGAGGCGTGGTTTACCCAGTGCCAGCATCCGCGCGATGAACTCGCGGAGACAGCCGCTATTCTGGAAGGTGGCCCAGCCATCGACCCGCACTAGCACCGGGTCCGACGAGATGTCGGCCCGGAAGACGGGACGGGGCACTTCAGGCATCGGGCAGGGGTGCCGGCCGGGACGCCCGTGCGTCCGCAACCGGCGCGCGGATCAGTCGCGAGCGAGGATCTGCCGCAGGACGAACGGCAAAATCCCCCCGTGCTGGAAATAGTCGATCTCGATGGGCGTGTCGATCCGGCAGCGGACCGGCACCTCCTCGACCCGGCCGTCCCGCCGGGTAATGCGCAGGGTGAGATCCTGCTGCGGGCGCAGCGCGGGCGAGAGGCCGAACACGTCGTAGGTCTCGTGGCCATCAAGCCCGAGGCTCGCCGCGCTGGTACCCTCCTTAAACTGGAGGGGAAGCACGCCCATTCCAACGAGGTTGGAGCGATGGATGCGCTCGAAACTCTGCGCGACCACAACTTTCACCCCAAGGAGGTTGGTGCCCTTCGCCGCCCAGTCGCGCGAGGAACCCGTGCCGTACTCCTGGCCCGCGACGACAATCAGCGGCGTGCCTGCCTGCTGGTGTCGCACCGCGGCGTCGTGGATCGAGAGCTCCTCGCCGGAGGGCTGGAAGAGCGTGTTCCCGCCCTCCTTGCCTCCGAGCATCAGGTTCTTGATCCGTACATTGGCGAAGGTGCCCCGGGTCATCACGCGGTCGTTACCGCGGCGGGAGCCATAGGAGTTGAAGTCCTCGAAAGCCACCCCGTGCTCCACCAGGAAGCGGCCAGCCGGGGAGGACTTCTTGATGGCGCCGGCGGGAGAGATGTGGTCGGTCGTGACGGAATCGCCGAAGATGCCGAGCGCACGCGCCCCACGGATCTCGGCGATGGTGCCCGCCTGCATCCCGAACTGGGCGAAGAAGGGCGGCTCTTGGATGTAAGTGGAGGCCGGGTCGAACGCGTAGACATTGCCCGTCGAGGCGGGGATCTCGTTCCACTGAGGATTCTGGGCCGCAAAATCGCGGTAGAGGCGGCGGAAGACCTCCGGCTTGAGCGCAGCGTGCAGCGCCTCGCGGACCTCAGTAAGAGTGGGCCAGACGTCCGCAAGGTAGACCGGCTTGCCCTCGCGGTCGCGACCGAGAGGCTCGCAGCTTAGGTCGAGATCAACACGGCCCGCAATGGCGAAGGCCACCACGAGCGGGGGCGACATCAGGAAGTTCGCCTTCACATTCTGGTGCACGCGCGCCTCGAAATTCCGGTTGCCGGAAAGCACCGAGGAGGTGACGAGGTCGTGCTTCACGATTGCCTCCTCCAGCGGCGGGTCGAGGGGGCCTGAGTTGCCGATGCAGGTCGTGCAGCCGTAGCCCACGGTGTGGAAGCGCAGCTTGTTGAGGTACCGCTGGAGACCGGTCTTCTTGAGATAGGCGGTAACGACTCGGGAGCCGGGCGCTAGGGAGGCCTTGACCGCCGGGTTCACCTTCAGGCCGCGCGCGACCGCCTTCTTGGCGAGGAGGCCGGCGGCGAGCATCACGCTCGGGTTGGAGGTGTTGGTGCAGCTCGTGATCGCCGCGATCACGACCGAGCCGTTGCTCAGCCGAACTTTGCGGCCCGCGGCGGTGGCGACCCGCGCCTCTTCGCCGAAGGCGGTGCGGGGCTTGCCGAAGCCGTTCTCGGTGACAGGCCGCTGGAAGGCGCCGAAGAACTCGCGCTGAAGATTCGCCAGCTCGATCCGGTCCTGGGGCCGCTTCGGCCCGGCGACGCTCGGCCCGACAGTCGAGAGGTCGAACAAGAGGTCGGATGAGTAATCGATCTGGCCCTGCTGGGGCATCCCCCAAAGTCCCTGGGCTTGGTAATAGGCCTCATAGAGGGCAACCTGCCGCTCGTCGCGACCGGTCGCGCGGAGGTAGGTGGAGCACTCCCCGTCGATGGGGAAAAACCCCATCGTGGCGCCGTACTCCGGCGCCATATTGGCGATCGTGGCGCGGTCCACCACCGGCAGCGCCTGCGCACCCGGCCCGTAGAACTCGACGAACTTGCCCACAACCTTCGCCTTGCGCAGAAGCTGCGTCAGCGTCAGCGCGAGGTCGGTGGCGGTCACACCCGCGCGCAGCGCGCCCGTGAGGTGCACCCCGACGACGTCCGGGGTTAGGAAGTAAACCGGCTGGCCAAGCATCCCGGCCTCGGCCTCGATGCCGCCCACGCCCCAGCCGACGATCCCGATGCCATTGATCATCGTGGTGTGCGAGTCCGTGCCGACCAGGGTGTCCGGGTAACACACGCCCTGCGGGTCAGTAAGGACGCCCTGCGCGAGGTACTCGAGGTTAACCTGGTGGACGATGCCGATGCCCGGGGGCACGACCTTGAAGGTTTCGAAGGCCTGCATGCCCCACTTCAGGAACTGGTAGCGCTCGCGGTTGCGGGAGAACTCGAGCTCAAGGTTGCGCTGCATCGCGTCGGGCGAGCCGGCGTAATCCACTTGAACCGAGTGGTCGACCACTAGGTCAACGGGAACGAGCGGCTCGATGATCTTCGGGTCCCGGCCCATCCGCGCGACCGCGGAGCGCATCGCCGCGAGATCGACCAGCAGCGGCACGCCGGTGAAGTCCTGCAGCACGATGCGCGCGACCACGAAGGGAATCTCTTCGGTGCGCGGAGCCTTGGCGCCCCAGCTGGCGAGCTCCCGGACGGCCCCCTCGGCGACGCGTTTGCCGTCGCAGTTGCGCAGCAGCGACTCGAGCACCAGCCGGATCGAGACCGGCAGGCGCGACACGCGGAAGCCGGCGGCCTCGAGGGCGGGCAGCGAGTAGAAAGAGTGCCGCGCGCCGTTGGCGGAGAACGTCTGCAGCGTGTTGAAGGGATTCGGCAGGCTCATGGGGAAACGAAAGGGACGGCCGCGGGAGGGACGGGTACACGCGTGCGCCTCCGGGGCGGCGACCCGGCGGCGGCTGCAGGAATCCGGATCAGTTGGCGAGGGCCGCCTTAACGGCGGCGAAGTTCGGCAGGTCCTTCGGCGTGGCAGTCTGCTCGGCGTACTTCACGACGCCGTCACGGCCGATGACGAAAGCAGCGCGCGCCGCCGTGTCGCCCACGCCCGCGAGCATCGGGAAGAGGACGCCGTAGGCACGGGTCACTTCCTTGTTCAGATCGCTCACGAGCGGAATCGAGATCCGGTTAACCTTGGCCCACGCCTCCTGGGCGAACGGGCTGTCGACGCTCACTCCGATCACCTCCGCGCCGAGCTGGACGTACTGCTCGAGGCCGGCTGACTGGTCGCACATTTCTTGGGTACACACGCCGGTGAAGGCCAAGGGGAAGAACAGCAGCACGGTCTGCTTCTGGCCGAAATTGCGGCTGAGGGTGACGTCCTTGAGGCCTTCCGGCGTCTTGGTCTTAAGGGTGAAATCCGGGGCCTTGGTTCCGACGGTGATGGGCATAGGAGGGCGGTGGGTTATTGATTGATCAGACCCGGGCGCTTGGACCCGGGAAGAGAGAACAACTTGAGCGGCGCCCCAGCGCCCCGCAAATCGATTCTCGCGGCCGGCGCCCCGCCGAATCCACACTTGCGCGCGCCCGCCCGCCGTCCGTTTACTCCCCCGTCCCGCATGAACATCCTCGATGAGCTGCGCTGGCGCGGCCTCTTCGCCGACTGCACCGATCCCGCCGCGCTCCAGGCCCGCCTCGATCAGGGTCCGATCACGCTTTACTGCGGCTTCGACCCCACCGCTGACTCGCTCCACGTCGGCAACCTCGTCCCGCTCCTCGCGCTGCGCCGCTTCCAGCTCCTCGGGCACCACCCGATCGCCCTCGCCGGCGGCGCCACCGGGATGGTCGGCGACCCTTCCGGTAAATCCGCCGAACGCAACCTGCAGACCCCGGAACAGGTCGCGCACAACATCGCCGCAATTCGGAACCAGCTCACCCAGTTCCTCGATTTTGAAGTCCGCACCAACCCCGCCCGTCTGGTTAACAACCACGACTGGGCCGGCCCGCTCACGCTGCTCGGATTCCTGCGCGACGTCGGAAAGTACGTCTCCGTCAACTCGATGGTGGCGAAGGACTCGGTCCGTTCCCGGATGGAGGACCGCGAAGCCGGGATCAGCTACACGGAATTCAGCTATATGCTGCTCCAAGGCTATGACTTCTACCACCTGCGCCACGCCCTCGGCTGCGAGCTGCAGATCGGAGCGACCGACCAGTGGGGCAACATCACCGTGGGCACGGAGCTCACCCGCAAGAAGCTCGGCGCCACGGTCTGGGGCCTCGTCTTCCCTCTGCTGACCAAGTCTGACGGCTCCAAGTACGGCAAGACGGCCACCGGCACGGTCTGGCTGGATCCGCGCCGCACCTCGCCGTACCGATTCTACCAGTTTTTCGTGAACACAGACGACGCGGACGTCGGTAAGTTGTTGAGGACGATTACCTTCCTAGGCGAGAAAGAGATCGCTGGGCTCGAGCGCGAGGTGGCCGCGAACCCGGGCGCCCGCGCCGCCCAGAAGGCGCTCGCCCGCGAGATGACAAGGCTCGTCCACGGTGAGAGCCGGCTGGCCGGGGCCCTCCGCGCCAGCGACGCCCTCTTCGGCGGCCCGCTTGACGGCCTCACGGCCGAGGATTTTCAGGACATCATCGCCGAGATCCCCCGGCACGCGCTCGAACGCGGCCGCCTCGGCGGAGCCGGCGCCCCGCTCGGGGACCTGCTGGTCCACGCCGGCCTGTGCCCGTCGAAGGGCCAGGCACGCAAAGACATTGAGGGTGGCGGAATCTACGTGAACAACCAGCGTGCCGGGGAGATCACCCGCACACTCGGCGAGGCCGACGTGCTGCACGGCAAATACGTCCTTCTGCGTAAGGGCAAGCGCAGCTACGCCGTGCTCGAGCTAAATTGATCAGCGGCCGCCACCGGCCCCCGAAAAACCGACGAGAAGATCCGCGCGCAACAGTTTCAGGGAGGAATTGAGTGGCGCCAGCGCAAGCGCGGGAACGGCCTCTCTCCGGCGACGGAGCGCCGAGCTCCCAGCAGCCGGCGCAAGTCCGGCTTGGCACGCGCCGCCGCCTCGCAAACATCGCGGAATGACCCCCTGCTCTTTCCTGCACGGCTTCAGCTTGGTCGCTGGCGCGACGGGCGCGCTCGGAGGCCGGACCTTCCGGGCGGTGAACCCCTCTGGCGGCGAGCCGCTGGCGCCGGACTTCCACGAGGCGTCGCCCGCTGAGGCAGACCGGGCGATGCGGCTGGCCAGCGAGGCGCAGGCAACGTTCGCGGACACGACGGGCGAGGCCCGGGCCGCCCTCCTCGAGGCCATCGCCGCCGGCATCGAGGAACTGGGGGACGCGCTGATCGCGCGGGCGAACGCGGAGACGGGCCTGGCTGCCGCGCGCCTGACCGGGGAACGCGCGCGCACCTGCGGCCAGCTGCGGCTCTTCGCGCACTTGGCCCGGGAAGGCTCGTGGGTGGACGCGCGGCTGGATCCCGCGCTCCCGGAGCGGCGGCCGCTGCCCCGGCCCGATGTGCGCCGGCTGCTGCGCTCGGTGGGCCCGGTGGTGGTGTTCGGCTCCAGCAACTTCCCCCTCGCCTTCTCGACCGCCGGCGGAGACACGGCCTCGGCGCTGGCGGCGGGTTGCCCGGTGGTGGTCAAAGCGCACCGGGCGCACCCCGGCACGGCGGAACTCGTGGGTGGGGCCCTCGCGCGCGCCGTGGCATCGCAGGGCCTGCCGCCGGGCGTTTTCTCGCAGCTTCACGGCGAGGGTGCGACGCTGGGCGTGGGCCTCGTGCGCCACCCGGCGGCGGCGGCGGTGGGCTTCACCGGCTCGCAGGCGGCGGGGCGCGCCCTGTACGACGCGGCGGCGGCGCGGCCGCGGCCGATTCCGGTCTTCGCGGAAATGAGTAGCCTGAACCCCGTCTTCCTGCTGCCTGGGGCGCTGGGCGAGCGGGGCGCGGAGATCGCGGCGGGCCTCCTCGCTTCGTTCACGCTGGGCGTCGGCCAGTTCTGTACCAAGCCCGGCCTCGTCTTCGCGGTGCGCGGTGAGGCCACCGAGGCGTTCCTCTCCGCCTTCGCCACCGGGGTACGCGCCGCGCCCTGTGGCACGATGCTCACCCCGGGCATCCGCGCGGCTTTCCTCGCCAACCAGGCGCGCCTACTCGCCGCGGAAGGGGTGGCGGAGTGGGCCGGCGGGGCCGGCAAACCCGCGCCCGAACGGCACGAAGCGCGTCCCGTCGTGGCGCGCACCACCGCCGCGCGCTTCCTTGCCCAACCCGAGTTGGCGGAGGAGGCCTTCGGTCCCTTCACCCTTGTCGTCGAGGCCAGGGATGGCGCTGAACTCGTCGCGTGCGCCGCGGCCCTTTCCGGGCAACTCACCGCCACCCTGCACGGGACCTCCGAGGACCTCGCCGCCGCCACCACCCTCCGGGAGCGGCTCGCGGAACGCGCCGGGCGCATCGTCCTCAACAGCTTCCCCACCGGCGTCGAGGTCTGCCCAGCGATGCACCACGGCGGCCCGTATCCAGCGACCACGGACAGCCGCTTCACGTCCGTCGGCACGGCGGCGATCCTGCGCTTCGCCCGCCCCGTCTGCTACCAGGGCTTCCCCGACGCGCTGCTGCCGCCGGAGCTGCAGGATGCCAACCCGCTGGGGCTGCTGCGGCTGGTCGATGGCCGGCCGACCCGCGACCCCCTCGCCGCGCGAAGGGCGGGCTGAGATGGACCCGCTCCTCGACTCTCCGGACTCCGCCTACGCGGGCCTGCGCACGACGGCGGAGGGCCCCGCCGGGCGTCTGCCGCTGGAACCCAACCAGCTGCGCCAACTCAGCAGTGGCGACCTTTTCGGCCTCACCCAGAACGCGGGGATGGGCTGGAATCCGGCGCTACTCGGTGGCCGCCAGTACCTCATTTTAAGCACTCAGGGCGGTATCCGCGCCTCGGACGGGACGCCCGTCGCGCTTGGTTACCACACCGGGCATTGGGAGGTTGGCCTGCTGATGGAGGAGGCCGCGCGCGCGTTCACCGGGGCAGGCGCCATCCCCTTCGCGGGTTACGTTTCCGACCCCTGCGACGGCCGGACCAACGGCACGGCGGGGATGCTCGACAGCCTCGCCTACCGCAATGACGCGGCCGTGGTGCTGCGCCGACTAATCCGCTCGCTGCCGACGCGGCGCGGCGTCCTCGGCGTCGCCACCTGCGACAAGGGACTTCCGGCCATGATGATGGCGCTGGCCGGCTGCCCTGACCTGCCCGGCATCCTCGTGCCGGGTGGCGTGACCCTCCTGGCGCACGGCGCGGAGGACACGGGCAAGGTCCAGACCCTCGCCACGCGCTTCGCCCGCGGGGAGATCACGCTCGACCACGCCGCCGAGATGGGTTGCCGCGCCTGCGGCTCCCCCGGCGGCGGCTGCCAGTTTATGGGCACCGCCGCGACGAGCCAGGTGGTCGGCGAAGCCCTCGGCTTGACACTCCCGCACGGCGCACTTGCCCCGTCCGGGGCGCCCCTCTGGCGCGACCTCGCCCGGCGCTCCGCCGGAGCGCTGCTCGCGCTCGACCAATCCGGCACGCCGCTGCGGGAGATCCTGACCGGGGACGCGGTGCACAACGCACTTGTGTTGCACGCGGCGTTTGGCGGTTCCACCAACCTGTTGCTGCACCTTCCGGCGATCGCCCACGCGGCGGGCCTCCAACCCCCGACGCTCGAGGACTGGATGCGCGTGAACCGTGCCGTGCCGCGGTTGGTCGACGTGCTCCCCAACGGCCCCCGCGGCTTCGCGACGGTTCAGGTCTACCTAGCCGGGGGCGTGCCCGAGGTGATGCTGCACCTGCGTGCGGCTGGCCTGCTGCGCCTCGGCACCCGCACCGTTTCCGGGCGCACCCTCGGCGAAAACCTCGACTGGTGGGAGCATTCCGAGCGCCGCCGCCGGCTCCGGGAACTACTGCACGCACTGGACGGCTTCGCTCCCGAGGAGGTGATCCTCTCCCCGGAGCGAGCCGCCATCCGGGGAATGACCAGCACCTTGACCCTCCTGCGCGGCAACCTCGCCCCCGAGGGCGCGCTGGTGAAGAGCACCGCCATCAGCCCGGCGCTGATCGGAACGGACGGGATCTACCGCCACGAGGGTTCCGCCCGCGTCTTCACCACCGAATCGGAGGCGATCGCCGCGGTGAAGGCGGGCCAGCTCACGCCGGGCGACGTGCTGGTGCTCGCGGGCATTGGACCGGGCATCGGGATGCCCGAGACCTACCAGATCACCTCCGCCCTAAAATACGTGCGCGGCGGCGAGCGCATCGCGCTGGTCACCGACGGACGCTTCTCCGGCGTTTCGACCGGCGCCTGCATCGGCCACGTGAGCCCTGAAGCTTGGGCGGGCGGCCCGATCGCGGGGGTCCGCGACGGCGACCGAGTCCGCCTCGTGGTGGATACCCGCCGCCTCGAGGGCTCCGTGGATGCGATCGACCTCTCGGCCGCGGAACTAGCTGCCCGCGGGCGCCATCCCTCGCTCCGGCCCGATCCCCGGGTCCCGGCGGACACGCGCCTGTGGTCCGCGCTGCAGCAGGCTTGCGGCGGTGCGTGGGCCGGGTGCATCCACGATGCCGACCGCATCACGAAACTGCTGCAGCTGGGGCTCGCCGCGGAACGAGCCGCGGCGGCGAAGCCCGCCGGTGACTGAGGCGCGGCCGCGCGGCGAGCGCCCGGCGGCTTAGGCCTCGACGCCGAGTTTCTCCAGCAGGCGCTGGAGGTCCTCGTTGCCGCGGTACTCGATGATGATCCGGCCACGGCGAGCGGTGTGCAGCACCGCCACCCGCGCGCCGAGATGCGACGTGAGCTTGCGTTCGATCCCGGCCACGGCCGCAGCGTGCTGCGGCCGCGATCCCCGCTCGGAACGCGGGGATCCGGGGGCGCGCCGGGAAGCTTGGGCCGCTTTCTCCGCGCCCCGGACGCTGAGCCCCCCTTCGAGGATGCGCCGGGCCAGCACCAACCGGGACGCACCGGGCTCGATCCCAAGCAGCACCTTCGCGTGCCCGACCGAGAGCAGCCCCTTGGCGAGATAACCTTGCAGCTCCGCCTCGAGCGATAGCAGGCGCAGAGAGTTCGCGACTGTGGCGCGGCCGCGGCCCACGCGTTCCGCCGCGGTATCCTGCGTGAGGTCGAAGTCGCGGATCAGGCTGGCATAACCTTGGGCCTCCTCGAGGGGATTGAGCCCCTCACGCTGGAGGTTCTCGATCAGACCGATCGCGGCCGAGGAGGCGTCGCTCGCTTCCACCAGCCGAGCGGGGATGACCTTTATCTTGAGGAGCTGGAAGGCGCGCCAGCGACGCTCGCCGGCGATCAGCTGGAAACGTTCCCCTTGCCGCCGCACCACGATCGGCTGGAGCAAGCCCTCGGCCCGGATGCTCTCGGCCAATTCCCGCAGCTGCTCCGGCGCGATTTCGCGCCGCGCCTGATAAGGGCTGGGATCCACGAGCCCGACGGCAATCTCCTGGAATCCGGGCGCGGCGTCCGGCCCGGCCAAGGGAGCCGGGGTCGCCACGGCGAGGTTAGAAGCGGGAACGGGCGTCCCCGCGGGCTGGGCGGGACGAGCCGCCGCGATCAGACCGCCGAGGCCGCGGCCGAGGCGTGATTTGGGGGATGCCGGCATCGGTTTATTTTCCTCCTGGGATAAAAAGGACCTGGCCCGCCTGGATCCGGGAGGGATCCGCGAGCTTATTAGCGTTGATGATGTCCTGCGCGCGCGCGCCGGTCTTGCGGGCGATCACCGCCACGGTATCGCCCTTCTGCACCGTGTAGCTGAGGCCCTCGCGCGGGAAATCCTCCGCGAATCCAGGCGCGGGAGCACGGGCGCCGTTCGTGCGCGCCAGCGACTCCAGCGCGGCGTTTGTCTGCTTTGCGAGCTTATCCATCTGGGTGGCAACTTGCTGCAGGGTCTCGGCCTTGCTGGCGGCAACGGCAGCCCTCGCCTCCCGCGTCGACTCGGCCAAGGAATCCCGCAGCTGCGCGAGCGAAACCTGCGCTCGGCCCGCGGTCGCAAGCTGGCCGCGCAACTCAGCGTTCTCCCGCTCCACTTGCTCGACTCGCAAAGCGAGCTCTCCCAGTCGCTGCGACAGTCCCCTCACATCCTCCCGCAAGTTCGCCACCTCCACTGGGAGATGCTGGGCGTGAAGCGTCCCGGCCAAAACTAGGACGAGGCAACGCAGCGGGAGCATCGGCGAGGGACAATGAGGCGCGCGGGAACGAAAACAAGCGGCTAGTGGGTCGCGTCCGTCGCGGGCGGGCGCGGCGGCACCAGCAGCGCGGGCATCCGATGGGAGACGAACATCGCCCCTAGCGGCAGGGGAAAGCCCCGCAGGAACTCCCCCGCCGGCAACATCCGGCTACCGGGCCGCTGCAGCCGGCGCAGCCGCAGGAGTCCCTGTCCGGTCCACACCAAAAGCCCCGCCACGTCGGTCCCTGCAACGGCGCCCGGGGTCCCAGGCGGGCCCGGCGGGTAGGCGTCCGGTAGGTCCGCCAGTCCGAATTTCAGGACCTCCGGACCGAGCGCGGCGCAGCAACCGGGCCACGGGAAAAGCCCGTTGATGCGCGCCGCGAGTTCCGCGGCGGGCCGGGCGAAGTCCACCGCCCCGTCCTCCTTGGCCAGTTTCCGGCAATGCGTCACCTCGGCCTCGTCTTGCGGGGCGAAGGCAAGTTCACCCCGCGCGAGCGGCGGCAGGCACCGTGCGACGAGAGGCACGCAGGCCGCCGCGAGACGCGCGTCGATCTCAAGGGCGGTGTCCAGCGCGCCGATCGGGACCCGCTCGCGGCCCGCGATAGGGCCCGCGTCGAGCCGACGCACGATCCGCATCAGGGAAACGCCCGTCTCCCGTAGACCCAAAGCGACCGCGGTCTGGATCGGTGAGGCCCCGCGGAGGGCCGGCAAAAGAGAGGTGTGCAGGTTTAGCATCCCGAGCCGGGGCACAGCGAGGAAATCGTCCCGCAGAAGGTGGCCGTAAGCCATGACCAACCCGACGTCCGGCCGGAGCGCCGCGAATTGCGCGGTGACGTCAGGCTTCAGGCGTTCCGGTTGTAGGACCGGCAGCGCGCGGGCCTCCGCCCAAGCCTTGATCGCGTTCGGTCGCACCTGTTGCCCGCGTCCGGCCGGACGGTCCGGCTGGGTGAAGACGCCGACCACTTCGGCCACGGAGGCTCCATCCCCGGCGAGCCAGTCCAGGAGCGGCCGGGCGATGGGATCAGAGCCGAGGAAGACGAGGCGCAGCGGCGGCATACGGAGGAAGTGACCGCCGCCGGCACGCTGGATCAAAGCAAATCCCTGCCAGAAAGCGTTCTCGCCTGCACATCTTCCCCCCGGCTTGCTCGGGACCGAATGAATTCCCCGGAGCCCACGACCTACGACGCCTACGCGGCCCTGCGGGTGCCCCAGTACCGGGATTACCTGATCGGGAGCTCTCTGGCCCTCTTCGGCCGGCAGGCGGTCCTCGCGGCGGTGACGTGGCAGGTCTACGATTGGACCCGCTCCGCCGCGGCGCTCGGGCTGGTGGGCGCCGTGAACGTGCTGCCCCTGCTGGCCCTCTCGCTGCCCGCCGGTGCGCTGGCGGACCGGCACGACCGGCGCCACCTCATCGCGGCGGGCACGGCGGTGCTCGTGCTCGCCAACGGCCTCCTCGCTCTGCTCTCGGCCGCAGCGGAATCCCTACCGACCTGGGCCCCGCTCGGCTGGGGCAATGCGGCGCTGAGGGCGGTGGCCGGCTGGTTCGAGCTCTCGGGCGACCCCGCCCAGCTGCGTTTCGACCAACCCGCACTGCCCCTCATGTTCCTGCTGCTTCTGGGCCACGCGACCGTGCGGATCCTTGTGTGGCCCGCCCGCGCTAGCATCACCCCGCTGCTGGTGCCCACCCCCGCGCTCGGCAACGCGATCACCTGGAACTCAAGCAGCTTCGAAATTGCCACCATCGCGGGTCCCGCCCTCGGCGGCCTGCTCATCGCGGCAGGCGGCACGACCGCGGTCTACCTCCTCGGGACGGTGACGGAACTCCTCTTTCTCGTCGCGATCGCGCGCGTGCGCTACTTCCACCCGCCGCCCCCGGTGCCGGGGCGTCGCTCGTGGCGAGATATGCTGGCGGGAGCCGAATTTATCTGGAAGCGGAAGGTGATCCTCGGCGCGAGCAGCCTCGACCTGTTCGCGGTGCTGCTGGGCGGCGCCACGGCGCTGCTGCCCGTGTTCGCGGCCCAGATCTTGGAGGTAGGCCCCGTCGGTTTCGGCTGGCTCCGCGCCGCCCCGTCCATCGGCGCAATCGGGATGGCATGCTGGCTGGCGCACCGCCCGCCCCTCGCTCGGCCGGGCCGCGCCCTCCTCTGGTCCGTCGCCGGCTTCGGGTTCGCGACCATCCTCTTCGGCTGGTCGCGTTCACTGTGGCTTTCGCTCCTTGCTCTCGCCCTCACCGGCGCGCTCGACAACGTCAGCGTGGTCGTCCGCCAATCGCTCGTGCAACTGCTTACGCCCGACGCGCTGCGGGGACGCGTAACGGCGGTGAACCAGATCTTCATCGGCTCCTCCAACGAGATCGGAGCGTTGCGCGCGGGCCTGATGTCGGCCGCCGTGGGGCCGGTCGCGGCGGTCGTCTGGGGCGGGTTGGGCACCGTGCTGGTGGCCGCCGCGGTCGCCCGGACGGTCCCCCAGCTCCGGAGCCTGCCGCCGCTGCACACACTCCGGCCCTAAAGCCGGCGAGGCCCAAGAGCTGACCCCGCGTCGGCGCGAACGATCAGTACCGGTAGTGCTCGGGTTTGTAGGGCCCGCCGACCGGCACGCCGAGGTAGCTGGCCTGGTCCTTGGTCAGCTTCGTGAGCTTCGCGCCGATCTTCTCGAGGTGCAGGCGGGCCACTTCCTCGTCGAGGTGCTTCGGCAGCCGGTAGACGCCGACCGCGTACGCATCGCGGTTGCGCCACAGGTCCATCTGCGCGAGCACTTGGTTGGTGAAGCTGTTCGACATCACGAACGACGGGTGGCCGGTGGCGCAGCCGAGGTTCACCAGCCGCCCCTCGGCGAGCAGGTAGATTGAGCGCCCGTTCGGGAACGTGTACTGGTCGTACTGCGGCTTAACGTTGATCCGCTTGGCGTCCGACTGGTTCAGGCGCTCGACCTGGATCTCGTTGTCGAAGTGGCCGATGTTGCAGACGATCGCCTGGTCCTTCATCCGCCGCATATGCTCGAGGGTCAGGATGTCACGGTTGCCCGTGGTCGTGACGTAGATGTCGGCGGTGCCGAGCGTGGACTCCACCGTGTTGACCTCGAAGCCCTCCATCGCGGCCTGCAGGGCGTTGATGGGGTCGATCTCGGTGACGATGACCCGCGCGCCGAAGCCGCGCAGCGAGTGGGCCGAGCCCTTGCCGACGTCGCCGTAGCCGCAGACGCAGGCGACCTTGCCCGCGATCATCACGTCGGTCGCCCGCTTCAGGCCGTCGGCGAGCGACTCCCGGCAACCGTAAAGATTGTCGAACTTCGACTTGGTCACCGAGTCGTTCACGTTGATGGCGGGGACGCGGAGCTTCCCCTTCTCCATCATCTGGTAGAGGCGGTGGACGCCGGTGGTGGTCTCCTCGGAGACGCCGCGCCACTGGGCCGCGATGCTCTTCCAGTAGCCGGGGCGCTCGCGGCTGACCTTGATCAGCAGGTTCTTGATGACCTGCTCCTCGTGGGAGGAGGACGGGGTCTTCACCCAGTCGCTGCCCTCCTCGAGCTCGCAGCCCTTGTGGATCAGGAGCGTGACGTCACCGCCGTCGTCGACGACGAGCTGGGGACCGAGCCCCTGCGGGAACGAGATGGCGCGCAGCGTGAGGTCCCAGTACTCCTCGAGGGTCTCGCCCTTCCAGGCGAACACGGGCGTACCGGCGGCGGCGATGGCGGCCGCGGCGTGGTCCTGGGTCGAGAAGATGTTGCACGAGGCCCAGCGCACGTCGGCGCCCAGCTCCTGCAGCGTCTCGATGAGGACCGCCGTCTGGATCGTCATATGCAGCGAGCCGGTGATGCGCACGCCGGCGAGCGGGCGCTTCGGGCCGAACTTGCGCCGCACCGCCATCAGGCCGGGCATCTCGTGCTCGGCGATCGCGATTCCCTTGCGGCCCCAGGCGGCGAGGGAGAGGTCCTTGACCGCATGGTCAGGAGCCGCGGGGCGGCGTTTCTTGGCGGAGGAGGTGGCCATAAGGAGGAAGGGCGCGGTTCAGCGGAGGGCGGCCTTGAGCGCGGCGGCCTTGGTGGTCGACTCCCAGGGCATCCCGGGCTTGCCGAAGTGGCCGTAATTGGTCGTCTGCCGGTAGATCGGCCGCTTGAGGTTCAGCGCCGCCACGATGTCGGCCGGCTTGAAGCTGAACACCTGCTGCACGGCCGCGGTGATGCGCTCGTCGGTGACGCCGGGCTTGGCGGTGCCGAACGTGTTGACGTGGACCGAGACCGGCTGCGGGTGCCCGATCGCGTAGGCGAACTGGATCTCCGCGTGCTCGGCGAGGCCGGCGGCGACGATCGTCTTGGCGACCCAGCGGCCCATATAGGCGGCCGAACGGTCGACCTTCGAGGGATCCTTGCCCGAGAACGCGCCGCCGCCATGCCGGCCCCAGCCGCCGTAGGTGTCGACGATGATCTTGCGGCCCGTGAGGCCCGAGTCGCCCTGCGGCCCGCCAGTGACGAAGCGGCCCGTCGGATTGATCAGGTATTCGGTGTTCCGCGTCAGCAGCTTCGCGTCGATCACCCTCTTGATGACGTTCTCGATCAGGTATTTTTCGATCGTGGCGTGGCGGACGTCCGCCGTGTGCTGGGTGGAGATGACCACGTTGACCACCTCGACCGGGCGGCCGTCCTCGTAGCGGACGGAAACCTGGGACTTCGCGTCGGGGCGCAGCCACTCGACCGCGCCCGACTTGCGGATCCGGGTGAGCTTCCGCCCGAGGCGGTGCGCGAACATGATCGGGGTCGGCATCAGCTCCGCGGTCTCGTTGCACGCGTAGCCGAACATGATTCCCTGGTCGCCCGCACCCTGCTCGGCGGTCTTCTTGCCCTCCGCCTTGCGGGCGTCGACGCCCTGAGCGATGTCGGCGGACTGCGCCGTGAGGTAATTGTTGATAAACACCGAATCGGCGTGGAACACGTCGTCGTCGTTCACGTACCCGATGTCGCGGATCGCATCGCGGATGACTTGGCCGAGATTGATCGCCTCCTCGATCGGCTTAGTGCGGCCCGTCCGTTTGTCCTGCAGCTTCGGGATCGTAATCTCCCCACCCACCACGACGACGTTGGACTTGACGAACGTCTCGCAGGCCACGCGGCTCTGGCGGTCCACCGCGAGGCAGGCATCGAGCACGCTATCGGAGATGAGGTCTGCCACCTTGTCGGGATGTCCTTCGCCAACGGACTCGGAGGAGAAAACGAACGATTGGGCCATTTGGGTATTGGTTTGGGAAACCTGAATCCAACCGCCTGTCACCCCGGTGCGCAAGGCCAAACATCAACGCATCCTGATGTTATGATGCGTATTTCGCTGATGTAGGAGCCTCGGATTTAGCAGGTTGGAGAGGTCCGCCGCGGCCGGAATCACCGGTACAGCGCCGTGGTGGGGGCCGTGGTGAGCACGTTGTATTGCCGGATGCCGAGGCGCCACCACGGGGCGAGGTCCTCGGTGCGGGCGCTCCAGAGGTCGCGGTGGAGTTCCATCATCGAGTCCGCGTCGAGCAGCAGCGCCATCTTCTCGCGGGGGGTGAAGCGGTCGGGGCCGTCGCGGAGCAACCGCCCCCGCAATTGGGCGAACCACTCGCGCGACTCCTCGGTGCGGCGGCGCTGGCGCAGGAGCGCGACGTGCAGCGCGTTCACGTAGGGGTCCAGCACGGCCTGAAGCAGCCCGTAATCGGCTCGCAGCGGCTCGAGCGGCGGGAGGTGGCGGTAGCACTCCGCCAGATTCTGGTCGAGCCGGCGGAGTTCGTAGGGCGGCGCCGTCTCCTCCGGGGTCAGGAAGAGGCCCCAGCGCCGGGCGGCCCGACCGAGGCGACCCTGACCGAGCAGAATCGAGAGCGGCGCGGCCAGCACGAGCGGCACCACCACCGGACTGAGCCACGCGAAGAAGGCCGGCGACAGCACGTAGGCGGACACGCCCCACCCCAGCCCGAGGAGCATCTGGCCCCCGTGGGTGAGAATGGCCTCGCGCCAGTCGGTCCCGTCGTCCTTCGCGCCCCGCCGCTGCGTCAGCCAAGTGACGCCCTGGCCAAGTAGGGTGAAAACCACGAACTTGCTGTGGAAAACCATATTGATCGGGGCGAGCAGGGCGGAGCCGACCGACTCGAGGAGGAAGCTGAGCGCGAGCCGCGCCCGGCCCCCGTAGCGCTGCACCTCGTGCGGCCGATCCCAGGTCACGGCTAGTCCCGCGAGTTTGGGCAAGAACAGGAGTAGCATCGTCAGGGCGAACAGGGCCAACGCGCTGGGCAGGCCGGGGGGCAGGCCGAGCGCTGTCACGGCAGGCGCCACCGCGACAGCTGGGGCCTCGCCCGAGCGCGAGAAGACCTCGAGCGTGCACAACAGCATAAAGAGAAGCCAGAGCGGCGAGGCCGCGTAGCCCATCACGCCCATCAGCAGGTGGAATCGACTGACGGGACGGAAGCCCTCCGCGGTGAGCAGCCACGCGTGCTGGAGGTTACCCTGGCACCAGCGCCGGTCGCGCTTGGCGGAGTCGATCAGGGTCGGCGGCCCCTCCTCGTAGGTGCCATCGATGCCCGCGGCGAGCCAGACGCCCCACCCCGCCTTGCGCATCAGCGCGGCCTCGACAAAGTCGTGGGAGAGGATGCGCCCCCCAAAGGGCTCGCTGCCCGGCAGTTCCGGCAGCGCGCAGTGCTCGATGAAGGGCTGTACGCGGATCACCGCGTTGTGGCCCCAGTAGTTGCCATCGTGCTGCTGCCAGTAGTTCAACCCCGCTAGGAACAGCTCGCCGTACAATCTGCTTGCGAAAGCCTGCATCCGCGCAAACGGCGTCTCCCCGTTGATCAGCCGCGGCGCCGTCTGGATGATCCCCACCTGCGGGTGCTGCTCCATCAGCGCGACCAACTGGACCAGCGCGCGCCCGGTCATGATCGAGTCCGCGTCGAGGACGATCATATAGCGGTAGCGCCCGCCCCAACGGCGCAGGAAGTCGCCGAGGTTGCCGGCCTTCTTGTTCGCGGAGTGCCGGCGCTTGCGGTAGAAAATGCGCCCGAAGCCGTCGACCTGCTTGCAGAGCTCCAGCCACGCCACCTCCTCCTGGATCCACTGGTTCGGCTGGCTGGAGTCGCTGAGCACGAAGAAGTCGAAGGGCTCGAGCCGGTGGGTCTCCTGCAGCGAGCGGTAGACGACGCGCAGGCCCTCGAACACGCGGCTGACGTCCTCGTTGCACACCGGCATCACGATCGCGGTGGACGCCAGCGGCGCATCCGGCGGCACCGCCGCGGCGTCGATGCGCGCCCGGTCCCCGCCGCGGTTCACGACGTACAGCCCGACCATCGCCGTGCAGAAGCCCGCGGCGACGTGGGTGAACAGGATCGTGAACACCACGAGCAACGCCCCCTCGAGCGCCGTGATCCCTCCGCGCCAGAGAAGATCCGCCAGGAACCAGGTCGCGACGCTGGTCAGGAGGAAGATGGCGGTGAAGAAGAGCGAGCGGCGCCGGGTGAGCCGTCGGTCATCCATCCTGCCTGGCAGGTGCGGTTGCATCGCGGGTCAGCGGGTCAGCCGGAACAGCGCAGCGAGGATCCCGGCAAGCAGGGCCCAGAGGAAAAGCACGCGGAGGACGGGCCACTTGCCGATGCGTTCGATGGTGTCTCCCGCCGCCTCGGGGATCGGGCCGAGGTCGATCGGCCGCGGTACCATGCTGGAAATCTTCAGGTCGGGACCGGCCCGCAGCACCCCGGCGTGCATCGCCGCGCAGAACTCCCTCGGGATCTGCGCCGACTCGAGGAACGCGTAGGGCCAGCGGCCCGGTCCATCGCAAAGCAGCAGCGCGACGCGCCCCTCGATCGTCCGGCGGTCCCCCGGGGCGCCGCGCTCCCCGAGCATCGCGGCGAACCACTCGTCGATCTGCCGTTCGGCCTCCTCCGCCGCGAGCCGGGTGGGGCTGAGCGCCGGGTCGGCCGCGTGGCGCACCGCCGCCCGCTGCAGGATCCGCAGGATCAGGCGGCTCTGGTGGAGCCGGTTGTGGATCCGGTGCGCGCGCAGGTAGTCCTCCACGCGCACGTACGCCTCGTTCCAGTCGGCCATCGAGCCGGTGGCCGGGCGGAAGACCATTGCCAGCTCGACGCGGTCGGCAGGGGAGGCGTTCATAACTGCCAGAGGTGCGACCACGTCTCGGAGAGCGTCTGGCCCCCGTGCCGCAGGAAGCAACGCAGCTCCACGGGGCGCGGCTCCGCCGGCGGCCGCACCAGGAAGGCGACGCGCCAGCTGCCGTTGAACCGGTTGCGCTGGACGGTGACGTGGTGCGGCGTGGCGGCGTCACCCACCGTGACCACCGCCTCGACCGGCGCTTCCGCGGCCAGCCCCGCCAACGGACCACCGGCGAAATCCACCACGAAGCGCTCGAACCCGGGCTCGTGCACGCCCGACTTGCCGCGCCGGGTCGCGACCACTCGCGCGCCGGGGGGAGCGACCCCGTCGAGGATCCAGCGCAGGCGGTACTCGAGCGCGAACGGCGTGCCCGGCACGGGCGCGGTCTCCGGCACCCAGCAGGCGACGACGTTGTCGTCGAATTCCGTCCGGGTGGGGATTTCGACCAACCTGACACCGCCCCGGCCCCAGCGTCCCACGGGCTCGACCCAGAGGCTCGGACGCTGGTGGTAGGCCGCCTCGAGGTCCTGGTAATGCTCGAAGTCCCGATCGCGCTGCAGCAGGCCGAAGCCGCGCGGGTCCTCGTCCGCGAAGGTCGCGACCGTGAGGCGCGCGGGGTTGGTGAGCGGACGCCACAGCCACTCCCCCGCGCCGCGGTGCAGGAGCAGCCCGTCGGAGTCGTGCACCTCCGGACGGTAATCCTCCGGCGCCGCCCCGTTGCCCTCGCCGCGCCAGAACATGCTCGTGAGCGGGGCCACGCCCACCACCGCGGAGGCGCGACGGAAATGCAGCTCCGCGGTCACCGCGACGACCGTCTCGGTCCCGGGGGTGATCCGGAAGCGGTAGGCTCCGGTGACGCTTTCGCTCTCCAGCAGCGCCAGCACCGTGATCGCGCGGTCGTCCGCCCCCGGCCGCTCGAGCCAGAACTCGCTGAAGCGCGGGAACTCCTCGGGGCGATCCGCCGCGGTGTCGAGGGCGAGGCCGCGCGCGGAGAGGCCGTAGGCGGCGCCGGCCGGTAGGAACCGGAAGTAGCTCGCGCCCGCGAAGGACCCGATTTCCATAAAGGGCTCCCCTCGCCCGCCAAAGGGATGCATCAGCCGGAAGCCCGCGAAGCCCAAGTCGACCGGAATCTGTCCCGGCTCCACGCCCTGGTAACGGAACAGACCGGTGCGGAGGGGGATCGGTCGCACGCCGCCGGGATGGGTTTCCCAGATCCGCACGGAGCGATCGAAGAGGAAGCCCGGGTGGAGGAACTGGGCCTCGAACAAGGAGCCGGCCCCGGCCCACAGGGACTGCTTGGTGTCGAACTCGATCCGCCGCAATTGGTCGTAGGACAGGCTCCGGAGCCAGAACGGGACCTCGCCGGCGTTGGACCGCGGCGGCACGGCAGCGAAGGCGCGCGCGCGTGCCCGCAAGGCCGCGAAGTCGGCGACCAGCGGTTCCCCGACCAGACCCGCGGCGGTGGCCGCGAACCCGAGCATCAGCCGGCCCCACGCGCGCACGCGGTTCATCGCTCGAGGAAGTAGCCCCGCTGCCGGTCGGACACCGGCAGGCCGGCCCGCTCCATCACCTTGAGCAGGTCCTCCCAGATGAGCCGCTTCCGGCGGGGCGTCGGCTCGCGGAGAATGTAGCTCGGATGGTAGGTCACCATCAGTGGGATGCCAGCAAAGTCGTGCCAGCGCCCGCGCACCTCGCCCAGCGTCTTGAACGCACCCACCCCGAGCAGCCCCTGCGCCGCCGTCGCCCCGAGCGCCACGAGGAAGCGCGGCGCCACTACCTCCACCTGCGCGCGCAGGTACGGCAGGCAGTAGGCCATCTCCCCCGCGGTCGGCGGCCGGTTGCCGACCTGCTCTTCGCCCTCCGCCGTCGGCAGGCCCGGGCGCCAATTCATGATGTTACCAATGTAGACGTCCTTCCGCGCCACACCCATCGCTATGATCATTCGCGTGAGCAACTGCCCCGCCGGCCCGACAAAAGGCTCGCCCTGGATCTCCTCCTCCGCCCCGGGGGCCTCCCCCACGAACATCAGCGCCGCGTCCAGCGAGCCCACCCCCAGCACCACGCGCTTGCCCGGCCGCAGGTGCGCCCGACCGTTCTCGTCGCCCGCGACCAGCGCCTTCAGCGCAGCCCAGCGCTCCGCCTTGGTTCCAGACGGCAGCCGCACCTCCGGCGGCGTGCGCAACGGCTCCGGGACCGCTGCCGGCCGGACCGCTTCCCGGGGCCAGACCGGCGCCGGCGGAGGATTCGCCACGGCGGGCGGGACGGGCGCCTCGGCCGGAGCGTTCGCGGCTCGTCTCGACGCGGCCACCGCCGGGCGCCGGCCCACCACGCGCCGCAGCCGCGCAAGGGTCTCATCCGCCACAGGGACAGTCGTCACGCCGGCCAGCTTCAGCCGCCGCAGCTCCTCTGTGATCGCGGCCAGGGATTCGCGCATCGCCGGCTCAGGTTCCGCGCGCCCGGAGCAGCTGCGCCACGTGCTTCGCTAAAAGGTCGAATTCGAGGTTCACGGTGTCCCCCGCGCGCCGTTCCCGCAGGTTCGTGACCGCGAGGGTGTGGGGGATCAGCCAGACGGCGAGGTGCTCCGGCGCGCACTCCGCCACCGTCAGGGAGATGCCGTCGATCGCGATGCAGCCCTTCGGCACCACCAGTTCGCCGTACTTCGCCGGGAAACCCACCCGCAGATAATGGTCCGCGCCCCGCGGTTCGAACGCCTCGACCCGCCCCGGTACGTCGATGTGCCCGGTGACGAAGTGCCCGCCAACTTTGCCGTCGAACCGCAGGCTGCGCTCGAGATTCACCGCCGTACCCGACGCGAGCGAGCGAAAGCTAGTCAGCCGGCGGGTCTCCTCCAGCACGTCGAAGCGCAATCCCGCGTCATCAAACTCGGCGACCGTGAGACAGCAGCCGTTGACCGCGATGCTGTCCCCGAGCGCCACCCCGGACAGCACGGTCCGCGCGGCGACCCGCAGGGACCACCCCCGCGGCGTCGGCGCGAACTCCGCGACCGTGCCCGCCTCCTCGACTACGCCCGTGAACATCGCGCCGAGGGAAAACGCGATTGCCCCTCCCGCCAAGCCGCAAAGCGCCGGCATGCGGGGCGGGCTCAAAACTCCCAAATCACGCCCGCGCTGGGCAGGAACGGCAGCTGCTCGCGCGCCTCGCGGCGCACGGTCACTTGGTTGCCTGTGATGCTGACCTTCCGGTCGTAGGCGAGGAAGTTTAGGCGGTCGTAGGCGTTGAATATATCGAGATGCACCCGCAGTTCGCCGGTCCGCAGGGGCATCCGCCGCGTGGCCCGGAGGTCGAGCCGGTGGTAGGACGGCAACCGGAGCCCGAACGCGGGACCGTTGGCGGACACCAACAGCCGGCGCCCGTTGTTCAACGGGGCAAGCGCATAGGACACGTCGGTGGTCGGCCAGCCCGTGTGGAAGTGCCACGCCGCACTGAACGTCCAGCGGTCGTCCGGCGCATAAGTGACATCCCCGTAGGCCGCATGCCGCTGGTCGCGCGCGCGCGGCACCCAGCGGCCCGCGATCCGCTCCTCGGTGCGCGCCCAGGCGTAGCTCGCGTTCCACTGCCAAGGCCCCCGCGCCCGGCCGGCCAGCAGGACCTCGACGCCGCGGGCGCGTCCCCGGTCCGGATCGAGCCGCGCCCGGTCGGCCTGCGCCTCCGGAAACAGGTCGTAGGCGTTGTCGAGGTTGACCCAGCGCGATCGCAGCCGGCCCGACGGCCGGTCATAGGCCTCGACGCGCATGGCAGCGGCGGTCCCCAAGTGGGTCTCCAGACCCAGCACCCGGTGCTCCGCCCGCTCCGGCGGCGCGAACCGGCGCTCGCCATCGGCCACCGAAAGCTCGTGCAGACCCTGCGCCTGCGCGTGGCGGCCCCACGCGACGCGCCACGTCACATTGCCAGTCACCCACGCCGCGTTGACCCGCGGGCCCCATTCCGTCGCGGAAGTTCCCGGCGCCCGGTCGGCCCGGAGTCCCGTTTCCACCAGCAGGCCGCCCGGCAGGATCACCCGCGCCGTGGTGAAGACGCCGCCACCGGTTTCCCGGGGGTCGAGCCGCGCGTTCACGGTGGAGGTTCGGGCGACCTGGACGCCGTTGACGACCACGCTGCGCTGCTGGGTGAGCAAGTAGTCGTAGCGAGCGGAGGCGCGCCGCGTCTCTCCCCCGGCACGCCACAGCCAGCCGTCGCCGAGGGCGCGCGACCACTCCGAGCGGAGGTGCGCCGTGTCCAAGCCGCGGCGATCCCGCAGGCTGAAGGGGAACCCGTCCAGCCGGCCGGAGCCGGTCCGGTTCCACGTAAGCGCCGACCACGAGGCAACGGTCTCGCCGTTCCAGCCCGCGCGTTCCTGGACCCGCCACCGGACCCACCCGCTGGTCGTGTCGTAGCCGCTGCGCAGCGACGGGGAATTCGTCCGCGCGTAACGCAGATCGTCGCCGGCGTGCAGCCCGTGGAAGGACAGGGTGTGGCCCGGCGCCGGCGCCAGCTCGACCCTTGCGAGCGCGTCAAAATACCGCGGCGAGACGTCGTCGTCCCGGCCCGAAGCCTTCAGCGCCACATCCGGATAACCGCGCCGCCCCGTCACGAGGTAGCGCGCGCCCCCGGGCAATGCGCCCTCCGATCGCAGGCCGAGGCCAGTGAGGCTCAGGTCGACGGCGGAACGCGGCCGCGCCTCGCGGCGGGTCTCGAGGGTGAGGACACCCGCGAGCCGGTCCCCGTGTTCCGCGCCAAACCCGCCCGTGGACAGCTCCAGCCAGCCGATCACGGCCGGGTCGACGATGGAGAGCGCGCCGCCGACGTCCTTGAGGTGGAACGGCTCGATCAGGTCGAGGCCATCCAGCCGGCCGCGCACCTCAGACTGGGGAGCGCCGCGGACCCAGAACTGGGCGGAGATGTCATCGGCAGCGAGGCCCGGCAGGCGGGCGATGGAGCGGTACAAGTCCTGCCCGACCTGCGGCAGTGTTTCCAGTTGGCGCCCGGTCAGCGCGGCGGCGGAGCCCGCGGCCTGCTCGGCGACCCCGAAGCGGCTGGGGGTGACGATCAGCTCGGCCAGCCGCACCGCCGGTTCGGCGGCGGCGGGGGCGGCGCCCGGAAGGGCGCGCGCGGCACAGAGGGAAAGCCAGAGCAGCAGCGGAGGCGAGCGCATAGGAGGTCACTCTGCGGCGCAGCCCGTCGGAAGCAAACGCGCACCGGGCTTGCGGCCACGTCGCTCCGCGCCAGCCTAAACACGACCAATACCCCGATGCGTTCCCTGTTCCCCCTCGCGCTTGCCGTCTTCCCCGGGGCCCTCCCCGCCGACCCCGCCGGGTTGCGTTCCGCCCTCACCCACCACGCCTCCTTTGACCGCGGCTTCGACGCCGATTTCTCCCGCGGCGACGCGAAGCTGCACTTTTCCGGCGGGCCCAGGGACACGCCGCCCGGGCCAGGCGAGCACATCCAGCTTGCCCCCGGAGCGGGGCGCTTCGGCGGCGCGCTGCGGGTCACCCGCAAGAATCCCGTGCGACCTTACTTCAACCAGCAGGGAGTGCTCGATTACCGGGCTGGCAGCTGGAGCGGAAGCGTCTCGGTCTGGCTGCGGATTTCGCCGAATGAGGACCTCGAGCCCGGCTACTGCGACCCGGTGCAGATCGTCGGCGGTGACAGCAAGCGGGGGTTCATGTTCCTCGAGTGGTCCAAGGATGAGACGCCGCGTCTCTTCCGTTACGCGATCCGCCCCCGGCTCGAGCTGTGGAACCCGCAGAACTCGGACTGGGCCAAGCTCACGGACGCGCAGCGCCCGATGGTGCAGGTGGCGCGGGCGCCGTTCGCCCGGACCCGCTGGACGCACGTCGTCTTCACTTGGGATCGGCTGAACGAGGGCAAGTCAGGCTCCGGTCGCCTCTATCTCGACGGTGAGCCCCAGGGAGCGATCACGGGCTGGCAACTGGACCTCGGCTGGGACCCGGCGCAGGTGCGACTGGTGCTCGCCGCGGCTTACGTCGGGGACTTCGACGACCTAGCGGTCTTCAACCGCGAGCTCACGCCCACAGAAGTGCGCGCCGTGATGGCGCTGCCCGCAGGAATCGCCGGCCTGCGCTGAGCTCGGCGGCCGGGCTCAGGCGGCCGGGACTGCCCAGTCGGGCCGGTACGCCTTCGTCAGCAGGGCATCCGCCGCCGGCTGGTCGCGGAAGCGGAAGGCTGCGCTGTCCCAATGCAAGGTGCCCGCCTTGGCGTCGATCTTGCGGTTGCCGCGCGTGATGGTCTGGCGGCGCGAAAGCCGGGTCGCGATGTTCCCGAGCTGCACCGTCTCCGCGAGGAACGCGGCGTAGTGGAAACCACCGCTGGTGCGCCCGCCGGAGCGGATGGCGTCGATCCAGCTGTGGTGGTGGTGCACCGCCTTGACGTCCTTCGGGTAGGCGAAGCCGGGGAAGTTCTCCTCGGGATAGAGCCTCGGTCCGCCGACGTGCGGGAGGACCATATTGCCCTTCTCGCCGAAAAAGACGGATCCGCTGCGCGGCAGCTCGATCGCGGGCGGCACCTGCGCGAGCTTCCGCTCGGGGCGCAGGCCGCCATCCGTCCAGGTGACGGGCAGGGTCGGGCCGGCGGTGAACTCGGTGCCGGGGAACACGTAACGGATCGTCTGGCTAGTGGGCCAGATGTGGCGGTTGACCCCGGTGTTCTCCGCGATCACGGAGGTCGGCGCGGTCAGCCCGAGGCCGGTGAACACCGGGTCCAAAATGTGGCAGCCGAAGTCCCCGAGCGCCCCGCCGCCGAAGTCCTGCCAGTCGCGCCACGCGAACGGGTGGTAGATCCCGGGCGAGTACGGCCGTGCCGGCGCCGCGCCGAGCCAGCGGTCCCAGTCGAGCCCAGCGGGCACGGGTGCCGTTTCCACGGGCGGCTCGAGCAGGCACGTGCGCTCGTTGCCCGCCACGCCGACCCAGGAGTGCACCTCCTTCACCTTGCCGATCGCGCCCTCGCGCAGCAGGCGCGTCGCCAGGCGGTACTCGACCGAGGAATGGATCTGGTTCCCCATCTGCGTGACCACGCCCTTCTGCTCCGCCCAAAGCCGCATCTGCCGGCACTCCCAAGCCGTGTGCGCGAGGGGCTTCTCGCAGTAGACGTGCTTGCCCAGCGCCATCGCGGCGACCGCCACCGGCGCGTGCATATGGTCCGGGGTGGCGACGATCACGGCATCCAGCCGGTCCCCGAGGTCGCGCAGAAGGTCGCGGTAATCGGTCCAATGCCGCGTGCCGGGATGGTCGGCGTCCGCCCGCGCGAAGGAGGCCCGGTCAACGTCGCAGAACCCGACGTAGCGCAGGGCCGGGTGCGAGGCGGCGGAATGCAGGTTGGCGTAACCGCGGCCGTTGACGCCGACCACGGCGACTTGGACGGTGGCGTTGGGCGCGGCGGCGCGGACCACGGCGGGGAACGCGACGGCGGCACCCGCCAAGGCGGAGCCACGGAGGAAGGCGCGACGGGGAAGACGGGGTGAAGGGGTCATGGCGCGAGGGGTTGGAACGAGCCTCTCCCGCCGCGCTTGACCCGGTCAAGCACCGGCCCGGTGGAGCGGCTCAGGGTTCGACGCGGACGGGCAGGCCGACCCACGCGAGGCCGAGGAGCGTCCGCGCGTCCCAGTTCGCGAGCCGGAAGCACCCGAGCGACTCGGTGCGGCCCACGTTCGCGGGCTCCGGAGCGCCGTGGATGCCGTACCCGGGCCGGTCGAGGCCGATCCAGGCTACGCCCACGGGATTGTTCGGCCCGGGCGGCAAAATAAGCCGGCGCGTCGGCGTCTCTCGCGCCTCGGGCGTGTCGGGAAACAGGACGGGATCGAAGGTGTAGTCGGGGTTCGCCACGACGACGCGCACCGCAAGATCGCCGACCGGCCGTTTGTCCACGCGGCGGGCGATGCTGACCGGGAAATGGGCGATGACGCGCTCCTGCACATCCACGGCCTGAAGCTCGCGGGCGGCGAGCCGGATTACCAAGCGGGCCGCGACTCCCGGGCGCGGCACGAACTCGGCCGCAGTGGCGACGAAGAGCGTGTCCGCGGTGAGCCGTTCCCAGTCGAGGCCCGGATTGATCCGGCGGAGAAACCGCTCGCCCGCCCGGAAGCGTTCGGCGGCCAGTTCGAGGGCCGAGGCGTGGGGCAGCGCGGCAGCCTCGGCCTTGGCGGTCCAGCCCTCGGGGACCGGTCGCAGGCCGTCGAGATCCTCCGCGGCGAGGGAGGCCCAGGTCAGGGCGGGGGCGTCCAGCTGGAGCACGGCCTGGGTCGCCGCGTCGAGCAACCCCGTCTCGGTGAGCCCCTCGCGCCGCTGGAAGGCCCGCAGCGCGGCCGTGGACTGCGGCCCGGGCAGCCCGTCGATCGGCCCGCCGGAAAAGCCCCGCCGGGACAACTCCACCTGCGCCTCGAGCCAAGTGGCGGCGGGCCGCGGAAAATCCGGCACCGGACTCACGAGCGCGGCGGCCGCCGCGGGCCACTCCTTCCCCGGCGTCGGCTCGGCCGCGGCGAGGAAGGCGAGCAGCCCGAGCGCCGCGGACGAGAGCGGGTGGGCGGGTTGGCGGACGGGACAGGGCATCAAAAAGGGGCAGGCCACGCGGCCTGCCCCAGGTGAGTGCGGCGGGCGCGGGTCAGAACTGCCCGGTGACGCCGAACTTCAGCGAGCGGGGGATCACCCAGTTCGAGCGGACCCGGGACGGGTCGAAGATGTACTCACGGCGCCCCTCCTCGGCGAGGTTGTTGACGCTGAGGAAGGCGGTGGTGTCGCGCCGGAAGCGGTAGGTCAGGCCAGCGTTCATCACACGCCAGGGTTCGCGGAAGCGGTTCGTCTGGGGCGCGGTGGCGCTGACGTTGAGGACCGGCCAGCCGCCAGTGTAGTTCACGTCGAACGAGGCGCCAAGGTTCCCCTGCGTATAAAGGAGGCCGAAGTTGTAGGCTCTCGGGATGAAACCGCCGAGCTTGCCGTTGGCGATGGCGGTGGTGCCGCCGAAGTTACCTTCCGTCCGCAGATAGGTGTAGTTCGCGCGGGCCGTCAGACCGCGGAGCGCGCCCGGGAGAAACGAGAGGCGCTGGCGGAAGTCGACCTCGAGGCCCCGGTAGGTGGCATCGCCGAGGTTCCGGGGCTGCACGATCTCGTAGCCCTCGTAGAGGCCGTCGAAGCCGTTGTCGGACCCGCCGCCGATGATCTCGCCAGAGCGGCCGGTGGAGCCGATGTAGTCCGAGATCTCCTTGCGGTACCCGCGGACCGAGACCGTGCCGTCCTTGTGGTAGTACTCCAGCTTGAGGTCGATGTTGCGGCCGAGCTGCGGCTTCAGGTCCGGGTTGCCCATCGTGACGGTGCGGGCGGCGTCGTTTCCCGAGACGGCGGCGACAAGCGAGCCCAGCGGGGCGCGGCCATAGCTGGTGGACCAGCTGGCGCGCCCCTTTAGGTTGGCGGTGATGTCGTAGGCGAGGTGGAGGCTGGGGAATGACTTCGCGTATTCGCCGTCGTAGGAGAGGCGTTGGTAGTCGAGGGCGGCGCGCTTAAAGTGATCCGGCTCCGCGGCAACGGGGGTCGTGCGGGCGCGGAAGTAGGTGAACGTGTCCGTCGCCACCCACTCGCGGCGCACGCCGCCGAGGATGGTGAGGCCGCCGAGGCGGACCGTGCCCTGCACGTAGCCGGAGTCGACGCCCTCCTCCAAAATGCGGCGGTTGGTGTACTGCGAGGTGGCGGTGAAGTTCACGTCCTCATACCACAGCGCGGAGTTGCCGAGGGTCGTGCTGATGGCGGCGGGATCCACCACCGGGAGGCGGCGGCCGCCGTTCTGGCGCTCGAACTCGGTGAGCGGCATCAGGCCGTCGGTCGGCAGCACCGAGCCGACCACGCCGTACCAGCGGCGGGGGAAGACCTGGCGGTTGTTGACGCGGCGGTTCACCGACTCGAGGCCGGCCTTCAGCGTGACCGGCAGCGCAGTGGCGAGGGTGTAGGCGGCATTCACGTTCGCCGTGACCTCGTTGGTGTCGGTGACGGTGTCGCGCTTGTTGAAGACCACGGAGGTCTGCGGCACTGCCTGAGTGGCCGAGGCGTTGGCGGTGACGAACGGCGTATAGCTGGCAGCGCTGTAGACGCTGGCGCCCCCGGTGGGGAAGAACGTCTGGCCGGCGGGATCGCTGTAATCGAGGATGAAGCCGATCGCGTCGCGGGTGCGCATCGAGACCGTGCCGTTCTCGCGCTTGCGGCCGGCGCCGGAGTTCCAGTGCGTGTTGCTCCAGCGGTAGGCGTGGTCCATCCGCAGGCGGCCCCAGTTGTGCTCAAACACAAGGGTGCCGGTCGGGTTCTTGCTGGTGAAGGAGTAGCGCTGCGGGTTGAGGCGCATCTGGGCCGCGCCCACCGCGACGCCGCCCGGCTGCAGCGTGGAGTTGTTCACCGGGAGGAACTCGATCCGCTTGGCGGTGTACCCCTCGCGGATGCCGCCGACGGGGTTGGTCGGGGAATTCACCGTCAGGTTGGCCGCGAGCCAAGGATTGACTGCGGTGTAGGTGAAGAAGGGCTCGGAGCCCGCGTTGTAGAGGAAGCGCAGGGAGACGCGCGTGGATTCGGAGAGCTTGTAGTCGGCGCGGGCGCTGACCGCGGAGAGGAAGCGGTCGTTGAGGCCGCTCATCCGGGTGTAGTCACGCAGCTGGGCCACCGGATTGGTGGTGGACTCGTAGAGCAGGATGTCCCAGTCGTGCGGGTTCAGCACCTCCTGGTAGGAGGCGGTCACGGCGACACCGAGGTTGCGGACGCCTTGGCCGACGCTGAAGACCTCGGTGTAGGCGGCGCTGAAGTCGGGGCGCAGGGGGCGCTCGGAGACGGCGAAGTTGCGCTTCGACCAGGACGGGAAGTAGCGACCGCTGGCGGTGTAGGAGAAGCGGCGGCGCTCGGCCATCGCGAGGGGGGAGCGGGTCTTGAGGTTGAGCTGGCCACCGAGCGAGTCGGCGCGCTTGTCGGGCGTCTGACCGGCGATGATCTCCACCTGCTCGTACATCGAGCCCGAGAAGGAGTGGAGGGTGGCGGTGCGGCCGTCGCCGCCAACGCCCGTGGACGATAGGCCGTCGATGTTCAGGCGGGTGTAGCTCGCGGGCAGGCCGCCGATGCTCACGTTATTGATCAAATTATCCTCGTCGGTGGTGAAGGTGATGCCAGGCAGGCGGGAGACGAGCTCGCCGACGTTCTGGGTCGGGAGGACGCCCCACTCGTCGAGCGCGGTCACGCTCTTCACGTTGAGGGCGTTGCGCTGCTCCGTGATCGCCAGGGCCTGGCCCTCGCGCACGGTGGCGACGGTGAAGCGGTCCATCACGATCGCCTGGGCGGGCTTCATCTCGACCTCGACGCGCGCGGTCTCACCGCCGCGGACCGTGACGGTTACGCGCCGCTCCTCGAAGGCCGAGTAGGACACCACGACCTCAACCGCCCCGGGGCTGACCCCCTGCAGGAGGAAGAGGCCGGCGCTGTCGGTGAACTCAGCGCGGCCCTGGGCGGGAACGGAGACCGTCGCCCCCTGGAGACCGTTGCGCGTGGCCGTGCTGACGACAGAGCCGGAAATCACCCCGGTGGCCTGGGCGTGCGCGGTGCCGCCGGCGAGCAGGGCGACCAGGAACAGGCGAAAAACCGCCGGCAGGAACGCCCGCAAGGGCGGAGGAAGCAAGGTGAGTTTCATAGGGACAGGTGCGAAAACCCGGCGGCGGGCCGGGTCAGACCCCCCACGCCGCCGCCAGGAGACCGAACCTTGGCGGGCGGGACCTCCAGAGTCGACGCGATTCTGGCAGGCGCAACCGCTCAGCGGATGCGCGAGAAGTCGGCCGGCCGGAGGTAAACCGACGTCACCTTGGCGGTCAGCTTGCCTTCCCTCTCGGAGGCGGTGCGGGCTTTCACCCAGGCGGGGTCATCCCGGAAGCCCTTCCACGCGGCCGCGGCGGCCTCGCGGCTCGGATAGGCGAGGAAGTAGATAAGCGTAGTGCCGGAGCCCGACTTCTCATCGACCGGATGGAAGTAGCCGAGGTTGGTCATTCCTTGTCGCGCGAAGATGGCGCGAGTGTGGTCCCGGAAACGGGCGTCGAGAGCGGGCAGCTTTCCCGGGGCGGCCACGTAGGTGCGGAGTTCGAAGACGCGCTCGGCCCCGCCGTTGTCCGCGTCCATGGGTGACGTAAAATTGGTGGCAGTCAGATACACAGACTCGATCCCGGCGACAAGCTTGCCCCCAGCCTCGGAGGCCTTCGCCGCCGCACGCCAGTCCGGATCGGCGAGGAAACCCTGCCACGAGGCCTTCGCCTCCTCCCGGCTACGGTGGCGCAGCAGATAGATCAGCTTCTCGGCGCCGCCGTCCTTGGCGTCCGCGGCCAGCCAATAGCCGACATTGACCATCCCGTGGCGCTCGAACAAGCGGGTGGTGTGCTCGCGGAAGCGGGCGAGCAGCGCCTCGCCCTTGCCTGGCGCGGCGACATAGGTGCGGAGCTCGTACACGGCGCTTGGCGCCTCGGCGGGCGCGGCGGCAGAGACGGTCGCCAGGCAGAGCCACAGCGCATTGAAACGGAGACGGCGGGGGAGGTTCATAAGGACGCCGCGGAGGCTTGCGGCGGGGCCGGCGGAGTCAAACCCGGGAACGTGAGCGGACGCGGGGTGTGGAGGGCCGCGAGGAACTCGGGCCACGCCGACGCCACCGGCGAGGTGGAGAGGAAACGCGCCGCGAGCTCCTTGCGCCCCCGCAGCCGGAGGCTCGCGTACACGTGAAGCTCGAATTGTAGTTCCAACTCGCGCCGGGCGGCGTCCAGCCCGAGCAGGCCCAGCAGGAACAGGAACGCCTCGATCGTGGAAAACCGTCCCCCCGGCTGCTGGGCGCGGAGCCAGTAGCGGCTCTCCCCCCGCATCGGCAGGCCCACCACCCGGCCCCAGCCCGCAAGGTCGGGCAGCATCCCGGTGGCCTCGCTCCAGACGCCGTCCAGCAGGACCGCCTGCACCGCGGCCGGATCGGCGTGCGCCGGCGGCGGATGGCCGTGCGGGTGCAGGATCCACAATTCGCGGCCGGGCCGCCGGATCTCCTCCGCCGCGAGCCGGCGTTCCCGCCGCCACAGGTGGAGGCGCGCGGCGGGCAGGGCCCGCTGGATCAGGTGACCGGTGCTGGTGGGCCGGAAATGCTCGCGGTGGTGCATCAGCACCTCGACCGCCAGCGGGACCTCGACCGGACGCGCGGCCGCGCAGACGCACCAGCGCACGGTGAGCCGGCAGCGCGGGCACCGCACGGCGTTGCCCAAGGGAGGCCGGCCCATCGCGCGCCCCGGTCAGGGAAACTTCTTCTGCCGGATGAACTCGACGTCGAACGACTGGCCCATCTGCGGCTGGTTGTACTTGCCCGCCAGCCGGTCGCCATCGCCCACGAGCCCAAGCAGGTACGTCGCCCCGGGGTAACCCGAGTCGTTGAGCTCCACTACCACCTGGGTCCCCTCCGCGCCGCGCAGCCAGATGGAGCGCGAAACATTAATGGACTTCGGATTGAAGTACGCCGCCTGCACGATGCCGCTGCGGTCCGCCCCGCGCAGCTCCAACACATACGTGCCGTCCGAACGCAGCCAGCGCCCCAGCATCCGCTGCACCTCCGCCGGCGCGCCCGGGGCCGCCCCCTGGGCCTCGGTCTTGGCGGCCGTCTTCGCCGGCGCGGGCGTGCCCGCCTCGGGCGCAGACACGCGCCAGCCTTGCCCATCCCGGCTGCAGCCGGTGGTGGTGAGCGCCGCAAGCGCGCCGACCAGGAGGGCAATCGCGACGGGGTCGACCGACAGGGGCCAGGCAGGGTTGGACATCCGGCGAGCCCAAACGCTCCGCAGCCCCGGCGCAAGCGCGGCGCGACCCGTCAGCGAACCTCGTAAACCTCGATCAGGCCGACGCCGCCGGAACCGCCCGAGGGCGCCAGCGCGGCCGTGTACGCGCCCGGCGGCAGGGTCACCAGCAGCGCGGCGTCTGCCGCCATCCCGGAAAGGGGGAACGCGCCGGCACGAGCCGCCGCGGACCGCAGCGCCTCGGCATTGGGCGCGGACGCCCAGCCCTCGTTCACCGCGAGAACCCCCGCCGCGCCCCCCAGCACCAGCCGCGGCGCGGCGACCGCCTCCCCCACCCCGAAAGCCAGGAGCGAGGGTCCCACCGCGCGGACCAGAATCGTCAGCGCCTGGTCCCCGCGGACCACAAAACCGGCGGTCAACGCGCCCCGCGGGGCGAGCCGCGCGCGCGTCGACAGGTTCGCGAGGGCCCCGGCTCCCGCGTTCAGCGCGTAAACCTCCAGCAGCGCCTCACCCGGGAGCGCGCCCGTGGGCAAAGGGCAGGAGAGCAGGAACGTGCCCGGCTCCACCGCGGCGACGAGCCCGGCATCGCGGCTGCCCGGCGCGAGCGGGAAAGCCCCCGCCGAAGCCGCCGTCGCGGTCAGGGCGGACGGCCAGTCGTCGTTCGCGGCAAGCAACACGCCGCCGGCGGCCCGGAGTTCCAGCGCCGGATCCGCCAGCGCGCCCAGCACCCCGAAAGGCTCGAGCCCGGGCCCCACCGCGCGCGCGAGCAACCGCACCGCGGCCCCGCGCACCGCGAGGCCGGCGACCAACTGGTCCTCCCCCGCCCCGGCCGCCGCGCGCACGGACAAGTTGACCAGTTCCCCGGGAGCGCCGGGACCGACCGTGACCGGCACGGCCGCGGAAGTCGCCACGCCGCGGGCATTGGACACGGTCACGGCATAGCGGCCGGAGGCCCCCGCCGCCGCGGCCTCCACCCGGAGCGACGCCGTCGTCGCACCCGCGATCCGCTCCCCATCCCGGCTCCATTGGTAGGCCAGGCCGCCGCCCTCCGCGCCCGCCTGCAGCCAGCCCGCGCCCCCGGGTGCCAGCCGCAACGCCCAAGGCTCCTGGCGGAGCACCGGCGGCCCTTGCACCGGCCCGGCACCGGCGGCCTCCACCAGCAGCAGCGCGGACACGACCGGCCGCTCCGCACCGTCACCCGGACGCACCGCGGCGGCGCCGCCCGTGAGCAGCATCGTGGATCCGCCGCCGTCCAGATTGATCGCCGCGACGCAGCCGAAATCGCGGAGCAACTCCGCCAGCTCGAGCAGGGTGAGCCCGGGCGGGCCGCCGGGTTGGTCGCCCTCGGCCGCGACGAGGACGACAAGGCCGGAGGCAAGATGGCCGATCGCGCTCCGCGGGCGGCGGGAGGTATTGTTCACCTCGATCAGCTCCTCGGCGTCCGTCACCCGCACCACCCCGTCCCGGACGAGCATCGGGGAGCCGCCGATCGCGTGGGCCGCTGGCCAGGGTCGCGCGCCCGCCGGGAACTCCGCGCCAGGCACCGGGGCGGGCGGCGCGTTCAGCCGGTTGGGGCTTGGCTCGTCGTAGGCGGTAAGCACCCCTGTGCCGGTCCCCACCGAATAGACCCAGTGCGCGGCCGGACGCCCCGCCGCGTCGACGCCCCAGGCCGCCCGGGTGGGGAAGTAGTTGGTGTTCACGCCCTGGAGCGGCCGCGAAAGCTGCCGCACGTTCGGCGCGAGCACCTGGCCCGCGGCGACAACCAGGCTGAAGGATTGGTTGCCCCCGAAGAAACCGCCGTTGAGCGCGGCGAACACGCGGCGCGGCTCCTGGGCCGCGAACTGGGAGACCGTCCGCGCCGTCGGCGCCAGCACCGGCCGCAACGCGACCGCCGGCGAACCCGGGTCCCAAAGGACGGCGACCACCCGTCGCGCCGGCGCGGTTCCGCCCGGCCGCTCGTGGATCAGTGCGCGGAGCGCACCTCCGGGGAAACCGGCGCCGAGCTCCGGCGCGGGCCGCCAGCTAACCGGCGGCACGAACTCCTCCACCGCGGCCGTCGCGTTTACCGCCACCAGCCACAGCCCGGCCAGGAAACAAGCGCCACAGCGCAGCGATTGAGGACGCACGGTAACGGCGTCAGCCGGCGGGCGGGTCCCGGCAGGGCGGAAAAGCCAGCGGTCTGGCCGGCCCTCGCGGCGGTCGGCGGCCGCGCGCAGGCGCGCGACCTCAATCGCAGTGAGCAGCCGTCCGGCGGAGACGGCCGCGCGGACCCCGCGCTTGTACTCGCGCAGCTCCTGCCCGGGCACCAGCCCGTCCGCGCCCGAGTGTCCCGTGGTTGCAGGCCCCATTCCCGCCACCGTGAAGATTCCCGCGCACGCTTCAATGCCGCAGTCGCCGCTCGCCGTCGGGCACTAGCCCCGCGCTCCGCCCAGCGCAGCGTCGCCCGATGCCGCTCCGCCGACGCTGCCTCCTGCCTCTCTTCCCCGGCACCACGCTGCTGGGCGGACGCCGTGGTGCGTTCATCCCCCGAGCGTGTGCCTGAATTTCCTGCTGCGAGTCGACGTCGCGCCGCTCAGCCACAACCACTACGACCACCTCGACCTCGCGACCCTTGCAGCCTTGCAGGCCCAGCACCGGCGCGCGTCGCGACTGGCCTCGGCCAGCGCGGGCTGCTGGCGGCGGCGGGCATCATCGAGCTAGTGGAACTTTGATGGTGGGGCGCGCCCGATTTGGGCGGCGG